>Ga0105048_10016580_pt1 | contig 11383 bp, 11 predicted proteins | sample MAT05_FD_78382 | JGI IMG/M metagenome (GOLD analysis project Ga0105048, IMG submission 78382) | Freshwater microbial communities from Lake Fryxell liftoff mats and glacier meltwater in Antarctica - MAT-05 | ecosystem: Environmental > Aquatic > Freshwater > Ice > Liftoff microbial mat | place...
TCAGTGTAGCGCGGCAGGTATCGGTGCCGTCGAGAACATAAGCCGTTACGCAGTAGGTGCCATCGGCCAGATCCGCGAAGTTTACCGGGGTGCCGGTTGCAGTCCCGCTCAACACAAAGGTCGGTTGGCCCGCCGTTACCGTCGTCTGGCGGTAGAGACTCACTACTGGTGTTTTCCCGTCGGGTACGTTACTCAGTTTCACCGTCATCGTGCCCGTCCGTGTCGTGGCCGTACCACTGGCCGGTGCCACACAACTCAGTGAGAGTGGCCCGTCGAAGGTGAGCGTACAGGTCGCATTGGCAAGTGAGACGCTGGTTTGGGCGGTGGCCGTACATCCGCCCGTCCGGGACGCCGGTCCGAGTGTCACGGTTACGGTATAAGTGCCGCCCGGCGTGGATTCGCTGCTGGCCGAGGTCGTGGTGGGCAGCGTGGGGTTAGCCACCGTGCTGCTGAAACTGTTCGGGCCGGTCCAGCGGTAAGTAGCCCCGGCGAGGTTCTGGCCAACAGCACTCAGGCTGAGTGCGCTGCCTACCGTTGTTTGCCCATTGGGGCTGCTGTTGGTAGCCGTTACCGAGGGCTGCGCCGACACCGTCAGCAAATCCATGCCGGGCGTGGTAGCACTCGGCGTTCCTTCCGTTAACGGATTGCTGCTGACCACGCGCACCTGGTAGCTACCCGCCGACACACTCACCGGCAAACTGGCCGCAATCGGGCTGGTGGCCCCGCTGCCGATGAAACGAAATCACCGGATACAGTCCGGTGATTTCGTTTCCCGGTTGTCAAGTTCCCGAATTACGTCTGCCATCGTGCGAAACCGGTTGGCATCGCCAATGAAACTCAGACCCGACATGATGAGGGCAAAACCGCCCGTGCTGACCCAAAACCACGGATTTTCATGGGCTTCCTTCATTTTGGAGCCGTGTAGCAGAACGGTCAGGCCGCTGCCAAGCAGCATGGCACCACCACCACCGTACAACCAGTATTTGGTCAGGAGTTTTTTCTCGCGTTTGGTTTTCATAGCGTTCGTGTTTCAACAGAAAACCAAAATCATCTTCTTCAGTTTGGAAAAAACGGTATATTTCATTCGTTTTCGTAACGCAGCCCAATCAACCCGTTAATCCTGCTCAGTATGCGCCAATTTACGCTTGGTATCGAAGAAGAATTCCAGACCATCGACCCCGAAACCCGCGAACTCCGCTCGCATATGTCCAAGATTGTGGAGGGTGGCAAAATCGTGTTGCAGGAGCGCGTGAAAGCCGAAATGCACCAGGCCGTTGTAGAAGTAGGTACCAACATCTGCCACAATATTCAGGAAGCCCGCGAGGAAGTGACCTACCTCCGCAAAGAAATTATCGACTTGGCCAGCAAGCAGGGATTACAGGTGGCAGCCGCCGGTACGCATCCCTTCTCCGACTGGCAGAGTCAGCTCATCACGACCGACGAACGCTACGACCGGCTCATCGACGAGATGCGCGACGTGGCCCGCTCCAACCTGATTTTTGGCCTGCACGTACACGTTGGTATTGAGAGCCGCAACGAAGGCATTCACATTATGAACGCCGTGCGCTACTTCCTGCCGCACGTGTATGCCCTCTCTACCTCATCGCCGTTTTGGCGGGGACGTAACACGGGCTTTAAATCGTACCGCTCCAAAGTGTTCGATAAGTTTCCGCGCACGGGCATCCCGGATTTTTTCGCGTCGGCTTCCGAATATGATGAGTACATCGACCTGCTGGTCAAAACCAACTGCATTGATAATGGCAAAAAAATCTGGTGGGACATCCGGCTGCACCCGTTTTTCGATACCATCGAGTTCCGTATCTGCGACATTCCGATGCGGATGGACGAGACCATCTGTCTGGCGGCTATTATGCAGGCTTTAGTGGCCAAAATTCACAAATTGATGATCGGTAACATGACATTCAGGTCCTACCGACGCAACCTCATTAACGAGAACAAATGGCGGGCCGCCCGCGACGGTATCGGCGGTAAATTGATTGATTTTGGCAAACAGACCGAAGTGCCAACCCACGATTTGATACTGGAACTGCTCGACTTTATCGACGACGTAGTGGATGAACTCGGCAGTCGGCAGGAGTGCGATTACGCCCGGCAGATTCTGGCTATGGGTACCGGTGCCGACCGCCAATTAGCTGTATATGAGCGTACCGGCGATTTGAAGCAGGTTGTCGATTACATTGTTCAGGAAACTTCTTACGGAATCCGGTAGTTAATAATACAGCGACCGCGAGGTCGCTATTTTTGTTTTATTGCCAACCGTTATTATCGTTGCTGATGCTTAGACCCGTCTGGTATCGTTGCTGACGCTCAGACTACGGCTTCCCAGCCGCGTTACTTATTATGAAAATTGCCGTTCTCGATATGAATAACAACCATCCCAACGAAGGGATGCGTTGTATTTTGCAGATCATCCGCTCCGTTCAGGGAAACGACCACGCCGAATATCCCCATGCCGGATTGAGTTTCGATACGTTCAACGTGCGGGGCAGTAATGAACTGCCCGGTCTGGACTACGACGTCTATATTTCTTCGGGCGGGCCAGGAAGTCCACTGCCTTCTGCCGAAGCCTGGGAAGCCCCGTACTTTTCGCTCATCGACCAGTTGTTCGACTGGAACCGACATAATACCCGCAAAAAGTACGTATTTCTGATTTGCCACTCGTTTCAGTTGGTGTCGCGTCATCTTAAACTGGGTGAGCTAAGCAAACGCCGGTCCACCTCGTTCGGAATTTTTCCGATGCACAAAACCGACGATGGCTATACCGATTCGCTCTTTGGTGACCTGCCCGAGCCGTTCTACGCCGTCGATTCGCGCGATTATCAGTTGCTTGACCCTGACCTGATGCGCATGGACGATATGGGCGCGAGTATTTTATGCTTCGAAAAAGTGCGGCCCTACGTTGATTTGCCCCGCGCCGTGATGGCCATTCGATTCTCGCCCGAAGTTGTGGGTACGCAGTTTCACCCCGAAGCCGACGATGAAGGGATGCTCCGCCATTTTCTAACCGAAGCCAAACAGACGCAGATTATCACCAACTTTGGTCAGGCCAAATACGACGAGATGATGACGTATTTGCAGGACCCTGACAAAGTAGCGCTGACGCAGTCGGCTATTATTCCGGGCTTTCTCCGGCGGGCCATCGAGTCGCTTTCGCCTGCTGTACCGGTATAAGTTTTGCCCGTTAGTTGTCTTTATTGCAACGGAGCAGCCCTTCTCCTTTCTTATCCTTATGATTCAATCAGCCCGCCATCAGTTCAATCAGGCGTTTACGCCGGAACGCTATCAGGCCCTGCTCGACCAGATTGAGGCCGATTTTCCGGGGCAGCTCGGCTTCCGCGTCGCCGAAACCCCCGTGTTTATTCCTAAGGTGCTGACCGATAAGCTCCTGAAAGCCAGTAGCGACATCATTGATGTAATCACGCAGAGCGATTTTTGCGAACGGACAGAAGCCGCTATCCCCCATGAACAGCGCGTACCGAATGAGCAACTGGATGGGCGCGATGCTCATGCTAATTTTCTGGTTATTGATTTCGCTGTTTGCCGCGATGCCAACGGTGAGTTGATGCCGCAACTCATCGAGATGCAGGGGTTCCCGTCGCTGAATGGATTCCAGCCGTATCTGGCCAGTCAGTATCGGGCGCATTTTCCTGTCCCTGCAACCCTCTCGCACCTGTTTTCGGTCGATACTGAGGAAGGGTACGCGGATGCCCTGCGCAAGTTAATCGTGGGCGATGCCAATCCCGATGAGGTGATTCTGCTGGAGTTGTTCCCCAACGAGCAAAAGACCCGCATCGACTTTTCGCTGACCGAAAAAATGCTCGGTATCCGCACCGTGAATCTGACCGATGTTCAGAAGGTAGGGCGGAATCTGTTTTACGAAAAAGACGGCGAACGGACGAAAATACGGCGCATTTACAACCGGATTATTCTGGACGACCTGCGCAATTTTCCAGATCTGCAAACTGATTTCAACCTGACCGACGACGTCGATGTGGAGTGGGTAGGCCACCCGAACTGGTTTTTTCGGATTAGCAAATATGCCCTGCCGCTGCTTAAAAGTCCGTACGTTCCCGTCAGCTACCGCCTGTCGGAGCTAACCCAAATTCCTGCCGATTTAGACAAGTACGTGCTGAAACCGCTGTTTTCCTTTGCGGGCAGTGGCGTCAACATTCACGTAACACAGGCCGACATCGACGCTATCCCCGACGAGCAGCGCAGTGGGTACCTGCTCCAGCAAAAAGTGCAGTACGAACCCATCATCGAATCGCCGGATGGGCTGGTGAAGTGCGAAATCCGCATGATGTTCATCTGGCCCGATGCCGACGAACGCCCGACGTTGCTTACCAATCTGGCCCGGTTGAGCCGGGGCGAGATGATTGGCGTCAATTTCAACAAAGACAAAGACTGGGTTGGCGGCAGCGTAGGTTTCTTTGAGAAATGAATTTTTAAACGCATTTTCTGTCATTCCGACGAAGGAGGAATGACAGAAAATCTGCGTCCTTTGCGGTTAAACCTTAAAAATATGCAGGCAGAACAAGCCATTTTCGATTTGACCGGTAAGGTCGCTATCATTACCGGAGCCAGCAAAGGCATCGGCGAAGATATTGCCCGGTTGTTTGCCCGCTTCGGCGCGAAAGTTGTGGTTAGCAGCCGCAAGCAGGACGCCTGCGATGCTCTGGCCAATGACATAAAAGCCAGCGGTGGCGAAGCAACCGGCATTGCCGCCCACGTGGGCGATATGGACCAGCTGGCCCGGCTGGTAGAGCAGACCACTGCCGGATATGGCGGGGTCGATATTCTGGTCAACAATGCGGCCTCCAACCCCGTTTTTGGCCCCTCCCTCGACTGCGACGGCGCGGCTTTTGACAAGATTATGCAGGCCAATGTGAAAGCTCCGTTCGAGTTGAGCAAGCTGTGTTATCTCAGCATGAAGGCGCGGGGTGGGGGCAGTATCATTATGATGAGCAGTATTGCCGGCCACACACCCGATCCCGGTTTAGGTATGTACAGCGTGAGCAAAGCCAGTCTGAATATGCTTACTAAAGTGCTGGCCAAAGAATGGGGGCCGGACGGAATTCGGGTCAACGCCATCTGCCCCGGACTAATTAAAACCAAGTTCAGCCAGGCCCTGTGGCAGGACGAAAAAACGCTCGATCATTTCACAAAACGCCTGCCCATTGCCCGCATGGGTACCACCGACGAGATTAGTCCGCTGGCTCTGTTTCTGGCGTCCGGCGCGTCTTCATACAGTACGGGCGGTCTGTTTTACGCCGACGGTGGTACGGTCATTTGAGCCGTTTGGCGAACATCGGCTTATCTATCAGGTTACGGATGAGACGAGTGTTGTGCATAGTCTGCACGACCATGATGACGACTGACTGATGATACCGCTCAATGAACGTGAAGTGTGGCTGCGGGGACCACTGCCCGGCATACAGGAGCTGTTGCAGCCAGTAGCCCACGCGCTTTTACAGGCTCGCGAAGAGGTGAACGCCCTAATGCACGATTTTCCTGATGAGTTACTACACGAACGGTTGATGCCCAAAAGCGAAACCCAGCCGGTAGCCTCGGCTGGGTTTCATTTGCAGCACCTCGCGGGGGTGCTGGACCGGATGTGTACTTACGCACGGGACGAATCCCTGTCTGCAACGCAGTTCAATAACCTCTCGATGGAAAGCCAGCCGGTCGGTTCGTTTCTGACCACGGTGGAGCTGGTTCGCCGGTTCAGCGAGCAGATTGATCAGACGCTGAAGCAGCTGAAAAACACCGAGCTAAAAACGCTGACCGAACCACGCACCGTAGGCAGAGCGCAGTTGCCCACAACGGTCATTGGCCTCTACGTCCACGCTGCCGAACACACCATGCGGCACGTAGGCCAGCTTTCCGTTACGGTGCGAATGTTGAGGTAATTAGAGCTTTTCCAGCAGTCCGCCGTCCACTATGAGCGTGGTGCCGTTGATGAATCTGGCCTCGTCGGAGGCTAAGTAGCAGATGGCCGAGGCCAGGTCTTCGGGCGAACCCACGTTTTTCTTATCAATTTTCTCGGTACCGTTCTGCACGTTGGGGTTGCCCCACAGCATGGGCGTATCGACTGAGCCGGGAGCCACACAATTAATGCGGACTTTAGTGCGGGGATATTCCTGCGAGACACCCCGCGTAAAAGCTTCCATACCGCCCTTGCTGGTGGCATATGGAACTACGTTGGGCGTGGTTTCGTGGGCGTGTACCGAACTGACGTTCACAATGGCCCCGCCTTTTATGTGTGGAATGCAGTATTTACAAAACAGAAAAACCGACCGCAGATTGGTGTTGATAACCTGTTCCCAGTCTTCAAGTGACAACTCGGTTATGGGCGTAAATGTCATCATGGCCGCGTTATTAACCAGTATGTCCACCCGGCCCCAGGCGTCGATGGTTTGCTGAACGGCAGTTTCTACGGCAGCAGGGTCCGCTATGTCGGTTTTGATGAACAGCGCGTCACCCCCGCTTTTTTTGATGGTTTTGACTACGTCGGCGCCTTCTTTTTCGTTGCGGCCAATCACCACGATGCAGCCCCCTTCGGCCCCCATCTGTTCAGCCGTAGCCCGGCCAATGCCCGACGTCGCGCCGGTAACTATGCACACCTTACCTATAAATCGCATTATTCAGGTTGTTTGGCTAACCTAACGGTTTGCTAACGGAAAGGGTTTTGTAGTGAGAAGGTAGGAAAGGGAAGAGGGGGACGGTGGGGGCTGACGCATGAATTTTACGCGTCAGCTCCCTTCCTCCCCCCTCTTCCCTTTCCTACTTATTGCACCGCCAGTACCTTAAACTCGGTTCGTCGGTTTTGCTGGTGTTCGGTTTCGGCGCACTCAACCCCGTCGGTGCAGCCGTTCACGATCTCGCTTTCGCCGTAGCCGTGTGCTGTTAACCGGCCTGCGGTAATGCCCCGCGAGACGAGGTAGTCCATTGCAGCGCGGGCGCGATTTTCCGATAGTCGCATATTATACGTGTCCGTAGCGCGGGCGTCTGTGTGCGAACGCAGTTCAATTTGCATCTGCGGGTACTCTTTCAGAATAGCCAGAACATGATCGAGTTCGCGGGCCGCGTCAGAGCGGATAAAGAACTTGTTCAGGTCGTAGTAGATATTCTTGAGCTGGAATACGTCGCCTACGCCATACAGACCAAGCGAGTCCGTAACAACACCCTGCTTCCGCTTTGTCTTGGCGTACTGCGATTTTTTGGTAGCGTACCGATCTTTCTGCGCCGTAATAGTATAAGGCGAATTCGCTTTAGTGTTGAACTCGTAGCCACCGTCCGGCCCCGTTACAACGGTCTGTTCGGAGCGGTCTTTATCATTACGCAGCGTCACTTTCACACCCGATGCGGGCTTCTGGTTTACCTCCGTTTTGACTACGCCCTTCACAATAGTATTCTCCGACCGTTCGAGGTAAATCTTGATGTCAAGTTCGGGCGAGCGCGACTGTGTAAGGGTCGAGTAACGCACACTGTTCATGGCGTAGCCTTCTTTAATAGCCTTGAACTCATATTCGGTATTGGTGTCGATGCAAAGATCAGTGCGGCCCTGCGTGTTGGTTACGCGAAGATCCTGGTTCGTGCCATCGCGCAGAATGCGCACGTCGGCACTTTCAAGGGCGGCCCCGGTTTTGGCGTCATACACCAGAATGTTCAGTTGCTTGCAGGTCCGGCGGAAGGCGTAGATGTCATCGTCGCTGATGCCCTTCTTGCGGTTGCTACTGAAATAACCTGATGTCCGGGTCTTATCGGTAATGATACCAAAATCGTCTTTGTCGGAGTTGATGGGAGCGCCCGCGTTTTCCACGCCTTTGTACGCCACGCCGTCGCGCAGTTCGGCGTAGAACACGTCCAGACCGCCCAGCCCTTCATGACCGTCCGAGGAGAAGTAGAGATTACCGGCTTCGTCGGCAAAGGGAAACATTTCGTTGCCCTCGGTATTGATTTCGCGGCCCATGTTCACCGGCGTGCCCCACTGCCCGTTGTTGTATTCTACCACATAGACGTCTGTGCCGCCGTAGCCACCGGGCATATCCGAGACGAAGTACAGCCGGCTGTCGTCGGGCGAGAAAGCCGGGTGACCTACCGAATATTCGCTGCTGTTGAAGGGCAGGTCTGTCTGATTCACCCACTTGCCGTTTTTATTGACTGCCGAGTAAAGTTTGAGTTTACGAACCCCGTCGGAGCTTTTGCCGGTTTTGCCCTTACTGCCGTTGTTGCGGGTAAAGACAATGAAGTTCTGATCTTTCGAAAACGTCATTGGTCCCTCGTGATACTTGGTATTCAGCGTTTTGCTGAAAATTTCGGCCCTCGTCAGTTTCTGTGGCTCTTCAATGGTTTCGGTGGTGGCTTTGCTGCCTGTGCTGCCGCCCAGTACGGCGGTGCCGGTACTGCGGGTCATAATCGAGCCGGGTACGCGCAGTTGGGTGGGATCGGGGGGGAAGTATAAATCCAGAAACGGCGTCTGATTCCAGTTAAACACGCGCTTAATGGCTCCACCCTCGTCGCGGGCCGACACAAACGCCAGACCACCTTTGTAAAACATCGGGCTGAAATCGGCCTGCCGCGAGTTGATGGGCAGATCGAAGAGCCGGTACGATGACGAATCCTGGTAAAAGCGGTTCATGTCCATATACGAGACCGTAAACCGGCGTCCGCGCAGGTCTTCTTTCTGTTTCTCGCCATACTGACTGTACAGCTTCTGCGACTCGCGGTACTTGCCGTTGCTGGCCAGAGACTGCGCGTAGTACAGATAGACTTCACTGTCTAAGTCGGTGTAATTTTTTGCCAGTTCGCTATAGACACGCTCGGCGTTGCGCGTATCCTGGAGTTTACGGTAGCTATACCCCAGTTTAATGAGGGCATCGCGGGTGTCGGCGGGGTCCTTCTTTTTGTCGGCCCGCAAAAAATCTTCGTAGCCCCGGATGGCACTGACGTAGCTAAAATTCTCAAACTGCCGGTTAGCGGCCCGCAGTTTAGCACTCTGTGCCTGCGTGTTGAGGCTCCAGAGCGTTAGGATGGCGAGGAATAAAACCCGTACAAATCGGTTCATGAGTATAGTATTGAAAGATAAAATTGGGCCTTGCGCTGTTTCTATCAAAATGAATGCCAGAAATTAAGCGGTGTGCGTCGAATGCTATCAGTATGCCCACGATTATAACGCTTCCCAATCCAATAAACCCGGTAAAAATTCGATCTCCTGACAATTTAGGAATCGAATTCCTAAATTGTCAGGAGATCGAATGGTGCCATGAAAGCCAGAATTCCAGTCAATAACGTAGTAAAATCCATTCTATCAACGCTTCCCTGACAACTACTCACTGATAATTGTTTCCATGAAAATGCGCTCGCAGGATTGGTTTGGCCGCACCGGTAAAGATGGCTTTATTTACCGCGCCTGGATGAAAAACCAGGGCTTTCCACACCACGAATTTGAGGGGAAGCCCATCATTGGTATCTGTAATACGTGGTCGGAGCTGACGCCCTTCAACGCCCACTTCCGCGACATAAGTAAGTGATTAATACCGTTCACGAAATAAATACAGTAACTACCTGTCAGTATATGTACATTACTCGCCAAAATTTTCATTATTTGTTTTAAATTTTACCTAACTATACTATGTCCCTTCAATCTTTATTAGCGTTGGCGGTGTGCTTTGCCCCTGTTAACCCAACACTCGGTCGAGATGTTACCCCCCCCCGTTTCTGGTAACCTGTGTTGATTCGTTAACACACCGCTCGATGCTTCCCCGAGCTTCTTTTGCCTCGTATGTTGGCCACTTAGATGGCGTTGACTGCAATGTGGCGAGTGGTTGGGCTGCCGACCGTTCCCAACTGAATGTGCCAATTGACGTGACCATTTTTATCGATGGAAATGCAGTCGCTACCATACTGGCCAATGGCAATCGGCCAGATGTAGGCAGTGTACTGGGTGATAATGGCTTTCACGGATACCAGTGGAACATTCCGGCTCAATACAAAGATGGTAATCCCCATACGGTAACTGCCCGGTTTGCGGGAAGTAGCCAGGAACTGAGCAGTACGCCCAAGTCGCTGAATTGCGTCGGCTCTGGTAATCCCAACCCGCCGACTCCGCCCACAAATCCCAACCCACCAACGACAGGCTCCTTAAATCCATACTCTGGGGATGCCTATTTTGTGAATGGCGTGGTGGGCATTGGCACTACCAACGTTGGTGACCGCAGTGCTTTGCTTTCGGTGAAAGGAAAAATTCGGGCGCAGGAAATCCGGGTCGAAACCAATAACTGGCCCGACTATGTATTTGCCCCCGGATACAAATTGCCCCCGCTACCCGCGCTGGAAACCTACGTAAACACCCATCGCCATTTGCCGGGTGTTCCCTCAGCGCAGGAAGTGACCAGAAATGGCGTGTTGCTGGGCGATATGAATGCCCGGCTACTGGAAAAGATAGAAGAACTGACGCTGCAACTCATTGCGCTGGAGAAGCGCACTCGCCAACAGGAGCGGAAACTGGCCCGGTTCCGTCGCCAACGAATCTCTACACACACTCGTTAACGCCCCTGTCTGATGAAGTTACACGGTTTATTTTTGCTGTGGCTGTTGTTTGTGGGAGCGCGACCAGCCGCAATTGATTACACGACGATTGACGACGGTACCTGCCGATTCAGCTTTCCGGTCAGCTACCAAACCAATATAGAAGGGGATGTAGCTATGTACTCGAAAGAGGTAGGCGACATTACGTTCGATGTTCATCGTTTTTTTACGGGTAGTGTGTTGGTTAGCTCATCCACTGCGGCCCCGGCATCTGTTGCAACACCCAACCAGCAGAGCCAGTTGTTTGTTCAGATGCTTCAACAGGCAACTGGCGGGCAGATTATCAGCCAGTCTGCGGTTACTAAAAATGGTAGAGAAGGTACCGAGGTAGAGGTCAATTACCCTGAACCCGGCACCGACCAGACGACCAAAATGTACGTTCAATACTTCTGGAACGGCAGGCGCATGTATGCATTCTCGGTAGCGTCTTCCCTTAACAACAGTGCCGCTCTGGCCGATGCCAGGACAACGCTGTTCAACTCCATCAGTTTCTACTAATCAACCAATCATGACAACGCTGAAAAGACTCATCGCCTATGGGCTGTTGTGTAGCCTACCCGCGTTGCTGGGCGGCTGTTGGGGCAAATGCACGGACCGGCTATTGAGTGCTGATAAGCGGGCCTATTTCATGGATTTCAAGCCCGGCGACTATTGGATATACCGCAACGTACAGAACGGCGATATCGACTCGGTTTACTTTGTCTCCCAGGAGGTTAGATCAGAGAATAAAACGCCTACTTGCTTGAATGAGGACGCAATCATTCAGTTGAAA
>Ga0105048_10016588_pt1 | contig 11377 bp, 7 predicted proteins | sample MAT05_FD_78382 | JGI IMG/M metagenome (GOLD analysis project Ga0105048, IMG submission 78382) | Freshwater microbial communities from Lake Fryxell liftoff mats and glacier meltwater in Antarctica - MAT-05 | ecosystem: Environmental > Aquatic > Freshwater > Ice > Liftoff microbial mat | place...
CAGCCACCCAAGAGCACCGGTCGTGAGAAGTACGACGCGTCGTTCGTGGCGGCGCTCACCGCTGCCTGCCGCGCGTCGACCGGCTTCGGTGGCGACCATGATATCGTGGCCACCGCAACTGCCCTGACGGCACGCACCATGGCGCTGGGTTACGACCGGTTCGTGCCTGCCGAGGTGGTGGACGTGGTCCTCTCGGGCGGCGGCGCGCGGAATCCGACCCTCATCGCGATGATCCGGTCCGCTCTGCCATTGCGCACGGTGCGTACCTTCGACGAGCTGTTTTTTGATGGAGAAGCAAAGGAAGCGGTCGCCTTTGCCTTGATCGCGCTGCAACATGTGCGTGGACTGCCCGGAAATGTGCCGGCGGCAACGGGTGCTGCCGGTCCACGAATCCTTGGAACACGCACGCTGCCATGAACGGCCTTCCACACCCACATGTCACTGACACCGCCGGATCCAGACCGGCGCACGCATGACAATCCACTCCCGCCTGATGGCGGGCGTCGCATGAGCGATGCCGCGTCGCTGTGCATCGCCGCGATCCGCTGGGACGCGGCCCGTGGCTTCGGCGACGCGCGCCCGCACATCGATGCCGCGCTGCGGCTTGGCGTCGGCGGCTTCACGCTGTACGGCGGCACGGCCGACGCGGTGCGTGCGCTGACACGCGACCTCCAGCAGCGCTCCAAGACGCCGCTGCTGATCGGCGCCGAGATGGAGCGTGGTGCAGGGCAGCAGTTCGACGGCTCGACGGGCCTTCCGCCTGCAGCGGCGATTGCGTCGCTGCGTGACCGCGACGCCGTCCGCCGCGCAGCGCGCCATACGGCCCGCGAAGCACGTACGATGGGCGTGAACTGGAACTACGCCCCTGTCGGTGATCTGGACGTGGAGCCCGGAAACCCTGTGGTGAACACGCGCTCGTTCGGTGCGCGTCCCAGCGAAGTGGCTGATTACGTGGCCGAGTGGATCGACGCATGTCAGAGCGAGGGTGTGCTCGCCTGCGCAAAGCATTTTCCTGGGCAGGGTCGGTCGAGCGGCGACCCGCGGTTCATGTTGCCGGTCATCGGCACGCCGCATTCGGTGCTGATGCAGGACGACCTGCAGCCCTTCAAGTCCGCGATCGACGCGGGCGTGGGATCGATCATGACGGCGCACGTGGCGTACACCGCACTGGACCCGAGCGGCCTGGCGGCCACGTTGTCGCGCGAGATCCTGACCTGGGTGCTCCGCCAGCGCTGCGAATACGAGAACCTGATCGTCGCCGACTCGATCAACATGCCCGCCGTGACACAAGGCATCGATGAAGGCGAGGCGGCGGTCCGTGCGATCCTTGCCGGATGCGATCTGGTGCTCGCACCCGGCGACCTCCAGAAGACGGTTCACGCACTGGAGGAGGCGGTATCGGGTGGTCGCATCGAGCGCGATCGGCTGCGCCTGTCGCTGCGTCGCCGGCTCAAGTGGGCACAGTGGGTCTCGCCGCCGAACGATTACCGTCGGCCATCAGGGACCGACGTCCTCTGGTGCGCGGGCCTCGCGGATCGCGTGCTGCAGGTGGTGCGGCCCCTGTCGAAGGGGATCCGAGCACCGATCGAGCTCTGTTCGTTCGACGGCGATGTGCATGGCGCGTTGCGCACCCCACGCGCGGCAGTGCTGAATACCTTGCGGCAGCTGAGCGTGGACGTTCGTGTTGCCGAGCGCGCCGACGGGCCAAGTCGCGGCACGGTCGTGATCACGGCGTACGGCGAACCGGTGCAGGGCCGCGGGTCCATGGAAGTGGCGCCTGCGGTGCGCGAGGGCGTGATGCAGTGCTACGCCGACGCGCGGTCGGCGGGTCGCGAGGCGCTCATCATCTGGTTCGGTCACCCGCGGCTTGCCGGGGTGTTCGGTGACGATGCGCCGCTGCTCTGCGCGTGGAGCGGTGATGCGTGCATGCAGGCGGCCGTCGCGCGCTGGCTGGCGAAACAGCGCGGCTGAACCAGGAGGCCGCGCGCTCGCCGCGGCGTCAGGCGTTCAGGCGCGGCGCAACGTGAAGAGGGTCATCTCGGGCCGGACGTTCACGCGCACCTGCACGTTGAAACCGACGCCGCGACTGATGTACACGCGACGCCCGTCACCCACGGCGACTTCGCCCGCAGTGTAGCGACGATTCCGCACGGGCAGCACCAGTGGTGCCAGGAACGGCGAGCGACACTGGCCGCCGTGCGTGTGGCCGGACAGCACCCAGCCATCGTACCCGTTCCACCGCGTGCGGTCGTCCATGCCGTCGGGATTGTGGTTCAGCACCAGAGACGGCGTGCCGCGGCGCCACGTCGCGAGCGCCTGCTCGGGCCGCGCGTAGGGTGACCAGTAATCGTCGACGCCGGCCACGAAGAGACCGTCGAGATCCATCGCCTCGTTGCGCAGTACGCGGATGTTCACGGCGGCGAGGCGATCGATGATGGCCTCCGCGATCGCCAGGTCGCGCCACTGCGATCCGTAGTCGTGGTTGCCCAGCACGGAGAGCGTGAGCATTCGTCCGCGCGGGACCTGCGGCAGGTGAGCCTCGAGCTGTCCGAGCTGCCCGATGTGTTGCAGCGTCACCCAGTCGCCGGTGTACATCACGATGTCGGGTGCCAGCGCGGCACCGGTGCGCCAGACGCGCTCGAGGTAGCTGTCGTCGACCGGGCCGACGTGCAGGTCGCTGAGGTGCAGCAGACTGCGTCCGTCCAGCGAGTGCGGCAGTCCCGCAATGGGGAGGTCGCGCCGCGAGACCTCGATCCAGAACGGCTCCAGCCAGTGCGCATACGTTCCGAGCGCCGTGAGTCCGGCACCCGCAGCAAGCAGAAAATCCCTGCGTTTCATTCGCTCCCGTTGTGACCAGGCCGACGACGGCGCCGGACAAACCAAGCTACGTCAGCCGAACGAGAAATTCCCGTACGACCAGATCGCCCAGCCCACCAGGACGATGATCGCGAAGATCGTCACGTAGAGGTATGCCTTGGCGGGGTCACGCTGGGGCGCGCCGGCTCCGCTGGTCTCGGTCCGCGAGATGCTCTGCACACCCGTCATCGGCGTGGGGGCGCGGGTCACGGCGGGCACCGCGCCGCTGCGCATGCGGCCGCGCATCCGATCGAGCGTGGGGGCGCCGCTGGCAGGCAACGGGTAGATCTGATGTCCGATCTCGCGCTGCAGTTGCTCATGCTCGGGCAGGCCGTCGCCGCCGAACTGCACCACGACCACCGTGATGTTGTCGTGCCCACCTTCCGCGTTCGCGGCGGCAATCAACTGGTCGCACGCATCATCCGGATCGAGACTCGCCGCAAGGATGCGCGCGATGTCGTTGGCGCGCAGGTGCGTGGTGAGGCCATCGCTGCACAACACCAGGGTGTCGCCGCTTGCCAGCGGCTGCTGCGTGAAATCGGGACGCACGGTGCTGTCGGGCCCGAGCGCCTGCAGAATGATGTTTCGTCGTTCGCTGACCTCGGCCTGGTCAGGCGTCATCTCGCCGGCTTCGATCAACTGCTGCATCAGCGACTGATCTTTCGTGATCTGCAGCGCGACGCCGTCGCGCACGATGTAGGCGCGGCTGTCACCGACCTGTGCGAGGTACAGCGAATTGCCGAACAGTCCGGCGATGGTCGCGGTGGTGCCCATGCCCGTGTTCTGGGGATGCGCGCCCGCGTAGGCAAAGATGCGATGGTTCGCCGTGTCGGCGGCATCGCGGATCGTCTCGACGAATGTGTCGGTTTCACGCGAGACGTTGTTCATCCATTGCGCGCGGAACGTGTCGAGGACGGCCTCGACGGCCATCGTGCTCGCGATCTCGCCAGCGGCTGCACCACCCATGCCGTCGGCCACGACGAGAACCACACCGCGCTCGCCGGCGTCGATCACGCCATCACGAAGCTCTGCGTCAGACACGCCGGTGCTCAGATCCAGATAGGCGAACGCGTCCTCGTTATGGTCGCGCGTGATGCCGACGTCCGTCCGACCGGCAAGACGCAGCCGCACGCCGGGGCGTGGGATGGGCGTCTCGGACGGCGTTGGGTGACTCATGACTGGCACAGTCGACGCGTGAGGAGGGTGGACCAGCGATCCCCGCGCGAGCTCGCCCCCTCTGGACGAGACACGCTTACAGGCAAGCTAGGATGACGTGCATGAGGCGGTCAAATCGGAGGCCGCCGGATCTGCTATTCTTCTGCATGCTACGAGCCCTGCTTCGGTCCGGTTTCGTGCGGCGCCCGCTGGGCATCGCACTCTCCTTGCTGGCCATGACGGCCTGTGCGTCCTCCCCCACTTCGTCTCCAAAGCCGAGTCTGGTTGACGCCTCGCCGCGACCCTGGGCGGTGATTCCTGCGGCTGACGGACCGCTGACGCTTCGCGTGCAGTACCCGTCGGCCGGCGCGCTCATTTCCGCACGGGACTCGACGTTCCTCCTGGGAACGGTGAACCATGGCGGTGCCACGCTGACGGTCAACGGTGCGCCGGTGGAAGTGAGCCCGAACGGTGCGTTCCTGGCATGGGTCGCGATGCCGCCGCGGGCGCGCCCGAGCTTCGAGCTGGTGGCGTCGGTGCCGGGCGCCGAGCCCCGGCGGCTCTCGCTGCCCATCCGCCTGCCGACGGAACGTGTCGCGGTGGACGCCGCGCGCCCGCCATACTTCGACACCACCAGCGTGGTGCCGCGCGCAGGGCTCGCCATGCGCCCCGACGAACTGGTGCGTGTGAGTGTGCGCCTGGCCGCCGGCGCGCGCGCCGAGCTGCGGCCGGGCACCTGCGGGGCCGCAGTTCGGCCCGTCCTCCCGGTGCCGGCAATCGCGTCGCCCGCCCTCCCGTCGCCTGCCCTCCAGTCGCCGGCGATCGCGTCGCCGGCAATCGCATTGCCGGTCGCGGAGGGCGCCGAATCAGCAGGGCGCGAAGTCCCGTCGCGCCTGCTCCGGTGTGGCGCGACGCTGGCCGTCTTCGGTCGCGGTGATACCGTCGCCGTCACCCGTCCCATCGCGGCCATTGCGGACGGCGACTCGCTTGGCCTGGTGCGCGTCGGCGTTGCATCGGCGGATTCGGACGAGGTCGTCATTGCGCGGCCGGTGGCTGGCGGCACCTACAAGTGGTTCATCATTCCCGGAACGGTGCTTCGTGCGACCGGACGGCAGGGTGACGCGGTGCGCGTTGCGCTGGAGGCCGGGCTCGACGTCTGGGTCGATGCGAGCGTGGTCACGAAGCTGCCGACCGGGGCGAATGTGCCGCGCCGCGTCGTGAGCAACGTGCGCGTGGTGCCGGCTGACGGCTTTGTGGATGTGGTCATGCCCATGAGTGCGCGTCCGGCCTACCGCATCGAGAGTGAGGGGCGCACGGTGCGGCTCACGTTGCACGGTGTCACCGGCAACACCGACATCGTCTGGTTCCAGCGGGCCGACCCGTTCGTGCGCGACCTGCAGTGGACGAACGAGGCCAGCGACAGAGCGGTCTACACGCTGCAGCTGGATCGCGAGCTGTTCGGATGGCGCGCCTTCTGGCGAGGCGATGCGTTCGTGCTGCGTCTGCGCCGCACGCCGGACGTCGACGCCGCGCGCCCGCTGGCCGGGTTGCGAATCGCGGTCGATCCGGGGCATCCGCCCGCCGGGTCCACCGGGCCCACGGGCCTCTACGAAGGCGTCGTGACGCTGGCGATCGGCGAACGGGTGCAGCGCCTGCTCACCGAGCGAGGGGCGACGCCGATCATGACGCGAACGACCGCCGCACCGGTGGCGCTCGGCGAGCGCCCCATGATGGCGCGAAAGGCGGACGCACACGCCTTCGTGTCGATTCACCTGAACGCGAAGCCCGACGGCGTGAATCCGTACCTGAACAACGGCAGCGGGACGTACTACTTCCACCCATCCGGCGCGGGCCTGGCGCGAGCGATTCAGTCGCGGCTGCTGGTCCAGCTTGGCCTGAATGACGAAGGCACCTGGTTCGACAACCTGGCGGTCGTGCGCAATGCGTGGATGCCGAGCGTGCTGGTGGAAGGGGCGTACGTGATCGTGCCGACGCAGGAGGCGGCGCTGCGGACGCCCGAGTTCCAGGAGGCGTATGCGCTGGCGATCGTCGAGGGGCTGGAGGCGTGGTTCCGATCCTTCGCGGCCGCCGGAGCGCGGCCATGACCGGAGCTCCGGTCCGCCGCGGTCCGCCGGACGTCCACGCGACCGCGTTCGTCCATCCGCGCGCGTCGGTCTGCGGCACGGTCTCGCTGGGTGCTGCGGTGAGTGTCTGGGGCGGTGCGGTGCTGCGTGGCGATACCGAGCAGATCACGATCGGCGCGGGCTCGAACGTGCAGGACCTGTGCATGGTGCACGCCGATCCGGGGTGCCCGGCCACGGTCGGTGAGCGCGTCACCATCGGACACCGTGCCATCGTGCACGGCTGCACGATCGAGGACGATGTGCTGGTCGGCATGGGTGCAATCCTCCTGAACCGCTGCCGCATAGGACGTGGCAGCATCGTCGGTGCCGGCGCGCTGGTGCCGGAGGATGTAGTCATCCCGCCCGACTCGCTGGTGCTGGGCGTTCCTGGCCGCGTGGTCCGCCAGACGACCCCGGAGGAGCGGGCGAGGAGCGAGCGGTCCGCGGCGACATACCGGCGTCTGGCCGTGGCACACTGCGATGGATCCATACTCTATCGTTCGGCCGGCTGAACCCTTGCCCGCGCGGCGGCCTCCAGCGCCGAGCGGCAGCTTTCAGCGGGTCGACGCGGGCGCCGACTGGTCGAATTTGGCCGGCTCGAGGCTGTCCGACCGGCGGCTTGCCCGGTCACACGGCACCTGTTCGAGCCGCAGTGAGCGATCCGAGCGCGCTCGATCACGTGTTTCGGCGCAATGTCCACGGATGTTGACGGATGTTGGCAGTGTGGATAGCCTGACCCGCTCCTCGATTCCCCCGGTCGATGCGCTGCCTAACCGCTTGTTTTGCAACAGTTTACGTCCCAATTACCGACCCTGTGGGTTTGCGGGTCCCGACATCCGCTCGAGCACGATTTGCGCCGATTGGGCCCTGAAAAACAGTACGAATGTGATCCGGGAACCGCTAAACTGTTGATTCGTTGAGTCTTTGCAGGACGCTGGCGCGGACTCACGAGAGGCCGTAGTGTCCTGTTCCGCGCTGGGAGCCCGTCCGATTCCGGGCCACGTTGCGCTCCGTCGTTTCTCACTCCGTCAGTTCGTGTCGTGGTACGTGCTCGCAGCACGGAAGGTGATGCACTGCTGCGAGCGATTTCGTGTCCCCGTGTGGGGGCACGAGCGTCGCGAGGGGGTCGGGAAAGGGTGGAGACGGGTGGCTCGACGCGGGGCAGCACGACGGCAACCAGCGGGATCGCATCACTGGCTTTGGACAGCGGTACCAACCACCCGTGGGGACTGACATGACGACGGTGCTTTATCCGGAATACCTGATGTCGCAGATGACGTCGGCTGCAGACAAGGCCGTGCGCAAGCGCGATGGCCGATCCGCCGAGTGGGATCCCGAGCGCATCGTGCGCGCGATCGCACTCGCGTTCCACGCGGCCCGCAACAAGGGCGCGGACAATCCGCACCGTGACAATCAGGCGAAGCACTATGGCCTGAGCCTCATGGATCATGCCGACGCGATGCGCATTGCCAGCATGGTGACCAACACCGTCGAGCTGCGGGCTGCACGCGGCGTGAAGCCGTCGGTCGAGGCGATCCAGGACGTCGTCGAGATGATGATCGCCGGCGCCGGCCACTTCGACGTCGCGAAGGGCTACGTGCTCTACCGCGCGAAGAAGTCGGAAGCACGCATCGCGAAGCATGGCGTGAGCGGCATCAGCGACTACATCGCGATGTCGAAGTATGCGCGCTACCGCGAGGATCTCGGCCGTCGCGAGCTCTGGCCGGAAGCGGCGAAGCGCGTGTTCGACATGCATCGCGCCCGGTTTGCGGCCCTGATGGAGAAGGACGTCATCGGTCTCGATCGCACGCTGGGCGAGATGATCGACGCCGCCGAGACGGCCGTGCGTGATCGCAAGGCATTGCCGAGCATGCGCTCGATGCAGTTCGGTGGCGATGCGATCGAGGTCAACAACGCCCGCATGTACAACTGCACGTTCGGGCACATCGACAACGTGCGGAAGTTCAGCCAGGCGCTGTGGCTCCTGCTGAGCGGCACGGGTGTGGGCTTCAGCGTGCAGAAGCAGCATGTCACGCGGCTCGCCCCGTTCCCGCTGCGTGCCAGCGCCGAAGACCTGCCGGTGAAGCACTTCACGATCCCCGACACGATCGAGGGCTGGGCGGACGCGATGCAGGAACTCGTGACGAGCTATTACGAAGGTGCGTACGTCGAGTTCGACTTCTCGGAGATCCGCGCGAAGGGTGCCGTGCTGCGCACGAGTGGCGGCCGCGCACCCGGACACCAGCCGCTGAAGAAGGCGCTGGAAAAGATTCGTCACCTGCTCGACGCGATCCCCGGCCGCAAGATGCGCCCGATCGAGGCCTATGACATCCTGATGTACGCCGCCAGCGCGGTGATCAGCGGCGGTATCCGTCGCTCGGCCACGATCGCGCTCTTCAGCGCCGATGACGAGGAGATGGTCAACGCCAAGACCGGCGAGTGGTGGAAGCACAACGCGCAGCGTCAACACAGCAACAACAGTGCGATGCTGGTGCGCAGCGACGCGACGAAGGAAGAGTTCATGTCGCTGTTCAATGCGATCCGTCAGTTCGGCGAGCCGGGTTTCTACTTCACGGAGAACGCCGAATACGGCGCAAATCCGTGTGTCGAGATCGGGCTGGCACCGTCGCTCATCGTGGACGACACCACGCTCGCGAAGCTGAAGCAGCACGGGTACGCCGAGCCGGTCGCCGTGGGTGACACGATCAGCGGCTGGCAGCACTGCAACCTGACGACGATCAACGGTCGCATGTGCGAGACGCCGGAGCATTTCTACGAACTGTGCGGCGTCGCGGCGACGATCGGCACGCTGCAGGCGGCCTACACCGAGATGAGCTATCTCGGCCCGGTCACCCGTGTGATCAACGAGCGCGAGTCGCTGCTCGGCGTGAGCATCTGCGGTATCCTCGAGCGGCCGGACGTGCTCCTGAATCCAGCCGTGCTGCGCAAGGGTGCGGAGACGTGCGTGATGACGAACCGTGCCGTCGCGGACGCCATCGGCATCACGCCGGCGGCTCGTGTCACCTGCGTCAAGCCGGAAGGCACCGCCAGCCTGCTGCTCGGCACGGCCAGCGGGATCCATCCGCATCATGCCAAGCGCTACTTCCGCCGCGTGCAGGCTGCGCGCACGGAGCCGGTCTACAACTTCTTCAAGTCGTGGAATCCACAGATGACCGAGGTGTACGGCATGAAGGCCGACACGACCGACGTCATCACCTTCCCGATCGAGGCTCCTGATGGCGCGATCCTCAAGAAGGACATCGGGGCGCTGCAGTTCCTCGACATGGTGAAGCTGGTGCAGGAAAACTGGGTGGTTCCCGGCACGGCACACGAGAAGTACAACCCGGGCCTCCGCCACAACGTCAGCAACACCGTGACGGTGCGTGAAGGCGAGTGGGAGTCGGTCGCTGATTTCATCTGGGACAACCGTGCGTCCTTCACGGGCGTCAGCCTGCTCGCTGCGACCGGCGACAAGGACTACCAGCAGGCGCCGAACGAGGAAGTCACCACGGCGGCGGACATCGCGAAGTGGAACGGCCTGACGTATGAGCCGGTCGACTTTTCGCTGATGAGCGAAGCCGCCGATTACACGTCGCTGAAGGAGACCGTGGCCTGCGCCGGTGGGGCGTGCGAGATTTTCTGATGCGGCAGGGCGTCCATGGTGTGCGTTAAACGCGGGGGCTCCGGGTGGCGGGGCCCCCGCTGTTCGTTCACGTCTGGAAACTGAGTGTGTTGCGGCACTCCAGCGTCGGTGATCTGCACGTTGAATGGTGCCAGCAGAGTTCTTGGCGCGTCTCGGACAGAGTCCCGAGGGCAGCGATCGCCCTACCGAGCCTTACATAGCTGTCCAGATGACGATCCAACGGACGGCGCCCGGTTCATGAGTTGAAAGGTTGGATAATCCGCAGGGCCCGAACTTGGGCCATCTGTCCTCGAGGTCGCGCAAACGATCCGCCATGGCGTCGTAGAGCTCTACGAAGCGCACGCGGTCCGTTGGAAAACTCTCGACGGTCTGGCCTGGGCGGGGCTCTCCATCAACGAACACACACATGGAGTTGGACGCGCGCAACCCTATGTCACCGGTGCTCGGACTCAAGAGGATGGCCTCCAGCAAGCCAGCGGCGCCGGTCGCGCGGAGTTCCTTCCCTGAGACAAGTGCGGACGACGCTCCGCGCCATGTGACACGCCGTTCCATGTCGAACTGCGCGTTTCGATTGAGGTTGGTCTGCATCGAGTCTGACACCAGAGCGAAGAGCAGTTCCCGGCTTTCGCCCACTTTCACGCGGTCCACGCGCACCTGAGATCTATATCCCTTGGCACGCGTGAGGAGCACGAGCGAACGTGCGCGTCCTGGTTTGAGATAGAACGCCCCGGTGCTGTCCGTAATGGACTCCCCGGACGTGCCGGACATCGACACGATGGCACCCCGCAGCGGCAGCTGTGTCGAAGCCGACACGACGTATCCCGACACGGATCGCGTGGCTGTCACGCGGACACGCGCCAGCAATGGCGGACCTGTCCGATGCAGTGTGACCCGATAGGTGCTGCTCGTATCCGATGCCTCGGCTGCGATCTGTGCCGGCCCGTAGCCGATACGCCGGGCCCCGATGGTGGCGCGCACAAACGTTGGCAGGAGCACAGTGACGCGGCCATCCTCATCCGCGACACGAGACATCCGGACTTGGGTTTCATCCACCTCCACCTCCACTGTCGCCGCCGCCAGTGGGAGATTCGCGGAGTCGCGGACAAGAATCGTGGCGCGGCGCGCGGACGGCTGCGCAACGAGCGATGACGCAGAGAAAAGCAGCCCAACGACGACGGCGAGCGCGGGGCGCAAGGCGTCGGCCGCTTTGGAAAGGACCGCGACTGGCACTTCCAGAGCGCGTGGGCTTCGCGATCCGATTGCGCATCCGTGGGCCAATTTCATCACCGTGGTATCAGGCACACTCATAGTCCGTCCCCCCTTCCCGAGTCAGGCCGCCATCGTGCCGTCATGCACCGCGTACAAAAACTCACGTTTAGTCTACTGCGAGCGCCGCTGAATCAGCAATGGCGCGACACCGTCCACCGGGAATGTTTCGCCACAGTCCGGTGCGGTCGCACGACGCGGAAGCCGCTGGCATGACTGACTGGTGGCGGATCGCGATCTGCCTGCCAGACGCCACCTGCAGCACTCTCGCCTTGCGCGGCGTAGGATCGGAGTCGTTCTTCTGCCCGTTGCAGCGGCGCCCTCGCCGCAGCCG
>Ga0105048_10016589_pt1 | contig 11377 bp, 9 predicted proteins | sample MAT05_FD_78382 | JGI IMG/M metagenome (GOLD analysis project Ga0105048, IMG submission 78382) | Freshwater microbial communities from Lake Fryxell liftoff mats and glacier meltwater in Antarctica - MAT-05 | ecosystem: Environmental > Aquatic > Freshwater > Ice > Liftoff microbial mat | place...
CCACGACGCCCAGGTCGTGGGTGATGAGCACGATGGCAGTGCCGGTCTCCTTCTGGAGTGTTCGCATCAGGTCCAGGATCTGTGCCTGGATGGTCACGTCCAGCGCGGTCGTCGGCTCATCCGCGATGAGCAGCTCCGGCTCGCAGGCAAGAGCCATGGCGATCATCACGCGCTGGGCCATGCCGCCGGACATCTCATGGGGGTAATTCTTGAGTCGCCGCTCCGGATCGGGGATACCGACCATACGCATCAACTCCAGGGCCCGAGCGCGGGCTGCCTTGTTCTTCATGCCCCGGTGCAGCTCCAGCACCTCGCCGATCTGGTCGCCAACGTCCATGACCGGGTTGAGCGACGACTGGGGCTGCTGGAAGATCATCGAGATGCGGTTGCCTCGCAGCTTGCGCAACTCAGCGTCAGGCAAGGTCAGCAGGTCCTGGCCGTCGAAGATGACCTCGCCCGCATCGATGACCCCTGGGCTGGCCACGAGGCGCAGGATGGACAGGGACGTGACGCTCTTGCCGCAGCCCGATTCCCCAACGAGACCCAGGATCTCACCCCGGTCCACATGGAAGTCGACCCCGGTCACCGCTCGAACCACGCCGTGACGCGTGCCGAACGAGGTCTGGAGGCCCCGGACCTCCAGCAAGTGCCCCGGAGGACTGCCGTCGTCAGTCAGTCGCGAGATCGCGGTCACCGGGCTCACCGGTGCAGCCGCGGATCGAGGGCATCTCGCAGGCCGTCGCCGAACAGGTTGTAGGCCAGGATCGTCAGTGTCAGTGCAAGACCCGGGAACAGCAGCAGGTGTGGCGCGGCGAAGACGCTGTTGCGCTCGTTGCCGATCATGGCGCCCCACTCGGGCGTCCGCAGGTCGGCGCCGAGGCCCAGGAACGACAGGGCCGCGATGTCCAGCACAGCGGTGCCGATACCTAGCGTGCCTGCCACCAGGATGGGTGTCAGCGAATTGGGCAGCACTCGTCGAAACAGCAGGCCGCGCTGTGTCTCACCCAGTGCCCGCGAGGCGATCACGAAATCCTGCTCCCGGGTGGTGATGATGGATGCGCGCATGATGCGTGCGAATACGGGGATCGCCACGAGGCCGATGGCCAGCGCCGCATTCTGGACGCTGCCGCCGATGACGGTCACGATGGCGATGGCGAGGATGAGAGCCGGGAAGACCAGCAGCACATCCATGAGGCGCATGATCAGGGTGTCCCACCTGCCGCCGACAAAACCCGCTACGGCGCCAAGCGTGGCGCCGACAAGGATCGCCACGCCAACGGTCAGGAACCCGATGAACAGCGAGATGCGAGTGCCGTGGATGACCCGTGTGAACAGGTCGCGGCCATTGCCGTCCAGCCCGAACAAGTGCTCTCGAAACTCCTCCGGGCACCCGAGGAGGTGGATGCACGGGGCGGCCCGGGTCTTGGCACCGGGTTCTCCCAGGAAGTCCTGGCCGGGCCTGAATGGCGAGAGCTGGTCGGCAAAGATCGCGATGAACACGAACGCCAGCAGCACGATGAGCCCGATGACGGCCGATCTCTGGCGCAGCACACCGCGGGCGGTCTCGCGGAACTTGCCGGGCGGTCGCTTGGCCTCGGCCACGACGAGCGGTGCCGGTTCCTGTGCGTCGGTCGCGCCGAGGGTATTCATGGACATCAGCTCAACCGGATCCGTGGGTCGAGCCACGCATAGGACACGTCGACCAGCAGGTTGACCATCAGGAAGCCGATGGCGATGATCAGGGTGAAGCCCTGGATGACCACATAGTCCCGACCGGCGATGGCGTCCGTGACGGTCTTGCCCACGCCTGACAGACCGAAGACGGTCTCGGTCAGGACCGCGCCACTCAGGAGCAGGCCGACCTGCAGGCCGATGATGGTCACGATGGGCAGGATGGCATTGCGCAGGGCGTGCTTCCGGAGCACGGCCCAGTCCGCCAGGCCCTTGGCGCGCGCCGTCCGGACATAGTCACGACCCATGACCTCCAGCAGGCTGGAACGGGTGATGCGGGCGATGATGGCGAGGGGGATGGTGCCCAACGCGATGGCCGGCAGGATGAGGTGCCGCGCGGCATCGATGAATCCTTCCCACTGGAGCGTGAGGAGTGCCGTCACGGTGTACATGTTGGACACGAAGTCGAGGCCCGCACGTGGCAGGCCGTCGAGGTGCTCCAGGCCCCAGACCTCCGCCAAGGAGTCGACCCGGACCCCTGGACTCAATCGGCCCGATGGCGGGAGCGCGAACGGTGTGTCCTTGAGCAGGATGGCGAACACGTAGGCCAGCACCAGGCCGAGCACGAACACGGGCACCGAGATGCCGATGTTGGCGAGTCCCATGACGCCCGCATCCGCAGCCGAGTTGCGTCGGTATGCAGAGATGATGCCCAGTGGCACCCCGATGCCGATGGCGAAGACCAGGGCATAGAAACTGAGTTCGATGGTCGTCGGCAGCCGCTGGATGATGAGCTCGGTCACCGGCAGCCGGAACTTGATGGACGTCCCGAGGTCACCGGACAGCAGGTCCTGGGCGTAGAGCAGGAACTGGACGGGGATCGGCTGGTCCAGTCCGAAGCGGATCCTGAACTGTTGGCACTGCGCCGCAGTGGCACGTTCGCCGAGTGTCGCGATGCAGGGGTCCCCGGGCAGGACGCGCGCGAGCAGGAACACCAAGAAGATCACCGCCGCGATGATCGGGATGGTGATCAGGAGGCGCCGGATGATGTACTGGGCCATGTGTCAGGGTCCGTGCCACAGCGAGGGTGCGTGAAAGGGCGCCGCCGGTCTCGGCGGCGCCCTTTCGGGATCGATGCTCACCGCGCGCCAGGCCGGCGCGCGGTCATGCCCTGCGCTATTCGCAGGCGGCAGTGTTCGGCAAGCCGCAGGGGCCGGCCGGGTTAAGGAAGCCGCCGCCGAGGAGGGCGGGCCAGTACTCGAAGGTCGCGGTGCGACCGACGTGCAGCGGGCTCAGGGCATCCCACTGGGCTGCCATGGAGACGACCACGTCGCTGGCGTCCAGCGTCGAGCCATCATGGAAGGTCACGCCGTCGCGAAGGGCGCAGGTCCAGACCGTCAGGTCCTCGCTCGGCACGCACTCCGTTGCAAGCGCGGGGATGGTGCCGGTGGCACCGACCTCGTACGAGTAGAGCGACTCCTTGACCTGCTCGCAGACACGCAGCGCCTCGCCGTCGGTCTCGTCCGCGCAGTAGATGCTGCCCGGCTCTCCGTTCTGGACGAAGACGAGGGTGTCCCGATCGCCGGCCTGCATGACGGCCATGACCTCGCTCGAGAGGGGCGAGGAGTGGGCGCCGGTGACGTCTGCCTTGAAGGCCGTGGCGGAACCGCCATGTGCCATCGTGACCGCGGGCACGTACTCGCGGATGAGGTCATTTGCCAGGCTGTAGGCGGCGGTGCGATCGGCGTCGGCCGACTTCTGGCCACCGGTCTTCACCGCCTCGACGAGCTCCGGGATGGGGGTACCGAACTTCTTGCCGGCGCCCGCACCAAAGTGATAGTCGAGGAAGTTGCTGGCATCCGGGAAGTCCGCACCCCAGCCGAGGAGGAACAGGCCAGGGATGGTGCCCGCGGCGTTGGCATCGAGGAACGTGACCGACTCCTGGAGGTCCAGGGCGACCTTGATGCCGAGGTTCGTCTCCAGCTGGCTGGCGATCTCCTGGGCGATGGTCGGCGGGTCAGGCAGGTAACCGCGGACCGCGTCGCGGAAGGACAGCGTGGTCTCGAAGCCATCCGGGAAGCCGGCCTCGGCCAGCAGCGCCTTGGCAGCGACCGGATCGAACTCCCACGACTTGCCACCCTCACATGCGAATGGGATGGAGCAGGGCGTGAACCACTCAGCCACGGACGATCCGGGCGGGTAGAAGTTGTCCACGACGCGCTGGCGGTCGATGCCCATGGCGATGGCCTGTCGGACCTTCTGGTTGTCGAACGGCTTGAACGTGTTGTTCATGCCGATGTAGAAGGTGTTCATGCCTTCGCGGGGCTTGAGCTGCAGGGCGGCATCGGCCTCGATGGCCGCCATGTCGTCCTTGCCTGGGTTGTCGATGCCGTCCACGGCACCCGACTGGAGAGCGATGAAGCGAGCCGCGGACTCCGGGTTCCACTGGAACTCGACGTTCGGGGTCAGTGCCTTCTCGCCCCAGTAGGCGTCATTGGCGGCCAGGCTGATGCGCGTGCCGACATCCCAAGCGGTCAGCTTGTAGGGGCCGGTGCCGTTGGGCGCGTTGAGCAGCGCACCATCAGCCGCGTGGTCGATGAGGTACTGGGCATCATCGATGGCCAGCGAGGCGAATGCGATCTGCGACAGGAACGCCACGTTCGGGTTGCAGAACGTGAACACCACGGTGTTCGCGGTGGTGGCCTCGATCGACTTGAGATTGCCGGAGTACGGCAGGCCATTGAAGGTGCCTGCCTCGCAATCCACGCCGGTCCCGTAGTTCGGGTACATCGTGATATCGGCGGTCGGCGCGGTCGGCTGCTCGACTGGGTCCGGATATGGTGTCGCGGCGGGAGCGCTCGGGCTCTGTGCCAGGCCGGTGGCCGCCATGGTCGCAACGAGCAGGCTCGCGGCGCCGATGGATGCCAGCGACGCCCTGTTGGGTCGTCGGGTCATGTGTGCCAGATCCTCCATCCTCATCCAGCGCGAAGCGTCGCGCGGCGCTCTGTCACCGGACCGATGTCATGAGCCACTCCTCCGCGGCCACTGACTGGGACACGTATGACGCCGGTCGCCGGGTCCACCGACCGTACCCGAAGGGCGCGGCCAGGAGGTCCCGGAGGCAGGATCGTGGAAGGCTACCATCGGGCGCCGCGGGTGTCACCTATCCGGCCCACGCCGTGTCAATCGGCCCGGCGCGTGGCTCGCCCTTCGCGCTGGTATGATGGCGCCATCATGATGTCACGCACCCAGATCTCCCTGACACCGGAAACACACCGGCTGGCCCGGCGGCGAGCAGCGGAGCGAGGTGTCTCCCTGGCGGCGTATCTGCGGTCACTCGTGGAGCGGGATCTGGCGGGTCCCCCCCGCCCAGCCGCCAACATCACGGCCTTGTTCGACCTCGGGGCCTCGGACGGTTCGGATGTGGCGCAGCACAAGGATGCCTACGTCGGGGCAGCAGTAGCGGCGGGCCGACGGCGCCGGTGACCACCTACGTCGACACCTCGGCGTTCTACGCGGCCGCAGACCGTACCGATCGAAGTCACGAACGGGCGGTCACCATCCTCTCGAGCGCCGATGATCCCCTGACCAGTGACCATGTCGTGGTGGAGACCTGGCTGCTCCTCCGGAACCGCCTGGGACGAGCCGTCGCTGAGCGTTGGTGGGGAGCGGTTCGGTCGGGCGCCTGTCGGATCGAACATGTGGGCGAGGCTGATCTCGCTGTCGCCTGGCTGATCGGTGAGACGTTCGCCGACCAGGACTTCTCCATCGTGGACCGCACCAGCTTCGCGATGATGCAGCGACTCGGCGTCCATGACGTCGTGTCCTTCGACGACGACTTCGCGATCTTCCGGTTCGGTCCGCAGCGGCGCAGGGCGTTCGACGTCATCCGATAGGTCTGCGCTCGCGGCCCGGGCGTGGCAGCGGCCCGGGCGTGGCAGCGGCCCGGGCGTGGCAGCGGCCCGCCGTGTCGGGCAGCCCACGTACACTCCGGGCATGGCATCGCTGCGCGTCGCATTGGCCCAGATCGCACCCAGGCTGGGCGCACTCGATGACAACCTTGCCCGACACCACGAGCTGATGGGCGCTGCGCGGGCCGCGTCGGCGGACCTGCTGGTGTTCCCGGAGCTCGGTCTCACGGGCTATCTGCTGCAGGACCTCAATGCGGAGGTGGCCATGCGCGCGGATGACCCGCGGCTGCTGGAGCTTGCGCGGGCGGCTGCCGGCATGTCGGTGGTGGTCTCGTTCGTGGAGGAGTCGGACGACCACCGGTTGTTCATCGCCGCGGCCCTGCTGGAGGCGGGTGGCATCCGCCACATCCACCGCAAGGTGTTCCTGCCCACGTACGGCCTGTTCGACGAGCGTCGCTTCTTCGCCGCCGGCTCCGTCATCCGGGCCACTGACAGCGCATTGGGACTGCGCCTGGGCATCTCGGTCTGCGAGGACGCCTGGCACCTGGCCACGCCCCAGTTGCTGGCGCTCGACGGCGCGCAGGTGCTCATCAATGTCTCGTCGTCGCCCGGTCGCGACATCGCCGCGGGCAGCCCGGAAGGGCTGGGCACCGCGACTTCGTGGCGGACGCTCAATCGGACGTATGCCCAGCTAACGACGAGCTACGTGATCTTCGTCAATCGGGTGGGTGTCGACGAGTCCATCAGCTTCTGGGGTGGCTCGGAGGTCGTGGGGCCATCCGGCGCGACCGTGTACCAGGCGCCGCTCCATGAGGACGGCCTGTTCTTCGCGACCATCGACCCCGGTGAGCTGCGCCGGGAGCGCATCGCCAACCCACTGCTGCGCGACGAGCGGCCGGAGATGGTCCTGCGCCAGCTCGACCGGATCGCTCGGGCGCGCGCGTCTGATCCGGTCGAGGATGGGGGACCGTCGTGAGCGCTCCGGAGGTGGTGCCCGCGCAGCCCATCGAGCCGGCGTTCGAGCTGCCGCCGGAGCTGGCCATCGATACCCAGAGCGCGCGACGGATCATCGTGGGCTTCATCCGCGCACAGCTGCAGCAGGCGGGCTTCGAACGGTTGGTGCTGGGCCTCTCGGGCGGCATCGACTCCGCGCTGGTGGCCTACCTTGCCGCGGAGGCGGTCGGCGCCCCGAACCTGCTGTGCGTGATGATGCCCTACCGCACCTCGTCGCCCGAGTCGCAAGGCGACGCGGAGACCGTGGCCGCGGACATCGGCTGCCCCCTGGAGCTGGTGGACATCAGCCCCATGGTGGACGCGTACTTCGAGGTCGCCGGTGGCCCCGCAGCCCTGGATGCCAGCTCGCTGCGACGCGGCAACCTCATGGCCCGTACCCGGATGATGGTGCTCTACGACCGCTCCGTGACCTGGCGCGGCCTGGTCATCGGCACTGGCAACAAGACCGAGACGCTCATCGGCTACACCACCCTGTTCGGGGACAGCGCATGCGCCTTCGCACCCATCGCGGACCTGTACAAGTCGCAGGTGCGCCAGCTGTCCGTGGCGCTCGGTGTGCCGGACGCGGTCGTGCGCAAGGCGCCATCTGCCGACCTCTGGCCGGGCCAGACCGACGAGACCGAGGTCGGCTTCTCGTACGCGACCATCGACCGTATCCTCTTCCGCCTGGTGGATGGCCGCCGCTCCATCGAGGAGCTGGTGGAGGAGGGGTTCGAGCGGGAGATGGTGGAGCGTGTGGACCGGCTGGTCGCAGTCTCCGAGTTCAAGCGCCAGATGCCGCCCATCGCCAAGGTCGGCCCGCGGACCGCGGGTATCGACTACCTCTACCCCCGACGTCGGCCGCGCTCGACGCGTGGCTGAGCAGCCGACCTCGCCGGATCCCGTGGCGGCTGAAGCTACCGTACGGGGCCCCGGCATCCTGTACGTGGTCGCGACGCCCATCGGCAACCTCGGGGACATGACCCTCCGGGGGATCGAGGTGCTGCGATCGGTGGCGGTCGTGGCCGCCGAGGACACCCGCCTCACGCGGCGCCTGTGGGCACGCCACGGCATCGAGACGCGCCTCGTCAGCTATCACGCCCAGAGCAGCGACCGGCGAGCCCAGGAACTGCTGGCACGACTGCGCAGCGGTGACGACGTGGCGCTCGTCACGGATGCCGGCACGCCACTCGTGAGCGATCCGGGTGGCGAGCTGGTCAGCGCCTGGGCCGGCGAGGGAGGTCGGGTGGTGCCCATCCCGGGCGCCTCCGCGGTCCTCGCAGCGCTCGTGGCGAGCGGCATCCCGGCGCCCCGCTGGGCATTCGAGGGGTTCCTGCCGCGACGGGGCCGCGAACGACGGGAGCGCATCACGCGCATCGCCGCGGACGACCGAACGACGGTGCTGTTCGAGGCACCGGGTCGGGCGGCGGCGACCCTCGCCGACCTCGCCGAGGCATGCGGCGTAGAGCGTCGCGGCGCGTTGTGCCGGGAGCTGACCAAGCTGCACGAGCAGGTCCGGCGCGGCACGCTCGAAGAGCTCGCCGCCGAGGCCACCGCTGATCCACCCCGGGGCGAGGTCACCATCGTGGTCGCCGGCGGCACGGGTATGGCGCCGCTCGGCGTCGACGCCGGCAGCGGCGGGCCTGTCGACATCGCCGAGGGCCGCCAGCGGGTGGCACGACTCATGGCGGCGGGTCAGACTCGGGGGAGCGCCGCCAAAGCCGTCGCCCGTGAGACCGGGCTGTCGCGACGCGAGCTATTCATGCACGAGCAGGAGGAAGCCTGATGTCCATCCCCATCCTTCGGGACCTCACGCCCGTCGGCCGGATGGTGGTCATCGGGACACTGCTCGTCAGCCTCCTGTCCATCCTCATGGAGTGGGTGCTGGGGTTCCACGGCACCCCGGTGTTCCTGGTCAGCGCCGCTGGCATCCTGGGTCTGGCCTACGTCGTGGGCATCTCCACGGAACGACTCGGCGGACTTGCCGGTCCCCAGGTGGGCGGCATCCTCAATGCCACGTTCGGCAACATCGCGGAGCTCATCATCGCGTTCTTCGCCCTCTCGGCGGGGCAGCTCGCGGTGGTCAAGGCGTCCATCACGGGTTCCATCATCGGCAACCTGCTGCTGGTCCTCGGCGCCAGCCTGCTGCTGGGTGGCCTGCGTCACGGAACCCAGAAGTTCTCGGCCAAGATCGCGAGCATGGACGCCACGATGCTGGTGCTGGCGGTCATCGGCCTGTTCGTGCCTGCCATGTTCGCGCTGTCCACGGTCGCCGGGCCCAAGGGCCATCGCATCGAGGAGAGCGTCCTCGTCTCGATCATCCTGCTGGTGCTCTACTTCGTGAACCTCGCCTACCGGTTCAGGCATCCGGAGCAGGTGCTGGGTGGCCAGGAGCCGGAGGGACACGCGGGCCCCGCCTGGGCGCCCAAGGTAGCCATCGCGGTCCTGGGCGGTGCGGCTGCCTTGCTGGCGGTGCTGTCGGAGCAGCTGGTGGGTGCCATCGACCCGTTCATCGAGCAGTTCGACCTGACGCCGTTCTTCGTGGGCGTGATCCTCATCCCGACCATCGGCAACCTGTCGGAGCACCTCGTGGCGGTCCAGCTGTCGCTCAAGGACCGGGTCGACTTCACGATGGCCGTGTCCATGGGCAGCAGCCTCCAGGTGGCGCTGTTCGTGGCGCCCGTGCTGGTGCTGCTGGGGCTCGTCGTCAACCAGCCCATGGACCTCGTGTTCGCGCCCCTCGAGGTCGCTGCGGTCGCAGCTGCGGCAGGCATCGCCGCGCTCGTGTCGCTGGACGGTGAATCGAACTGGCTGGAGGGCGCCCTGTTGCTGGGTGTCTACACCATCCTGGGCGTCAGTTTCTTCTACCTGGCCTAGTTCCCGGACGGCGCCCTGTGTCAGGAACGTGGCGCGCGCCCTGCGTGCGCTCCACCAGTCCCATCTCGGCACTTGCGCAGATGATGTCAACGAAAGTGGGCTGATCGGTGTGGCCCGCCGATCCCGCAGGGCCGCAACAGCCGTCGAAGGGCACGATCCCGCGCATCATCCGGCGACTCGGCGATCCGGGTCCGATGAACGACCGGCAGCGCCCCCGTCTGCGGACCCACCCAGACCCCGACATGTCGGATGGGCCATCCGCTACATATCATCCGCAGGATCGAGACTGGGCTCGCTACCATGCCGCAGTGGCCATGCACCGCGAACTGTCCATCGACCCGCCCGTCGACGCCGAGACCGGGCAGCCTGACCCCACCAGCGCGCCGCCCGTCACGCGGGACGTGCTGGCTACGGCAGCGCTCGGTCTGGAGCCCAGTGCCACGCCACGCCGCGACGTGGTCGTCATCGGTGGCGGCCTGGCGGGTCTGGTCGCCGCGTACGAGCTGCGGCGGCAGGGTCATCGGCCGATCGTGCTGGAGGCGCAGAACCGGGTCGGTGGCCGGATCTGGACGCTGCGCACCTTCGCGCCTGGGCTGTATGCCGAGGCGGGTGGCATGCGCATCCCGAAGGCCCACGACCTGACACTGGCCTACTGCGCGAAGTTCGGCTTGCCGATGCGACCGTTCCCGATGGGCAACCCCCGGGGGCTGGTCCACGTCAGCGGCGAACGGATGACGATGGCGGACGCGAACGCCGACCCGGCGCGCCTGGGGTTCAGCGTCGCGGATCACGAGCGCGGCCGGACGGCGGATGACCTGTGGGAGGACGCCATCGGCGGCATGCGCCGAGCTATCGCGGCCGAGGGCCCGGCGGCCTGGGACGACATCGTGCTGCGCTTTGACCAGTACAGCCTGTACGAGTTCTTGCGCAGCCGCGGCTGGTCCGATGGCGCCATCGAGTACTACGCGGTCATGAACTTCGTGGAAGCGGACATGCAGAACGCGGTGGTCGAGGTGCTGCGCGAGGATCTCGGCGGTGCATACCTCGACATGCAGTGCATCGAGGGCGGCATGGACGCCCTGCCGAACGCATTCTTCGCTGAGCTCCAGGACGAGGTCCGGCTGGGTGCGGAGGTGTTCGCTATCGACCAGGATGCCGATGGCGTCACGGTGCACTACAAGACCGAGGCGGATCGCTTCCAGGTACGCGGCGACTACGCTATCTGTACCCTGCCATTCCCGGTGCTGCGCACGGTGGAGGTGACGCCGGAGCTGTCGCGCGGCAAGCGTCGGGCGATCCGGCAGCTGAACTACCATGCCTCGACCAAGATCCTGTTCCAGGTCCGGGAGCGCATCTGGGAGACCGACGACGGCATCCTGGGCGGCGCGACCGTCACCGACCTGCCGGTACGTCGCCTGAACTACCCGGCACCCGACCCGACCACCAGCCGTGGCGTCTTGCTCGCCTCGTACACCTGGGGCCAGGACGCGCTCCAATGGGGAGCCATGGACGAGGAGACGCGCCTGGAGGAGGCGCTCGACGATGTGGCACGCATCCATCCCCGCATCCGGGAGGTGTACGAGACTGGCGCCACCCACGCCTGGTACGGTGATCGCTGGGCCCGCGGCGCCTTCGCACTGTTCGCGCCAGAGCAGCAGAGCCAGCTCCAGGCGGACATCGTGCGGCCCGAGGGGCGCATCCTGTTCGCGGGCGAGCATTGCTCGCTGTATCACGCCTGGATCCAGGGCGCGCTCGAGTCCGGCATCCGGGCCGCGCGCCAGATCCACGAGGACACGGTCGCGGCGGCAGCCGCGGGGTAGGCGGCGGGCGGGAGGTCGCGGCGGCAGCCGCGGGGTAGGCGGCGGGCGCGGGAGGTCGCGGCGGCAGCCGCGGGGTAGGCGGCGGGCGGGAGGTCGCGGCGGCAG
>Ga0105048_10016591_pt1 | contig 11376 bp, 8 predicted proteins | sample MAT05_FD_78382 | JGI IMG/M metagenome (GOLD analysis project Ga0105048, IMG submission 78382) | Freshwater microbial communities from Lake Fryxell liftoff mats and glacier meltwater in Antarctica - MAT-05 | ecosystem: Environmental > Aquatic > Freshwater > Ice > Liftoff microbial mat | place...
TACAGTGATATTTCCTGTAACGGTATAAGATCCACATGCAGCAGCACTCCACGTTGTATCACTGCTGATAAGACCAAATACTTCACAGGAAGCAGCTTTTGCCGTTAAAATATGGCCGCTGAAGCTCACAACCAACAGAAGCATTATAAATATATAGAAGATGCGACGGTAGCTCTGCTTAACGCTGACAATAATATTCACAGAATTGTCCTTTGTTCGAGGGTTGTTTAATTGTTGATTGAAATTTGTAAACATACATTGCAGCACCCTTGGTTTGCTCGCCTTGTGACATCACCCAAGCCGCCGAACGATAAGTTCACCCGCGTGCGGAAGCCGTAGCGGAGCGAAGGCTGGAGCGCGTCGAGGTGCAACGCTTTGTTAGACCGCTCCGCCGCCGACTTGAGCGAGAATGCTGTGCTGTATCTCCGGTGATAGCCTCCGAGCGTTCATGGCATGGACTAACAGGTCAGCGTCGCAGCCATTCTGCTTCATCCATGTAATCATTGGTTCGTATCGGTCCGGGCGGTTCCGCAGCAGTTCTGTGGCGAGACGCAGTTCCAAAGCAACCGTCGGCACACGGTACGGCCCCACCGCAATCAGAGTCTGATACTTCCATGGGCCGTCTCCATACGTCTCGATATAAACAGAATCTGTAGTCACCTCAACTGTGCTTGCCTCGACTTGGATACCGTTTACATTGTAAGCGGCGTAATATTGCTTGGCTTCTTCCAAGAGAGTTGGTGGCGTGAGAGCGGGAAAAGAAGAGAGCGCCACAGCAAAGGCGTCCACATGGGTACGTTCCTTCATCAGAAAGTCCACATCGCCTGCGGACAAGGGAACGCCATGCAACATGGCGGCAGCTGTGCCGACCAGACAATAGTTGACTTGCTCGAAGTGTGACGCCGTATGCTCAAGCACTTTTTCCAGGGTTTCCCGTAGGCGCGGCTGGCCAAGCGGTTCTGTCGGTTTTATTTTGACGAAAGTTGGTACGTCTGCCATCTCATTTCTCCTGTGTTCGCCATTACTTCGGCTCTCGTCAAGCGCACGCGGTCTAGCTATGTTTCTACGGCATCCGTCGATCTCCCCGCACGCCTTGTGTACCACAGATATTCTACAATGTCCGTCTATAGGGATAGTCGCTGCGTCCACCTATGGGTACACAAGTCGTCCGTATACTATCCTTCGTACAAACGAAAATCTATCCGACTTTTGGCGCTTCTGCTGTGATTGTGTTTGCGCGGACCGCCTTTTCGGCGAGGAGAGCATAGTGAGGCTTACATTCGGCGAGCAGACCGAGGAGGCGTGGTGGAAAGGGTTCGCTTTTGGCGCGATAGGTTTCAAAGCCTGTGGATTGGTGAACGCTGCGATACCAATATTTTGCCCAGATGCCATCTTCGGGCCGCGCGCCGGCTGGCCACCCCAGCATGTTTTCTTCAAACGAAATGCCAATCTGCGCACAGAGTTGGCTGAGCACGCCGCGCGGATCCATGAGCAACTGTTTGGATTCGATCACCGGCGGTTGTTGCCCAAGCTCCAGCAACTGGCGATAGAGGGCCGACTGCATGGCCAAGCCTGTGTCGCGCAAAATCGGCTGGGTTAAATTTTGTGCCAACGAGGGCAACATCTGCACCGGATCGCGAATCAGCAGCACATTGACCGTAGCCGCCAAAAAGTCCTCGCGCACATCCACAAGATGATGGGCCATTTGTTTGAGAAAGAGCACGGGCCGGTCACAGGGACCAAGAATCACTTCGCGAATCACCCGTTCGCCATCGCCGATCATATCATCCATAACTGCTTGTTTGCCAGGATGAGCGGCACCGGAGACGCGCAAATAGTGGGCGTAGAGTGGTTCATCGACCACGCGTGTATCGCTGCGCTGGGCAAACGCGTACATGAGCGCAGTGGAAATATTGCGCGGGCCAGACCAAACGTTGATGCGGATCGTTGACATGATAGATGAGGGCGGCAGGTGGTGGGCGGAGAAAGGCGACAGGCTGATACATCCATCAGCCTGTCGCCTGGTCATTAACTTTCTGGGAAATTGATGGTGGCACTCAGACCAGGGAAGTTGAAGATCAATTGCAATTGTTGCAATTGGCCTGCCATCTCTGGTCCAGCAAAGGCGCCGGCCAGCGCCAAGAGATTGGTGATCTCCTCGGCGTTTGACCATTGCAGATAGGGCAATGTATTGCCGTTGATCTGTAGCAACAGGCCATTGGGCACGGTTTTGACACCCATGCTTTGAATCCCGAGGCCCGCAATGCTTTCCATCTGATCGGCGGGTATGGCCAGGGCGGCTGGCTGGAGACCGATCATGTTGAGCATGAAGGGGGCAATGCCACCAATGGCGACACTGCCATCGGCAGCATAATCAAGCGTCAAATTGATATTGGCTTGCGCTGCTTCGGCGGCATCAAAGGCACTGAGGGCCGTGGCGCTGTCGATGTCTGCACCGCTGGTTGCTAGCGGAATCGCTGTTTCCCCACTTGGCACGGGCATCTGCAAGGCCAACCCGACGCCCAAGTTGGGCAGGAGCGGTGTCAGGGTCGTCAACATACTGGCGTCTGTGCCCAACCCGGTTAAGGTTTCGGCCAGGGCACTCATCGCATCGCCGTTCCAGATGATCGCCGGTAGAGGCGCGCCATTCATATAAACCCGCAGCACATTGGGCTGGTTGCTAATCTGGATATGCTGGACATTGGCGTCGGTAAATTTGCCAATCGTTTCGGCACCCAACGAGAGCGCCGAGAGATCGGTGCCCAGCGCGCCGCCCAGTTCGGCAACCGGCATACCCAGCAGACTGGCTTGGCCTTCGGCATCGTATTCAACCAGGATGGACGGTAGGTCCACATAGAGCGCGTCACTGCTGGCTGCCTCCGCCCCGGCCCCGGCACGCGGTGCGCAACCGGCCATGGCAAGTACGGCTACCAACACAAGAGTGAAGAATAGGGAGCGTTTACTATTCATGATCATAACACTATTCCCTTTGCTGATAAAATTCGCATAGTTTTGATGGCGCTTTGCGAGAGATGGTAGACACTATACAGACCATCCCGAAAACGTTTACAGATGTAAACAAACTAGATAATGGTGTGCGGTGGTCGCGTATACTGTGTAGTAAATTTTGTTTGTAGTTTACCGTGAAGTTGCATTCTTGCCAAGTACCCGATGGGCAGTGCAGCAATTGATCATCCGATATTGGCGTGCATTTCGGGATAATCCTATGTCAAACAGTCGTGGTACGCATTCTTTCCCGGTAACACCAGCATCCTTGCTGGCACTATGCGCCGCTGCTATCCCAGAATGCTGGCAGATTAGACAATTTGATTGTGCAAAGTTGTCTCGCCGCGCCACAAGCGCGCCAGATTTTCGAGCAGAATATCAATCACATTCTCTTCATAGCGTCGTGTTTCACCGGCGGTGTGTGGCGTCAGGATCACATTCTCCATGGCCCACAGCGGTGACGTTGCGGGCAGCGGTTCTTCCCATGCGCAATCGACCCCCGCGCCGGCGATCTGCCCTTGTTGCAAAGCTGTGATCAGCGCTGGTTCGTTGACGACCCGTCCGCGCGCCATGTTGATCAGATAGGCGCTGGGTTTCATGGCCGCCAATGCCGACGCATCGATCAAGTCTTCTGTCTGTGGCGTCAGGGGACAGGTGAGCGCTACATAGTCTGCGCGCGGCAGCAGTTGCAGCAGCCGTTCGGTGGTGTGGATCTCATCGGCTGTGTCATCGGCAGTGGCCGGATTCCGTTTGACGCCAATCACATGCATGTCAAACGCCTTGGCCAACTTGGCTAAGCGCGTGCCAATGTCACCCAGCCCGACAATCAGCAGCGTCTTGCCGCCCAACTCATCTTCACGGATCGTTAGATCGGAGAGCATGCCGCGCCAAAGTTGCTTTTTCTGATTGTCGCGCCCGGTATGAATATGGCGTGCAAACGCCAGGATCTGAGCGATGGCGTGTTCACTGACGGCATTTTTATTGACGCCGCGAGCACTGGCCAGGCGAATGCCGCGCTGCTGTAGCGCGGCTTTGTCAAACTGATCAACCCCGGCCCCAATCGCCTGGATAAAGCGCAACTTGGGTGCGAGGTCGAGCAGGTCATTCTGCCAAAAGCCCGAGACGACGAAAACATCGGCCTCGGCGATGCGGGCGCGCGCTTCGGCGGGTGTCCAGACTTGGAAGTGGGAAATGCCGGTGGCGCGCGCAGCAAATCGTGCCGCCATTTGATAAGCTACGTGCGCAAAACAGATGGTGAGCGCAGTTTTGTCGGGAAAGGGTTGTTGTGACATGGTGGTTCTCAGTCAATGATTGCCGTAGCGGTGGCTGAATGGTTCGTACTATCATCTGCTACTCTACCGAAGAAGCGCGAAATTGTCAAAAGCTTTTTTTGTTGTCTTGGATTGGGCTGAATGGGCAACTCTTACTGCAAGGCTGCTCTCTCTACGGCTATAATACGCCCTAGACAAATATCTACTAGCCAATGAGGAGTTGCCCACGATGAATGGCCACAGTTTTTGGAGCTATATTGCCTATGATCCCGATAAGGGCAAACCCCAGGTTGATCGGAAATTGTTGCGGCGCATCTTTACCTATGCGCGCCCCCATGCGAAATCGGTGGCCATTGTGCTGGTCACAATTGTCGCCATTTCGTTGCTCGAATTGATTCCGCCGCTGCTCTATCGCGATCTGATCGACAACGTGCTGCCCAATCGCAATGTGACGCGGCTCAATTGGCTGGCTTTGGGCATGATCGGGATTCCTCTGTTCAGCGGCCTGATCAATATTGTGCAGCGCCATTTCAGCGCGCGCGCCGGCGAAGGCATTATCTTCGATTTGCGCCAGCAGATGTATGACCATCTCCAAGGCATGGGGCTGCGTTTTTTTACCGATACCAAAGCCGGCGAGATTATCTCGCGCTTCAACAACGATGTGATCGGTGCCCAGAACGCCATCACAGGCACAGTGCCCAACGTGGTTACCAATACCGTGACGCTGGTTTCGACACTGGTTGTGATGATCTCGATTGAGTGGCGCTTGGCTGTGCTGGCGCTAATTGTGCTGCCGCTTTTCTTGCTGCCCGCACGCCGTGTGGCCGGTCTCTTTCGCAGCATCCGGCGCGAAGCTTCCGAGCAAAATGCCACAATGAGTACGATTGTCAATGAAACGCTTACCATTAATGGTGCGCTGTTGGTCAAAACCTTTGGCCGTCAGGCCTACGAAGGAGGCCGTTTTCGCACGGCCAACGCCGCCGTGCGCGACATTGGCATCCGGCGGGCGCGTGTGGGGCAGCTCTTTTTTATGGGCATGAGCATTGCCGGTACACTGGGCACGGCGCTCATTTATTGGGTAGGCGGACATCTGGTGTTGAGTGGCGCAATTAGTGTGGGCACAATTGTGGCTTTTGTTGCTTATCTCTTTCGGCTCTATGGGCCAATTACGGCGCTGACCAACGTACAGGTGGAATTTGCCACGTCGATGGTCAGTTTTGAGCGAGTCTTTGAATATTTGGACAAGCCGCTGGAGATCGTGAATGCACCCAATGCCATCATCCTCACCGAGCGCGAGACCAAGGGACACGTGCGCTTTGAAGACGTTTCGTTTAGCTATCGCGAGCTAGAAGCGTCTGACCCGCCGGTTGTGGCTCCCGCTGTGAATGGGGCACCTACCAACGGTCTTGCCCATGAACTTGCCGACATGCTAGAGGAAAGTGCCTCGACGGCACGCCGTCAACACGCCTTGGCAAACGTCTCCTTTGAAATGAAACCGGGCCAACTGGTGGCCTTGGTTGGCCCCAGCGGTGCCGGCAAAACGACAATTACCTATCTGCTGCCGCGCCTTTATGATCCGACTGTTGGCCGCATTACACTGGACGGCCACGATTTGCGCACAATTGACCTGCCGTCGCTCGCCCAGCAAATGGGCATGGTGACCCAGGAGACTTATCTGTTCCATGACACGATCCGCGCCAATTTGCTCTATGCACGGGCGGGCGCAACTCATGCCGAGGTAGAAGCGGCCTGTCGCGCGGCCAATATTCACAACTTTATTGCCAGCCTGCCCGAAGGCTACGATACGATGGTGGGCGAACGGGGCTATCGGCTGAGTGGTGGTGAAAAGCAGCGCATTGCGATTGCACGTGTGATTCTTAAAGATCCGCGGATTCTCATTTTGGACGAAGCAACGGCGCATTTGGATTCGCAGAGCGAGGCATTAATTCAAGCCGCATTGGAGCCGCTCTTTCAGGGACGCACCAGTTTGGTCATTGCTCATCGCCTATCGACCATTCTGCGCGCCGACAAAATTCTGGTACTGCGCCAGGGTCAACTGGTAGAGCAAGGCACGCATCACGAACTGCTGGCGCAAGGGGGTTTGTACGCCGAATTGTATGAGACACAGTTTCGCACGGCAGAGGAAATCCAGGCCCTGGCAACCGATCTGAATGCAGCTTGAACAGATGCTACCGTCTGCTCGGTATAAGCTGTCTGCGTTATCCGCTGATTGTACGCACGATTTTTATGGGTATGGTTATAATACCCCACCTGTCTGAGGGCAATACGTCATTGCCGAATGTGTACCCTTTGTGGTCTGTTGGGCTGGGTCCCAGATCGCGCGTTTGGCCGCCCCGCGTGATCGATGCTGGCTGTGGCTGAGGGGGCATTTTGCCTTGCAGGAGATGCTCAAAATTAGCCTCTTCGGTCGTGGCAATGATCTTGAAGGTTTCTTCGACCGTTTGCATACCCGCGGGCAATTGCATTCTGAACTGCTGATCGCGATCTGCCGTTTGCCCCACGATCAGGCTCTTTTGGCTGGCCACTGCATCATTGGCCCCCGCGATCTGGGGATAGAGTCGATTGATGTCGCCCGCGTAGCCCAGTTCGAGCAGCGTAAAGAAGAGCGGCTTTGTGTAGTGGTTGGTAATATGCAAGACAAAAGGTTGATCGACCGGAATCACCACATTGCCGGCTGCATCGCTTGCCAATGGCGCAGTTTGCAATGACTGGTCATGCGCGTCAACCAGCAACCGGTCTAGCTGGACGGCGATTGCCAACGCCACCTCGCTATCTGCTTCGCTGGCCAGCAACTGGACGTGGCGCTGGTGCAAGCGATGTTGTAGATCGCGCACGACTGGTGTAAGATCATCGGCTTGGAAAGGGCGGCGATAGGGGTTGAGTGCGCGCAGATCATAACGTTGGTAGATCTGCTCACCGCTACCATCTTGCAATTGTAAGTACTCGCCGACGAGCGTCAGTTGTAACGCCGCTTGTTCACCCGGTAGGGTCAGCTCGATCTGTGGACGAATGTCCGCCCGCAACAGCCGTTCGCGCAGTGCTTTCAAAAACCATCCTTCGGCCACCATCAGGGCGAGCTTTGTGCGTGTTCGTGCTGGGCCATAGGTATGCACAAGGGCTTGGGCTCCTGGCGGTATACCTACAGCTTGATCAGTCCCTATGCGCCGACAACCGCTGCGTGCTGCTTCCACCGTTTCGACTTCCAGAATCGCCAGCGGTGGTTGCGCTGGTCTGTTCTCTAGAGATATACCGGCCGCATAGACATGTACAATCGAACCGGGGGTAAGCCCATGTGCTTGGCCACTATCTACCCAGACCAAGCCATCGCTCACCTCGAGCACGCTCAACCAGCGACTTCCTCCTGCGCGCACACCCCCCAGAAAGAGCCGATCGCGGTCGCCTTCGCATTGGGGTGTCTGGTCGCGGTGGGCACTCTGCACGCGATGATGCACTTGATCATAGAGTTCGCGGTAGCGCAGGGGCTGCTGCGGTTCCATGGCGCGCAGCGTATGCTGTAACCAATAGGTGAGAAGCCCCTGGCGTTGGGGTGGATCGCCCAAGTTGTCTTCACGCGCTTTTTCATCGTTGCGACAGGCCGCCAGCAGCACATAGCCCAGGTGGCCCCGCTGTTTGCTCAGATCAATGGCCCCGCGCATGACCGGCGCAACAACGATTTTTCCAGCGCGGGCCGGCTGGGGGCGCAAATCATCGTGGCAACCGCGAATATCCGTCACCGTTTTTTTGTCGGAACGCGTGCCGCTGCCCGAATGGCAACAGTCCAGAATCACGGTTACATTGTCGGTATAGGGAGTCAGTTCGGCCAACCACTCGCCCAATTCCCAATCTTTGATATCATACACCTCGGCGGTGCGACTGTCGTGGGGAACAAGCGTTTCATCAAAGCCACTCGGCTTGCTGATCGAGGGTGCCCGGCTGCCGTGCCCGCTAAAATAAAAGAGGATCGCCGGTTGCTCGCCCAGCCGGCCATTGGCTGCCCATGCTTGCAGCGGAGCGAGTAGGCGCAGCTGGAAGGCGGCTCGAATGGCCTGGTGGGTGGCCGCAGCATCGATCAAGGTTGTCATATTTTCAGCCGCGCCGCCAAAGTGGGTCTGTAACAAATTGTGCATGGTCGTTGCATCGTGTACACAGCCGCGCAGATCCGGTACGGTTTCACATTGATACTGATTAATTCCGATCAATAGTGCGTAAAATGGGCGTTGTGGCATAATGGTATCCTGTTTGAATGTAACCCTGCTCAACTAGCAATGTGGCTGCCAGCGGTTATTGGGAAAGCACCCTGTCGCAATTTCAATCTGGGGTGGCACGGTGCGCACGCTTTGTGTTGCTGGCAAGCTAACGGCCATGGATGGGGTTGCTGTTCCCCTTGAACCAGCATTGCTTGCCGCGGCAATTGTCGCTGGCCTATCAACTGACTAAACGCAATTTGTCAGGTGATTTCTGCCAAGTATACATCATTCAACCGCCGTTGTTCAAAGGCGTTACCCGGATTCCGCGATGGTGGCTATCCTGGATTTTTCGCTCGCCAAGCAACTGTAGAAAGTATTCATTATGCATGATCAGCGTTTCGTAGTCCAGTCCCGTTGGCTGCCTCTCTGGGTGGGATGGCTGGTAACGAATTTCATCGGCGGCACATTGGCGGGTGTGATCGAAGCGCGCTTTGAATTTCTTGGCACGCTGGTGCTCGCGGGTAGTATGGTGGGGCTGGCGCAGTGGCTCTTTTTGCGCGGCCGTTTGCCGCGCGCTGGGTGGTGGGCCTGGGCAATGGCGCTGGGCTGGCCGCTAGCCTATCTGGTTTGGATTGCCAACAGCGATCGCTTTGCGCCGTTGATTCAACTCTTCATGGCAAATGGGTGGCTGTGGGAAGTGTTCTGGCTGAACGTGTTGCGGATGCCGGTGATTTTGGGGCTCATTAGTATTTGGCAAGCCCTCATTCTGCCGACGCGTTGGTGGGCGTTGCCGCGCTGGTTGTTGGCCAATCTGCTGGGCGGCGCACTGGTGGGCGCAATTGCGGCAACCGTTTGTTTGGTAGCCTGTGCTGTGACTACGCAAACCGCAGGTTCCCTGGTTACGGGCGCCCTGCTTGGCGCGCTGAGTTGGAGTGGCTATGCGTTGATCACAGGGCCAGTCTTGATCCGCTTGGTACGGCAACCGAAAATGTTGCATGGATAATCTACGTTGGCGGGTGCATTTCGCTTTGGCGCGTTTTGGTTTATAATTTGATCATAGTTCCCCAGACAGATTTGCGCTTGGCGCGCCAGCAAAGATCTGTTTTGGAGCAGAAACCCTATCTTTCTACCGAACCAACCTATAAAGGAAGAACCATGGCTCAGTCTCATACACCTGATATTACCCGCCCCTCCCAGGAGCTCATTGCTGGTCTACAAAACATTGGCAGCGCAACGGCTGCTGGCGAATTGAGTCGCCTGGGCATCCGCGATGCGCACATTCGTGGCCCTATTTCATGGAAGCCCGGCAAAACCATTGTCGGCCCTGCCCTAACCCTCCAGTTTATGCCCAAGCGCGAAGATCAGTACCGCGTTGATGAATACGCCGATCCCGAAAAGCAATTGCATCGGCATGTGCTCTATCATACCCAACCCGGCGACATTGTCGTGGTCGATGCGCGTGGTGATCTGAGCAGTGGCATCTTCGGCGAGATGATGCTCACTTATTTCGCGGGGCGCGGCGGCGCGGGTGTGGTGATCGACGGCTGCATTCGCGACTATCCCGAAGCCCAGAAATTGGATATTGGTCTCTGGCTCAAGGGTGTGACGCCCAATTTCCATACCCAAACCAACATCTTCCCCTACGCCGTCAATGTGCCAATTGCCTGCTGCAATTGCCTGGTCATGCCCGGTGACATTATCGTGGCCGACGATGATGGCGTGGTCGTGGTGCCCATTAGCTTGGCTCCCGAACTGCTGAAAAAGGCGGGCGAACATGTGGAATGGGAAGAATTCTCGCGCATGCGCTTGGCCCAAGGGGGTGAACTGCGCAAATATTACCCACTCTCCGCCGAAGCCCGCGAAGAGTATGAGGCGTGGCGCAAGACCCAATAATTAAATTATACAGTCTGGTAAGTTGGTCATTAGTCATTGAACAATAATCAATAATCAATTGTTAATGACCAACTTGTCCCTGGATTCGATTATTGGCCGGTGATGACCGGCAGATAAATTTGGGCGCCACTGGTCGGTGTGCTCGTTGCTACCGCCGACGTTGGGGTTGCGTCTGGTTGTTGCCCCTGCTCTGTCTCCCAATGTTCTAACAAGGCGAATAGGGCTTGCGGTGCATTGGTAAGTGCGGTGCGTTCGGCCTGATCTTTTTCGCTGGGGCCGTGACAGGAAGTACATATGCGCACCTCGCCTGGCTGAAAGGTGAGCCAATAGCGCTCACGCACAACGCTGTTGCCATTGGCGTCGGTGAGTTGCCAGGTCATGGCGCGGCGGGCAGGCACAAAGGCCGCAACCGAGCCATCTGCCGCCACGGCCACGCTGCCCACGGGCGCACCTGGTAGAATGGGGTTGGCGGCCACCGCCGCGGGATCATGCAGATATTGCGCCAACACGCGCCGGCCTGGCCGCGGCGTGTCGCTGTAGCCACCCGTCCAGCCGCGTAATTGATCGCCTTGGAAGATCTGCAAATGGGTGACATCGTAGAGGGTGCCGCCAGTGCCGACACTCTGTACGCCACCGGGCACGCGCAAGTTAAAGGGTTGCTGCGCATCCGCGTCATCGCGCGAGGTGACATTGCGCGTGATCAACAACGCCAGATTGTGCTGTACGAGATACGCTTGTAGCCGTGCAACATCAATTCCCGCTTGATCAAACATCTGTTGCTCGGGCGCGGCCAGGGCCGGATGACTGGTCAGGGGCGGCACGACGCGTTGGCGCACTTCCACCGGATTCAACTCCCACAGCACTCCCGTATAGGTGACCATAGCATCGGGCGACCAATAGCTGATCGTCTTGGTAATGCCACTGGTCAGGGGCTGGTCCGCGATCCAATAGCCATCGCCATTCTGTTGTAGTGTCTTGAGCCGAAATTCGTAGCTCGA
>Ga0105048_10016595_pt1 | contig 11375 bp, 13 predicted proteins | sample MAT05_FD_78382 | JGI IMG/M metagenome (GOLD analysis project Ga0105048, IMG submission 78382) | Freshwater microbial communities from Lake Fryxell liftoff mats and glacier meltwater in Antarctica - MAT-05 | ecosystem: Environmental > Aquatic > Freshwater > Ice > Liftoff microbial mat | place...
AGGGAGGTTGAGAGGATGTCAACCCCTGGTAAGGTTCTTCGCGTTGCATGGAATTAACCCACATACCCCCCCGCTTGGGCGGGCCCCCGTCAATTCCTTTGAGTTTCATCCTTGCGGACGTACTTCCCAGGTGGATTACTTAACGCTTTCGCTTAGCCACTGACAGTATATCGCCAACAGCGAGTAATCAACGTTTAGGGCGTGGACTACCAGGGTATCTAATCCTGTTCGCTCCCCACGCTTTCGTGCCTCAGCGTCAATGACAGTGTAGCAGACTGCCTTCGCAATCGGTGTTCTATAACATATCTAAGCATTTCACCGCTACATGTTATATTCCATCTACCTCCACTGTATTCAAGAAAACCAGTTTCAATGGCAGTTCCGCAGTTGAGCTGCGGGATTTCACCACTGACTTAGAGTTCCGCCTACGCACCCTTTAAACCCAGTAAATCCGGACAACGCTTGAATCCTTCGTCTTACCGCGGCTGCTGGCACGAAGTTAGCCGATCCTTATTCTCACGGTACCGTCAGCTCTGAACGCATCCAGAGGTTTCTTCCCGTAAAAAAGCAGTTTACAATCCAGAGGACAGTCATCCTGCACGCGGCATGGCTGGTTCAGACTTGCGTCCATTGACCAATATTCCCTACTGCTGCCTCCCGTAGGAGTCTGGTCCGTGTCTCAGTACCAGTGTGGGGGATCATCCTCTCAGACCCCCTATGCATCGTAGCCTTGGTGAGCCGTTACCTCACCAACAAGCTAATGCAACGCATGCCCATCTTTTACCGCCGGAGCTTTAACTATAAATAGATGCCTATTCATAGTGTTATGGGGTATTAATTCAGATTTCTCTGAGCTATTCCCCTGTAAAAGGTAGGTTGCATACGTGTTACTCACCCGTGCGCCGGTCTCATAAAGTATTACTACAATATTTACCCCTCGACTTGCATGTATTAGGCCTGCCGCTAGCGTTCATCCTGAGCCAGGATCAAACTCTTCATAGTAAAAGATTTGATCTCCGACTTCCCAAAGTGTTATCTTCGGTGCTCGCTATTCCTTATTTATCTTTCAAAGAACTTTATAAAAGCGCTTTCGCGGTTTTAAGTCAATTTTAAATCCGTTTTCTGAACGGGGCTGCAAAAATACAATTCTTTTTTTAAAAGTCAAGAATTATTTTTTTATTTTTTCAACCTTCCAGAACGGGGTGCAAAGATAATGTTTTTCTTTTCAAAAAAGCAAGTATTATTTAATACTTTTTTTACCTTTAAACTTGAGTACTGTTTGTTTCAGAACGGGGGTGCAAAGGTAATGTTTTTAAATTCATAAAGTCAAGTATTATTTTGACTTTTTTTTCACCTTCAGACCATGTGTCTGTTTTTTTTCAGAACGGGAGTGCAAAAGTACGTTTATTATTTACATTAAAAAATTTATTGCTAAAATAAATATAAATAATTCATAAATTAATGTTAATCAATTAGTTAAATTTAACATTTTAACAACAAAGTAGCATCGCCAAAACTTAAAAACCGGTAATTTGATGCTAAAGCATGATTATAAATTGATTTCCAATTCTCACCAATGAATGCTGACACCAGCAGCAGCAGTGTAGATCCCGGCTGATGAAAGTTGGTAATTAAACCATTTGCAATTTTAAATTTAAACCCAGGCATTATATATATGGCGGTTTCACCTTTAGCGTTCATGTCAGAATCAGCCAAATAATCGTAGAGAGTTATAAGGGCTTGGTCAACAGACAGTTTATTTAAAGCAGGGTCATAACCATCATTAGGTAGGACTATGAAGGGATATGGGTAATTCAAAGCTATTTTTGATCCTATATAATAAAGACTTTCCAGTAATCTTAAAGAAGTGGTGCCTGATGCGATGACGCGACCCATGTGCTGGATAATATCTTTCACCGCGGTAGCATTTATTTCGAATCGTTCAGAATGGATATCATGTAAATCACTGGTTAGGGCAGTAACAGGCTTAAAGGTACCAGCGCCAACGTGCAAGGTAAAGTGGGTTGAACGAAGTCCAAGCAGATTAAGTTGTTCAATTAGCTCATTTGTAAAATGCAACGAAGCCGTTGGGGCGGCAACTGCGCCAGGATTAGACGCAAAAACAGTTTGATATCTAATTTTATCATCTTCTGTTGTTTCACGCTTTATATATGGAGGTAGGGGAACTTTGCCAAATATATCAATGGCATCCAGCATGGTAAGTCCATTTGTGACTTCGAATTTTATAATATTGGAGTCTCTATTTAACCAGGAAGCTTTAATTGAAACGGCTGATCCTTTATAAATAGTATCCAACCTTAATTCATCGGATTCATGGAATTTGCGACGATTTCCAACAATGCATTCCCAATTTGTCCAGTCTATGGATACCGGATTGAGCAGGAATACTTCTATTTTCTGATTTGAATCTGAAAAAAAGTGTAATCTGGCTGCAATTACCTTCGAATCGTTAAAGACCAAAAGGGAATTGGAGGGTAAATGCTTTCCAATTTGGTTAAAGGTATCATCCAAAATGGTTTCATTTTCAAAACTATAGACCAACAATTTTGAATCTGAACGAATTTGACTTGGTTCAAACGCAATATTTTCGTTAGGAAGATCATAATTAAAGTCAGCCATTAGCAGACTTGGCAACGATGGCAAATTGCTATTTCCCATTCAGATTTGTGTGCTATTCAAAAAATTTAGTAGTTGATGCAAAGCCTCAGAACGGTGGCTTAATTTGTTTTTTTCTTCCAAGTTCATTTGGGCGAAAGTATTGGTATTGCCTGACGGTTTAAAAATGGGATCGTATCCGAAGCCTTTATCTCCATTTTGATTTTCAACAATTTCACCTTCAATCTTTCCTTCAAAAAGGGATTCATTTCCGTGTGAGTCTATAAAACAAATGACTGTTCTAAACGTCGCACTTCTGTTTTGAATGCCCTTCATATTATCCAATAAGAGATTACAATTGTCTTCGAATGTTGCATTCTCACCTGCGTACCTAGCGGAATACACACCTGGCTCTCCATTGAGGGCTTGCACTTCTAAACCAGTATCATCTGCGAAACACGGTTGGGAAAATATCCTAAAGATTGTCATTGCCTTAATTTTGGCATTTTCCTCGAGAGTTGAGCCCGTTTCCGGAATATCATCCTGGAATTTTAAATCAGCTAAAGAGACCAAATTGATGTTTTCAGGAAAAAGTACCTGAATTTCACTAACCTTATGGTTATTGTGTGATGCGAATATTAAATTAGATTTCATACCGGTCTTTGACGAACGGTTACCTGTTCTATGCGTTTTTCATAATCGGAACCTTTAAATATCCGATTCACAAAAATTCCTGGTACATGAATATTGTTTGGATCGAGATGTCCAGCGGGGACAATTTCTTCAACTTCCGCGATGGTGATTTTACCGGCCATGGCCATCATTGGGTTGAAATTGCGGGCTGTATCTTTAAAGATTAGATTGCCATGGGTATCTCCCATCCAAGCTTTTACGATGGCAAAGTCTGAATCAAAAGCATGTTCTAATAAGTAAAGTTTACCATTAAAAATGCGGGTTTCTTTTCCAATTGCCACTTCCGTCCCTACCCCTGCAGGCGTATAAAAGGCCGGAATACCAGCGCCGGTTGCTCTGCATCTTTCTGCCAAGGTGCCTTGTGGTATTAATTCTACATCCAATTCTCCAGAAAGCAATTGGCGTTCGAATTCATCATTCTCACCGACATAAGAACTAATCATTTTTTTTACTTGCCGGGTTTTTAGCAACAATCCGATTCCGAAATCTTCAACACCCGCATTGTTTGAAATACAAGTGAGGTTTTTTACACCTTTTAAAACTAGGGCTGAAATACAATTTTCAGGAATTCCGCATAAACCGAACCCACCCAACATAATGGTAGCGCCGTCAAAAATGTCGTATATAGACGCCTGCGCATTGTCAAATACTTTGTTCATTATTGTTCAATTATTGCCGACAAACCATTATCCAAGAGAGTTACACAAACCGGTTCAAGTTCATCATAAGCGCCATTTTTTACTTTACACTTGCCTTTTGTATGAACTAACATAGCGCACTGCTGGGCCTGAATAAAATCATGACCGCAATACCGCATTAGACATTCAATGACCCAGTCGAAAGTATTGACATCATCGTTAAAAAGCACAATTGACCAACCGAGGGCTAAATCCTGTTCGAGAAAAATTTCTTGATCGAGTTCAGGTGAAAATGCAAAACTGTTAGCCATTTCGGTAGTGCTTGCGAAGCAATCGCGCTTTGTTTTCATTCCCTGTCAACAAGCGATTGATGTTTTTACGGTGGGTAAGTATAACCATTAAAGCGGCACAAATGCCAAAAGCGATAAAAAGCGGTTCGTGCCTTTTAAAAATCCAAATTAGTTGAATTGGAAATAATATAGCGGCAGAAATGGATGAAAGGGAGACAAATCGAGTTGAAAATAAAATTAGAATAAAGATACCCATACAAGCCAAAGCACTAATATAATGAATGGCAATTAGCATTCCCAAAAGCGTGGCAATTCCTTTACCGCCTTTAAAATTGGCAAAAATGGGAAACAAATGTCCCAAAACTGCACTTAACCCAAAGAGCAATTGAATGTTAATATACCAGGTTTTATTGAGAACAGGATTGACCTCTGGAATATAATTAACCAAGCAAGCTGCGGTAAAACCCTTTAGTACATCCATCGCTAAAACAGCCACACCCGCTTTTTTGCCCAAAACGCGAAAGGTATTGGTAGCACCCGCATTTCCGCTGCCAAAGTCCCTTACATCCAATCCATAAAAAGCTTGGCCTACCCATACTGCGCTAGGAATAGATCCCAGCAAATATGCCAAAACTGCTAAAACTATAATAAAAATTACCGTCATTGATTTTTTAGAAACAGGTGCAAAAATAAGTATTAATTAAAAAAACCAATGAATTTGATTTGAATATCTGTATAATTCAATTTGACCTGCGAACTATAATGCTACTATTATTGGGTATTTTTTGTACTTTTGTAACTCATAAAATATGAAAAATAGAATACTTTATTTGTTATTAGCATCATTTGCCGCAGGATTTGTTCTCATAGAAGCGTGTAAAAAGAAAAGCGAACCAACGCCTGATACCAACTTTGCAATGAGTGCAATCTCGGTAAGCGAAGGCGACACAGTTCTATTTACAAATAAAACAACCAATGGCAAAACGTATAATTGGAGTTATTCTGGGTCAAAATGGACTTCAGGCGAAACAAATCCTATGCTGATTGTCGACAGTGCGGGCAGTTTTATGGTGACATTGGAAGCTGCAAACGGAGATGGCAAAAAATCATCGAAAAGTATTGGCTTAACGGTTATGCCCGATACTGTATTTCGGATGTCTGCAAATAAGAAAAAGGTTTGGATAGTTACCTCCATTAGTTATAATGGCATTGAGCAATTAAACGTAACCTGCCAAAAAGATGACGAATTTGTAGTGGTGAAATCTACCTTGGCTGCTAATGACACCTGCACTTTAAATGAAGGCGTGAATAAATGTCCTGCAGGAACCTATCTTCTGACCTTGCCAACAACTAGCAATTGGCGTTTTAAGAAATCAAAATTTGAATTTGCACTTTCCTTACTTGGTAGTCCAATTAATTTGAGCTTTGCAATAAATAAATGTACAAACCAAGAATTTGAAGGGACAGATGCCGTGAATAGCATTGTTATAAAAATGAAAAAAAAGTAATCAGCGCTTAGCGAAAAGTACTGCTTCTTTTTGCGAAGATATTAATACTTCTTGCATCCAATTTGCATTTACGGATGGAAATTGCCTTCTAAATTCCTCCTCCCATTTGGTCCAACCGGCAATTTCTTCATCAAACTCTATAAATTTACTATTTGGCAACTCGATGCGGACAACAAGGTCATCATCATTTGACAATTCATCTTCAACACGTGCAATTACTTTTTGGATGTCGGACCAGTTAATTTCCAATGGTTCTGTGTCTCCAGGGAAAATAAATCCTACATTGGTATAGATAAAAATTCCATCTTGATTTACCAATTCGTTGTGTTTTTCTTGCATCCAAGTGTCATAGGCTGCTCCGTTTCTGCCTATAAACAAGTACTTAGGGCTTAACAACATGTACAAAAGACCAGAGCCAAAAGCAAACATTATCACTTCGGCCATCCAAAATTGCCAATGGCGTTCTTTGGCCCCAATGGTAGCAAAGCCAGCAATTACGAGTGCCCAACATATTAAGGAGTAAAGAATATATTTCCAACGAGAGTCGGCAATAGCTACAACATAGCTTTTTCCTGTAACCTCTTTATTCATTCCGCAAACCTAATTGAAAATAGGGATTAAAAAAAAGCAGCCAGTTGGCTGCTCTTTTTTTAATTGTTTTTAAAGTATTTCCAATTTGTACCCAAAAATCGCGCTGAAGTTCCCAATTCTTCTTCTATTCGGAGCAATTGATTGTATTTGGCCATTCGATCGCTTCGGCTGGCTGAGCCAGTTTTGATCAATCCGCTATTCATTGCCACACACAAATCAGAGATGGTGCTGTCTTCGGTTTCCCCGCTTCTGTGACTCATTATATTGGTATATCCATTGGATGTAGCCAACTGAATAGCGTCAATGGTTTCAGTAAGCGTTCCTATTTGATTTACTTTTACAAGAATAGAATTACCAATACCTCGTGTAATTCCTTTTTGGAGGCGTTTTACATTGGTGACAAATAAATCATCGCCTACAAGCTGAACATTTTGTCCAATTCTTTCTGTCAACATTTTCCAGCCTTCCCAGTCGTCTTCGGCTAAACCGTCTTCAATGCTTAGAATTGGATACTTTGCAGTCCAAGATGCCCAATAATCTACAAATTGTGCTGAATCCATTTCACGGCCGTCTGATTTTTTAAAGGTATATAATTTAGTATCCGCATTATAAAATTCGCTAGATGCGGCATCCATGGCTATACAAAATTCGGAACCTGGCTGAAAACCCGATTTTACAATGGCTTCTAAAACAGTTTCGATTGCTTCTTCATTGCTTCTAATTTCTGGAGCAAAACCACCTTCATCGCCGACATTGGTGCTATATCCTTTTGCTTTTAAAACAGACTTTAGGTTATGAAAAACCTCTACTCCCATTCTCAGCGCATCGCTAAAACTGGTAGCTTTTACAGGCATAATCATAAATTCTTGAAAATCTATTGAATTGTCAGCATGCGCCCCTCCATTGAGGATATTCATCATAGGAATTGGCAAAGTATTGGCATTCACACCACCCAAATATCGGTAAAGAGGAATTCCGAGTTCATCGGCAGCGGCTCTAGCAGCGGCTAAAGAAACCGCTAAAATTGCATTGGCGCCAAGTTTGCTTTTGTTATCGGTACCATCCAATTCTATCATGGCACTGTCTATTTCATTTTGCTCAATAACCTCAATGCCATCAAGGGCTTCAGCAATTATATTGTTCACATTGTCAACGGCTTTTAAAACACCCTTGCCTAAGTATTTGGATTTGTCGCCATCGCGCAATTCCATGGCTTCGTGAATGCCAGTACTAGCGCCGCTAGGCACAGCCGCACGGCCAAAACCACCATCTTCGGTAAAAACTTCAGCTTCAATGGTTGGGTTGCCCCTGCTGTCTAAAATCTGTCTTGCGTGAATATCAATAATACTACTCATAGTTGTTTTTTTGGAGCCGCGAAATTACAGAATTTTAGTACGTATTTAAACCAGAGAATACATTTCTATATATTTTGCCAGGGCACAGAAATAAATATTCTGATAGGTTTAATGCATCCCACCTCACAAAGTAAGTTTTATAAAGGCAACTTCTGTATTAAGCCGGACTGGAAACAGATCCGGTTTTTTTGTGGCTTTCAATCATGGTTAAAAACTGATCGAAAAGATAATAACTGTCGTGCGGACCTGGGCTAGCCTCTGGATGGTGTTGCACACTAAAGGCGGGTTTATCCAAACGTGCAATTCCTTCCACAGAGTCATCGTTTAGATTGACATGCGTGAGTTGAATTTTATCTTTCAAATTTTCGTCATACTTTACAGCAAATCCGTGATTCTGGGTGGTTATTTCGCTTCTACCCGTTACTAAATTTTTTACTGGATGGTTAGAACCTCTATGGCCATGGTGCATTTTGTAAGTGGACAATCCGCTTGCCAATGAAAGCAGTTGATGACCAAGACAAATTCCAAAAGTAGGCAATCCAGCATCAACCAAGTTGCGAACTGTTTCAATGGCATAATCCATAGAAGCAGGATCGCCGGGGCCATTCGAAATCATGAGTCCGTCGGGTTTCCAATTTAGAATTTCCTGAGCCGAAGTTTTGGCAGGGAAAATTCCAAGTGAACAATCTCTATCAACCAAGCAACGTGCAATATTGAGTTTATTTCCATAGTCAAGCAAAGCAATGCGGTGACCTAAATTTTCGGCGCCCATGGTATGAAACTCGGTACAGCTTACTTTGCTGGCAAGCTCTAAGCCACTCATGTCTGGACAAGCATTTACAATGGTTTTTAATTCTTCAATGTCGGATATTTCAGAAGAAATAACCGCATTCATAGCGCCAGCTTGTCTAAGGTGAATGACCAATTGACGGGTATCGATATCTGAAATACCCACCAAATTGTTTTGGGTAAAATATTCATCTACACTAAAGGAGCCCATTTTGCGGCTAAAATTGTGGGAGAATTTTTTACAAACCAAACCAGCAATTTTAATTTCACTGCTTTCTACGTCGGCTGGGTTGGCACCATAATTTCCAATGTGGTCATTGGTCATAATCAGAATTTGGCCAAAATAAGAAGGATCTGTAAAGATCTCTTGGTAGCCTGTCATACTGGTGTTAAATGCAATTTCGCCGGTGGTTGTTCCGATTTTGCCGATGGCATTTCCTTTAAAAACTGTGCCGTCTTGAAGGACAAGAAAGGCGGGTATAGGATTGGTACTCACTTCAAGGGTGCAAATTTCGTATTTTTTTCGTTATCCCGTGAACAATTTATTCACTAAATTTGGGAGAAAGGATTTGTGCGGGCTAAATGAATGTTTGTGTATAGTAAAACCAAGGTAGATTTTCCAATTATTGGTTTTACTCTCCCTTTGTCTAGAAATTGACATTGGCGAGGTCGGGCATTTGCATCACAAACACGCAGTTTACAGCGACCCTCGCCTTCGCCCTCGCCGAGGCGAGGCGAGGCGAGGCGAGGCGAGGCTGTCCAAAAGTAAGGGCAAAACAAAAGGTGCTTTTGGGACAAAACTTCTTCGATAAGGGAGCCCGACCCTCTCTGGGGTGAGTTAAACCCAAAATTCGCATCCGTCACACCACGCTGTGGGCGGAGAAATCCATTATTGCTTACAATCACTTTCATAGAAAGCATTTGAGCTTTTCTTTCAGGAAATAGCTATGCATGCAAAAAACTTGTGAAAGGCTTTATACTGTTTGTTCCGTCGTATTGAGGGCGGATCAACCTTCACTGTGAAACCTATCGCATTTATTGTAATATAAGTGCTATTGGCTAATTCGACTTTGATTCTTCCGTAGGCTTTTCGGGTAGAATAAAGGTAAACAGAATGGAAAGTGCCAAAATGCCCAAGAGAACGATAAGGTTGTGAATGTGGGTAAATCCGATTTCTTGAAGCCAATGTTCGGCCAACATTTTGGCTCCTATATATATAAGGATAATGCTGAGCCCAATTTGTAGCGTGTGGAATTTATGAAGACCGTGTCCTAACAGAAAATAGAGACTTCTTAGGCCCAAGATGGCAAAAATATTGGAAAAGAAAACCAAATACGGATCATGGGTTATTCCAAAAATGGCGGGTACACTATCTACGGCAAAGATAACGTCGCTAAATTCGATGACCAATAACACAATAAACAAACTAGTTACATACAATTTACCATTGGTCCGTAGGAAGAATTTTCCATGCGCGGGTTCTTTGGAAATGCGGAAAATTTTGGATGCGAATTTTACAACAGGATGGTTATGGGTATCTAGGGTATCGTCTTGATTCTCCTTATTTAGCAACAGTTTAAATCCGCTGTATACCAGAAATGCACCGAAGATATAAAGAATCCAATTAAACTGCACAATTAAAGCGCCACCAATGAATATGAACACAAAACGCATAACTACGGCGCCAATTACCCCCCAAAAGAGAATTTCTTTTTCGTAAATGTGATTGACTTTAAAACTTTTAAAAATCAGCATCATCACAAATAGATTGTCGAGGCTAAGGCTGTATTCTACAAAATAGCCGCTGATATATTGTACAACCGATTGGGATGCAAAAGCCCTTTGGGTGGCCAAAAGATCTAACTTTAGAAAATCTCCACCATATTTGGATTCGTATTGTAGAAAATCCTGCATGGTAGTGAGATTGTGCAAATTGTGGTGAAAAAACCAAATAACCAAGGTAAAGAGGAGACCCAGTGTGGCCCATATTAAAGTGCGAAAGATGGATTCTTTTACGGTAGGGCGTGCATGCTTTTCTTTGCTGAAAACCCCCAAATCGAGGGACAAGCAAATGCCGATAAACAGCATAAATAGAAATAAAAAAATGGATTTCGAAAACTGGATGGCCAACAAGGTCATGGGGCGGCAAAGATAGAATTGTTGAGAGCAATTGTGTAATGTAACTTTGCATTTTTATGGCTGAGAAAAAAAAAGACACTTCTGATTTCTATATGGAAAACGGATATGTTGTATTTACGGCCGCCTATCATTTAAAGCGCGGAGTTTGCTGCGGCAGTGGATGCCGGCATTGTCCGTATGATCCCAAACATACCAAAGGTAACGTTTTGCCCAATGCGGAATTGAAAGTGCTAGATTCATAGAATGCTGTCTGTAAACTCAGCGATGGGCTTGTTTTCGGGTTTCGTTTTTGGTCCAACAATAAATTTCAATTTCGTGCATAATATTCTATAATTTATTTTTTACATTCCATTTTTAATTGTTAAATTAGATGCCTATTTTTTGTCAATTATATTATCAAAATGCATTTAAATTGTCATACATACTTCAGCATGCGGCATGGCATATTGGGTCCGAAGGATTTGGTGAACTGGTATGTACAAAACGAGATGCCCACGCTGCAAGTTCCCTTGCATGTATGTTTGGCAGTAAGGCTCAAAATACAGAAGGTCATCGTAACTGTAAGTAAATATTTTTTCATATTCGTTTTTATAAAATTCCGTCCCGCAGTATTGCGGGACGGAATAATTAAACTTATTTATTAATTAGCACCTTTCTTACAATAGTTAATTGATTTTCTGATGTAAGTATTCTAACAAAGTACATGCCGTTGGGCCATGTTTCTGTTATTAGATTGCATTTTTCGTTTCCTTTCCA
>Ga0105048_10016596_pt1 | contig 11375 bp, 4 predicted proteins | sample MAT05_FD_78382 | JGI IMG/M metagenome (GOLD analysis project Ga0105048, IMG submission 78382) | Freshwater microbial communities from Lake Fryxell liftoff mats and glacier meltwater in Antarctica - MAT-05 | ecosystem: Environmental > Aquatic > Freshwater > Ice > Liftoff microbial mat | place...
CACAAGTTCCGGTTTCTTCTTGTCGAATCGCGTGGCCCGTTCAAAACCGGCACCATGAATTATCCCCTGGATCGGGCCGTCCGTGAATCGTATCTTCTCCAGCAGACGTGACAGGGAGGCTCGATCACGGATATCACACTCATGATAAGTGGCCTGAATACCGGAGTCGGCAAAATCGCGAAGAGTGCGGTCAAGTTCCAGCGCCTTATCGTATTGTTCCCATGCGTCGATTGGCCTCCTGCCCTCTGCCAGCGCCTCCTTCATTACAATCGCCTTCAGTTCACGCCGCCGTTCTTCAGTGGGGTTACGGAAGGCATCCGGAATTACAGGAATCGGTGATGAACCAATCAGCTGCAGTTTTGTGCCGAGTTGCAGTGCAAGTTCTCGAGCGACAACGGCCGTGATTCCCCGAGCACCACCGGTGATGATCACGTTTGTACCTGGAGAGATCCTTCGCAATGCTGATTCTGCAACGGCTTCAACCACCGGTCGCACCACAAACCGCATTCCATTGATGTAGCCGACTTCGATTTCGTCATCACGCACCGCCAATTCCTGACAGAGATGTCGGGCAAGTTCCTCCGGCGATGACGAGTTCGCACAGTCAACAATTCTGGCATGGAATTGTGCTTCGTGCTGGCTCATCTCCAGTTCCAGATGCACGCCTTTGACCAGTCCCGCCAATGCGCCACCTTCGACCCCGCGAATATTGCCCGAGAATCCAAAGTCTCCGCCCAATGATGTGGCTGCAATCAAGGATGCCTGGCTCAGCAGCCCTGTTTCTGAGACCAGTTGAAACCATCTCTGACAAACCCGATACGGCAGCATTACGCCCTGTGAAATCCGGGATCGCCAGACTTTGGATTCCAACGCAGTCTTTGCGTGCTCATCCATGGCTGTCATCAGAAATAAATGAGGAGCCGGGCCGGATTCCCAGAGTTTGTCCAGGGCCGCGATGACGACACCGGCATCTTCGCTCGCGGGCAGCAGAAACGCTGCGACACCCTCCGAATTAAGCTCAGCATGCAATGCCTGAGCAGCCTGGTTTTGTCCGAGTATCACGACCTTGCCGGTCAGCGGCGAGGACTTCGTCCCGATTGCCGCCAGTGGTTGCCGAACCATGCGCATCACAAATCGGCTGCAGACTCCGGGCGTCCCGTCCGGCAGCACAGGATCGGCTGCATTTGCAAAGTCCTGCGTCAGCTTTTCCTGGCGAATTTCACTGCTAACAATGGCATGCTTGTCTCCTGCGAGTGCTGCCGGTGGATGAACATCAGCCGGCGTCGCGACAGATGGAAGCAGCAGATCCTGCAGACTGATCCGCGTGAACTGATTCTGGAAGCCGTTCGACGTCGGTCCACCGGTCACCCAGGCAGCCGCCTCGGCCGGCTGCATTACCAGGCTGATCTGTGTGTCAATCCGCTGAATTGTATGCAGACCTGGCAACTCGACCTGACCTGCAATTAAATGATCAAAACGATCTCGTAGTACGCTTCTGGCCTTTTCCACAGTCATTCCGACACTCGTTGTGCTGTCGAGCAACTCCTTGAGTCGGTTCAATCGGTTACTCGAATGAGCAGGCGCATTTTCGGTAAACGATTGACGCGTGTAATTCATCAACTGCTGATGGTTTGCTGCCATCGCCCTCTGCAATTGCGGCTGAACGCGCATTCCCTGGCCGTCAAACTCGACGAAACAGACTCGATCCGTTGCCTGATGGCTGAGACACAACGTCCAGGCACCGGCGAGCCGGGATGATCGCAGCAGGGCCACAGCCGAGTCCAGATCGGTGGCCTGCTCAAGGATGTTCCTGACGACGACGGTAATGAGTAGTCCGGACGATTGAATTTTTTCAGGTGCGACATCCACCAGTGATGCCGTACTGACAGCCAGCCCATGAGCATTGATGCCGCTGAGAGTTCCAATTTGTCCTGCGATCCCGAATGTCATGTGAGCAATGCCGGTGACAGGACGCCGGAGCTGAATACTGCGTACAAGACAATCTTTCAGCTTCAGGCCGCGTGCCAGATCTTCATTCATCGCATGGAGCATTTCGCCCCCGGGATTCGCCAGAGTGGAAAGGGCGAAATGCAGTCCACCGGCACACGTATTCAGATACAGCCGCAGGTTGAGCGCAATAAGTCCGCCAACGGTGACGCCCGCGCCGTCAGCAATTCCTCGAATCTCCTCCAGTTCTGCTGCGCCAAAGTACTGTTCTGGATGAGCCACAGCATCGTCAATACTGGCGAGTTCATCCCACCCTGATCCGGCAAGATCAGCGCAGCGGCGCAGCACCACTCGAATCGATCTGGCATATGCCACACCCTGTTGTTTCCCCATCTCATATGGAAGTCCGCTCACGGTCAGGACTGACGGCGCAGTGTGATCGTAGATTCGACTGTCGGTCGCGGCAGCGCTTGTCTTCGGACCGCTTCGGTCAGAGTTCGCCGCAACGGGAGGAGTCTGTTCCACAGTTGCTTCATCATTCACAGAGTTCAGCGTCACAGACTCCGCATTGGCGGAGATTTGTGGAAGTGCTTTTTCAGGCCAGAGATCAGTGGCTCCTATCACTTCCAGGCAGACTCTGGCGAAGAGCAGTTGCTCCATCCCATTTCGTTTGGGATGATCGCAGCCTACAATCGAGATCTTACGGTCAGCCAGAATCTGTCGATGCAGCCCGGTCAGCACCTGACGCGGCCCGACTTCGACCATCGCGGCGATTCCTTCATCTGTAAGTCTTGTCACCAGGTCCACATAGTTCACCGGTCTTGTCATTTGCAGGACAAGGTTGTCCCGAATGTCCGCAGGGTCCGCCACATAGCGATTTGTCACGCTGCTCAACAGCGGAATCAATGGCGGACTCAGCGGAATGCCCTCCAGAGACCGACCAAAAGGGATCTTGACTTCTTCCATCAACGGCGTGTGAAACGCTGCCGGGACGTTCAAAACTTTCGCAAGGAAACCCTGTGCCTTCAGTGCTTCAGCGACCTCCTGAATCGCCGATGCTTCACCGCCGATGACAATTTGCTTCGGCGCATTGAAGTGAGAAACAAAAACCTGCCCCGGATGCTCACTGCAGAGCTTCTCAGCGATTGAGGCTCCGGCATTCGTCGAAACGAGGAGACCATTTGCATTCCTGCAGGAGTTGATCGCCGCGCAGCGCCCACGTGTGGCCCGGAGGGCGTCTTCAAACGTCCAACTGCCAACGGCAACCAATGCGGCGAGTTCACCAAAGCTGTGGCCTGCAACTCGATCAGCTCGCAGACCTGCGGACGTGACAGCAGAATACACAATTGTATCCGCGATCAGCAGCGAAAGCTGTGTTTTCCAGACATCTTCACCCAGATCATTTTCTGCATTCCATGCCAACTCTGCGAACGATGGCAACTGAAGTCGTACCAGGATACTGTCGATTTCCCGCAACGTTTCTGCCGCTGCCGCACACTCATCTGTCAATGACTTCAACATGCCTTGATACTGAGAACCCTGACCCGGAAACAGGAAGGCGACCAGCGGCTTCACTTCCCTGGTTTCCCCGACAAAAATCCCCTTCTCAGCCAGCACGGCGTGAGCACTGGAATTTGCCAGTTGCCTGGCGGCAAGCGTCAGCTTTGTACTCAGCGATTCGGCAGTGTCGGCCACGATCGCAAGGCGATGTCTCTGATTTACATCGTAACAGGAGTTGACCGCAGCCTCAAACGTGATCGCGGGATTAACAGCCGAAGCATCGGCTTTCTCCCCGAGTTCAGAAAGCGAATCTCCGCTCCATCGGGCGATTCTCCAGCGGGACGATGAAGGTTGCCAGCCAGACGACACAAGCGGCGAACCGGACGAGGCCGCCCGTGACCGAAGTTGACGTGGCGGAGCCACGGGCTTCGCAATGGGCGACAGGCTCTCTACTAAAGGGGCCGGCATCGGGATCCGTGTCGCCCCTTCCACAATCAAGTGATAAGCGACATGATGGTTTGCATACGACGTGATGCCAGCAAACAGTTTTCCGTTGGCATTCACTGGTGGAATCCGGCTGAGTGTTTTGACCGGAAGCACCGTTTGTGCGTTATCGAGCAGTTCGGATATCGGCGACTCAAGCCCCACCGATGTGGACATTTCGGCATGCTTGAGCTGCAAGACGGCTTTGATGAGTGAGGCCATCCCGGAGCCGCCACCCAGGTTTCCCATTTGTCCGGCAACGTTGCCGATCGGCAGAGGTTCAGGCCGTGATTCGGCTCCATAGACGTCAGCTATTGCCAGAATTTCATCTCTGTCACGATCCGGTACGCCGCTTGATCCCGTTTCAATCAAAGCAACATCCTGTGGCATCAGTCCCGCAGAATGCAGTCCGCGACTCATGGCATTCCGCAACGATTCGCGTCGTGAAACTGAACGCGCAACACCAAGTCCACGGATGATGCCATGAATCCTGTCTCCGTCACGTTGCGCATCGGCAAGACGCTTCAGAATGACCGCACCGACGCCCTCTCCGGGAACAGATCCCGTCGCCCTCGAATCAAAAGGAGCGTACGGTTCGCCGACCGACAGCAGATTGTGTTGCTTCAGGCCTTCGAATGTGGGAATTCCCATCGCGCGCTGCCCGGACGCACAGATCATCATGTCGCAGTCGCCGGCCAGCAGGACGTCTGCACAGCATTCAATCGCTGACAATGATGAACAGTCGCCAGCGTCCAGAGCGACTGCTCCACCCATCAGATTGAATGTCTTTGTAATACGCGATGCCAGTGTGCTGGCCGTAAAGCTCCCGGTTTCATCCTTGAGTGCTGGCATGTGCGCCAGCAGAACGGATTCATATTCTGCGCAGATCTGATTGATCTTTTCGGTCGCCACGCCGCGGTTCTGCAGCGCAGCTGACAGCCGCTTCTGAAAATCCGTCAGGCGCAACCCTGCCTGCAGCTGATCGGCGAATTCACCTCCAAACACAATTCCGACAATGACGCCCGTTCGTTTGCGATCGAACGCCTTGACATCATAGCCGGAATCTTTGAAGGCCTGATCCGCAGCATCCAGTAGCATGAACTGTAACGGGTCAGCACTGGCGATCTGTTTTGGGGGAACTTTGTGACGCTTCCAGTCGTATTCGAAGTCGTTAATGAAGCCGCCTGTTGCCGTCGGCACTTTCCACATCTCATTCGATGCAGGCTCGTACGCCAGTTTTTTTTTCCAGCGTTGAGGCGCAACTTCGGACTTCTGATCACGTCCTTCACGAAACACGTCCCATAAATGATCAATTGTCCGCGCGCCCGGATAGATCGCTCCCATTCCGACGATCGCCAGTGCCCCTTTGTCACTCGGATCATCGTCCGCTCCATTGATCTCCTGCCTGACAGGAGGCGAAGTTCCGTGATGTTTGAACGGTGCCACGGCAAGATGTTCACGCACGGCAATATGGACATTCAGGCCGCCGATGCCAAATGCATTGACGGCTGCCGTGCGAGGTACGTTCGGGGCTGGGCGTTTCCATTCCAGTTCCTGTGTCGGAACAAAGAAGGGGAGCTCGTCCCAATTGACAGTGCCGTTGAGCTGTTGCACGTTGATCTGCGGCGGAATTTTCCCGTGTTTCATCGCCAAAACGGTCTTCAGCAGACTGGCGATACCTGCAGTCTCGAGCGTATGACCAATATTCGCCTTGACGCTGCCAATCGGAATTTTCGTATGCGGAGGGAACTGTCCGCGAGATGCTTTTGCGAGGGCCGCCAGTTCGGTCGCATCGCCGACCTGTGTTGACGTCGCATGCATCTCCAGATACTGCAGATTACAAAAATCGATTCCGTGCCGATAGGCGCGCGAGATCGCTTCAATCTGTCCCTCTTCTCGAGGTGCCCAAAGACTCTTTCCCTTGCCGTCCGAAGAAACTCCCAGACCGCAGATGACGGCCTGAATGTTGTCGCCGTCGGCCATCGCGCGCTCCAGCGTTTTCATCGCCATCACGACGTATCCGCCTGCAGCGACCAACCCTTCTGCTCTCTCGTCAAAGGGCATTGAACCCGCAGTGCTTAATGTCTGAGCCTGCGAAAAAACGACAAGCGTGTCACCGTGGACATACGATGCTCCGCCTATAAGTGCCATTTCAACAGCACCTCGCTGCAGAGCGCGAATGCCGTGTCCGAGAGCTCGAAATGAAGAGGCACAAGCTGCGTCGAACGCGATTGAAGGTCCATCAAGGCCAAACGCCTGCGAAATTAACCCAGGGCCATGATTGGCGTAGGATCGCATCCTGGTCAGCGGATTTCCGTCCTGGTAGTTGTTGCGCACAGAGTGCACGATCCCTCGAATGATGGCGTCCGTTTCACCGGGCAGCAACTGATCCAGATCCCGAATCTCCCGAAGATACTCCGCTGTCTGTGCGATCATGCGGGCATAAACAACCTGCCCGATGTGGGCGCTGGGTGGCGTATGCCCGACGTAAACCCCGACATTACGATTTGGCAAATCATAGGGATTGAGCCCTGCATCCCGGCAGGCCGATGCTGCGACATTGCACAGCGTAATGTGTGCTGAATGAGACTGATCGATGAGCGCCTGTGAAACCGGGCAATTTGTCCGGGGAAACTGCTGCTCCAGAGCCACACCTCCCATGCAGGAGTATGATCGAGTGCGAATTCCCTTTTGAGGCGCGTACTGCAGCTCGCGATCCATACGCTCTGGCGGCAATTCTCCCAGCGCACTGCGGCCTTCGATCAGCAACTGCCAGAACTCATCCACGTTGTTTGCGCCCGGCAGGCGACAACCCATTCCTATAATGGCCACTGGTTTTTCGGAAAAGCGACTCATATGATTTCTTCCAGGGTAAAAATGGCGGAGCGCCTTTTCCCTTTCAGCAGAGAAACCTGCGCCACCATCGATCATCCATTTGATGAAGTGGCGCGCAATGCATCTCGAAAATGCAGGGAGCTGAACATTCCGCACGTGAGAAGGTTCAGCCTATTTCGTTTCCTGCGTGAGTAGATTCAGGACATCCCGCAATGTTCGATAGTCGTCGAGGGACATCTCTTCCGTGATCTGAATCTGCACATCGAGATTTTCCGCAAGCTCACCGAACAGCTGAGCCTTCTTGATGCTGTCGATTCCCAGATCAGCCTCCAGGTCTGCATCCAGTTCAACCATTTCCTGTGGATAACCTGTCTGTTCGACAACGAAGTTCACGAGGAACGCTTCCAGTTCTTCAGGCTTCAGACTGGACACCGCCAATTTTGTCGAATCACCGACATTCTGCACTTCAGCAGCAACTGCTGCTGAAGCCCCAGGTTTTGTCGCTTCGGCCATGGCCGGGACCGCAAGTTCCGGTGCCGCAACCGGCACCACTGAAGCCGAATCTGTGGATGCGGATTCAAGAGCCTGGAGAACGTGACGCAGCGTTGGAAAATCATCCAGAGACATCTCTTCCGTGATCTTGATTTGAATATTCAGTTGTTCGGCCAGTTCACCAAACATCTGCGCCTTCTTGATACTGTCGATACCCAGATCCGCCTCAAGGTCAGCATCAATTTCCACCATTTCAGGCGGATAACCGGTCTGCTCCACCACAAAATTCACCAGCAGCTGCTTAAGATCGGCGGAGTCAAGTTTCACTGCCGCCGACGGAGCTGTACGAATCGGTGCTTCCGGAGCAATTGTCGATGCAGCCGAAAAGGACATTTCAGTCTTCTCGATCGCTGCCGAAGCTTCTGTTTCGTTCCCCGCTTTTTTCAGAAACTCCGTGATGTGTCGCAGCGTCGGAAAGTCATCCAGTGACATCTCCTTGCTGATATTGATCTTTACATCCAACTGTTCGGCCAGTTCGCCAAGCATTTGTGCCTTTTTGATACTGTCGATGCCCAGGTCGGCCTCAAGGTCTGCGTCCAGCTCAACCATCTCCGCTGGATAGCCTGTTTGCTCGACGACGAAATTCACCAGCAAAGCTTCGAGTTCTGAGATGCTGATTTCCAGTTTTTCAGGCGATGGCGAAGTCTCTGCCGAAATTGCTTTTAGCTCAGGCTTGTCAGCCGCCGGTGCATTTGTCTGAGGGGGTTTAGCCTGCACCACCGGAGATGATGCACTGGCACCTGTGGCATGTTGTCGCTCCACAGGTGTTAATGACGCAACTGACCGGCGAACGGGATCCGGTTCCCGGGTGATAGCCTGCCGCCGACTAAGACCTGGATCTGTGGTCCGAACGGCTGTCCGTAAATCTCCACGGAGCGACTCCCGTCCATCTTTGGCAGGGACTGCAACGCCATCACGCGGTTCCTGACCCGCCAGATGCCGCATCTTGTCTCTGCGTCGAATCGTTGCATCAAATTGCACGATTTCAGGTCGACTATTGCTGTCCCCTGACACAGTCGTTCCTGTATTCTGGCGATGAAATGCTGAGATCACAATTCCCTCCCCTGCTCTGTTGTGTGTTACTTGATCGACGGTCCTTCACCTCCCCCGAGGTTACTCTGGAACGCCGCCCCCAGTTCAAACCTGCGTACCCACAGGATCTGCGCAACAAGCTGACTCAGCCGTACCCATCCGGCTGAGTCTGTTGCTGGAAATCAAGTCCTGCATTCCGTGTATAATCTGCGACACGTTCGCTTCGGTTCCCTCAATGTGAATTGATCCAAGATTCACCGCCAGTTCCACGGTTCTTAATCCGGACATCAACTCAGCAAAACACGACGTATTCAGGCAAATCATCGTGGTGCAGCCGTCATTGATGCCTACCTCAGCCGCGACGACACGGTCGTTGTGAAACCTGAGTTGCCACTGACCGCCACCATTGCCAGTGACATTCAGTCCGATCATTGATGTCTGAGGTTCAGGAACGTCTGAATTCTGCCCGGCATTCAACACAGACGACAGACAGGAATCCACACCCGTATTCAACTTCGCAGGCCGAGACTTCGGCCATCCGAAATTGGATTCAATCGCAAATCTGCACTGCCGCTGAAGCAACTCGGCATCGACTTCCGGGCATGGTAAATGTGGCGCAGCTGCCGACGTGTTTGCACAATCAAATTCCGGATCGTCTCCCCAGTAAGAACGGTAGACAAGCATCTGCTCATAAAAGTACTCACCGAATCTATCAAAATCGATGGCCGTCTTAGCAGCCTTGCTCGTCATTGATGTGTACTTGATGAATGAATCTTCTATGGCTTGCTGCATCACCGCGACAGGCACGGATTGCTTCGGTGTCAGGTGATATGTCTGGCCGTGATGCCGGGGATGACAGTAAATGTGACTCATCACGGCCGCTACCCAGTCTACCGGAACCAGATTCTTCCTTTCGCTCCCGGTTGTATTGAGAACGTGCCTCATCAGGTGCGAACCAGCTGTCCGAACACCACTCTCCAGTTCATCCCGGCTCACTCCCACCGCTCTGGTTCTGGCCATCAGCGTTGAAACAAGCTTCAGTGGAACATAGAAACCATGAAACGTGGTTGTGAATCCTGTTCTTGCATCACCGACAATAATACCTGGACGATAGACTGTCAGGTCCGTCAGAAAACCTGCGCCACGAACCAGTTGCTCAGATTCAAACTTGCTGATCTCGTAGTCATTGCCGTGCTCCTGCCCAACGTCAAGTTCTGACTCGAGTATTCGACCGCGACGAGTCCCGCAGACATAGGCTGTTGAAACGTGGTGAAATTCACGTATCTCCGTTTTGCTGCAGAATTCCAGGACGTTGCGAGTCCCGTTCAGATTCGAGAGGTACGGCTCTTCGTCCCTTCCGTTACCATAAAAGGTCAGGCTCGCTGCGTTATTCATAAACGCATGACAATGTGTCTGCACCCATTTGGTGTCTCGGGACGTCAGACCAAGGTCAGGACGTTTCAGATCACCCTCAAGAACGACAGGACGGGGTAAGGCATGCCCTGCTTCCTCCTCCCAGCGTCCAATCAGGGACTCCATGCGCTGTTGAGCCGACTCCATGCGTGTGGATCTTGTCAACACGGCCAGATTAACCGCGCCACGCATTAAATCGCGAAGCAAATAGGCCCCAAGGAGTCCTGTCGCACCCGAGAGAAATAGATAACTCATATCAATATCCCAATTCCACCGGCAACAAAATCGTGAGCCAGCATTGCCTTGATTTGCACCGGCTTCTCACTCCGCTGTGATCTCGCAGATGGACTGAATTGGTTTAGAACGAGGGCGTTTTTCAACGTGCCAGCTCGCCATTACCAAAACATGCAACTCACTACTGATGCCACGCTAACTCTGCATCCCCGGACTTTCAACAAATTTTACCCCATTTCCCTATAGCACCCTAAGTCTCGATTGCTCCGCCATTCCATTCCACATAGGCATAATTTCCCTGGTGGGATAATTCCGGGCCTCCCAACCCGTCCCAAAGTGCCCCCGGCATTTATTGTTCTTATTTTGCACTTTTATTGCTGCCGCCAGATCAGCGCTCAAGGTATGTTGAAGTCAGTCAAGCGCGGAGAAGGGGGCCTCTGGAGGATGGATATCAAACGGAGTTAAAAGCCAAACAATTCCGTGTTTTCCTACTGATGTATAAGTTTTTCGATCGATGCAGGGCTCAATTTTGTCCGCCCTTGTTTGGAAGCCTGAAAGGTCCTCGAATGTCATTCCTTTCTCCCGGATCCCACACAGGAATAGTGAACAAATCTTCAGTAGATTCATGTGCGACGCTCGACTACGCAGCCGAACCGCAAAAGCGAGTGCCGCGAGGAGAGATACTTCGAAAGTTTCTGCACATGTCGCCGGGGCTTATCCCTTTCCTGATGAGGGATATGCCGCACCTTGATCCATTGGACCAAGCTTCTTTAGTGTTTCTCACAGTGGTCAGCATCGTGCTGACCATCATTTTTCTTGCTGTCTTTCGGCTCGTGCGACGCCCCGGCGAAAGCAATCTTCTCAGTGCTGCGCTCAGTTATCCGGCAACCGTGGTCGGGACAATTGTACTGTTCCCCGCCCACCTCGAATTTGCGTGTGTGGTGGTCACAATTCTGGCATTTGGGGATGGGTTTGCGTACTTGTGTGGTCGTTTGTTTGGAAAAACACGGTTGCCCTGGAATCCTCAGAAGACCTGGCTCGGATCGCTTGGCTTTGTCCTCTTTTCGGGACCGATTGCAACCTTGGCTTTCTGGGTGGAGGCCAAGCCGCAGGTTCCAGTGATGACTGCAGTTGCTTGTGGCTTCTCTGCAGCCATCGCGGGGGCGATTGCCGAATCCCTGAACGTGAAGCTCACTGACAATCTTCGCGTTGGACTGGCGGCAGCCTTCACAGTCGCGATGACAAGCTTCTGGTTGTCTTAACGCGGGCTTCGCCCGCACCCCATAGTCGTGGATCGCTCCGCGATCCAGCGTTGGATCGCGGAGCGATCCACGACTATGAAACATGCGCGCACCGTGCGCTTAAAAAACAGAGTAAGA
>Ga0105048_10016597_pt1 | contig 11375 bp, 7 predicted proteins | sample MAT05_FD_78382 | JGI IMG/M metagenome (GOLD analysis project Ga0105048, IMG submission 78382) | Freshwater microbial communities from Lake Fryxell liftoff mats and glacier meltwater in Antarctica - MAT-05 | ecosystem: Environmental > Aquatic > Freshwater > Ice > Liftoff microbial mat | place...
GACCGGAGCCATGATGACGGGTGCCCCATGGCGGTCGCTTTCCCCTGGACCTGGCGGCAGAGCGCCGCGCGTCGCCTTGCCGCCGGCCGCCGTGGCCTGTCCGCGACGTGGTACGCCGGGCACCAGCGGCGGCGCGTACTGTCGTACACGGGGCTGGCGATCCTGGCGGCCATCCTGCTGGGCATGGCCGTGTTGCGGATCGGCGCGGTGGCCGTCGTGCTGCCGGTGGCCGCCGTGGCGCTGGCCGCCATCGTCTGGCGTCCGCAGGTGGGCCTGTACACGCTGGTCGCCTTCAACCTGATCTTCGAGATGAACTCGCCGGACCCGCTGATGCTGCCGGGCCGCTACCTGCACTTCGGGCTGCAAAGCTCGCTGGGTATCTCCGGGTTCATCGCCAGCCCGCTTGAGCTGCTGCTGGTCCTGATGGCCGTCGTCTGGTTCATCAAGGGGCTGGTGTCGCGCACGCTCAGTTTCCGGGGCGGCGACCTGGGGTGGTACACGGGGCTGTTCTTCCTGGCGCTGGTCGTCGGCCTTGTGCGCGGCTCGGCTGGCGGCGGCGACATGTACGTTGCCTTCTGGGAGGTGCGGTCGCTGCTGTACCTCGGCATCGCCTACATCTTGGCGACCAACCTGATCCGCACCCGGCGCGATGTCGCCACCATGGTGGTCGTGTTCCTGGTGGCGAACGGCCTTTACGCGCTTGAGGGGGCGTTACGCTACGCCCTCTGGATTCGCTCGGACACGCTGGGCGTGGCCTCGGAATTCAACTACGGCCACGAGGTCGTCATCTTCCTGTCCGTGCTGGTGTTGCAGGGCATCGTACAGGTTGTCGTGGGCGGCCCGTTGTGGCGGCGCATCTTCGGCATCATGCTGCTGCCGCTGGGCATGTTCACGCTGCTGGCGACGCAGCGCCGGGCGGGCTACATCGCCCTCGCCATCGCGTTCCTGCTGATGACGATTCCCTGGCTGGTGCGCCACCGCAAGGCCGTCATGCTGATCCTGGTGCCGGCGGTCGTGGCCGCGTCCATCTACCTGCCCATCTTCTGGAACAACACCGGCATCCTGGGGCAGCCGGCCCGTGCCGTGCGGTCGCTCACCTCGCCGGACGCCCGCGACGCCTCATCGAACGTGTACCGCGACATGGAACTGGTGAACGTGCGCGAGACGATCCGCGCCGATCCCCTTCTCGGGGTTGGGTTCGGGCGGCCGTTCACGTTCTACATTCCGCTCCCCGACCTGTCGTGGTGGCCGTTCTGGCACTTCCAGCCGCACCACAACATCCTGTGGATGTGGCTGAAGATCGGTGCGCCCGGCTTCGCCGTCTTTTTCCTGCTGATGATGGGCGCGCTCTCATTGGCCAGCAGCCGCGCCCTGACCCTGTCTGACCCGACACTGATCACGTTCGCATACATCGCGCTGGTCAGTGTCGTCGCCACGCTGGTCTTCTGTTACGTCGATCTGGGCCTCACGAACGGCCGGGTGACCTCGTTCCTTGGGGTCGTGCTGGGGGTGCTGTCGGTGTTACGGCAGATTGATCAGGAGCCGGCGGCGCAGGCTGTCGGGCGGAACCGGACCGGCCAGGCGCGCTACCGGCCGGGCGCCGCCGCGACCGCCCCCATTCCCGAGGCCGCGCCCGCTCCAGTCGCCACACCCACCCCCGATGGCCGAGCCACCGGGCGCTGGCGTGGCCCGGCGCGTTGGGCCGCTCCTGCTGTGGGTACACCTGGTCACGACGGCCCGACCGCGCGTGATGTCGCCGACGACGGGGCGAAGCGCGCGCCGGCGGGGGCCGCTCGTGTCTGACGTGCCGCACACCGAACAGCCGGCCGGAGAGAATGCCGGCGCACCGCTACTTAGTGTGGTCGTGCCGACCTACAACCGCTGCGCCGGCATCCTGCGCTTGCTGCGGGCGCTAGCCGCGCAGACCCTCCCACCCGACCGCTTCGAGGTCATCGTCAGCAACGACGGCTCGACCGACGGCACGGCCGAGGCGCTGGCTGCGTTCGAGGTACCATACCGGCTCCGGGTGCTGACCCAGGCGAACGCCGGCCCGGCCGCCGCCCGCAACGCCGCCGTCCGCGAGGCGACCGGGCGGCTGGTGGTGTTCCTGGACGACGATGTGTTGCCGGCCAGCGATCTGCTCGACGTGCATCTCGCCGCGCAGGGCGACGCCGACGACCTGATCGTCGTCGGCCCGATGTTCCCCCCGACGGACTGGGCGCGCTCGACCTGGGTCCGCTGGGAAGAGCGCCAGTTGCTGAAGCAGTACGACGCCATGCAGCGCGGCCTGTACTCCTGCACGCCGCGCCAGTTCTACACTGGCAATGCGTCGGTGCCGCGCGCGCTGCTGCTGCAATCTGGCGGCTTCGATGCCCGCTTCAAGCGCGCGGAGGACGTGGAGTTGGCGTTTCGGCTATGGGCGATGGGCGCGCGCTTCCACTTTGAGCCGACCGCCGAGGTCTTGCACTACGCCTCGCGCAGCTTCGCCTCGTGGATGCGGACGCCGTACCAGTACGGCCGGTACGACGTGGTGATGGGCCGCGAGAAGGGCATCAACACGTTCGAGCTGGTGTGCGGCGAGTTCGAGCGTCGCCACGCCCTCAGTCAGCGTCTCACGCGGGCCTGCGTCGGGCGGCCGTGGCGTCGCGCTGCCACGACGACGCTCTTCCTGACCGCTGTCGCCACGGACCGCATCGGCCTGGAAATCGCCGCGTCGTTCGCCCTGAGCGCCATCTTCAACGTCGAGTACTGGCAGGGCGCGGCCGACGAACTGGGCGGGACGGCTGCTGTCTGGCGGGCCGTAGAGGAGCCGTCGCGGGTCTGGACGCTGCTGGGCCGCCCCTCCTGACCCGCGAGTTGCCTGAGCGCAACGGGCCGCCTTCTGTGCCCCGCGCTGGTACCGGTTTGGCCGCTGCCGGCCCAGTCGAATTGGCGGTGTTCGCCGCCAAGCCGTCGCTCGCATGTACGCCAGCCTGACCAGCGGCACGGACCCATGAGGGACACGCTGGAAGCAGCGACCGTGCACGCTCCCGCCATGTCATCCTGAGCCCAGCGACCGTGCACGCCCTTACCGTGTCATCCTGAGCCTGCGAAGGATCTCCCAAACAGACCGTCTCGCTTGGGAGATCCTTCGCAGGCTCAGGATGACATGAGAAGTGGCAGGGCTTCGACGGGTTGTCGGCACTGTTTAGTTGACCGGATGGCAGACAGCGTTACCCGCCGGGCCATCATTGAGCGTCGTCGGTCGGTGTCTGCAAAGGACGTCGGGGCCGGCTCCCCCTCTCCCGCTTGCGGGAGAGGGGGCTGGGGGGTGAGGGCTGCGCGCCGGGGGTGAGGGCTGGTGTGTGTCCCTCCTGCTGCGCGTGCCCGGCCCGTCCGCTACGGCGTCGGGGCGTCCGCGCGCAGCACGCCTTCCTCCTTCAGTTCGCCCCACAGGTCAGACGGGATCTGTACCCGCATCCACTCCACGTTCGCCTTGACTTGATCCGGCGCGTTTGGGCCGGGGATCACCGACGAGACGGCCGGGTGCCCGAAGAGGAACTGCAACGCCGCCGCCCCCAGCGGCACGTCGTAGCGCCCGCAGATCGCCTGGATGTGCTGCGTCAGTTGCGGAATCTCGGAAGAGGGGTCCGCGTAGCCGTACTTTGCGCCCGGCACCGGCCCCATCGCCAGGATGCCCGACGCGAACGCCGCGCCAATCACGATCGATGCGCCGCGCTCGACGCACAGCGGTAGCTCGGCGTCCAACGCGGCCTGATTCAGCAGCGTGTACGGCATCGCCACCAGGAAGAAGTCAAGGTCGAAGCGCTCCAGGAAGCGCGGGATCATCCCCGTCACGTTGATGCCCGCGCCAATCGCGCCGATCTGCCCCTGCTCCTTCAACTCCAGCAGCGCCTTGTAGCCGCCGCCCGTGGCCAACTCGTCCAGGCGCGCTTTCACGCCGGCCTCGTCGCCGTGGTAGCCCGTGTCCAGGTCGTGAATCAGCAGCGCGTCGATGCGGCTCAGACCCATCCGCGTCAGGCTGTCCTCGTAGGAGCGCATCACCCCCGCGTACGTGTAGTCAAACGTCACGTCGTGGGGAAGGCCCCAGGTCCAGCGCTCTTGCTTGAAGGTGGCGAGGTTGCGCGGGCGCACCAGCACCCGACCGATCTTCGTGCTGAGCGTGAATGTGTCGCGCGGCTTCTGCCCGAGCACCGTTCCAAAGCGCCGCTCGCTCTTGCCGGTGCCGTACCAGGGTGCCGTGTCGTAGTAGCCGATGCCGGCACCGTACGCCACTTCGATGGTCGTCTCGGCGCGGTTTTCATCGATGCGCTCGCGGATGTCGCCGAGCGTCGCGCCGCCGAAGCCGAGGCAGGTCGTCTGTACGTTCGTTCGCCCGAGGGTCCGCCGAGCCAGTGGGTCCATGATGACCGCTCCCCCCTGTTTCCCCTGCACGCCGTCCCGGCCGAGCCGGCATCGTGCCCAGGTCGTGCCCGGCCTGGCCGGCAACACGCCCGAGATCATAGCCGCGCTGCACGACCCGGCACGCCATCCGTGGCCGCCAGCGCCGGCCGGCCTACATCGTCGGTCGGACCACACCGTCAGGATGGCAGACCGCCGCGAACGGTGTCCCATTGGGAACAAGATATCCACCAGCATCGTTGTATCATTCAGTCTGCCTGAATCAATCAGATGACGTGAAGGATTCCGCCCCGTGCCAGACCGCGACGCCCTCATCAACGCCAGCCTCGCAGAGTACAGCCGGCTCGCGCAGGCCATGATCCCAGCGAAGACCGCCTGCACGATGCCCTGGACTGATCTGCCGATCACCCTGCCGCAACTGCGGGTACTCGGCGTGCTCTACCCGAGCGCCGGCGGCATGAGTGGGCGCGAGTTGGCCGGCCAGCTTGGCGTCGGGCCGTCCGCTGTGACGCCGCTGGTGGACCGGCTCGTCGAACACGGCTTCGTGCGGCGCGAGGAGGACCGCGCCGACCGCCGCATCACCCGCCTGCTGCTGACCGACGCCGGCCTGCGCGTGCTGGAGCGGATGACCGCCGGCCGCCGCGAGCGCATGACCGACCTGCTGCGCCACCTCGACGCCGACGAGTTGGCCGTCGTACACGAAGCGTTCGAGCTACTCAACCGCGCCTCCGACCGCCTGAAGGCCGACAGCACCCCCGCAACCGGCGCGCCAACCGCGCCGCCTGCCGCTGCTGCCGCGCTGTCACGCTCCGGCCAGCCCGTGCCGGCCGACTCCACCTGACGCTGCCCGCAGCTACCTGCCCGCCCATCGTCCTGCCCGGCTCCGTCATCGCGCGCCCGTACGGCCGGCCGCTGGCCGACATCTTGCCCTCACGCTGACAACACGCTGACGCCATCTGGATACTTGCCGCGCGGCCCGCACCGCGCCCATCGCGACCCGGCCCCCCGAGCCGCGCGCCCGGCACCCCACCGGTACCCCGAAAGGACTCGCTGCCCATGCCTGCAACTTCGGAGGCGCTCCCGACAACGCCCCGCGCGATGCCCGCCGCCTATCACGAACTCCCGCGTAAGCGCCTCATCTTGACGATGGCCGGCCTGATGCTGACCCTGCTGCTCTCGGCGCTGGATCAGACCATCGTCGGCACCGCGATGCCCCGCATCATCGCCGAACTTCAGGGCTTCGATCACTACGCCTGGGTGACGACGGCCTACCTGCTCAGCAGCACCGCCGTCGTGCCCATTGTCGGCAAACTGTCCGACATCTACGGCCGCAAGCTGTTCCTGGTCGGCGGCGCGGCATTCTTCGTGTTCGCCTCGGCGCTGTGCGGCCTCGCACAGGACATGACACAGTTGATCGTCTTCCGGGGCCTCCAGGGCATCGGCGGCGGCATCCTGATGGCGATGGTCTTCACCACCGTCTCGTCGATCTTCCCGCCCGCCAGCCGTGGCCGGGTGCAAGGCCTCTTCACCAGCGTCTTCGGCTTCTCCAGCATCGTTGGGCCGCTGCTCGGCGGCTACCTGACCGACGCGCTGAACTGGCGATGGGTCTTTTATGTCAACCTGCCACTCGGGTTGATCGCGCTGGCCGTGCTCTGGCTCGGCTTCCCCAACATCCGCCCGAATCGCACTGACCGCCCGATTGACGTGCTGGGTGCCGTGACGCTGGTGCTGAGTGTGGTGCCGTTGCTGCTGGCGCTCTCCTGGGGCGGCGGCGAGTACGCCTGGACCTCCGCGCCGATCCTTGGCCTGTTTGGCTTCGCGGCCATCATGACCGCCCTCTTCCTGTGGGTCGAGTCGCGCGCCGCCGAACCGATCATTCCCTTGGGCCTGTTCCAGAACCGCATCATCGCCATCTCGACGCTCGCCATGCTCTGCGTCACGATGGGCATGTTCGGCACCATCCTGTTCGTGCCGCTGTTCATCCAGGGTGTTATCGGTGCCACCGCCACCGAGAGCGGCACCGTCACCATGCCGATGATGATGATGATCATTCTTGGCAGCCTGGTCGGCGGGCAGATCATCAGCCGGACCGGGCGCTACAAGTGGGTGGCGCTGTTTGGCCTGACGACGGCCGCGTTCGGGATGTTCCTGCTCAGCCGGATGGGGCCGGACACGTCATACGGGACCGTCGTCCGCAACATGATGATTGTCGGCCTGGGGCTTGGCCCCACGATGCCGGTCTTCACCATCGCGGCGCAGAACGCCGTCAACTATGCGCAGTTGGGCGTCGTGACCTCGGTCATCCAGTTCGCGCGGTCGATTGGCAGCACGCTCGGCGCGGCGCTGTTCGGGAGCCTGCTGGTGAACCGCTTCGGCTCCGCGCTGCAAGAGTCGCTGCCGCCGGCTGCTGCTGGCGTCATCCCGGCCGGTGTGCTGGACAGCATCCACAATCCGCAAGTGCTGTTGAACCCGCAGACGGCCGGCACCCTGCAAGCGAGCCTCGCGGCTGCCAGCCCGCAGGCGGCCCAGGCGTATGACGCGCTGGTGCTGGCAATCCGCACCGGGCTGGCGGTGTCGCTGCACGAGACGTTCATGCTCGGGGCCACAGTCGTGGCAGCCGGCGCGATCCTCGTCATCTTCCTGCGCGAGTTGCCGTTGCGGAAGACGTTCGCGGACGCACCAGGGACCGGTGCCGGCGCTGGTGCCCAGGACGCCGAGCGCGGCGGCGCGCCCGCCCCGGTCATGTCGATGGCCGCCTCGTCAGGCCACGCCGAAGGGTCGCCGGTGGCCTGAGAACCCGCTCACTCGATAGGATGATCGCCAGGTAGCGTTGCTGATCGCGTTGGTGCCGAGGATCTCTCGGCCAGCCTCTACGGCCACCTGACGGCGTTTGCCTTCCAGGTCGCGGCCCGGCGTGCCCTGAACTTCGCGGTGTTCTTCTCGCCCCGTGCTCCCGATCTCGCGGCGCTGAAGCGTGCGCAAGCGCGGCTGTTCGGCCGGGCGCACACGCTGCTGGTCGGCCGCGACTGGCCCGGAGCCGCCAACGTCCTGACGGCGCTCGCCAGCACCGAGGGCGACATTGCTGCCCGCTTGTTCGCGCAGTCGCCGCCCACCTGAGCGCGGCCAGCCTGACGCCCGCCGCGCGAACCTGACACAATACGGCGCTCGGCCGGCGCGTGCCGGCCTGAGTCTTGACTTGTGCCCAGAGCGGCCGCATCGCTGGCCAGGATACAGATTTGTCCGTCTCATCCTCGCCGGGGGCGCTGCCCGCACCGTCGGGTGCGGCCGGAGCGACAACGCCGGCCGCATCAGCCAAACACGGAAGCGCCGACCACACCAGTGTCGAGCTTGGCCGCTGGCAATCGGCGCTAGCTTCCATCTTCGCGCGCCCGTACCTGCTGCTGACGGTCGTGCTGGCGGCAGTGATGGCACCGGCCTGGGTCACGGCTAGCGCGCTGGTGGTTGGTGGTGATGTGCTGCTCATTCACTACCCGTGGTTCGTGCTCTGGCGCGACGCGCTGGCGGCCGGCACCTTCCCGCTGTGGAACCCGTACACGTTCAGCGGCATCCCCGCCTTCGCCACGTTGCAGGCAGGATACGGCTACCCGCCGCACTGGCTCCTGACCCCGCTGCCAGCGATGCTGGCGATCAACTGGCTGGTGGCGCTGCACGTCATCCTGGCGGGCCTGGGCGCGGCATGGTGCGCCGGTCGCCTGGGCGCAACTCGCGAGGGGCAGGTGCTGGCCGGCCTGACCTACGCTCTGGGCAGCGCGATGGTGGCCCGGATGTGGGCCGGCCACCTGAGCTTTCTGGAGGCGAACGCCTGGCTCCCGCTGGCGACCGGCCTCGCCATCGACATCAGGGCACGGCGGCGCGTGCTGCTGCTGGCCGTCGTCGTCGCGCTGATGACGCTGGCCGGGCAGCCCGAAGTCGTCATCTTCGCGCTGTGGTGGCTGCCGCTCTGGGCGGCCGGCGCGGCGCTGAAGGCGGGGCCGCACGCCGTCGTGCCGGCGGTTGGGCGGATCGTGCTGGCGATGGCGCTTGGCGGCGGGCTGGCGGCGTTCCAGATGCTGCCCGTGCTTGACGTGCTGGCGATCTCGAACCGCCAGACGCGCATGGACTGGGACTTTCGCACGGCCGCCTCGCTGCCGCCCTGGCACTTGATGGGCATGTTCGCGCCGCTGACATTCGGTGACCCACGCGCCGACTACTGGCCCGGCCCCCTCTACGAGTGGCATGAGCGGCTGCTGTACGTCGGGACGGTGCCGCTGCTGGCGGCGGCGTTTGTCGGGCGGCGCTGGCGGCTGCTCTGCTGGGGGGCCGTAGCCGTGGCCGTGGCGCTGGCGTTCGGGGGCTACGCGCCCTGGTACCCGCTGGCCGAGTGGCTGCCGGGGTACACCAGCCTTCGCATCCCCAGCAAGCATCTGACGTTGGCGGCACTGGGGCTGGCCATTGCCGCTGGCGTCGGGCTGGAGCGGCTGCGCGGGGGGCGTGTCGCTGCGGCGGCGCTCGGGTTGGCGGTGCTGGTGGCCGGCGCCGCCTGGACCATCGCGCTGTGGGTACAGCCGGTGGCCGACTGGTCCGGCGGTGCCGACTTGCTGTCAGGGTCCAGCCGGCGGCTGCTGGCGGCCGGCCCTGGCCCTGGCCTCGCCGCGTCCCTGCTGATGCTGGTGTTGGCCGCGCTGGCGCTGGGCATCCGAGGGGCACAGCCTCGGCGGGCGGCGCTGGTGGCGCTGGCTGCCGTCGAATTGATCGTGGTGCTCCAGCCGTTCCGCCGGCAGTGGGCCGACCCAGCCGAGATCGTCGCCCGGGGCGCGAGCCTCCAGGCCTATGAACGCGCCGCCATCCTCGGCGAGGCCGGCCCGGTCCTGGGCAACTACGGTCCGGTCCTGCGGGTGCAGCAGCCAGGCGGCTACGTCTCGCTGTTCAGCGGCGAGTACATGACGCTGGTGACGGGCCGCTCCAATGCAAAAGTGCAGATCGACATCGAGCGCGATGCCGTGCCGATCCTCTATTTGCTCGGCTACTCGGCGGTCATCGAGCGGCGCGGCTCCCGTGAGACGGTGTTGCCGCTGTCGCCGCCACGGGCCTGGGTGGCGCACTGTTCCTGGCCGGGCGGCGCACGCCAGGTCCGCGCCCCCGACTTCCCGCGCCAGTCGTGCATCACGCGGGCCGGCACAACCGCGCCTGACGCCATCGTCGATCCTGGCCCGGCGCGGATTGTTGCCGAGGGGGCTGGCTGGCTGACGGTTGACGCTGAGGGTCCGGGCTGGCTGGTGACGACGCAGCCCTGGTACCCCGGCTGGTCCGCCGAGGCTGACGGCCGCCCACTGGCTGTCGAGGCGGTAGACGGCGCACTCGTTGGGGTGAGCCTGCCGCCGGCTGCCCACCGCGTGACGGTGCGCTACTGGCCGGGCGGCCTTACGCGCGGCCTGCTGGTCACAGGGCTGGCCGTGTTGGTGCTGGCGGGCCTCTGGTGGCTCGGCCGCAGCATCCGGCCTGGGAGGTCTGCGTGGCACAGTTTGGCGTCTTTCTGATCCCGGCGGCGGGGCACCCCTTCTACCGGCTTGGCACCAGCATGCTTGGCTACGACATCTGGGCGCGCTCGCACGGCCCCTCGGCGCTCGTCGGCATCACCGACGCGGCCAGCCTGAAGCGTTGGCTCGGGTTTGCGCCCAGCTACGGGCTGCACTGCACCATCGCCGGCGGCGCGCTGACGTACGACCCGGCCGACCGCGCCGAGATCCTGGCCCGCCTGGGGTGGATCGCCGGTCGCACCGCGCCGTTCACGCTGGTCAACGGCCGCATCGACGGGTCGTTCCATGCGACGCCCCGCGTGCTGGTGGCGGGGTTTGACTCGCCGGACGAGGCGATCTCGCGGCTTCATCGGCAGGTCGTGACGATGATCAGCCCGCTCCGAACGGGCCGAGTCCCGTCACGCGACGCGCTGCAAGAGGGCCGCCTCCAGGCGATCTACCAACTGACGGGCGAGGCCTGGGCGCTCGAACATTTCGCCCCGCACTGGTCGCTGCTGGTGGACCTGCCCGATCGGGCTGCCTGGGACACCGCGCACGCCGCGCTCACCGAGCGCCTCGGGCTGTTCCGCGACGTGCGTACGCGCACGCTGGCCGTGTCAGATATCCACCTTGTCGAGAAGGGCGATGACGGCTTCTTCACCGTCGCCGCCTCGTTCCCGCTGACCGGCCCGGCGTAGGCCCGGCGTAGGCCCGGCCAGACTCCGCCCGGCTACCTACTCGCTACCTCCCACCTCGTCCGCCGGCCTGCCGCCGGCTCGTCTGCTACTTCGGTGGGTCGATGGGCACCGGCCGGGCGCCGAGCCGCGCCGTTGAGCCGCCGTCCACATAGATCACCTGCCCGGTGATGAACCCGGCCCCCTCGGAGCAGAGGAACGCCACGGCCGGCCCGATGTCTTTCGGCAGCCCCACCCGCCCGATGGGCACCCGCGATGCACCGGACTCGGTGGTGTACTCTGGATCGTCGAAGTAGCGCGGCACCTCGATCAGCCCGGGGGCGATGCAGTTCACGCGGATCTTGCGCGGCGCAAGCTCGATGGCCAGTTGCCGCGTGAACGCGTTGATGGCACCCTTCGTGGCCGCGTACGCCGTGTGCCGGGGCGCGCCCGCCCAGCCGTGCACCGACGAGATGTTGACGATGGCCCCGTGGCCGCCTTTGTCCAGGTGCGGCGCGGCCTGCTGCGCGCAGAAGAAGTAGCCGCGCATGTTGATGTTGAAGACCTCGTCGTACAGCTCTTCCGACATCTGCGTGAAGTCGGCGGTGCGGGTGACGCCGCCGTTGTTGACCAGGATGTCCAGCCCGCCGAGCGCCGCGACGGCGTCGTCCACCACGCGGCGGCAGTCGGCCACCTTCGCCAGGTTGCCCTGCACCACAGCAGTCTCGCGGCCCAACGCCCGAATCTGCGCCGCCGTCTCCTCGGCTCCGGCGGCGCTGTTTGC
>Ga0105048_10016598_pt1 | contig 11374 bp, 10 predicted proteins | sample MAT05_FD_78382 | JGI IMG/M metagenome (GOLD analysis project Ga0105048, IMG submission 78382) | Freshwater microbial communities from Lake Fryxell liftoff mats and glacier meltwater in Antarctica - MAT-05 | ecosystem: Environmental > Aquatic > Freshwater > Ice > Liftoff microbial mat | place...
TGAGCAGCTACAGGAGCTTTTTAAGGTTAGTGCATTTTGGGCAAGGGAGAGGACTATAGAAGATTTACGAGTAGCGATCGCCAATTCCAATCCAGTGATTACGGTATGGAATGGCAATAAATTGATTGGTCATGCTCGTGCTACCAGCGATGTGGTTTATCGGGCAACAATTTGGGACGTGGTGGTAGATCCAGATTATCGAGGGACGGGCTTAGGGCGGAAGTTAGTGCAAACTGTTTTGGCGCATCCTCGGATCTGTAATGTGGAGCGTGTATATTTGATGACTTCTCTGCAACAGAAGTTTTATCAGCACATTGGGTTTGAGCTTAACTCTAGTACTACTATGGTTTTACATAATAATCATGGTTCAGAAGTTGGGGTTTTACTCACCCACTCATCTATGTCCAGTTAAGTTATATCCACTTAAATTTTTTAAAAGCGTAAGCGATCGCTAGAATAATCAAAAATGTACTTTAGTAATATAAATTAGTGTGAGTATTACGGCAAGACTTGGGCAAATTATTAGTAACCTTGAACAGTTATCTAAGATTAATTTAATTGCTAATTGGCATCATGATTTAAATGGTGAACTATTACCTATAGGAGAAAATAGCAGCCTACTTTTTAAGCAAAGTGATGATGTAGTTCATTTAAATCAAGTTTGGGTAGTTCCTAAGAATTTAAGTAATTTAGTTTTAGAAAATACAACTATTAGATTAAAACTAGTATGGTGGGCATCATTAGTAGAGATTTTTATTAATGGGATAATAGTTCAAGAAGGGGATTTATTTGATCAAAAATGTCGACTTTTACTAACAGAAAATGCTCACGAAGATCAAAGTTTTAAGTTGGAAATTAAGTTAATTAGTCCTAAGCACGATCGCGGGGCAATACAAAAATCTGAAATAATTATTTCATATCAAAATCAGCTCTGCGATCCTTATAAATTTGCAGAGGAATTAGGCATAATTTCTGCGTATTTACCGCTATTAACTGAGCATGAAACTAATTTAGAAGCCATAGTATCAGATTTGGAATTTACATTTTTAAGTCCAATTAATAATCAAACCTTAAATCACTTAGAAGAAGTTAGGCGATCGCTAGTTAATTTATTATCAAAGTTCTTTCAAGATCGTAAAGTTTATATTCTCGGAAATGCTCATATTGATGTGGCTTGGTTATGGGCGATCTCAGAGACTAAAGAAGTTATAACCCGAACTTTTAATTCAGTTTTAGATTTACAAAATAAGTATCTCGAACTAATTTTTAATCAAACTACAGCCTTATTTTATGAATGGTTAGAACAGGGGAATTCAGAATTATTTAGTAAAATTCAAGATCGAGTTAGCAAGAAACAGTGGGAGCTAACTGGAGGGATGTGGGTAGAACCAGATTGTAATATACCCAGTGGCGAATCATTAATTAGACAGATTATTTATGGAAAAAAGTACTTTTTAGATAAGTTTAATCAAGATATTAAGATTGCTTTTTTACCAGACACCTTTGGCTTTAATTTTCAGCTTCCGCAAATATTATTAAAAAGTGGATTTACAGCTTTTGTTACCCAAAAACTGACATGGAATGATACTAATAAATTTCCCTATCAGATATTTTGGTGGCAGGGATTAGATGGTAGTAAAATTTTCACCTATTTTTGTAATGAATTAGGTTTAGGAATTGAACCAGTAGCGATCGCTAATCATGCTGCAGAAATCGAAATAAATCATGGAATTAAAGATCATCTTTGGCTCTATGGAGTAGGCGATCATGGTGGAGGTCCGACTGCGGATATGTTAAATATTGGGAGGGAATGGTCAAACTCAGACTTGTTTTTTGAATTAATTCCTAGTAACTTTAGCGATTATATTGAGCAATTAAAGTTATGTAACCCTAATATTTCTACTTGGCATGATGAACTATATTTGGAATTTCATCGAGGTACTTATACATCTAAAGCTGATCAAAAATTAAAATGTCGCCAAACAGAAATATTATTAGGCAATGTCGAAAAATATTTGGCGATCGCAGCTTTAACCAATAACAAAAATTATCCTAAACAATCATTAGATCAAGCATGGAAAGGTTTATTACTTAATCAGTTTCATGATATTTTACCAGGTACTTCAATTCCCCAAGTATTTATAGATGCCGATCAAACATGGAATGAAGTTAGCAATATATGCAATCAGTTTATTAATGTTCCCATAGTAATTGATACAACTGACAACCTCTATCTTTGGAATTTTTGCAACTGGGAACGGACTGAAATCATAGAAATTAAAACTGATATTTTAGATGATTTTATAATTCAACATGAAAGTAATACAGATCTAATCCCAACTCAGAAAGTTAAAAATGGATTTATATTCCAATCTAGTTTTATAGAGAGTTTAGGAAGTTCTCAGCTTAAATTTATTAAAGATTCTAAATTTTTACCTGAACAATTTTTAGGTACACACCTACTAATCACAGAATCAACCCTTGAAAATCAATATATTAAAGTTTATTTAGATATTAGTACGGGAGAAATATCTCAAATTCTTGATAAAAGGTTTAATAACTTTCTTCTAAGTAGTAGTTGTGAGTTGCAATTCTTTGCTGATCAAGGACAGTATTGGGATGCGTGGAATATTAATCCTAATTATGAAGATCAAAAACTAGATGGATTAAAATTAGATTTAATTACTATCTATGAAAATGGTAACTTGCGAGCATCTTGGCAGATTATTAGAAAATTTCAAAATTCAACCTTTATTCAAGAAATTCAACTAGATGCCTTTAATCCATATATTACAATTAAAAATTGGGTAGATTGGCAAGAAAATCATGTTTTAGTTAAAGCTAGTATTCCTCTAAGTTTTAGTTCGGATTTTGCTACTTATCATATTCCGATGGGGGCGATCGCGCGCAGTACAAAAGAACAGACTAAATTTGAGGTTCCTGCACATTTTTGGGCGGATATAAGTAGTGATAGAGTTGGGTTAAGCCTACTAAATAATTGTAAGTATGGTTATGATGCTAAACCTAATCAATTAAGACTTTCGCTAATACGTAGCCCTACATTTCCCTGCCCACACTCAGATCGAGGGGTTCATGAATTTATTTATAGATTAGTTCCCCACTATGGCAATATACAATCGGCAAAGATTCATCAACTAGGGTATGAATTAAATAATCCTTTAGTAATTCAGCAGAGTTCTTTTAAGATTTCTGGGTTTATGAAAAATACTGCGCCTAATATTATTCTTTCAGCTTTTAAGCAATCTGAGAATTCTTTAAGTTGGATTATTAGATTTTATGAAGCCTATGGACAGTCTGTGACTGAATCTATTAGTTTTGCTAAGTTAATTCAATCGATAAGTGAGTGCGATTTGCTAGAGAATTTCATAGATACAGTTCCATACAGCCAATATCAATTCAGTTGTATATTTATGCCCTTTGAGATTAAGACCTTTATAATCACTTTTTTAAATGATTAAGTGAAATAATTCAGTCTTTTAAAGCAACCGATTTGTTGCAATAAAATTATAAATAGAATTACCAAATCTTTCATTAAAACCAGAAGTAAGAACTGGCAAACCATCTTTATTAAAGTAATACAATCTAAGATTAGACTTAGGAATTTCTTCTAAAAAATCTTTAACTAAATACCCGAATCCATAGGTATTTAAATCTGAGGCTTCAAACATTACTATTATGGGCTCAGATGTAGACAAAAGATTTTTCCCCCCTTCAAAAATTAGCTTTTCAGCTCCTTCGGTATCTATTTTAATAAAGTTAATATTACTGATCTTGTGCTCTTCCACAAAATCATCTAATGTTGTCACTTCTACAATTTGCCATTCTATAATTTGCTGATCCTTTCTATTTGTCTTTACAAATGAATTCATGGCACCATCAGTTGCGATCGCAAATTTAGTTTTACCTTTTATGTTACTAAGAGCACATTCTAAAATTGTTACATTAGTCAGATTATTAATAGTGAGATTATGTCTTAATAGCTTTAGGTTTCTTTGATCGGGTTCAAAGGCGTAGATATGGCCATGATTTTGAACTTTCTTAGCGGCGATGATCGTAAAAATGCCTGCGTTAGCTCCGACATCAATAAATATATCCCCAGGTTTGAGGGCTTTTATGACAAACCCAATTTCTGACTTCTCAAATATTCCTATAGATAGCTCAAATCCAATTCCGCTTTTAAGAGGGTAGTCAAATTTCAAACCATTCAACAAGTGAAATGTGGAAATTTTATTTGGTGATATTAGACAATTTAACTGCCATAGATATACTAAGAACTTTCTACGGACTCCACTAAAAAAATATTTTAGAATTTGCATGTTTAGATTGAATTACTTTCTAAGTTTAGTAACTTCATTAAGTTATCTTGCAACTGTATATCAAGTATTTTGATGGATTTCTAAAAATTTTAATCTTTAAAGTAAGGAGGCTTGATATATTTGGACTTACTTTATATCAAGATTCTAAGTATTTAGTTTAGTTAATTGCTAATTACTTAATAATACTTACCTAATCTAATTATAGATGTATGGCTGAAAATATGCAGTTAGATCTATAAATTAGAGTAGGTGGATTTAGTGATTTTATGCTTATTTCCCTACTTATTTTCCTAAAAAACTAGCAATTAGTAATGTACCTCCAAAGGCGAGACGGTACCAGACAAAAACCCATGTACTCTTTGTTTTAAGAAATTCGATAAGAAAGGCGATCGCTAGATAGGAAAAAATAAAAGCAGAGATAATTCCTACTGCCAAGACCCCAAAACTATCTATATCTTTAATTACTTTTAGAGATTGGTAAGCGGTGACGATCGCTAAAGTTGGTAGCCCCAACAAAAAAGAAAACCTAGCAGCGGTATCTCTTTCTAGTCCTAAAAATAAACCAGCAGTCAAAGTTGAGCCCGATCTAGATACACCAGGTACTAGAGCTAAACTTTGGGCTAAGCCGACTAAAACTCCATCTTTTACCTCTAAGCTCTCAAAATTCCGTTTCCGTCTGCCATATCTTTCTGAAAGTCCCAAAAGGATTGCCATTACTATAGATGCGATCGCAATTACGCCTATCTCTTTTGGCAATATATCTTTCAAAAGAAAACCGATTACCAAAGTGGGAATTGTGCCAAATATCACCCCAACTAATAGTTTCCATTCCTCTCTCTTCCAGTCTTGGCTCTTGTAAGCAGCGATCGCTCCTTTCCCAATTTTGAGTAAATCTGTCCAGAAATAGATAATTACAGCGAATACACTCCCCAGTTGAATTGCATCAATGTAGGTCTTACCAAAGTCGTTCCAACCCATGAAGTGGGTAAAAACAATGAGGTGGGCTGTACTACTGATCGGTAGAAATTCCGTAATTCCTTGAATAATACCCAAGATGAAAGCTTCAAAGTACGACATAGAGTTGAGAGCGGTAGTCTAAATATTCGCCCTGAACTATAACCCACTAAAGACAGAACTTAAAAAAGTATTTAACCAACTAATCTTGATTAAGCTTGAAGATGGCAATACTAGCCCCCTTGAATAGGTAGTATAGAGTTGTAATGACTATAAAAAATAGCAGGGTAAATATTACAAAGTGATAGCTATCTAGATTATCTGTAACAGCTCGAGCTAACCTTATGGGCTTAGTCACAATATTCCAGCTATTTAATCGATTAAATCTGCCTAAATATACCCCCACAGCACAGACGAAATTGATTGCAAGTTCTAGCCAAATCGCTTGATTGATTATATTCCTGCTTTGCAGATAGGTATATAGATTAATTAAAGACATAACGTAGCATTCAAATCCTGCCACCAAAAAGAAAATATACTGAGGAATAATTAAAAAAAGCAAGCCAGTTCGAGAGATTTCAGGTTCACGCAAATCGTTAATTAGGTGGATAACGTCTGTAGCTATGTATGGAGCGTTGGGCAAGAAAAGTACGAATATTAAAAACCCCAACCACCAAAGCAAATTACGCCAGTCTTTGTAACTACGTTGGTTATGGTTAAATAAAATTAGACTTAAAGCCAAGGGAATGAATGCCAAGAATAGATTCCATCCCATCCAACCAAAATTGGCAGTAAATAAATCCCAAGCTATAAACATAATGTTATTGGATCTAGTTTAGACTAATTTTAATTGATCAAGTATTTTGAATACCATTATTTGGCAGTATGAATTTAATTGTTTATAGTAAACCTGACTGCTGTCTTTGCGCTGGACTATTAGAAAAATTAGAGCAGATTCAAGAGCCAAGTTTTATTCTAGAGGTTCGGGATATAACTACTAATCTTAATTGGTTTGAAAAATATCAGTATGAAGTCCCAGTATTGTGTGTACTCAAAGGATCATTAGAACAAGAATTACCAAGAATTTCGCCCCGATCGCCTCTTGTTAAACTCCAACAACTATTACTTAATTCTTAATTAGACTTAATTAGATCTAAAGCTGATGGATGATCTCCAAGTTTTGTTTGCTTATGCTTTAGATTATTTATATATTTTGGTAGATGTTTTTCTGGATAAGGGGATTGAAAACTCAAATTAATAAAACTAAATTTAAAGTCTCTTTACCTTTTTTACTGGTATTACCTTTTCTGCTGCAAATTTTTGCGATCGTGGGCATAACTGGGTGGCTATCTTTTCGGAATGGGCAAAGGGCAGTTAATGAGGTGGCTTCGGAATTACGAAATGGTCTGAGTAGTCATATCACAGATCAAATTAATACCTATATTGCCGTACCTCCTTTAGTGAATCAGATTACAGCTAACGCAGTTATGACTGGGCAGCTCGACTTAAATAATGAGCAGCTCTTAGGGAGACATCTTTGGCAGCAGGTTCTAACCTTTGCCGATACTACTTTTCACTATATTGGTACAGTTAACGGTGATTTCTCCACAGCTAGAAGATTGCCATCTGGGGAAGTTCAAGTTGGAGTTGCCAATAAAAGTACTAACCAGCAAATTAATTATTTTATTCCGAGTCAAAATGGCGATAGCCTAAAGCTAGCTCAAGTTATTCCTAGGCGTTTTGATCCTCGGACTCGACCTTGGTATAAGAACGCTGTGGCAACGGGCAAGCCCGCATGGACACCAACCTACCGACACTTTGTGACCAAAGGGTTAACCATATCTGCAACTCAGCCTATATATAAGCAGGGTAAGTTGTTGGTAGTTGTCTCTACGGATTTTGTGTTTTTACAAGTTAATAAATTTCTGCACAGCCTCAAAATTGGTAAATCTGGTCAGACTTTTATAATGGAAAAATCTGGTGCACTCATTAGCACCTCTACGGATGATCCAATCTTTGTAATTCGGGGGGATGTTACCGATCGCCTTCTTGCCCAAAATAGTAAAAGTGACATCATTCGGCTCGCTGCCCAACAATTACTTAAACAACAAAGTAGCTTAGATCTAAAATCTACCAATGAGTTTGAGTTTGAAATTGCTGGAGCCAAACACTTTGCTCAAGCCTCACCGATCAAAGATAGCCTTGGTATAGATTGGCTGGTGATTGTGGTCATCCCTGAGTCTGACTTCATGGATAAAATCCAGCAAAATACCCAAACTACTATCGCTCTCTGTGCGATCGCCTTGCTCATATCGACAATTATTGGTATGTACGTTGCTCGGAAAATTACTAAACCCATTCTCAATCTCTCTACAGCCGTTGCTAATCTCGCCAATCAACAGGATGTAATTACGCTTCCCGAAGAAGGCATAGAGGAGTTACAGATTTTAGCTAAATCTTTTAATACTATGTCCAGTCAACTGGAAGCAACATTTATAGACCTTCACCATTCTGCCTATCACGACCCTCTGACAAATTTACCGAATCGTTCAGCTTTTATTTTTAGCCTAGAAAATAGATTATCCCGCCGCCAAGTCGAACCCGAGTATCTTTTTGCTTTGCTATTTTTAGATTTAGATCGGTTTAAGTTAGTGAATGACTCCCTAGGGCATCTAGTTGGAGATTTACTATTGGTGGCCGTAACTCAACGACTGCAATCTTGCCTGCGTAAAACTGACATGCTTTCAAGGTTTGGCGGCGACGAGTTTATTATTTTGCTTCATGAAATTCCTAATATTGAATTTGCCAATCAGTTTGCTGAACGATTACAAAAAGTTTTAAATGAACCCTTTGAGCTAGAGGGGAATCAGATATATACAAGTGCCAGTATTGGGATAGTTTCTCCGATCAACTCTACAGGCTCGCCCCAGGATTTACTGCGGGATGCGGATATTGCTCTATACCAAGCAAAGCATGATGGTAAGGCTTGTTTTAAGGTATTTGATGCCGCTATGCACGATCAAGCTAGTGCCCTATTGCAGTTGGAAATGGACTTACGGCGGGCGATCGCTTTACCCATAAATATTGAGGAATTTGAGGTTTACTATCAACCAATTATTGCCATTGCCGATCTATCTATAGTTGGTTGTGAAGCCTTAATTCGCTGGAATCATCCCACTCGGGGCTTGCTAAATCCTGGACTATTTTTATCCGTAGCTGAGGACATGGGAGCGATCGCTAGTATTGATTGGTGGGTATTAAGGCAAGCCTGCCAGCAGATGCAAAGCTGGCTTCAGTCATATCCGCAAATTTCCTTAAAACAGGTAAGCGTTAACCTATCTAGCATTTTATTTATGCAATCGGAATGGCTAGAATCCATCGATCAAATTTTACTGGAAACAGGCTTGGAGCGTAAGCACTTAAAGCTAGAGTTGGTCGAAAGCGCATTAATGGATAGTACAGATGCAACTCGGACTGCCCTTGAGAAACTTCGAGCATCGGGTATCAATCTAGACATTGATGATTTTGGCACTGGCTATTCTTCCTTGAGCTATCTTTGTCGATTTCCCCTAGATACAATTAAAATTGATCGTTCTTTTATTATTAATTTAGAGAAAGAGAATCTAGAAATTGTGAAGGCAATAATTGTTTTAGCTCGAAATTTAGGGATGCAGACTGTGGCAGAAGGCGTAGAAACCTTTGGTCAGCTGGAAATTTTACGGAAACTAGGCTGCGATCGAGTCCAAGGCTATTTTTTCTCTCCACCTGTTCCTGCTGAGGAAATAATCAGGCTGTTACAATGAGCGGTGTATCATTAGATTTAAGTAACATTTCATTAAGTGAATTATGAGCAACCCTTTAACTCGTGCTTTCTTTATTGGTAGAGCTACTACCGAGGCTTTGATCGAACATCTAGAAGATACCCTAACTGATGCTCTTAGCGCTTTTGGTAAATTTGATGCAGAACAAAGGGAAAAACTAAGAACCTTTAGTGAAACTGTCTTGGAAAAAGCAGATAGGGCTGAAGGAGAAACTGTAACTACTTCCCCGACTCAGGATGTCGACTTGCAAGAAGTAATTGATAAACTGCGGGCTGAAGTCGCAAACCTCAGATCCGAACTACAGGAATATCGCAACAGTCAAAATTAGACACTTACAGCACTTTGATTTCAAATCCGCCACAAAAAGAGTCGTAGGGCCTAGCCCCGTTATGGTTTTTACTTTTCTATCTGTGGCACGTTTGATCGTAATTCGCTGTAGTTCCGATTTGACTCACTTCTGATTTAAAATAAGCCTTAGAAAATTAGTCAAAATTAAGTCTTAGTAGGGGCTTTCACCTTCTATGATTTTCAATTTTTATTATTAAACCTCACCAGTTAATCTGAGCTGCTCCAGAAATTGCTACAGGATGCAGTAACCTAAATGCCACCACAGCGATCGCTACCCCAATATAGGCAGGACGTAAAAACTCTTGCCATTGAATTTTTTGGTTTCCTTGCCATACTGCTAAAAACGGCATTACAGATGTCCGATTTTTCATTTCTAAAAATCCTGCTCCATATCTATGTTCTAGACGGCGATCGCCGTGCCACACACCAAATAGATGATGGAGAATCAGCCCGACTGAAGTCACAACCATAAAGCTAGAGCCAATCCACAGCGTATGTGCTATACACCAAATCACCTGTCCCACCATTTGCGGATGACGAGAAATGCGGATAATTCCCGTTTCATATAGATGAACTTGAGGTTTTTGAATTGCTGCAACTTCTAGGAGATTAAAGGTCGCAGGGTAGAGAAAGATAAAGGAAATTACGGAAAGTACCGACACTACGGTTTTAATTCCTGTTACATCCTGCACATTCCAAAGCATTAAGCCATCGTAGCGATGATTAAAAAAGTAAATTAGCATTACCGTTGCTAAGGTTAAGCTTACTAATGCAAAAATTACTCTGTATGCCCTTGCCCCAATTATTTCTTCAGCTTTTGTCCTGAGGGCAGCTAAACCACTATGGGCGATCGCAAAACCTAAAATTAAGCCCAACATGATGAAGTGAGATTTATATTCAGCAAAAAATAGCATTGAGGATTGAGATAAGTTAAGCCTTAAATTATAACTGCAAATTAGATCTGGACAATTACGGGCGTATGGTCACTGGGCTGGGCATTTTTACGGGGATTAATATCAATTTCACAAAATTGCGATCGCTCATATAAATCCGCAGTCAGATAATGATGATCAATTCTCCAGCCATGATTGCGCCGAAAGGCACCAGCTCGATAATCCCACCAGCTATAATGTCCATCTTCAGAGTGAAACTTCCGAAATACATCTTTAAAGCCCAAACTTAAAATATCTTGTAATGCCGATCGCTCTATATCTGATGCCATCACCTTAATTTCACGTTGATTCGGATCATAAATATCTATATCTTCGAGGGCAATGTTGAAATCCCCACAAATTAAAACATTAGTTTCCTGTTTAAGAGTCGCTTCCAAATAGGCTTTTAATAAACCTAACCACTTGAGTTTATATTCATATTTTTCCGAAGCGATCGCCGAGCCATTCGGTACATAGAGGTTAATAATTCTGACATCGGCAATTACTCCCGAAATTAGACGTTTTTGCAGGTCAAATTCAGGAGTAGCATCTGGTAAAAGTGAGTTAAAACCTGTGCGAATATCCGTCAACTCCTGCCGAGCAATCAAAGCGACCCCGTTGTATGACTTTTGACCGTAGATATAAACAAAATAGCCCAATTCTGTAAAAGCCGCTAGGGGAAAGTCAGAGTCAGATACCTTTGTCTCTTGTAGGCACAATACATCTAGATCTGGACGGCTTTGCAGCCAAACGATCGCCTGATCTAACCGACTCCGAATTGAATTAACGTTCCAAGTGGCAATTTGCATTAGGCTTTAGTTTTTTTGACCATAATCTAGGATATTCTAAATTTGCAGAGCGGGGAGTAGGTTTTCTAACTATAATCCTGAATCAAGATGACCTATTTTTATATTTACTCCCTTCCCAGTCAAAGATTAGTCTTTTGGGGGTGTGGGGGCTTTGCCCCTTAACCCCATTTAAA
>Ga0105048_10016599_pt1 | contig 11374 bp, 9 predicted proteins | sample MAT05_FD_78382 | JGI IMG/M metagenome (GOLD analysis project Ga0105048, IMG submission 78382) | Freshwater microbial communities from Lake Fryxell liftoff mats and glacier meltwater in Antarctica - MAT-05 | ecosystem: Environmental > Aquatic > Freshwater > Ice > Liftoff microbial mat | place...
CGACTGCTGGTTGGTGGACCCGCCACGCGAGGGCGCTTTTGCGCTGGTCAAAGCGCTGGCCGAACTGCACGCGGCCGGTGCTCGAACCGACTGGTCGCCGCCGCGGCGCATCGTCTACGTCAGTTGCAATCCTTCGACACTGGCGCGCGACGCGGGTCTCCTGGTGCATCAGTCGGGTTACCGCTGCAGCCTGGCGGGGGTGGTGAACATGTTTCCGCACACGGCGCATGTCGAGAGCATGGCGGTGTTCGATTTGTGTGCGCAATAAAAAACGGGGCCCGCAGGCCCCGTCGATGTTCAGTCTCAGTGCGAGACGGCGCGAACTTACTCGCGCTCGCCGCCGCCGATGCCCAGCAAGACCAGCATGCTGCTGAAGACGTTGTAAAGGCTCAGGTAGACACCCAGCGTGGCGGTGATGTAGTTGGTTTCCTGGCCGTCTTGCACGCGCTTGAGGTCGTACAGGATGAAGGCAGAGAAGATGCCAATGGCCAACACCGACAGCGTGATCATCAGAGCACTGCTCTGGATGAAGACGTTGGCAATGCCGACGACGAGCAACATGATGGCGCCGATGAACAGGAACTTGCCCATCGAAGAAAGGTCGCGCTTGATCACGCTGCTCAACGTGGCCATGCCGAGAAAGATGGTGCCGGTGCCGGCGAAGGCCATCATGATCAGGCTGCCACCGTTCTGCAGCCCCAGCACAGCGCCGACCAGACGCGAGAGCATCAAGCCCATGAAGAAGGTGAAGGCCAGCAGGATCGGCACCCCGGCTGCGGAGTTCTTGAACTTGTCGATGGCGAACATGAAGCCAAAGGCACCGGCCAGGAAAACGATGATGCCCATGCCGCCACCGAGGCCGCGCACGATGCCGGTCTGCACGCCGACCCAGGCCCCGAGCACGGTGGGCACCATGGACAGGGCAAGCAACCAATAGGTGTTGCGCAGGACGCGGTTTCGTTCGGCGGCGAGCGCGCCGCCACCGGCCATGCCAGGATAGTTTTGCACGCTGTTTTCCATGAGATCTCCAAAGGTTGTTCGGCCATTCAGCCAAGTGGATGGATTCTAGGTCGATGGCTCGGGTGTAGTGATGACCCCACAGGCTGAATCGGTATCGCGTCACGATGGCGCTATCGTCATGGCGATGAAAAGCAAACCTCAGCTGACTTTCTTTGACGTCCAGACGATGGCCAATGCGGCGATTGCCGAAGCCCTTGCCCACCAGTGGGCCGTGACGATCGCCATCGCCGACGATGGCGGTCACTTGTTGTGGCTGGGCCGGCTCGACGGCGCGGCGCCGATCTCGGCGGCCATTGCGCCTGCCAAGGCGCAGACCGCCGCCATCGGGCGGCGCGAGAGCAAGGTCTATGAAGACATGATCGACCAGGGACGAATCTCTTTCCTGAGCGCGCCCGGGCTCAGCGGCATGCTGGAAGGCGGTGTGCCGATCCTGATCGAGGGTCAATGCATCGGCGCGGTCGGCGTCAGCGGCGTGAAATCCAGCGAAGATGCCCAGGTGGCGCGCGCAGCGATCGCGGCACTGGTTGCAGCACAGACGACAGCGCACACGACAGCACAGGCAGCGACCAGCGCCAGTTGAAGGCGGGGGTTGATCGGCATGCCGGGGACTACAATCCGGCGGTTTATCTGCAATCAACGCAGCGCTCGAGAAACTCGTCATCGGTTTCCCTCAGGACCTCCGCCAGCGGCCATTTTTCTGCCGTGAACGGGCAGCGGTTTTTGAGCGTGCGGAACCCGGAGCTATTGCCTTGTTGCCCGTCCTGCCCCCCGCACTCCTGGCCCTTGCAGACGGCTCGACTTTTTTCGGCACCTCCGTCGGTGCTGCTGGCAGCACGGTCGGTGAGGTGGTCTTCAACACTTCGATGACCGGGTATCAGGAAATCCTCACCGATCCCAGTTACTGCCAGCAAATCGTCATGCTGACCTGCCCCCACATCGGCAATGTGGGCGTCAACCCCGAAGACACCGAGTCCACCCGGGTCCAAGCCGCCGGCCTGATCGTCAAGGACGTGCCAGCACGCATGTCGAACTTCCGCGCCACGATGTCCTTGCCGGAGTATCTGAAGCGTGAGGGCACGGTGGCCATCGCCGACCTCGATACCCGTCGTCTGACGCGCCTGTTGCGCAGCACGGGCGCACAAAACGGCTGCATCGTCAGCTACCTGCCCGGCACGGTGATGTCGCCCGAGCTGGTGCAAAGCGCAGTGCAGCAGGCGATGGCCGCGCCGCCGATGGCCGGTCTGGACCTGGCCCGGTTCGTGTCGTGCACCGCGGCTTACGAATGGACGCAGACCGAGTGGCAACTGGGCAGCGGTTTCGGCACGCTGACCCTGCCGCGCTTCCACGTCGTGGCTTACGACTTCGGGGTCAAGCACAACATCCTGCGCATGCTGGCCAGCCGCAGTTGCCGCGTCACCGTGGTGCCGGCCCAGACTTCGGCGGCCGAGGTGCTGGGGCTGCGTCCCGACGGCGTGTTTCTCAGCAACGGGCCGGGGGATCCGCAGCCTTGCGACTACGCCATCGAGGCCACACGCACACTGATCGAGGCCGGCCTGCCGACCTTCGGCATCTGCCTGGGGCACCAGATCCTGGCACTGGCCAGCGGCGCCAGAACCTTCAAGATGAAGTTCGGCCACCACGGCGCCAACCACCCGGTCAAGGATCTGGACAGCGGCCGCGTCAGCATCACCAGCCAGAACCATGGCTTTGCGGTGGATGCCGACAGCCTGCCTGCAACGCTGCGCCCGACCCACATCAGCCTGTTCGACCACACCGTGCAGGGACTGGCGCGCACCGACAAACCGGCCTTCTGCTTCCAGGGACACCCCGAAGCGAGTCCGGGTCCGCACGACATCGGCTACCTGTTCGACCGCTTCGTGGCCTTGATGGAGAAGAAGTAAATGCCCAAGCGTTCCGACCTCAAGTGCATCCTGATCATCGGCGCCGGGCCCATCGTCATCGGCCAGGCTTGCGAGTTCGACTATTCCGGCGCCCAGGCCTGCAAGGCGCTGCGCGAAGAGGGCTTCAAGGTCATTTTGGTCAACAGCAACCCGGCGACCATCATGACCGACCCCGGGATGGCCGATGTCACCTACATCGAGCCCATCACATGGCAGGTGGTGGAAAAAATCATCGCCAAGGAGCGGCCGGATGCGGTGCTGCCGACCATGGGCGGTCAGACGGCGCTGAACTGCGCGCTCGACCTGCACCGCCACGGCGTGTTGGCCAGGTACGACGTCGAAATGATCGGCGCCAACGAGCAGGCGATCGAAAAAGCCGAAGACCGCATGAAGTTCAAGGACGCGATGACGGCCATCGGTCTGAACTCGGCCCGCAGCGGCGTCGCACACAGCATGGAAGAAGCGCTGGCGGTGCAAAAGCGCATCCAGGCGGTCATCGGCGGCAGCGGTTTTCCGATGGTCATTCGGCCCAGTTTCACGATGGGTGGCACGGGCGGCGGTATCGCCTACAACCCCGAAGAGTTCGAAGAGATCTGCAAGCGCGGCCTGGACTTGTCGCCGACCAAGGAACTGCTCATCGAAGAAAGCCTGATCGGCTGGAAAGAGTTCGAGATGGAGGTCGTGCGCGACCGTGCGGACAACTGCATCATCGTCTGCAGCATCGAGAACCTCGACCCGATGGGCATCCACACCGGCGACAGCATCACCGTGGCGCCCGCGCAGACCTTGACCGACAAGGAGTACCAGGTGATGCGCAATGCCAGCATCGCCATCCTGCGCGAGATCGGCGTCGACACCGGCGGCTCCAATGTGCAGTTCGCGGTCAATCCCGCAGACGGTCGCCTGATCGTCATCGAGATGAATCCCCGGGTCTCGCGCTCGTCGGCGCTGGCCTCCAAAGCCACCGGTTTCCCGATCGCCAAGGTGGCGGCCAAGTTGGCGGTGGGCTACACGCTGGACGAACTGCGCAACGACATCACCGGCGGCGTAACGCCGGCCAGTTTCGAGCCCAGCATCGACTACGTGGTGACCAAGATCCCGCGGTTCGCGTTCGAGAAATTCCCCGCCGCCGACCCGCATCTGACGACACAGATGAAGAGCGTGGGTGAAGTCATGGCCATCGGCCGCACCTTCCAGGAGAGTTTTCAGAAGGCGCTGCGCGGACTGGAGACCGGCATCGATGGCCTGAGCGAGCGCACCACCTGCAAGGAAGCCGACCGCGACGAGATCGTCGACGAAATCGGCAACGCCGGCCCCGAGCGCATCCTGTTTGTTGCCGATGCCTTTCGCATCGGCATGTCGCTGGACGAGATCTTCGAAGAGACCGCCATCGATCCATGGTTCCTGGCGCAGATCGAAGACCTCGTGCGCACCGAGAGCCAGGTGCAGCAGCGCACGCTGGCCTCGTTGACGGCGCTGGAAATGCGCCATCTGAAGAAGAAGGGCTTCTCCGACCGCCGCCTGGCCAAGCTGCTCGGCACCCATCAGCACGAGGTTCGTACGGTGAGGCATGAGCTCGGTGTGCGGCCGGTCTACAAGCGGGTGGACACCTGCGCCGCCGAGTTCGCGACCCAGACGGCTTACATGTACTCGGCCTATGAAAACCTGGACGGCGAGTGCGAGTCGCAGCCCTCGGCGCGGCGCAAGATCATGGTCCTGGGCGGCGGACCCAACCGCATTGGCCAGGGCATCGAGTTCGACTACTGCTGCGTGCACGCGGCTTTGGCGATGCGCGAAGACGGCTACGAGACCATCATGGTCAACTGCAACCCCGAGACGGTGTCCACCGACTACGACATCAGCGACCGCCTCTACTTCGAGCCGGTGACGCTGGAAGACGTGCTGGAGATCGTCGACAAGGAAAAGCCCTGGGGTGTCATCGTGCAGTACGGCGGCCAGACCCCGCTGAAACTGGCGCTGGACCTGGAGCGTGCGGGTGTTCCCATCATCGGCACCTCGCCGGACAGCATCGACATCGCCGAAGACCGCGAGCGTTTTCAGCAACTGCTGCACACCCTGGGCCTCAGACAACCGCCCAACCGGACCGCGCGCACCGAAGAGCAGGCACTGCAACTCGCGCAGGAAATCGGTTACCCACTGGTCGTTCGACCGAGTTATGTGCTGGGTGGCCGCGCGATGGAAATCGTGCACGGTGACAAGGACCTGGAGCGCTACATGCGCGAGGCCGTCAAGGTCAGCGCAAAATCACCGGTGCTGCTGGACCGCTTTCTCGACGACGCCATCGAAGTCGATGTGGACTGCATCAGTGACGGCACCGAGGTGATGATCGGCGGCATCATGGAACACGTCGAGGCTGCGGGCATCCACAGCGGCGACTCGGCCTGCTCGCTGCCCCCCTACTCCTTGAGCGCAGCCTTGCAAGACGAGATGCGTCGCCAAGCCACCGAAATGGCGCGTGCCCTGAAGGTCGTGGGGCTGATGAACACGCAGTTCGCGGTGCAGGGCGAGGGCGCCAATGCCGTGGTCTATGTGCTCGAGGTCAACCCCCGGGCTTCTCGCACGGTGCCTTTTGTCAGCAAGGCCACCGGGCAGCCGCTGGCCAAGATCGCCGCGCGCTGCATGGTCGGCCAGAAACTGGCCGATCAGCGTGGCAGCGACGGACTGCAGCCCAGGGAGGTGGTGCCGCCCTATTTCAGCATCAAGGAAGCCGTTTTCCCGTTCAACAAGTTTCCCGGCGTGGACCCCATCCTCGGTCCCGAGATGCGCTCCACCGGCGAAGTCATGGGTGCCGGGAAGACCTTTGGCGAAGCCATGCTGAAGAGCCAGTTGGGTGCAGGTTCGCGCTTGCCGGACCAGGGCACCGTGGTCATCACGGTGAAGAACAGCGACAAGGCGCGGGCGGTCCAGGTGGCTCGCGACTTGCTGGCGTTGGGCTTCGAGGTGGTGGCCACCAGGGGCACGGCGGCGGCGATCAGCGCTGCGGGTTTGCCGGTGCGCGTGGTGAACAAGGTCAAGGACGGACGCCCCCATATCGCCGACCTCGTCAAGGCCGGCGGCGTGCAACTCGTCTACACCACAGTCGATGAAACGCGCACCGCCATCGCCGATTCGCGCCATATCCGTACCGTGGCGCTGGCCAATCGCATCACCTACTACACGACGATGGCCGGCGCCGAGGCCGCCACCGAGGCGCTGAAACACCAGGACGGTCTGGTGGTGCAGTCATTGCAGGAACTGCACCTGCAACTGGGCTCTCAAGCCAACGGCTCTCAAGTCAGCGCCGAACTGCAATAGACTCGACCCCGTCATCCGCCGCCGTGAGCCCGTTTTGGGGTGCACTGCGGCGGATTCACTTTTTGTCGAGCACCCCACCATGGTCACCATTCCCCTCACTCAGCGCGGCGCCGATCTTCTGAAGGCAGAACTGCACCGGCTCAAGTCCGTTGAGCGCCATGCCGTGATCCAGGCCATCGCAGAAGCAAGAGCGCAGGGTGACCTGTCAGAGAACGCCGAGTACGACGCGGCGAAAGACAAGCAAGGCTTCATCGAGGGCCGGATCAAGGAGTTGGAGTCCAAGTTGGCTGCCGCTCAGATCATCGATCCGTCCATGCTGGACGCCGGCGGCCGGATCGTCTTCGGCTCGACGGTGGACCTGGAAGACGAAGACAGCGGCGCCAAGGTGACCTATCAGATCGTCGGCGACGACGAGGCCGACCTCAAGTTGGGCCTGATTTCCATCAGCAGCCCGGTGGCGCGCGCCCTGATCGGCAAAAAGTCGGGCGATGTGGCTGAAGTGCGGGCCCCTGGCGGCGTCCGCCACTGGGAAGTGGTCGGCGTTCGCTACGGCTGAGGTGCCGATGGAGCGCGCGCTGGGTGTGTTCGCCCGGTGGCTGCCCGGGGTCTGGCTGGGCATGTTGCTGTGCCTCGCGCTGATCGCCGCGCCGAGCGGTTTTGCCCTGCTCCCTGCAGCCGACGCGGGAAAACTGGTCGCCCGACTGCTCGTTCAAGAGGCTTACCTGAGTCTCGCGGCGGGTATGGTCTTGCTGGTCCACGAGCGCCTGCTCGCGCGCCGGTCGGCCCAGTCAGGCGATTCGTCGCAATTCAGCACCGGCATGTTGTTCGCCTTGGGCGCGGTGTTCTGCACCGTGCTGGGTTACTTCGTGCTTCAACCCATGATGGTGCAGGCCAGGGCCGGACAAGGCGGATGGAGTTTCATTCAGTTGCATGCGGCCAGCGCAGTGTTCTTCGGTTTGAAATTGCTGCTGGTGGCGCTCATGAGTTGGCGAGCCCTGAGGCCCGGCAAGCCCGGCTGACCCGCAAGCCGCGCAAGCCCGGCGGCTTCGGCGTTCAGTCGGTCGCCCGCTTCTTCACACTGGTGGTGCGCGCTTTGACGCGCTTGATCTGGCCTCCTGCTGCCACCCGTTGGTTGCCGAAGACCTGCACCTTTTTCACCGTCGCACGATGATTGCCACTCTTGGAAAAGCTGACAAGCTTGACGGTTCGAGGTCCTGGCATGCGGTCCTGGCGTTCGGCTTTTTCTTTCGGCGGCATCGGCCGCCAGAGCACCAACAATTTCCCGATGTGCTGGATGGGGGCGGCGCTCAAATTCTCTGCCAACTGCGCCAGCATGCCGTTACGGGCTTCGCGGTCGTCGGAAAAGATGCGGATCTTGATCAAGCCATGCGCATTGAGCGCAAGGTTGACCTCCTTTTCCACCGCCGGTGTCAGCCCGTCGCCCCCGATCATGACCACGGGGTCGAGGTGGTGGGCGCTGGAGCGGTGCTCCTTGCGTTGGGCGGGCGTCAGTTCGATGGCGGGCATGAACGTATTATCGACTGCACATGAAAGTCACCACCAAGAGCAAGAAGGTCAACAAGGCCTGGCTCAACGACCACGTCAACGATCCCTACGTCAGGCTGGCGAAAAGGGATGGCTACCGGGCCCGCGCCGCTTACAAACTCAAGGAGATCGACGAGACCCTGCGCTTGCTCAAGCCCGGGCAGGTGGTGGTGGACCTGGGCGCAGCGCCTGGCGCCTGGAGCCAGTACTTGCGGCGCAAGTTCGCGCCTGATGGCGCGGCGGTCGGCTCCCTCAACGGCACCCTGATTGCGCTCGACCTGCTCGAGGTCGAGGCCATCGAGGGTGTGCTCTTTCTGCAGGGCGACTTTCGGGAGGACGAGGTCAACCAGGCGCTGGTGGCCGCGCTGGGGGGCAAGGCGGTCGATGTCGTGCTTTCCGACCTCGCGCCCAACCTGTCGGGCATCGAATCTTCCGATGCGGCCAGGATCGTTCATCTGGTCGAGCTCGCGGTGGAGTTTTCGGTGCAGCATCTGCAACCTGACGGCGCCTTGGTCTGCAAGTTGTTTCACGGCAGCGGATACGGCCAACTGGTGCAGCTGTTCAAGCAGACTTTTCGGGTTGTCAAGCCCGTCAAGCCCAAGGCCAGCCGTGACAAATCCTCAGAGACCTTTCTCGTCGGCATGGGACTCAAGAACGGCTAAGGTCAAGCCCGTGAGGTCTGTGGAGTCGGCACGCTTTTGTGCTCCTGCTCGCTGGCTTGAACAATCGTGCGGCCGCCCTTGACTGTCCTAGAATCGGGCGCATATGCCGTGGAATCCGGTCTGTCAACCCTGACGGACCGTACCGCTGATTTGGAAAAGGAGCCGCGGTGAACAATCAATGGTTTTCTAAGGTGGCTGTTTGGCTTGTGATCGCACTCGTGCTGTTCACCGTGTTCAAGCAGTTCGACCGTAGCGTGTCGTCAGGCAACCAGATCGGTTATTCCGATTTCCTGGAAGAGGTTCGAGGCAAGCGGATCAAGTCCGTCACGCTGCAGGAGAATCCGGGCGGTAGCACCGAAATCATCGCTCTGACCAGCGACGACAAGCGCCTGCGCAGCACCGCGACTTTTCTCGACCGGGGTCTGGTCGGTGACCTGATCAGCAACGGCGTGAAGTTCGACGTCAAGCCGCGTGAAGAGCCTTCTTTGCTGATGAGCATCCTGGTCAGCTGGGGCCCGATGCTGCTGTTGATCGGTGTCTGGATCTACTTCATGCGGCAGATGCAGGGCGGCGGCAAGGGCGGCGCCTTCAGCTTCGGCAAGAGCAAGGCCCGCATGCTGGACGAGGCCAACAACACCACCACTTTTGCCGACGTCGCAGGTTGCGACGAAGCCAAGGAAGAGGTCAAGGAACTGGTGGACTTCCTGAAGGATCCACAGAAGTTCCAGAAGCTGGGCGGGCGCATCCCGCGCGGCGTGCTGCTCGTCGGCCCTCCGGGCACCGGCAAGACCTTGTTGGCCAAAGCCATCGCCGGCGAAGCCAAGGTGCCGTTCTTCAGCATCAGCGGGTCCGACTTTGTCGAAATGTTCGTCGGCGTCGGCGCGGCCCGAGTGCGCGACATGTTCGAACAGGCCAAGAAAAGCTCACCCTGCATCATCTTCATCGACGAAATCGATGCCGTGGGACGCCACCGCGGCGCGGGCCTGGGTGGAGGTAACGACGAGCGTGAACAGACGTTGAACCAGATGCTGGTCGAGATGGACGGCTTCGAGACCAACGTCGGTGTCATCGTGATGGCGGCCACCAACCGTCCCGACATCCTGGACCCGGCCTTGCTGCGCCCGGGTCGTTTTGACCGTCAGGTCTACGTGACCCTGCCCGACGTGCGGGGCCGCGAGCAGATTCTGGGTGTCCACATGCGCAAGGTGCCGGTGGGGCAAGATATCCGCGCCGACATCCTGGCACGCGGAACCCCGGGTTTTTCTGGCGCCGACCTGGCCAACCTGGTCAACGAAGCTGCCTTGTTCGCGGCGCGCAGAAGCGGTCGTGTGGTCGAGATGATCGACTTCGAACGGGCCAAAGACAAGATCATGATGGGTCCCGAGCGCAAGAGCATGGTGATGCCCGAAGACGAGCGCAAGAACACTGCCTACCACGAGGCCGGACACGCGCTGGTCGCCCGCTTGATGCCGAAGACCGATCCGGTGCACAAGGTGACAGTGATTCCGCGCGGCCGCGCCCTGGGCGTGACCATGCAATTGCCTGAAGGTGACCGCTACAGTCTGGACAAGGAGCGCATGCTTTCCACCATCAGCGTGTTGTTCGGCGGTCGAATTGCCGAAGAAGTGTTCATGAACCAGATGACCACCGGCGCGTCGAACGACTTCGAGCGCGCCACTTCGATAGCGCGCGACATGGTGACCCGATATGGAATGACCGACGAACTCGGTCCCATGGTCTACGCCGAGAACGAGGGCGAGATATTCCTGGGTCGTTCGGTGACCAAGACGACGTCGATGTCGGAAGAGACGATGCGCAAGGTGGATGGTGTGATCCGGCGCATCATCGACGAGCAGTACACGATCGCCCGCAAGCTGATCGAAGAGAACAAGGAAAAGATGCATGCCATGGCGCAGGCCCTGTTGGAGTGGGAAACCATCGACAGCGACCAGATCGACGACATCATGGGGGGCAAGCCTCCTCGTGCACCCAAGGATTGGACGCCCTCGGCAAGCAAGACCGCAGGCCCGACGCCACCCTTGGGTACCGACAGCGCTCCGGCGGCAGCCTGATGACCGCCTGAACTGTTGCCCGGATGAATCTGCAATGCGGGGCCTCGGCCCCGCTTTCTTTTGGTGCGCTGCCCCGTATCTGGCAGGTCGCGCGAGGAGAGCTTGACCTGACCCGGCCGCAGGTCATGGGTATCGTCAACGTCACGCCCGACAGCTTTTCGGATGGCGGTTTGTACAGCGACACCGCAGCCGCCATCCGACACTGTGAGCGTTTGGTCAAGGAGGGCGCCGACCTGCTGGACATCGGCGGCGAATCGACACGGCCCGGTGCGGCGGCCCTGGATGCCGAAGCGCAGTGTCGCCGCGTCATGCCCGTGCTCAAGGCCGCATTGAGCCTGGGTGTCCTGGTCAGTGTCGACACCAGCGACAGCGACGTCATGCGCCGCGCCCTGGCCATGGGAACGGACATCGTGAACGACGTGCGCGCCCTGCGCAGCAGCGCTGCGCTGGCTCTGCTGGCGTCGCACCCGAGTGCGGGGGTCTGCCTGATGCACATGCGCGGCGAACCGGCGCAAATGCAGTCGCTAGCCGACTATCGCGATGTCACTGGGGAGGTGCTGGAGGAAATGAAGCGCTCACTGCAGCGCGCACAAGAGGCCGGCATCGCCGCGTCCCGCATCGTGCTCGATCCCGGCATCGGATTCGCCAAGTTGCCGCAACACAACTTGATCTTGTTGGCCGAGCAGCAGCGACTGCTGGCGTTGGGCAGGCCGCTGTTGGTCGGCTGGTCGCGCAAAAGCGTGCTCGGTCAGATCACCGGCAAACCGGTTCAGGATCGTCAGGCAGCCAGTGTGGCGGCCGCGCTGTTGGCGGTGCAGCGCGGAGCCTCGATCGTGCGGGTCCACGATGTGGCGGCCAC
>Ga0105048_10016600_pt1 | contig 11374 bp, 3 predicted proteins | sample MAT05_FD_78382 | JGI IMG/M metagenome (GOLD analysis project Ga0105048, IMG submission 78382) | Freshwater microbial communities from Lake Fryxell liftoff mats and glacier meltwater in Antarctica - MAT-05 | ecosystem: Environmental > Aquatic > Freshwater > Ice > Liftoff microbial mat | place...
ATAGTTTCCATAAAAGCAAAAGGCTGTTTCACATTAAATACTTTTTCGCAGTTCAACATAGAAAGCCAGGTGTCAGTTACAAATTCTAGATATTGGTTCATTAAATCAGCATTCATTCCAAAAAGTCTGTCTGGAAGGGCGTGGGATAAAAATTCTTTTTCAAGTTCTAAAGCTGAAAGTAAAATTTCGGTGATTGTTTCTTTGGTTAAATCGTTACAAAATTCATTGTAAAGTAGGCAAGCAAATTCGGCGTGAAGTGTTTCATCCCGGCTAATATATTCATTTGCAACTCCTAAACTGTTGGCAAGGATTCCTCTATCTCGAATCCAAAAAATTGCTGCAAAACTGCCTGCAAAAAAGATTCCCTCAACGGCCAGAAAAGCAACTAACTTATGACTAAAACTAGCTGTCTCGCTGTTCATCCATTTAAAGCACCAGTCAGCTTTCATTTTAATAATTGGGTGGGTGTTTATGGAGTCAAAAAGGGAATTTCTTTCTGATGCTGAAGGGATAAAGGTGTTGATTAACTGTGAATAAACTTTGGAGTGAACAGCTTCCATCATGCTTTGGAAATAGTAAAAATACCGAACTTCAGGAATTTGCACTTCTTCAATAAGGTTTGTGGCAATATTCTCATTTACAATTCCGTCGGAGGCTGCAAAAAAAGCCAAAACTTGTTTTAAATAACTTTGCTCTTGGGGTGATAATTTTAACCAATCAGCAGCATCTATCATTAGGTTGATATCAGATGAAAGCCACAAGTTGGCTTCTTGTTTATCACACATTTCTACAATTTTTTGATTAGCTTCCTCGGTAAAAACTACGTATCTGTGGGTATTTGGTTTTAGTAGGGTATTGGACATAGGGAAGTGGAACTCAAAACGAAGATTTGAAAAATTTTGGAAACAAAAAAGTAAGGGGCAGCCTTGTGCCAGTTGTTGAATTTGATAATTAAATGTAGTTTAATACTATATGTAGTATGTAAAACTTCTTTTATACTACTATAAAAAGTATTAAAAAATTAATTCATGCAGTTGTCAATGGCTTTGAAAATCAAATCAAAAAGTATCTTTCAGCATTTAATCTCTTGAAATGGAGCTTAATGGGTTTGGTTAATTTTTGTTAAAACCAATTATAGACAAATATCAATATTTTTTAAATCTTTTACTGTCGAAACAAACTGGCAGGCTGGCAAATAAAATCGAAAAAAATTATTACAATTACCAAATTTTAAAATCAAACACTTGAAAATATCCTCTAAATATCTAAAATTTCAAGCGTAACTAGTGCTTGCCAAAAGCCAAGTTATGTGGTAAAGAAAGCTGTTATCTTCCGCAAATCAGCCAAAATTCGAATATGTTGAAAAATATCGCCTCCTCTTCCACTTTGCAAACCAGCGATGACCCGGACAAAAGCTTGTTCTTAGCTACTGAAAGTGTTTTTATTCAAGCTTTAAATAACTTAAAACCCCAAGCAATATTCCAGCAAAACCCCTTATTTGTCTTTGAAAGTAGCCAAAAAGTTTTTGAAAAATATCCCCAAATTCTTCCTCATATTCAATTTTTAATTTCCACTCTCACACCGGGACCTGTGGAATTTATTATAGCAAAAAATACCCATATCTACATTCCAAACCAAAAAGAAAGCTTGGAGTTTGTAGCAAAAAGCGGCTCTAATTTAGAAGCTTTTTATCCTAAAATTAACAATTTGTTTTACCCAACAACAGTTAAAATGTTAGACTCTCTAAGCTACAAAAAAAAATTAATTGTGGGGAGCAACTTAAAATTTAGTGGTATTTTGCCTACTCTTATAGATTGTAGTAGCGAAACAGTTTTAATTAAAAGACCGGGTTTAATTTCCGAAGTGGAAGTGGAAAACAGCTTACCTATAGGCTTTAAAGTAGAAAAAGATTATTCAGTTGGGGATATAAATTTAAAAGAATTTGAAATCGAGGCAAACAATCAAGATCAAAAACTGGTTTTTGCGACCAAAGAAAAACTAACTGAAGTGTTTAACCTACACCCTCTAGATTATTTTCAATACAAAAGATTAGGTAATTTTACGTTAGTTAATTTAGGCTCGCAAACAAACCCCGAGAATATTTTAAAAAATTTATATCGAAACCTTTTTGAAGCTGAAAACTTTGGAATTAAAGAAAAACTATTTTTATGGCAAAATAGCGGTTATGGAAAATGGACGGAGATTTTGCAATACACCCTAAAAAGTTTTGACTTTCCTTTCTTCGGCGCGGAAACTTTAATAAACTTAGGTTTCTCTCCTACCTTGGTTATTAACTAGAAACTTTCTAAGCACTACTTTAAAAGAAAAAAATACTGGAATTTGCCTTTTGTAAAAAAGTAAAGTATAGTACGCGAGTCAGTATCGAAATAAAAATAAAAACACAAAAAGCATATGCAGCTATTTAATAATATTCTTCGAGGAATAAACAAAAGTTCTATTAAAAATAAAAACTTAGTAAACTTTACTACAGTATTTTTCAGCTCATTTCTACTTGTTTGCCAAGTACTTGGACTACTTAATTTTTTAAACCCTATTAAAGCTGAGGCAGCAGGTGTTGGGCCTTTTTGGTCTTGGAATGGAAGCGGCGCACCAACGAAAATTGCTGGGACTGATAATTTAGACACAGTTGCAATTGGCGGCTTAACTTTTTTCCCAAATAGTGATTATTACATTGGCTTGCAGGGAAACCAAGTCTACGCTTGGGGCCGAAACGACCAGGGTCAACTTGGAAATGGCACAAATACTGATATTCTAAGCCCTACTTTAATTACCGGACTAAATAACGTTTCTAAGGTCGTAACTGGTCAAAGCACAACTTTTGCAATTACAACTTCAGGAAATCTTTTAAACTGGGGACAAGTAGTTACCTCCTCGCCGACAACAGTGTCGGGTATTAGTAACGTAGTTGATGTGTTTCCAGGAGGAGCAGGAGCAATCGCTGTAACTTCAGGAGGTTTAGTTTACGATGTTTTCGCTGGAAATGCTACTAATATCGGCAGTCTTTCTAATATTAAAAAAGTAGCTAGAACCTACACCGGAAGTTACTATGCTTTAGATAATAATGGCGAAGTGTGGAGCTGGGGAGAGAATGCTTTTGGACAGATTGGAAATGGTAGTACAACAAACAATCCTACACCTACAAAACTACCTGGACTTACTGGAATTAAAGAAATTTCTGCTGGAAGTGAGCATGTTTTAGCTTTAGATTCTAACAATGAAGTTTGGAGCTGGGGACGAAGCTGGGAGGGACAAACAGGAAGCGGCTCTATTCCGCCAAGCCAAACAACGCCGATAAAAGTACCTGGCTTACCGCCAATTAAAACTATTTTAGGAGCTACAAACTCCTCTAAAGCTGTTAGTTTTGACGAAGTAGTTTGGGAATGGGGCTCCGCTAAAACTGGCGGACAAAGTCCAATTCCAGGAACAATTCCAAATCCTGCAGACCCAAGTAAGCCAATGCTTGCTGAAAATGGCACTGTGGCTACAAACGGGCGAACAACAATTTCTAAAAGAGCTCTAGTTTTTGAACCTATTTTAACAGTTGCAAAAACTTCTTCAGCAACAGAAGTAAATCAAGGCGGAACTTTAACCTTTACAATAAACTACTCAAACACTGGCAACGCCGCCGCAACAAATGTAGTAATAACTGATACTTTGTTAAGTCAGTTTAGCTTTGCTTCATGTACAAATTCTTGTGTAAATAGTGGTCAAGATGTTACTTGGAATATTGCAAATGTACCAGCTACTACTTCAGGTAGCGTAAGTGTGACAGTAAATGTGGGCATTACTGCCCCTGTAGGAAGCACGTCAAATACTGCCATAATTGATAGTGACCAAACCACCCCAACAACTGGCTCTGTTCAAGTTGGTATCAATCCTTTACCCTCAGGTTTATTTATTTCTAAGTCTGCAAACTCTTCTGTGGTACAAAGAAATGACGGTATTATCTACACCCTAACTTATAATAATACTCGAAATACAGCTGTAAATAATGTTGTAATTACTGATGTATTAGACTCAAGACTTATTATTTTTAATTATGACTCAGCTTGCAGCCAATCGGGTCAAACAGTTAGTTGTAACATTGCATCTGTAGCTGTCAATACTTCAGGCTCATTAGATATAGAAGTATCTGTTGATTCTAATGCTGCCGGTGGACCTCTAGCTAATACAGCCTTAATTATCAGCGATGAAACTATTACCGAGCCAAGATCAGGTTCAAGTATTATAACAGTAAATGTACCTCAAAATAACTTACCCCCAATAGAAATTGAAAAAACTGTTAACACCACAACAGCCAATGTAAATGACACAATTTTCTATACAATTTTAGTAACCAACAACCGAAATGTAAGTATAAGTACTCTGGTAATTGACACTTTAGATTCCAGATTAAATTACAATTTAGATTGTTCAAATAGTTGTAGCTCTTCAAATAGTGACAACTCAACTGAGTTAACTTGGAATAGTATTTTCGTGGGAGCAAACAGCACTGTTACCCTAACTTTTTCAGTTGATATTGATTTGGTTGCAGCTCCAGGACAATTATGGAATACTGCTATTACCGGATATTACAACGGAGTATGGAATTCAGCGTCCAGCAGTGTAAGTGTAGATATTCAAGATACTGGCCAAGGCGGACCTGCTGTTAGTTCAATTAACATTACTAAAACTTCAGACTTTAGTCAGCGAAAAGCCGGAGAGAATTTACAATACACTGTTACCGCCACCTATACAGGTCCTGGCGAAACTCTATATTTTTCTGATACCCTGGATCCAAGGTTAGTATATAATTCAAGTAGTTGTGACAATTTTTCACAAAGCGGACAAAGCTTAACTTGGAATACTTACTTTAATAATAATACTACTTACTCTTGTACAATCGACGTGACTGTAGATGCAAATGCAGCACTAGGTACTTTAACTAATACTGTAATTGCCTCAGATAACAACACTGCCCAGGCTCCAGAGCCAAAATCAGCCACAAATACAATTCAAATTGTAGGCACAAACGCCGCACTTTTAAGCATTTCTAAAACTGCTTCACAAACTTCAGCTATTGTTGGCGCAAGTTATTCCTACACTCTAAACTATGCTAATATTGGCGCCCAAAACCTAACAGGGGTGGTGGTTGCAGATACTTTAGACTCTCGTTTAACATTTACTGGCGGTCCTGGATGTAGCGCTGTTTTACAACTAGTAACTTGTAATGTTGGCAATTTAACTACAAACTCTACCGGCAGTTTTACTATTTCAGTAACTGTGAATACTGGCGCTGCGGCAGGAATTTTAGGTAATACTGGAATAATTTCTAGTAACGAGTCCCCAGCTGCATCCAGCGTAACTTATGTTCGAATAGATACTCCTCTAACAACACCTAGTTTAACTATTTCAAAAACTGCTTCAGTTTCTACAATTGAGCCAAGCCAAGCTTTCACCTACACTCTTTCTTATACAAACACAGGAAATGTGGCTTTAACAGGTGTTAACATTGTTGATGTTTTAGACTCCAGATTAAACTTCTCTTCGTGTTCAGGCGGTTGTAGTTTTTCATCCCCAACTGTCACTTGGAATTTAGGCTCAGTAGCTGCTGGAGCCACAGCTAATTTAAGTTTAAACGTAATTGTTGACCCTGCGGCGGCCACTGGTATTTTGGCAAACACGGGTATACTTTCAAGCAACGAAACAGCCCCTGTTTCAAATTCTGTAAATGTCACAATTGTTCCACCAACAACTCCTAGTGACATTAATATTACAAAAACAGCTTCGCAAATTAATGTTCCCCGAAACACAGGCTTTACTTATACTCTAGGTTATGCCAATCCAAATGCTACAAATTTAACTGGCGTTGTGATTACCGATACCTTAGACTCTAGATTAATTTTAAATTCGGTTCCTGGCGGTTGTACTTTTGTAAGCCCTCTTCTAACTTGTAATTTAGGTACTTTAACTCCAGGTCAAAGCGGAAATATAGTTTTAAATGTCAGCACAACTATTTCCGCAGCTTACGGAATATTATCAAACACAGTCTTTGTCGCTTCCAACGAAACTGGAACAAAAAGTGTGGTTGAATTTATTTCAGTTATTCCAGTAGTTACTGCTTCTAGCTTAACTCTAACCAAATCTGCCTCCCAAAATAATGTAAATCCTGGCTCAAGTTTTAGCTATACTTTAACCTATACAAACTCTAGCGGGGTGGCTGTAACAGGTGCTACATTAGTTGATGATTTAGACCCTAGATTAAACTTTGTTTCCTGTTCTGGCGGCTGCGTGCAAGCTGGTCAAAATGTAAGCTGGAATTTAGGTAATTTGGCTATTGGGGCTAGTGGTAGTTTTATAGTAAATGTTTCTGTAATTGGATCTGCAACCACTGGTTTACTTCTAAATAATGCCATTTTTGACTCCCTGGAAACTGCTCCTACAAACGCGGTTGCTCCAGTTGCTGTAATTGATATAACTGTAGTCCCAACACCTTCCTTAACAATTGCTAAAACTTCTTCCAGCCAAACCCTCCAAAGAGGCGACAACTATACTTATACCCTAACTTATACAAATGGTCCTACTGCTATTACAAATGCAATCGTTACTGACACTTTAGACTCAAGACTTGGTTTTGTTTCTTGTACTGGAGGCTGCATTCAATCGGGTCAAAATATAACTTGGAACATTGGAAATTTAGCTGCAAACGCCACAGGTAACTTTATTGTAACAGTGTCTGTTGCAAGTAATGCTACAGTTGGAGCTTTAAATAACACCGCAACAATTGACTCTACTGAAACTACTCCAAGTAATGGCACAGTGGTTGTGGCAGTAGTAGTTGACCCTGGAACTCCAAAATTAACAGTAACTAAAACCGCAAGTAATGATACCAGAGCCCCAGGCGAAAACATCACCTACACCATAGCTTACCAAAACACTGCAAATTTACCAGTAACTGGTGCTACACTTGTGGATGTTTTAGATCCAAGGTTAAACTTTGTTTCTTGTACTGGCGGCTGCGTGCAAGCTGGTCAAAATGTAAGTTGGAATTTAGGTAATTTAGCAGCTAGTGCTTCTGGCTCTTTAACAATTGTAGTAACAGTAAGTAACTCAGCTACAACTGGCCTTGTGAACAATACTGCTACTTTCGATTCCAATGAAACGGCGCCAGCAAGTAGTTTAGCCGCTGTAGCTATTATTGAAAATGCAACTGCAAGTGTGAGCTTAACTAAAATTGCTTCCTCAACAAGTTTACTTCGAGGCGACAGCTACAGCTACACTATAACCTACTTAAACGGTAATTTAACCACCACAAACGCTGTTATTACCGACACTTTGGACTCAAGACTTAGTTTTGTTTCTTGTACTGGAGGCTGCATTCAATCGGGTCAAAATCTTACCTGGAATATTGGTACTTTAAACCCATCTCAAACTGCTAGTGTAACTGTAACTGTTCAAGTTGCAGCCAGCGCCAGCGTTGGTTCTTTAGATAACACTGCTACAATCGACACCACTGAAACTTCACCAGTAAATTCTACTGAAAGGGTGGCTATAATTGTTAATCCTGAAACTCCATATTTAAAAATTGATGGCTCGGCTTCACCAAGTAAGGCAAAAAGAGGCGACATAGTTGTCTTTACAGTTAACTATTCAAACCCTACTACTCAAAATATCACGGCCTCAGTTTTAAACGTGCCACTAGATCCTAGCTTTACTTTTGCCAATTTAAACCCTCAACTCTCACTTTCTTCAAAAGAAGTGGCTTTCCAATCATGTACAGCTAGTTGCACTTTCCTTTTAAATAACATTAGCTGGAATTTAGGCACGCTTACCCCTGGGCAAACCGGAAGCGTAACCTTTACCGTGATTGTAAATAACTCTGCTCCTACAGGACTTGTGGAAGCTGGTTTAAATTTAAATAGTAACCAAACAACTACTCAAACTGGTAGGGCGGGTCTGGCAATTGTGGAGGATATTCCAGCAAATATAAACTTAGCTTCAAGTAGCTCTATTTCCACAGTCCAAAGAGGCGACAATTATTCCTACACTCTAACATATACAAATAATGGCCTGGCGGTAACAAATGCAACCCTTGCTTCAGTATTCGATTCCAAAGTAGATTTTCTAAATTGTACTGGAGGCTGTAGTCAAAGCGGAAACACCTTAAATTGGAACCTTGGTAACCTGGCTGCAAACCAAAGCGGATTTGTAACTTATAATGTAAGGGTTCGAAACGATGCGGCTCAAGGAGCAGTAACAAATGTTTCCACTGTAGATTCTGCTGAAACTAGTCCTGCAAATGCTAGCACAACTGTTGCGATGATTATTCCAAACCTTGCAAACTCTTCACCAAAATTAACAATTTCTATTGCTCCATCTGATAGTTTTGTACTTCGAAGCGATGTCTTTAATTACAACATTACTTACACAAACACTAGTGGCCAAACAATTAATAATGCCTTTATTAAAAACACCTTAGATGAAAGAATAAAACTTGTTCAATGCCTTGGTTGTAACCAAAATGGTAGCACTTTAAATTGGGGATTAGGAACTCTCGCAGCTGGCGACACTGGAAATTTAACCTACCAAGTTCAAGTTCAAGATAGTGCTTTCATTGGTATTTTAACTAACATTGCTATTTTTGGAAGTCAGGAAGTAAGTACAGCTGGAGCTTCAACAGATATTTCAGTGGTAACAAGTTTCCCATTAATCCCAACTATAAGAACTGGCGGAGCTGATAGGCAAAACCAAACTGGAAGCACAAACACTCAACAAAATAACTTCCAGAGTATAGCTCTCGCCCTTATTCTTTCGGGTTTCATTGCCTTAAGTTCTATTTATATTTCTAAAGCTTCGAAAAAAATTAGGAGCTAACTAGTCGTAAATTGGCACATCTACTAGCTTCTGTTCTTTTTGCTCGTCGTAATCTTTTTGTGAAATATCTTCTAGACCTGAATACTTTTTAAGAACGTAAAATAAAACTGTTCCAGTTAATACGGCCACGTTTAAATCGATAATTATTGTTAGAACTGTGGTCCACAAAATTATGAATAGTTGTAAGTTGTGTGTTTTTACTAAGTACCATTTTCTGCTGAAATAGGCAATGAAAAATGGTTTATCCAGAGTATCCCAAGCTACTTTTAAAAGAACTCCAGCAAAGATTGCCAGGGCAATTAAACTGACTAGGCTTGAAAATAATGAAAGTATGATAATTGTGGTAACCCCAGCTACAACACCAGCTAAACGTGTTCTCATACCTTCTTTTAAAGCAAGTATTGAAGACACTGTAGACTGAGCCCCTAAAATACCGCCCATTGAACCGGAAACAATATTTGCAAGACCTTGAGCTAAAAGTTCTTTCCCTCGCTTGGTTTTCTCGCCGGTCATTTTGTCGATTAAAATGGTAGTTAGGAGGGTGTCTAAATAAGCAATGACAGCTAGTTGAATAGCCCATGGTAGAGCCCTTAATAGTAGATTTACATCCAAAAACATACTAAGAGTTGGAAAGTAGCTGCCTATTAATTTAAAGTATTCTTCGAATGATTGCAAACTAACACCTAAAGTAGTTTTTTCCACTCCTAAATTTAAAACTGAGACGCAAATTGTGGTTATTATTATAGCTATAAAGGAAGCTGGTAAAATTGCACAGATTTTTTCGGGAACATTTAGTTTTTTACTTACAAAAGGTACTGCGTAAATTAGAATTAAAGTGATTATGGCAATTCCAAGATTAACTAAAGTTCCGCCGCTAATCAGCATTCCTGTTTCAATACCCAAAATTCGATTTCCTGCCCACTCAACTTTAAACCCTGAAAATCCAAAAATTCTCGAGGCTTGATTTATTAAAATAATCCCAGCAAGCCCGTTTGCAAAGCCGTAAACCACAAGTTCTCGAATGAAAGATACAAACCGTCCGATGTTGAATACTCCCCCAACTATTAAAAATAATCCTGTTAAAATCATTATAAGAGTAATAAACTGTTCGCCGCCAGCATTTTTCCCAAAACTCTCGTAGGCAAAGGCTATCATCAAAGAAGTTGGGGCCGCCATAGTTCCAGTTGGCAAGGAAATCTGTCGCCTAGTGCCTCCTAAAATCGCGACAATTATTGAAATTATAGCAGTCCCCACAATCCCAGCAAAAGCTCCTCTCCCCGATAAAATTCCAAAGGCTGCGCCAGTTGATACGGAGGCAACTGCAATTGCTACACCAGAAAGTAAATCTGGGACAAAATTTTGTCTCGATTCTTTATTAAACATATAAAAATAAACTAAATGGTAATGATTAAGCTTAAAATGAGGCTAACACAAGTTTTGTAGCTTTGTCAAGAGCTTTTCGAGCTCCAAAATTTAAACTAAATGAGCTTGTAACAGACACCAGAGCATCTTCTATACTTAAAACTAACGTTTTGCTGGCTCGACAACAAGCTACGGAGTATTCTTCGACTAATAAGAATCTATAATTATTTATTTCTTTAAACTTCTAAAAGGATAACACATTTTTTCTCTCAACTTCTACTAACTTCACTTTAATTTCAGTATTTTTAAAACCAAAATTTTCTCTGAGGATGTTTTCCAAAAATCTAGTAAAGGACCAGTGAATTGAGTCTCTATCTTTAACTAGCAAGTGGAAAGTTGGGGGATTTTTTTTGAAGTAAATTAAATCGTATAAAATGGCTTTTTTCTCGGTTCGAAGTTTTTGCGGCGGTTTTCGTTTTACTATGTAATTAAAGATTTTTCGAAGGTCTTCTTTTTTAATCTCCCGGCTTCTCTCCAGTAAACATTTATCAATCATTTCCCAGATTTGGTTGGTGTTGGTGATATCATCGTCTTCTAGATTTATATACATTTCTTTTACACCTGAAGCTCGCTTTCGGACTTTCTTTTTATCAATTTTTTCTTCTTTGGCAATTTCATCAGTTAAATGAATTTTCGAATAGCGGGTTTCTAGGGCGTACTCATTTTTTTCACTTGCTTTTTTAGCTGATATCCAAATAAACCCTTCCACATGAAGAAAACCAAACTTATACTCAAACTCATCAATAAACTTTTTCCTATCAGCCCTACTAAATAAATCTGCTTTATTTACAACCACCACAATTCCTTTTTTAGCCTCTTTAGCAACCCCCGCCACCACTTGGTCTTGGTGGGATAAATTCTGACTTCCATCCACAACTAAACAAATCACATCAGCTTCATTAGCTGCTTGCACCGTTCGAAAAGTAGCAAAAGTTTCAACCCCCACTGTTCGCTGGCCTGGCCTTCTTATTCCTACAGAGTCTAGTAAAATATAAGGTTTTGTGGTACGAATTTTGATTTTTGTAGCTGGATTAGATAAGTTATTTTCAGCAGCAATTTTGGCATCTTCGGCGGCTAG
>Ga0105048_10016601_pt1 | contig 11374 bp, 5 predicted proteins | sample MAT05_FD_78382 | JGI IMG/M metagenome (GOLD analysis project Ga0105048, IMG submission 78382) | Freshwater microbial communities from Lake Fryxell liftoff mats and glacier meltwater in Antarctica - MAT-05 | ecosystem: Environmental > Aquatic > Freshwater > Ice > Liftoff microbial mat | place...
GGGCCCCTGCGACGCGCGGTGAAGTGGCTCGCTCGCATCTCTGCCGGCGTCGACTTGAGGGTGGCGCGACGTCTGGCGCCTGCTCCGCGGTACCGCCTCACCGGCACCTGCAACGGGTGCGGGCGATGTTGTGAAGCACCAACGATGCAGGTCAGCCGGTTGACATGGCGAATGGCCCGTCTGCGCGCGCTCGCGCTGTGGTGGCAGCGGTTGGTCAACGGGTTCGAGCTCGTGAGCAGCGACCCGCGCTTTCGCACGGTCACCTTTCGCTGCACGCACTACGACCCGGTCACCAAGCAGTGCGACTCGTACGACAGCCGGCCATTGATCTGCCGCGACTACCCCGTGAACCTGACCCACGAGGCCAGCCCGGTGCTCTTCGACGAGTGCAGCTACCGCATCGTCGACGTCAAGGCCGAGGCGTTGCGCGACGCCCTCGCGCGAACCACCCTGTCGGAGGAGAAACGCGCCGAGCTCGAACGCAAGCTGCACCTCGGCGACGACGATTGAGGAGACATCGATTCGCTCGAGAAGGCTCACCGGCCGACCCTGCTCAACACCATCGATGCAGACCGCTCCGCGAGTGCTGACCGACGCGCAGGTTGCGTTGCTGCCACCGTGGGTTGGCGTCGACCTCGAAGGCCCCGGCGAACGCGATAGGGTCGACCTCGGGGAGCCCGCGGTGTGCTTCGCGACGATCACGTCGAGCGAGTGGCCGAGAACATCACCGAGTGTACGACTTGAGACTTCGCTCAGAACGAGCCTGAGACCGCCGCGAAACCGCCGTTGGTCGTCGGGAAGAGCGCGACCTGCACCTCGCGGTACGCCCGGTACTTGCCCGGGTCATCGGAGAGCACCCACAGCACCGCCGCGCTCACCGCCGCCGCCGCGCCCACGCCCATGCCGACCCACGAGAGCGTCTGATAGGTGGTGATCTTCGCCTTCGTCGAGCCCGCCAGGCCCCGGTAGTCTTCGCCGTTCGGCCCGACCTCGCGGCCCTCGTTGAGCTGGGTTCGATAGAACGCGAAACCCTTGGTGGGCGAGTTGTACTCCTGGGCGGCGAGCACCTGAAACGCCACCGCCGCGCCCGCGCCGATCACGGCCAGCGCGGTGCTGCTGTACGCGCCGATGCGCAGCTTGGTCTGCTTCGACTCCCAGGCCGCGATGGTGTCGGGGCTGGGCACCAGGTGCACGCTCTCTTCCGCCAGGCCACCCGCGGTGATGCGCACCTCTTTCTTCCACGTCACGTAGCCGTCTTTCTCGGCGGCAATGATGTGCGGCCCGCCAGCGACGGTGACGCGACCATCCAGCGGAGTCACGCCCACCACCACGTCGTCGACCTTCACCGACGCGCCCGGCTCGCTCGAGGTCAGCACCAGCGCGCCCGAGCGCTCCGTCAGAATCGACTGCACCAGCTTCACCACCGCCGGCGTGACGTTGATGATCAGCTGCTGCTCGGTGTCGCCCTTGACCGTTTCACCGCGCTCGCGCTTGCCGCTCTTCACCGAGACCAGCTGCAGGTCGAGGTTGAAGCTCGAGGCGTTGCCGGTGCCCTTGATGCGCGTCAGCTGGCCGGTGACCAGGTAGTCCAGGCTCAGCGTGGCGCCCACATTCGAGCTGCAGGTGTCGCTTGAGCAGCCCAGCAGCTGCTGCTGGCGGTCGTACCCGAGCAGCGCCCGAATCTGGTCGGCGGTCGATACCTCGAAGGTACCCAGGCGCTGGAGCTCGTTGGCCACCAGGCTGTTCGCCGCGGCGGAGATGGCCTGCGAGTCTTTGGCGGCAGAGAAGTCAGAGACGCCCAACTTCGGGCGCGCGGGGTCGGTGGCGAGCAGCAACAGCAGCATGGCAGGCAGGGTCATGGGGTCTCTCTTCAGTGTCTTCGAGAAATAGGGGCGCTACTCGAGCTGAATGATGTGCAACCGCGCCGGTACGGTGGGCGGTTGGAAATAGGCTTTGGAGCCGACGATGGTCAGACCACTTCGCTGCTTCTTGTTGCCGAACGGGTCGGTGGGCGGGTTGCAGGTGGCCGGGTTGGCCCCATTGAGCGACAAGAAGCCGATCGGTTTGAGTATCGTGGGTGAGCTCGAGGTGTCGAACGAGACCAGCGCCTGTTGTTGGCCCTGGTTGTTGAACATGCCGGGCGCGGCGATCACCGTCGAGCCGGCGACCTGCAAATCGTCGAATGCATAGCCGGGGAAGACGTTGGTCGCGCCGGTGCCGTCGGCCACGGTGAGCGGGTTGGAGTCGGTGACCGCGCCGGCCGGCACCGCCCACACGCCGCGGGTCGAGGCGATGTACAGCGTGTCAGCTGAGAGCGTGGCCATGCGCGGCAAAGTGAGACCGCCGTCGGGCCCGGCCGGCATCGCAAAGGCCGCTTGAATGCTCGCGGCGGTCACGGTCGTCGGGGCATCGTCGAACGCGGCTCGCAGATCGACCACGAACACCCGCCCGCCCCCGTAGCTCACGTTCTCCTGCAGCGTCAGCACCGCGTACCCCTGGGTCATGTTGATCGACGCGCTGCGGGTCGGGTCTTGGCCTGGCGCGACGTAGACCTGTAACGACAGAATCGGCGACGAGAGCGAGAGCGAGGTCGAGGCCAGCCGGTCTCTGAGCGGCAACGCGCTGAACACCTCGACCCACAGCTCCTGCCGGTTGCGGGTCTCGGCCACCACCAGAAAGTTACCCCATGCGGCGACGTCTTGAATCATCGCGCCCAGCGGGTGGGCGACACAATAGTCGACCGAAGGGGGCGCGCCGCAGTTGGCCGGGGGGAACATGAGCGTGGCCGGGTTGCGGTCGAGCATGCTCTCGAAGTCGATGACTCGCAGGTTGGTGCCGTACGCCTGCACCTCGAGATCGTCGAAGTGCGCGCTGCCGGTGTAGCAGGTGTTGAAAGCGCCATCGCCCACCGACGCCGGGGTGCTCCCAGCGTGCAGATCATAGACGCCCGGCCGACCGGGGCTGATCACGAACCCCGCGCGTACGTCGGGGCGGCCGCCGCTCGAGCCGATGGTCAGCACTGACTCTGAGGTCAGCCCGCGCGGCGTGGCCAACTCGACGATCGAGATGACCGGGCTGGCGGTGGCGTAGCCGGTCGCGGTGGTCGAGAGCAGCGACGCGAAGCTGCCAAAAGAGATGACGCGGGCGATGTTGCCCGCTCCGACGCCGAAGGTGGTCTGCGAGGGCGGCGTGACGCTGAAATCGCTGATGTCGTAGAGCCGAAACTCTCCAGAGGTCGAATCGGGGCTCAGCAGCTGATCTCCGGTCACGGTGAAGCTGGCGCCAGGCGCGATGCCGCCCAGCGTGAGCACTCCCGAGTTGACCGGCACCGTGCCCGACCAGATCGGGGCGAGCGGCAGAATCTGCAGAATCGGCCCCGAGGCGATGAAGTAGAGGTAGTTGCCGCTGACCTGCGGGCTGGAGCGCGGCACCAGGCCTCCCAGCTGCGGGTAAGCGGTTTTCCACATCACGTCGCTCAAATTCCAGGTGGTGCCCGCGGCCAGCGGGTCAAGGGCGTCGGTGAGCCGCACCGCCAGCCACGGGCTGAAGCTGTTGGTGTCGGCGTGTACCAGCACGTCACGGGTGATGAAAGCCAGCGGCATCGAGAACACGCCAGCATCGATGACCCCGTTGTCGAACGCGTTCGGTATCGTCGCGGCGTTGTCGTCGAAGAGGGTGGTCAGCTTCACCGAATAGGTGAAGCCCGGCGGGCTGGAGCTGCCGCCCACCGAGATGAACAGGCTGTCACCCAGCACCTCGATGACCGGGCCCCGCGCGTTGCTCGGCAGGGTGAGCGTCGAGCGCAGCACCGGGGTCGAGGGGTCAGAGATGTCGTAGATGCGCACTTGGTTGTGCGCCGCGAAGAACAGGTGCGGCGGCACCACCCGAAGGCTCATGTTCTCGGCCGCGGCGGTGCACGAGAAGCCTGGGCTGTAGGTCGCGGTGTTGGTGAGCGGAGGGCTGACCACCGAGTTGATGGTGCCGCCCTGCACCGGCGCCACCAGGCGGCGCACGTCGTAGGTGAGCAGCGAGATTTCGCCCGGTATGAAACAGCTGAAGCCGAAGAGGGTGGTGGGGTGCGTGGAGCCCGCCACGTAGAGGTACCCGTCGGCGTAGTGATCGACCCAGGCGTGCGTCACCGGCAAGGTCAGGGTCGCGATCAAGTTGGGCGAGATCAGGTTCGACTGCAGCTGCAGCACGCCGGCGTCGAGCGAAGCGCGATTGCCCGCGCGATCGACGGGGATGACCTGCACGAAGGTCGAGGAGCCGTTGGCCAACCCCGAGAGCGTGGCCGACATCGTCGCGCCCACCGCCTGCACGTGAATCGGCGAGACGCCTTCGTTGGCGTAGGCGCCGTTGAGCGGGGTGATGGGCGAGGCGTTGTAATAGACCTCGTATTCTTGAATGTCGCCCGCGTCGGGCCGCTGCCAGTACACCGTCGAGCGCAGGTTCGAGTTGTCGACCCAGCGGCGATCGACGATGGCCGGCTCGGGCGGGTTGGTGTCGGCGGTGATCAGCACCGACGATTCGGCGCTGACGTTGCCGGCCTGGTCGACGGCGCGCAGGCGCAGCTCGTTTCGATACCCTTCTTCTGAGCCATCGTTCTGCACCGGCAGCGCGAAGCGGGTGCCGATGGGAGTGACCCCGACCCACGAGGCTGCGGTGCCTCCCAGGCGCTGGTAGCCCTTGAAGTTGGTGTCGGTCGACGCGGTCGCGATGTCGACGGTCGCCGTCTGCCCCGCGGCCAGTGAAGCGTAGCCATCGTTGGTGGTGATCACCGGCCGGGTCGGAGGGGTGAGGTCGAGCACCGCCGAGCTGGTCGAGACGCTCGAGACATTGCCCGCAGCATCGGAGGACTGGACGCAGACGAAGTGCGTGCCCTCGTTCGCGCTGAGCACCATGGTCAGCGCGGCCAACGGAGGCTGCGAAGTGCTCGAGCCCAGCGCGGTGGTGCAGGCGGCGGCGCTCACGCGGCTCGCGGCGACCACCATCGACGCGGCACCAGCGAGCGCGCTGAACTGAACGGTGATCACCTGCGAGTTGACGAACCCCACGTCACCGGTGGGAGTGATGGTCGGCACCGGTGCGCTCGGCGCCACGGTATCGACCACGATCGAGTCGGCGACGTAGGTTTGGTTGCCCAGCGCATCGCGAAACCGCGCGAAGACTCGAGCAATGCCGTCGACGCCCACCGGCATCGAGAAGGCCCGGGGGTTGTCGGCCGGGAAGGCGACGAAGTTGGTCGCGCCGGGGGCCACGTCGACCGCCCACTCGGTGGCTCCACTCGCCGAGCCGGTCAGGCTCAGGTTGAAAGCCCCGCCTGAGATTTGAGACGCGTTGAGATACGGCGCATCGCCGTTGATCACCACCGACGCTCCGGTCGGCGCCGAGGTGTCGAGCGTCATCGACGCCGCGGCCAGGCTGCCCACGTTGCGAGCCGCGTCGCGTACGCAGCCGCGCACACTCTTGGTGCCCTCGGCTGGCGTCAGGGCCAGGGGCGAGAGGGTGGCGAACGGTCGCCACGAGTACGAGCCCGCGTTGGTGCAGCTGACCGGCGTGCCCGTCTCGATCACATACACCTCGGTGGGCGCCTCGGAGCACCCGGGCGCCGAGGCAGCCACGCTCGCGCTGGCGCTCAGCCCACTGGGAGCCGCGGCGCCATCGACGCGGGTGCCTGAGAGTTGGAGCGCGCAGCCCGTGGGAGCGGTGACGTCGACCGCGATGACCACCGGCGTGAGCAACGCGGTGTTGCCAGCCGCATCGCGAATGCACGCGGAGACGGTCACGGTGCCACTGCTGGCGCCCAACGGGTAGTTGAGCAGCGAGGGGTCGAAGAGCGAGAGGTAGCTCGACTGAGCCACCGGGCAGCTGGCCAACGGGTTGGTGCTGAGCAACACACCCTTCGCTCCGAGCTGGGTGACGGTGACCTTCACCGAGGTCGCCGAGGTGATGCTCGACGACGGAGTGCCATCGGCCAGCGCGCCGGTGAGCGCGATGCTGCCCGCGGGCGGCTGTTGATCAAGCTCCACCGAGAACTCGGTGGTGACGCTGACGTTGCCGGCGGCGTCTTTGAAGGCCACCCGAATCGCGTGCACGCCCTCGCTGAGCGGCAGCGTGAAGGGCAGGCTCCCGGTGACCGTGGTGGGGCTGGTCGGCGGCAACTGGGTGGCGGTGCCGGCCACGTCGAGCAGCACCGCGGCGTTGGGAGAGAGCTCGCGATCGTCCATCACTGTCGCGGTGAGCGAACCGTTGAGCGAGTTGCTGGGGTTGCCGCTGTTCAAGCTGGCCAGACGAATGGCTGGCAACAGCGGCGTAGGCGCGGCGGTGTCGAGCACGATGGTGGCCGACAGAGGCGCCGAGAGATTGCCGGCCGAATCGATGAAGCGGTAGGAGATGGTCTTCACCCCGTCGCTCGAGGCGTCGAGAAACCAGGCCACGCCCGAGGCCACCGGCACCGGGGTGGCGGTGTCGAGATCAGCCAGCGCATTGGCCAGCCGCAGGCGAACGCTGCCACCGTTGGGCTCACCATTCGCCGCCACCTGCAGCACCACCAACGGGCTGTTGGTGTACCCATCTTTGGTGGCCGCCGTGCCGCGCAGAATGCTCAAGGCGCCGGTGGGCGCGGTGACGTCGACCACCACGCTCGCCGAGCTTGCCGGGCTGACGTTGCCGGCGTTGTCGATCAGCTGCGCATACAGCGTGACCGACCCTTCATCGGCGGTGGGCCGGGTGAACGAGTCGTCGCGTCGGTACGCCAGTCGCGAGCCGCTCAGGCTACCACTGCCGTCGACCACCGCGCTGAGAGAGAGCCGCATGAAGGCCAGCCCCGACGAGGTCGCGCCTGCGCCGGCGGCGTCATTGCCGGTCAAGCTGAAGGGCATCGGGTTGGCCTGCGAGGTGAACGCGGCACCACCCGCCAACGACAAGGCCACATCGGTCGGCGGCGTCGAGTCGAGCACCACCGAGGCGGTCAACACCGGCCCCAGCGCCCCCAGGTTGTCGCGCAGCTGCAGAAAGACGGTCTTCTCGCCTTCGGTGGCTGAGAGCGTGAAGGCGATGCCAGAGCCACCATCGGCGCCGAAGGGTTGAAACGGCAGGTTCGCCGCCGCGGGGTCGGTCTCGCCGGCTCGCCACTCCGCCACCTGGGTGGGGTTGTTCACCAGCAGCTGCACTTGCGGCGTTCGGGTGAAGCCCGGAGTGTTGGTCTGGTCTGAGTCGTCGATGACGAAGTCGCCCTGAATTCGTGTGAGCTTGGCGAGCGCGGGCACGGTGACCGGCTCGTTGGCTCTGACGGTGAAGGTGCCGCTCGAGACGCTGCGATACCCGGTGCGCGCGGCGGTGAGCGTGTACACGCCCACGGGCACCTGGGCGATGCGAAAGCTGCCCTTGGCGGGGTCCGACAGGCTGGGCACTGCTTGCGCCGAGTACGAGGTGCCGTCGAGAAACACGGTCACATCGCGCAGCGCGCTGGCGTCACCCATCTCTACCAGCCCCACCACATCGCCGCGGTCGAGCAGGAGCGACACGTCACCCAGCGCGGTGGTCATGCCAGGCACCACCTGCACCGTCGTCGGGCCCGTGCGTGAGTGCAGCCCGGTCGCTGAGAAGGTGAGCACCCGCGAACCTCCGGGCAGGCCACCCAGCGAGAACGTGCCGTCGCTGGCAGTGATGGTCGAAGCGCCGGTGTCAGAGAAAATGGTCACGTCACCCGCGGGCACGGCGGCCATCGCGCCATCGACCTCCTTGAGCACCCGCCCCGAGACGCGCCCGGGGTTGAGCGCCATCACCAGCGCGTCATCGGCCAACGCGGTCTCCGCTCGCGAGGCCACGGTGATGTCGGCGATGACGGCGGTGACGAACGAGGGGTGCGAGGCTCGAACGCTGTACGTACCCGGAGGGACCTGCAGCGCGAACAACCCCGCCGCTCCCAGCGCGGTGGTGCTCACCAGGTTCATCGAGGGTTGAATCAAGGCCTCGACAGTGCCGCCCTGCACCAGCTGGCCATCGGCGCCCTCGACGTGCACGGTGCCCTTCAAGGTGCCCGCTACCTCCAAGTCGACCGCTTCGCTGTACAAGGTCAGCTCACCCAGCTCACGGGTCTGGCCATTGGCGATGCTGAAGGTCTTCTCCAGCGGCAAGAAGCCGGGCACCGAGACGCTCAGCGACCACAGGCCCGCACTCAGCGAGGTGACCGTGAAGGCGCCGGTGCTCGCGGTCGTGGTGGTGACCGACGCGCCCGACTCGGGGGTGAGCGTCACCGTGGCGGCAGCCACCGGCCCGGTCTTGGAGCGCAGCGTGCCCTGAACGGCCCCCACCCTCGCCGTGGGCACCTCGAGGTCGAGGCACGACGACGCTGACAAAATCAGCGCAACGAGCGCGATGCGAGTGTTCATGAGCTCCCCAAGCGGCAGCGCAGCGTAGACCGGCCGCGCAGAGACTCGAGAGATTGCGTACACGCACAGTTGCCTTCACTGTCGTGACAGGTGTGGCGATTCGCTTTTTTTCACCACTGACCGAGACTGCCTCGCGATGTGCTGCCTGATTTTGATTTTGAGCGCCCTCGACGGCGGCGCCGCTGAGAAGCCGGGCATGCTCGAGCGGAGCGTCGACGAAGCGCGAGTGCAGCGCGTGCTGGAGAGCCTCGATACCCGGGCCCGAGCGGGTCAGCTGCTTCTGGCCTACCCGCAGCTCGACAAGACCCACGAGGTCGAGGTCGGCGGCGTGCTCTTCGTCGGCAACCTGCTGCGCAAGCCCGATCAAGCCAAGGCGCGCATCGAGTGGTCGAAGGCCCACGCCAAAGTGCCACCGCTCTTCGCCATCGACATGGAGGGCGGCTCCTCGAACCGGATGAAGAAGGTGCCCGAGGTGGCGGCGCTGCCCGGCGCTCAGGAGATGGCCAAGCTGCCCGACGTCGAGGTCTGGCAGTGGGGCGTGCGGGTCGGGCTGGCGATGCGGCAGGTCGGCCTCAACGTGAACCTCGCGCCGGTGCTCGACGTCGCCGAGCGCGGGCACATGGCCCGCAATGGGCGCTCGTTCGGCGGTGACCGCGCGCTGGTGGCGAAAAAAGCCGGCGCCTACGCCAAGGGGCTGCTCGAGCAGGGCGTGATGCCTATCGGCAAACATTTTCCCGGCTACGGCGATTTGGAAGGCGACTCGGATCACGCCTTGGTGACCACCGACTGGCCGAAAGAACGGGTGCTGGAGGAGATCTCCACCTTCGAGGCGGCGCAGCAGGTGCTGGGCGGAGTGATGCTGGCCAACGTCATCTACCCGTCGTTTGAAAACACCCCCGCCATTCTCAGCCCGGCGCTGGTGAGCGAGGCCCACGCGCGCGGGTGGCTGACCATCACCGACGACCTGTCGATTCAGCTCCTGGCCGACGCCATTGGTGGCACCGGTGAAGAGGTGTTGGTGAAGGCCTTCTTGGCGGGCAATGACATCTTGCTCACCACCGCCCCGCCCGATTGGGCCAAAGGCCTCGACTATCTAGGCATTTTGACCCGAACCGCCGAGGCCTCCCCAGAGAATCAGGCCTTGCTGGCCCAGTCGTGCGCCCGGGTGCTGCGGCTCAAAGACCGCATGGGGCTGCTCGAAGGCCGATAAGCACCGCGCTTGTCCCACCAATCGCGGGTCGGGGGTTTCATGGTGAAGTCACCGCTGTGAATTTCTTGGAAGCATCCGCGAGTTGAGCGGCAACTCAATGGTCGTTCGTGAGTTGAACCAAAAGAACCTGGGAGCACCCCTCGCATGGCCTTGCCTCTGCCGCACCTGAACCAACCCGACAATGAACACCTCGAGCTTGAGCGCGCGCCGCTGACCGGCACGGTTCGATATTGGGAGTGGAACCAGCCCCGCATCGGTGAAGGCGTCGAGATCTCCGGCAACGGGCTGTTCATTCGCACCGCGACCGTGCTGCCCGAGGGCGCGCATCTGACCCTTCGCCTCGAGCTGCCCGCGCAGCCCGGCATGACCGTGCTGGGCCGGGTCGTTCGAACGGTTCACGGCGGCAAGCTCAGCGGCGCAGGCATGGGCATTCGCTTTCTCGACCTCACACCAGAGCAGCACGAGCGCATCGTCAGCTTCGTCGCGCGACGGGTCTCGGGTGAGGCCAGGGCCTGATCTTCCCGCTCCAGTGACTTGCCGAAGGGCCGCCCGTCTGAGAAGACCCCCTTCATGAATCAGGCACTTGCAGCGGTCGTGTTGTGCGCTGGCAAAGGCACTCGAATGAAGTCTGACCACGCCAAGGTCTTGCACCCGATTCTGGGTCGGCCGATGGCGTGGTACCCCATCTCCCGAGCGCTCGAAGTGGGGGCGCAGAGCGTGGTGGCGGTGGTCGGTCACCAGGCCGACGCGGTGAAGTCGGCGCTCGCGACCGCATTTTCCACCCAGCCGTTGACTTATGCGATGCAGACCCAGCAGCGTGGCACCGGCGATGCGGTGGCCTCGGCGAGAGGCGCACTCACCGGCTTCTCGGGCGCAGTGCTGATTCTCTACGGCGACGTGCCGCTGCTCACCACCGAAACGCTGCGCCGGTTGCGCGAGGCCTTCACCAGCTCGAAGGCGACGCTCGCGATGCTCAGCTGCAAGCCCAGCGACCCCACAGGCTACGGCCGGGTGATTCGCGACGCGAGCCACCGGGTGGTGAGCATCGTCGAGCAGAAAGACGCCACGCCCGCGCAGCTCCACGTCAACGAGGTCAACGCCGGCTTGTACCTGGTCGATGCCGCTTTTCTCTGGGGCGCGCTGGAGCAGCTCACGCCGCAGAACGCGCAGGGCGAGCTGTACCTGACTGACATCGTGGCGCAGGCCGCCAAGGTCGGCGAGGTCTCGGTGGTCGAGGCGAGCGCGGTCGAGCTGGCCGGCGTGAATGATCGGGCGCAGCTCGCTGAGCTCACCGACGTGATGCGCGCGCGAATCAACCTGCGGCACATGCACGCCGGCGTTTCGTTTCTGCACCCGGCCTCGGCCTTCATCGACGAGAGCGTCGAGATCGGCCCCGACACCACCATCGGCCCCAACGTCACCTTGAGCGGCGAGTGCGAGATCGGGGCGCGGGTGACCGTCGGCCAGGGCGCGGTGCTCACCCACTCCACCGTGGGCGACGATTCAGAGATTAAGCCCTACTCGGTGCTCGACGACTCGGTGGTGGGGCCGCGCTGCCACGTCGGCCCCTTCGCCCGACTACGCCCCGGCACGGTGCTCGATGAAGAAGTGCACGTGGGCAACTTCGTCGAGACCAAGAAGGCGCGGCTGAAGAAGGGCACCAAGGCGGGCCACCTCAGCTACCTGGGCGATGTCGAGGTGGGCGAGCGCTCGAACATCGGCGCCGGTACCATCACCTGCAACTACGACGGCGTGCACAAGCACCAGACCA
>Ga0105048_10016602_pt1 | contig 11374 bp, 12 predicted proteins | sample MAT05_FD_78382 | JGI IMG/M metagenome (GOLD analysis project Ga0105048, IMG submission 78382) | Freshwater microbial communities from Lake Fryxell liftoff mats and glacier meltwater in Antarctica - MAT-05 | ecosystem: Environmental > Aquatic > Freshwater > Ice > Liftoff microbial mat | place...
ATCGGCCGCTTCATGCACATGGGGCTCGATCTGTACAACGTGGTGTCGGCGCTGAACGCGGTGCTGGCCCAGCGCCTGCTGCGCCAGGTGTGCAGCCAGTGCGCCGAGCCGGTGGCAGCCACTGCCGCCGAGCAGGCGCTGCTGGGCGATGGCCAGGGTAGCCCGCTGCAGCTGCGGCGCGGCCGCGGCTGCGCCCAGTGCCATGGCAGCGGCTACCGCGGCCGCCAGGCGGTGGCCGAGCTGCTGCGCCTGGACGATGGCCTGCGCGACCTGATCGCCGCCCGCGCGCCGCTGTCCGAGATCAAGCGGGCGGCCCGCACGCGCGGGCTGCAGACCCTGCGCGAGGCGGCACTGGCCGCCGTGCGGCAGGGCCGCACCACCCTGGAGGAGCTGGAACGTGTCGTCGGTACCGACTGATCGGATGGACGCCAACCGCGCCCACCGTGCCCACCGCGGCAACGCGGGCCGCGCCTGGGGCCTGCGCCTGGCGCCCACGCAGGCGCTGTGGCTGGGCACCGGCGGCCTGTGGGACCACGGCGCCATGCCGGGCTGGCGCCCCTGGGCGCCGGCCGGCGTGGCAGCCGGCCTGCCGCACCGCCACGCCAGCTTCGACGCCTGGTGCCAGGCCCGGCCGGGCCAGGGCTGCCAGCTGATCCTGTCGGCCTGGCTGCTGCATGAACTGCTGCTGGACGCACAGCTGCCGCTGGCCGACGACAGCGCCCGCCTGGCTTATGCCCGCCGCCTGCTGCAGCACTACCACGGTGAAGCGGCCGCGCAATGGCCGCTGGCGGCCTGGCAGGCCGGCGGGCGGCACGGCGTGAGCGCGCTGCACGCCATCACCCTGCCAGCGCTGCAGGCCAGCGCGCGGCAGGCCGGCGTGGCGCTGCGTGGCGTGCGCCCCTGGTGGAGCCTGGCCCTGGCGATGGCCTGGCAGCGCGTGCCGGCGCTGGCGCGGGCCGGCAGCGGCCGCCTGCTGGTCGTCGACGGCACGCTGGTCACGCAGGTCGAGCTGGCACAGGGCCGGGTGCAGCAGCTGTTGCAGCGCCGCCTGGCCGACGCCCGGCCGGCCAGCCTGCTGGCCTGGCATGCCGCGCTGCCGCCAGTGGACTGTGGCGTGGCGCTGGGCCATGGGCTGGATGCGCCCTGGCGCCCTGCCGCTGGGGATGGCCTGCATGCGCTGGGCACGCTGGACGGGCCGGCACCGGACGCGCTCTGGGCCGCCTCCGGCCAGACCGCCACCGGCCACGGCAGCACCGCAGCGGCAGACCCCGCCGCCGCCGCCGCAGCTGAATCGAAACGGGCCGCATGAGCCGCGACCTGCCGCAGCCCGACTTCCTGCGCCCGGTGCCCCGCCCGGGCCGGCTGGGCTGGGCCTGGTGCGGCACCGGCCTGCTGGTGCTGTTGGTCAGCGTGGTGGACGGCCACGCCGCGTGGCATGACCGGCAGGACCGGCAGCAGGCGCTGGCGCTCGGGGCCCGGGTGGCCCTGCCGCCAGCCACCGCCACAGTGGCTGCGGCCACCTCGGCCACCTCGGCCAACGCAGCCACCGCCGCCCGGCTGGCCAGCGGCCGCAGTGCAGCCCAGGCCCGCCAGGCCGAGGCGCTGCGCTGGCAGCAGCAGCTGGCCCTGCCCTGGCCGGCGGTGTGGGCCGCCAGCGAGGCCGCGCCCGCCGGCATCCAGTGGCTGCTGCTCGACCACGCCAGCGCTGCCGGCCTGCGCCTCACCGGCCTGGCCGCCGATGCGGCGCCGGCGCAAGCCGCCGCCGAGGCGTTGCGTGCGCAACTGCAGGCTGGCGCACAACTGCAGGCTGGCGCGCAACTGCTGGCTGGCGCACAACTGCAGGCAGGCGCGCCACTGTGGCAGGGCGTGATGCTGTCGGCGGTGGAGCGGGTGCCCGAAGGCCAGCGCTTCGAGCTGGTGGCCCGCCTGGCTGCCGCACCGTCCAGCCCGGCCGGCGCGCCGCCAGCGCCCACCGGGGCGGCACGGTGATGCGCTGGCCGCTGACCCTGCCTGCCCTGGCCGGCAGCCTGGCACTGGCACTCGCCGCCGCGCTGGTGCTGGTGGCTGCGCCGCGCTGGCGCGCCGATGCGGCCGAGGCCGACCAGGTGCTTCGGCAGCGCGCCCGGGCCGCAGCGCAGGTGCCGCTGCGCCCGTCCGGCGCGCCTGCCGACCAGCGCCTGGTGCAGGCGCTGCCGCCGGCCGCAGCGCTGCCGCAGCGCATCGGCGCGCTGGTGCAGCTGGCGCAGCAGCACGGTGTGCGGCTGGACAGCGTACGCCAGTCGCCGCCGTTGCGCCTCGGCCAGGGCGCGGCTGCGCTGGACGCCGAGCGGGTGCCGCTGCGCCTGGCCGGCAGCGCCCCGTACAGCGCCTGGCGACAGCTGGCGGCGCAGGCCCTGCAGCAGGACGATGCGCTGGTGCTGGCCGAGCTGCGGCTGAGCCGCAACAGCCCGGCCGAACGGGTGCTGGCGGGCACGCTGCAGTGGTCGCTGCTGCAGCGCGCAGCCGACGCGGGCGGCGCGGGCGGCACGGGCGGCACGGGCAGCGCGGGCAGCGCCGGCCTGGCCGCCATCCCGCCTGCTTTGCCGTCAGCCCTCCCGTCAGCCCTCCCGTCAGCCCTCCCGTCAGCCAACGCACCAGCCAGCCCGTCAGCCACACAGCCGGCCGCACCGTCCAGGCTGGCCACGTTGCCGACCCGGGCGGCCGACTGGCCCGCACCGGGCAGTGCAGCCGCCCTGGCCTGGCAGGGCGCGCCAGAGCCACCGCCCCGGCCGCTGGCCGCCGCCCGGCCGGCGGCTGCGGCCGCCAGCGCCGCTGCGCCGGTGTTCCCCTACCGCTGGATCGGCCAGCTCGACGACGGCGGCGCACCGCAGCTGCTGCTGGCCAGTGCCCAGCGCAGCGTGGGCGTGCGCCTTGGCGCCACGCTGGACGGCCGCTGGCGCCTGCTGCGCGGCCCCGGTGGCGAGCTGCTGGCCCAGGCCTTGCCCGACGGTGCGCCGCAGGCGGTGCCCGGTGCGCCACCGGCCGCCCGGCCCTGAGCCGATCCAACCATCGCCCGATCGACCGCAGCCCCCTTGCCCTTGCCCTGACCCGTGACCGCCTCCCAGCCCATCGCCGCCCCTGCCGCTCCGGCGCCCCGCATCCGCGCCGCTGCGCTCCTGGTGCTGGCTGTCGTCCTGGCCGCAGCCCTGGCCGGCTGCGCCAGCAGGCCGGTGGACGACGCCGAGCGCCTGTCACGCGAGGGCCGCTACGAAGACGCGCTGGCCCTGCTGGACGACGCCCTGCGCCGCCAGCCCGACCTGCCCGCGCTGCGCACCGCCCACGACCGCCAGCGCGACCGGGTGGTGATGCAGGTGCTGGCACGCGCCGAGGTGGCCCTGGCCAGCGGCCGGCTGGACGAGGCCGATGGCCTGGCCGACCGTGCCCGCGGCCTGGCGCCCGGCCATGCGCGGCTGGCGGCCGTCGATGCCCAGCGTGCCCAGGCGCGCGCCGCGCAGCAGCGCCAGGCGGCGGCGCGCACCCAGGCAGCGGCGGTGCGCGCCCAGGCGGCGGCTGCCGCTGCGGCAACCGCTGCGCCACCACCGCTGCCGGCGGCCTTGTCGGCCGCTTTCCAGAAGCCGGTGGCGCTGGAGTTCCGCGACGCGCCGCTGCGCCAGGTGTTCGAGGCGCTGGCGCGCAGCACCGGGGTGAACTTCGTCTTCGACAAGGACGTGCGCGGCGACGCCAAGGTCACCGTGTTCCTGCGCCAGGTGTCGCTGGACGAGGCGCTGCGGGTCATCCTGGCCACCCAGCAGCTCGACCGCAAGCTGCTCAACGACAGCACCGTGCTGGTCTACCCCAACACCGCAGCCAAGCAGCGTGAGCACCAGGAGCTGGTGACCCGCACCTTCTACCTGGCCAATGCCGACGCACGCCAGATGCAGACCCTGGTGCGCACCATGACCAAGACGCGCGACCTGCATGCCGACGAGCGGCTGAACCTGCTGGTGGTGCGCGACACGCCCGAGGTGGTGCGCCAGGTCGAGCGGCTGGTGGCCACGCTGGACCTGCCCGAGCCCGAGGTGATGCTGGCGGTGGAGGTGATGGAGGTGGCCTCCAGCCGGCTCGACCAGCTGGGCCTGAACTGGCCCGGCACGCTGCAGTTCGGCATCACCGGCGCCAACGGGCAGATCGAGCTGGGCCAGCGTGGCAACTTCACCGCCAGCATCGCCAACCCGGCGCTGCTGGCCACGCTGCGCGGCGACAGCGGCAGCACCAACCTGCTGGCCAACCCCAGCATCCGCGCCCGCAACCGTGAAAAGGCCAAGGTGCAGATCGGCGACAAGCTGCCGGTGTTCACCACCACCTCGGCGGTCAATGTCGGCGTGTCCACCTCGGTCACCTACCTGGACGTGGGGCTGAAGCTGGAGGTCGAGCCGACGGTGCAGCTGGACGGTGACGTCACCATCAAGGTGGCGCTGGAGGTGAGCAACCTGCTGCGTGAAGTGAGCGGCCCGGGCGGCTCGCTGGCCTACCAGGTGGGCACCCGCAGCAGCAGCACCACGCTGCGCCTGAAGGACGGCGAGACGCAGGTGCTGGCCGGCCTGATCAACGACGAGGACCGCCAGCGCGCGCTGGGCGTGCCCGGGCTGAGCACCGCGCCGGTGCTGGGCAAGCTGTTCGGCACCCAGAGCGACACCCGCAACAAGACCGAGGTGGTGATGCTGATCACCCCGCGCATCCTGCGCCAGCTGGTGCCGCCGCCGGTGGCCGATGCCACGATCGCCTCGGGCACCGACAGCCAGCCGGGGGCGTTGTCGCTGCGCATGGCGCCGGCCGCGCGTGCCGGCGTGGCACCCGGCCGCGGTGGGGCGGCCCTGTCCGTGGCGGCGGACGATGCGGCGCGCTCCGCGCCGGCCGACCCTGCGCCCGTGGCTGCGCCCCCCGCTGCCAGCGTGCTGCTGTCGTCCAGCGCCGAGGCGCGCGTCGGCGAGACCGCCGCCGTCACGCTGCAGAACCGCAGCGGCCTGGCAGTCAGCGGTGAGCTGCTGTTCGATGCGCAGGCCTTGCAGCCGGCCAGCGCCGGCGCCGGCGCCAACGACGCGGCCGGCCGCATGCCGTTCCAGCTGCAGCCGCGCGGCCAGGCGGTGCTGGTGCTGCGGGTGCTGCCGGCGGCCGCCGGCCAGCGCCTGGCGCTGCAGGTGGGCAGCCTGCAGGCCAGCGGCGACGGCGCGGCCACCGCCGAGGTCCGCCTGGACGGCGAGGCCGTGCTGCAGGTGCCGGCCGGGCCTGGCGAGGCGCCCAAGTGATGCGCCGCGGCTTCACCCTCATCGAGATGCTGGTGGTGCTGACCATCGTCGGCATCCTCGCGGCGGCGGCCCTGCCGCTGCAGGAGATGACCCTGCGGCGCAGCCAGGAACAGGCGCTGCGCGAAGGCCTGCGCAGCATCCGCACCGCGCTGGATGCGCACCGCGCAGCGGTCGAGGCCGGCCGCATCGCCGCCGGGCCCGAGGGGTCGCCCTGGCCGGCCACGCTGGACGTGCTGGTGCAGGGCGCGCCGCTGCTCGGCGAACCCGACAGCGCTGCCCAGGCCGAGCGGCGCCTGTACCTGCTGCGCCGGCTGCCGCGCGACCCGTTCGCCGACGCCGACCTGCCGGCCGCCGCCACCTGGGCCCTGCGCGCCAGCACCAGCGCACCCGATGCCCCGGCTGGCGGTGCCGACGTGTTCGACCTGCGCTCGCGCAGCGAGCGCCAGGCGCTCGACGGCAGCCGCTACCGCGACTGGTGAACCCCGTGCACCACCACCATCACCACCGCGACCACCACCGCCGCCACCATGCCCGCCGGCAGGCCGCCGCCGGCTTCACCCTGATCGAGCTGATCGTCGTCATGGCCATCGTGGCGCTGCTGGTGTCGATCGCCGCACCGCGCTACCTGCAGAGCATCGACCGGGCGCGCGAGACCAGCCTGCGCAGCAGCCTGCAGGTGATGCGCCATGCCATCGACCAGTTCAGCGCCGACCGCGGCCGTTACCCCGACAGCCTGCAGGAGCTGGTCGACCTGCGCTACCTGCGCCATCTGCCCGAGGACCCGCTGACCGGTGAGCGCGGCAGCTGGGTGGTGCTGCAGCCGGCCCCCGACAGCGCCTTGCCCGGCCAGGTGTGGGATGTGCGCAGCGGTGCGGCGGGCCGCGGCCGCGACGGAGGCCTGTATGCCGAGTGGTGAACGGGTGCTGCGCCAGCGCGGCACCACCTACCTGATGCTGCTGTTCGGCCTGGCCGTCGGCGGCGCGGCGCTGGCCGCGCTGGGCACGCACTGGCAGCAGGCCGCCCAGCGTGAACGCGAGACTGAACTGCTGTTCCGCGGCCTGCAGATCCGTGACGCCTTGCAGCGCTTCCATGACCAGACGCCCGACGGCCAGCCCGCGCTGCCGCAGGCGCTGGACGAGCTGCTGGCCGACGGGCGCCGGCCGGTGCCGCGCCACCACCTGCGCCAGATCTACAGCGACCCGTTCACCAACCAGGCCGACTGGGTGCTGCTGCGCAACGCCGACGGCGGCATCACCGGCCTGCACAGCCGGTCCGGCAGGCAGCTGCTGCGCAGCGCCGATCTGCCGGTCGGCGTCGACCCACCCGCGCCAGCCGCCTCGGCCGCCGGCACCACCGCACAACCCGCCCGCGCCATGGACTGGCGCTTTGCCATCCAGGTGCACCAGCGCAGCCCGATGCCAGCCAGACCATGACCGATCCACGCCCCCCCCACGAACCGGCGCGCGACGGGCCCGGCCACGCGCCGCCCGACGCCGCCACCCTCAGCCCCGAGCAGGCCCAGGCGGTGGTGCGCCTGGTCGAGGCCGCGCCAGCGGTGCGGCGGCGCTACCAGTTCTTCGTCTGGACCCAGAGCCAGATGCAGGCGCTGCTGCCGCACCAGTTGCTGGTGTGCGGCGCCTACCAGCGCCAGCGCCGCGCCATGGTGATGGACGCCTTCCACAGCGTGGTGTTGTCGGCCGAGCTGATCCGGCACCTGACCGACAGCGGCAGCGCGCTGCAGGCAGGCCTGGTCGGCGCCTGGCTGGATGGCCGCGGCAGGCCGCGTGCCGTCGCACTGCACGGGCTGGGCGGGGCAGCCCAGCCGGCGGCGCAGCGGCTGCATGCCGAGCTGGGCTGCACCCACCTGCTGGTGCACGGCGTGTCGCGGCCGCAGCGTCTCAGCGAGATCGAGACGCTGTTCATCCTGGGCGGTGCGGGCGGTGCCGACACCGCACAGCAGACCCAGCGCCTGGCCTGCCTGGAGCTGATGCTGCCCCATCTGCACAGCACCTGGCAGCGCACCGCCAGCACCGAGCAAGAACTGCAGAGCCCGGGCTTGCCGGCCGCCCCCGCAACGCCGGTGCGCCTGCGCGACGACCAGGCCGCCGTGCCGCAAGCGCAGAGCACGGTGACTGCCCGCGAACAGCAAGTCCTGCGCTGGGTGCGGGAGGGGCTGAGCAACCAGGAGATCGCCCAGGAGCTGGGCATCAGCCCGCTGACGGTGAAAAACCACATCCAGAAGATCCTGCGCAAGCTGAATGCGGGCAACCGCGCCCAGGCCGTGGCCCAGGCACTGGCCCAGCACCTGATCGACGCAGCCGGCCCGCCGGAACGCCGCCCGGTGGCCGATGCCCCCAGCTTGCCGCCCGACACGACACCATGAGCGCCGCGCTGAACCCGCGCCTGCAGCAGGCGGCGCCCACCGGTCGGTCTCCGGCAGTTGCCACCGACCTGGCACCGTTGCCGGCCGCCGTCGGTGTCGGTGTCGGTGTCGGCGTCGCGCCGGCACCGATGCGCTTCGGGCACTTTCCGATCACCGAATGCCACCTGTTCCCGCCGCCTGGCGGAGCGCTCTGCTGGGTCTACCTGACGCTGAATGCCGAGATCGCGCTGTCGCTGGAGAACAACCCCGCGTTGCAAGCGTTGATCCGCTCGCCGCGGGCGCGCGTCAGCGTCGATGGCCAATGGCTGTGGTGGGCGCTGCGGCGCAAGTACCCGCAGCAGGCGTTGCGCAAGCTGGCCGGCTCCGAGCTGATCGGCGACCTGGCGGCGCACTGCGCGCAGCACGGCCGGCGCCTGCTGCTGCTCGGCAGCACGCCGCTGGCCAATGGCGGTGCGGTGCAGCGGCTGCGCCAACGCTGGCCGGGCCTGCAGGTGGCCGGTTTCGCCCCGCCGCTGTACCGGCCCGGGCAGCCCTGCGAGCAAGCGGCCCAGGCGCAGGCGATGGCGGCCATCGCGGCCCATGCAGCCGACTACGTGGTGCTGGGGCTGGGCGCCACCCGGGAGCAGCGTTTTGCACAGGCGCTGCTGCCCGGCCTCGACGGCAGGGTGCATGGCCTGCTGTGCTTCGGTGGTGCGATCGACCTGGCCAGCGGCCAGGTGCGCCGTGCCCCGGCCCTGTGGCAGCACATCGGACTGGAGGGCCTGTGGCGGGTGCTCGAACAGCCCGCCCGCCTGGGCCGGCTGTTGCGGGTGCTGCGCATCCTGCCGCGGCTGGCGCGCGGCCAGTATTGAAGCGCCGACGCGCCGGCCGACAGCGGCGGGCACCATGGCGCTCGACGCCTGTGGGCATCCTCGGCGCTCGCCGCTTGTGGGCATCCATGGCGCTCAACCCCCGTGGGCATCCATCGCGGTTGCCACCAGCAGGAAGCCGCTGGCGCCGATGTCCGGCCAGCGGCCGGTGCAACGGGCGGCCAGCCTCGGCCAGTGGCGGGCCCAGGGCAGTGACGACTGCCGGGCCGACAGGTCCTCGACCAGCCTGAAGCCGGTTTGTGCCAGCAGCCCCAGCGCGTCGGCATGCCGGAAGAAGCGCAGATGCGGGTAACGCCAGGCCGGCTGCCCGGGAAACCAGCTGCGGCTGTCGATGCCCGATCCCTTCAGCAGCTGCCAGCGGCCGCGCCAGTCGAAGTGGTTCGGCAGGTTGAGCACCAGGCGGCCCTGCGGGCGCAGCAGCCGGCGCGCCTCCTGCAGCGCCCGCACCGGGTCGACCAGATGCTCCAGCACGTCGAGCAGCAAGACCCAGTCCCAGCTGGCGTCCGGCCAGGGCAATGCAGCGCTGCCGATGTCGGCCACCAGGGTCGGCACGCCGTCGCGGCCGGCCTGCGCCGCCGCATCGGCCAGTACCTCCACACCCTGCACCCGGTTGTCAGGCAGGAACAGCGCCAGGTTGGCGCCCAGGCCGCTGCCCAGCTCCAGCACGCATTGCCGGCTGATGGCATGGCGTCGCTTCAGGTCGGCCAGTTGCCGGTGCATGTGCAGGCGGCCGCCGCCGGCCAGCTCGGCGGCCAGCCAGTCCAGCCGGTAGCCGTCAGCGGCCATGGTGGTCGGGGCCGGGGCCGGGGCCGCCAGGCGGCGGCAGCATGGCCCGGGCGACCCAGTTCAGCGTCGATCGGCGGTCGGACGACCCGGCCTGCAGCAGCGGTGCCACCAGGTTCAGCAGCGGTATCAGCGGCGCGGCGCGGCGCGGCAGGGCCTCGATCAGTGCCACCACGGCCGCCGTCATCGCACCGCAGTCGGGCTCGATCGCCTGCACCCGCAGGCCGGCTTCGCCCAGCAGCAGCGCCAGGCCATGGCGGGTGAAACGCAGGTAGTCGTGCGGCTCTTCATGCATCGGCCACCAGAACGGGCCGCTCAGCACCAGCTGGCCGCCGGGGCGCAGCAGCCGTGCGCACTCGGCGACCAGGGCCGCCGGGTCGGGCACATGCTCCACCACCTGGGTGCACAGCACGATGTCGGCACAGCCGGTGGCCAGCGGCAGGCGGCTGGCGTCGGCCAGGATGTCGGGACGCGCGCCGTCCAGGCTGCGGTCCAGGCCGATGCACCAGGCGGCGCCGAACAGGTCGGCATACGGGCGCTCGCCGCAGCCCACGTCCACCACCACCAGGCCGGCGCCGCTGCGACCGGCCAGCGCGGCCTGCACCGCACTGCCCAGCGCCGCCCACAGTGCGCGGTAGGTGAGATAGTCGCGCCGCAGCCGGCTCAGCCGGCGCTGTTGCAGCCGCTGGGTGGCCATCAGCGTGCCGCTGCCGTCGGCCGCAAGGTGCCAGCCGGGCCAGCCGGGCCAGCCGGGCCGGCAGGGCCGGCAGGGCCGGCAGGGCCCGGCAGCGGCCGCGTGGCGGCCGACGCCAGCAGGCCGCGCAGCAGCTGCTGCTGGTACAGCCCGGCACGCCGCTGCGCCCACTGCTGCACGGCCAGCCGGTCGGCCGGGGTGCTGGGCATGGCCTGGCAGCAGGCCGCCGCGAAGTCGGCCGCCGTGGTGGCCTGGCGCACATGCGGCGGCAGCCCGGGGCCCAGGCCGCGCAGCGCATGGGGCGTGGCCACCACGGCACGGGCGCTGGCGATGGCCTCGATGGCCTTCTCCTGCACGCCGCTGCCCAGCAGCGCGGGCAGCGCCACCACGTCCACACGGCGGTAGAAGTCGGCCACATCGGCCACCCGCCCCAGCACCTGCACCTGGCCGCGCGGGCCCGCCGGCAGCGGCACCGGCAGCCGGTCCAGCCCGCTGCCCGCCAGCAGCACCCGGCAGGCCGGGCCCAGCCTTGGCAGCACCTCGGCCAGCATCCACTGCAGTGCGGCGCGGTTGGGCGCCCAGCTCCAGGTGCCGATCAGGCCGACGACCGGGCCGGCGCCCGGCGCGCCTTCGGCTGGTGCCGCAGATGGACCGCCTGCCAGTGGATAGCCGGGCAGCCGCACCAGGCAGCCGGGCCTGACCGGCAGGCTGCGGGCATCGTCCTCGCTCAGGCAGGCCACGGCGGCGGCATGCTGCAGCGCATCGGCTTCCAGGGCGGCCAGCAGCCGCGCCTCGCGCAGCAGCACCTGGCGGCGCAGCCCGCCGGCGCGGCCTGCCTGCTCGGCGTAGCCGGCAGCTTCCAGGTTGTGCAGCACCAGCAGCGGCGCGGGCAGCTGCCAGCGCAGCGGCCCTACCCAGTCCCAGGCCTGCAGGTGGTCGACCACCAGGGCGTCCGGCGGGGCGGCCAGCAGTGCCTGCGCGGCGCGCCCCGCCACGCCGCCAGCACCCAGGCGGTGCACGGTCGAGGCACGCCCGCCGGCCCAGGCGCCCAGCAGCCCGCGCACGCGCTCGTGCAGCGGCTGGTCGTCGAAGGGCGTGACCAGCGGGCCCAGCGACACCGCACCCGCCGCGTTGCCCCGGCCGATCAGCCGCACTTCGTGGCCGCCTGCCTGCAGAGCCGCCAGCAGCCGTGCGGTGCAGAGCTCTCCGCCGCTGCCCGGCCGGTCGAACAGCCGGGTAGTGAGCACGGTGACCTTCATGGGCCAGGCCGCCGCTGCGCCGCGCGCCGGCGCATGGGTGCGCTGGCCGGGTGCAGGTACAGCGCCAGCGCCATGAAGCCCAGCGCGTTGCCGCCCACGCC
>Ga0105048_10016603_pt1 | contig 11374 bp, 9 predicted proteins | sample MAT05_FD_78382 | JGI IMG/M metagenome (GOLD analysis project Ga0105048, IMG submission 78382) | Freshwater microbial communities from Lake Fryxell liftoff mats and glacier meltwater in Antarctica - MAT-05 | ecosystem: Environmental > Aquatic > Freshwater > Ice > Liftoff microbial mat | place...
CCATGCGCATGTCCAGCGGTCCGTCGAAACGAAAGCTGAACCCGCGAACCGGGTTGTCAATCTGGGGTGAACTCACGCCCAGATCCATCAAAATTCCGTCGACGCTGGCACTGGGCAGGTCTGCCACATGTGAGAACGCGTCGTGTCGAATCGAGAAGCGCTCGTCCGCAATGGCGTTGGCTTGTGCGACCGCTTCCGGGTCACGGTCGAACGCTATCAGTCGCCCAACAGGTGAAAGGCGCGACAAAATCAGACGGGAGTGACCGCCGCGCCCAAAGGTGGCGTCAACGTAGGTGCCATCAGCCTCGGGGGCAGATGGATCCGTTAGATTGTTGAATAAGGCATCCACGGCTTCGTTCAACAATACGGTCGCATGGTTCCATGGAGTTTCCACCGCCCAGCCTTAAAAAGAAAAGTCCTTGAAGACATCGGGCATGGCAGCTTGCATGGCCTTTGCTTCCTGGGCGTCATAGGTCGACTTGTCCCACAACTCAAAGTGGGTGCCCATGCCCAGCAATACCGTTTCTTTAGAGATACCAGCTGCCTCACGCAGTTCTGGCGAAACCAGCACGCGCCCGGTGCCATCCATTTCCACGTCCATGGCGTTGCCCAAAAAGATGCGTTTCCACCATTGGGCATCCATGGGCAGCGCCGCGATACGTGCCGCAAACTTTTCCCACTCGGGACGCGGAAACATCATCAGGCAGCCGTGCGGATGCTTGGTGATCGTGAGTTGCCCAGCGGCTGTCGCACTCAGGACGTCACGGTGCCGGGTTGGCACTGAGAGCCTACCCTTTGCATCCAGACTGAGAGACGAAGCCCCTTGAAACACCAAAACCCACCTTTTCTTGCACGGTCTGGCTAAAAGTTCCGTTTAAAGACACTTTTCACCACTTAATTGCACTTTTTTGCACTGTATCAGCAAAAGTGAATCACGCAAGAGGGCTTGCGAGAATTTTTTCCAATGAAATCAAGGACTTAGAAGCGACTCTGAAGCCTTGGAAGCCACAAAAAACGTTCTAAATGAAGGACTTAGCGCAGGCACTGAAAGTAACGCTTGAGAAACCAGACTGCCAACGCATGGCGAGACAGAGGCCGCAAAGAAGCGGCCCAAGGTGTCACAAGATGTAACGTGATAGATCTTCGTCTTGGCTCAGCTCGCCCAGACGGGTGTTCACATACGCAGCATCGATGCGCACCGTCTGGCCGGACAGTTGCGTTGCATCGAAACTCACATCGTCGAGTAGCCGCTCCATCACGGTTGCCAGCCGGCGTGCGCCTATGTTTTCGGTGCGCTCATTCACGTCAAAGGCGATTTGCGCCAAGCGGGTAATACCCTCTGCGGTGAAATCCAGCGCCACGCCTTCGGTAGCGAGCAAGGCCTGGTATTGCTTGACCAGCGAGGCGTGGGTCTGCGTCAGAATGGCCTCGAAATCTTGGACCGAGAGCGATTGCAACTCCACACGGATCGGAAAGCGCCCCTGCAACTCAGGAATCAAATCACTGGGCTTGCTCAAATGGAAGGCGCCGGAGGCCACAAACAAGATGTGGTCCGTTTTGACCACGCCGTATTTGGTGGACACCGATGTGCCCTCAACCAAGGGCAGCAAATCCCGCTGCACACCCTGGCGGGACACTTCGGCGCCGCTGCCTTCGCTACGCGATGTCACCTTGTCTATTTCGTCAATAAAGACAATGCCGTTTTGCTCCAGCATGTGCAAGGCCCGCGTTTTGATCTCTTCTTCGTTGACCAGCTTGGCCGCCTCTTCGTCCACCAAGAGTTTGTGCGCCTCACTGATCTTGAGCTTGCGCGTCTGCCGCTTGGCCTGCCCCATCTGGCCGAACATGCCGCGCAACTGCTCGGTCATTTCTTCCATACCGGGAGGTCCCATGACTTCGAGTTGCGGCGCAGCTTGTGCCACGTCAAGCTCTATCTCCCGGTCGGCCAAAATGCCTTCGCGAAGCTTCTTGCGAAAGGTTTGGCGCGCACTGCTCTGGGGCTGCTCTTCAGCGTTGGTAAGACCAGAATCACCCCGCGGGGGTGGTATCAGAATGTCAAGAATACGGTCTTCGGCGGCGTCTTCGGCACGGGCGCGCACCTTGCGCTTTTCGGTCTCGCGCATTTGTTTGACAGCGATGTCAGCCAGGTCGCGGATGATGGAATCCACATCCTTGCCCACATATCCGACTTCGGTGAATTTAGTCGCTTCAACCTTGATGAAAGGCGCATCCGCCAGACGCGCCAAACGGCGGGCAATTTCGGTCTTGCCAACGCCTGTGGGGCCAATCATCAGAATATTTTTGGGTGTAATCTCCCCGCGCAGCTCCCCATCGACCTGCTGACGCCGCCACCGGTTGCGCAGGGCGATGGCCACCGCGCGTTTGGCCATGGACTGGCCAACAATGTGTTTATCAAGCTCGGAGACGATATCTTGGGGGGTCATGGATGCCTAGCTACCGTCCCCAAGGGTTTCGATCGTATGTTGCATGTTCGTATAAATGCACAGCTCACCGGCAATTTCGAGTGAGCGCTTGACAATATCTGTCGCGGACAGTTCAGTGTGATTCAACAAAGCCATGGCAGCAGCCTGCGCATAAGCTCCGCCAGAACCGATAGTGACAATGCCGTTCTCGGGCTCCAGCACGTCGCCGTTACCGGTGATGATCAGGGATGCGTCTTTGTCAGCCACGGCCAGCATGGCCTCCAAGCGGCGCAGGACGCGGTCGGTGCGCCAGTCTTTGGTCAGCTCGATGGCAGCCCGCACCAGATGGCCCTGGTGTTTTTCCAACTTGGCCTCAAAGCGCTCAAACAGTGTGAATGCATCCGCCGTTGCTCCGGCAAACCCTGCCAATACTTTGCCGTGGTAGAGCTTACGGACCTTGCGTGCCGTGCCTTTGACAATGATGTTGCCCAGCGTAACCTGGCCGTCACCGCCTATGGCTACGGAGTAGCCCTGCGCAGTCTTTCGGCGCACGCTAATGATGGTCGTGCCGTGAAAAGCTTCCATGGGTTGTTAGACAGGCCGGGGGAGTACCCGGGCATGCTCGTTGATGCCTATGACGTTAAAAAAGGCGGCCACCAAACGATGCACATCACGGAACTGGACATGGCAGCCTTCAGCTTCGCGCATGGCAACCCAATTAAGGATGCTGCCTGCCGCTGAGAAATCGACCCGAACCAGCCCCTTGCAAGACACCACGATGCCTTCGCCTCTATGCTCTGCGGCATTAAACTCATCAAAGGCGTGTGTCGCATCGCCCAGCACACTGCCCTTTAACTCCAGGCTGACCGCCCGTGCACCATCCAGACCCATTGGCGCGGTGGGTGCCATCGCGTAGCCCGAGTTCCAGGTGCTGGGTTGTGTTGAGAGTGCCGTGGCTTCTTCTGCCTCGACATTTTCGTACTGGCAACGGGCTTCCTGCCAGGCAGGTGGCGACACCTCGTAGGTCACGCAGTAATCCAGCGCAGCCAATTCGAAGTCGTCCAGCAACTGCATGGTGCGCATTGCATTGAGGCGCATCGCCCACCAATCGGGATTGATACTGCTGTCGCCTGACGGCATCATGGTGCGCAACGTGTCCACCAAATGCTGTGCTCCGCTGAAACGCAGCGCCACTGGCTCGTCACACAGACTGCTGAACAGGCCGGCCAGCAAGGGCATCGCGTCTTCGGAAATGCGGGCCAAACGCGACCAGTCCAGATGCCACGGCGTAGGATTGGAGGCCATAGCGTCGCGCAAATCCTCCAACGCCAAGGCATTCAACTCACCGGGGCTGCTCCAGATCGCACCAACGGAATAGTCGCGGCTCGCACGTTGCGGTGCGACGTCTCGCACACCGAGCTTGGGCTCTTCAACAGCCTCATCCCCAATGGCATTCCATTGCGGGATTACGGTCTCAAAACGATGGGGAAACTCAGCCATCGCCTGGTCAAACCGCGCATGGTCTCGCGTGGCACGGTACAGGTCCAACAAGGCAGCCGCCCACGAATGGGCCACTTCAGGCATCAGGGCATCGCCCCGCAGAGCGGCCAACAAACCGCTCTCTGCGCCTTCATCGTCTCCATTGGCAAAACGAATGGCCGCCTCTTCCAACTCAGGATCGGTGGCCATGTCTTCCACGTCGACGGCAAACATATTCTGCGTGGAGAAACCCTGATCGACACTGCCGTAGCTATGTGCCAAGCTTCCCAGAATCGGAATTTGCCCCACTCCGGGCGGCGCTTTGGGACCAGCGCGCGATGCTGGTGGCAAAGGCTCCATGCCATCGCCCATTTCTGTGGCCTTGAAATCCGTACCTAACGCACCCGCGTCTCCCAGGTTCAAAAGCGACGACGATGTCGAATTGAACTGCTCAGAGATCGACCTGGAGGACATGTTGGAGCCTGCGGCCATAGGCATAGGCTCGGTAGGCTCTGACCCCGTGTATTTGACAACCGGAACGCCTGTACCCTGGGCATTGGCAGCATCTTGCTTGCCTTTCCACCACTGCTTGGACATCTGGGCTTCGATCTCATCGATCTTCTTCAGAGTAACCGCGCGCCCATCGGGGTCCGTGGCCAAACTGTTCTGAAACACCGAGGGCCGCCCCAAACCCACTACTGCAGACACGCCACGGCTGCGCAACTTGCGCAACTGGTCGAACTCGCGTTTTCGGATGAAGTCGTTTTGTCGCTTGCGCTCAATCATCTGCTTGAGCACTTGCTTGTCGAAACTGCTGTCCTGCTCAGCCTGTGGTCGCTCTAAATCCGACCAATCCTTGGTCGGATTACGAACGAACATTGCCATCTTGGACAACAATCCCGGGGAATCGCTTTTGGTGGCCATAGCTCAGTTTACCGAACGGACAGGTGCATCAGGACGGCAAAGGCCTTAATCCCCAAACATTTTTTGTTTGAGCTCGCGCCGCTGCTGCGCTTCGAGGGACAGTGTGGCGGTAGGGCGAGCCAACAGACGGCCAACGCCGATGGCTTCGCCAGTTTCATCACAATAACCATAGTCGCCGGCATCGATACGGCCTATGGACTGCTCAATCTTTTTAAGCAACTTGCGCTCGCGGTCGCGGGTGCGCAACTCCAGCGCATGCTCTTCCTCGATCGTGGCACGGTCGGCGGGATCTGGTACCACCGAGGTGTCCTCACGCAAATGCTCCGTGGTTTCACCCGCGCTGTTCAGAATGTCCAGCTTGAGCTTGGTCAACTTGAGGCGAAAAGCCGCCAATTGAACGGAGTTCATGTACTCGGAATCGGGCATGGCCATCAATTCCGCATCACTGAGATCAGCAACGGCAGTTGTCTTCCAGTTATTGGCGAGCTTGGGGTCTTTTTTGATCGAAGACGGCAAGGCCGGAACAATGATGGGCATTGGCGTCGACTGGGAATAGCTTGCTTTGGCTGCGGTAGACGCAACTGACTGGGCCATGGACGGGACAGTCAACTGCGCCAAACGGGACGATGGACGCCCGGCTTTGGCGGGCACTGCCGCCGCTACCGGGGCAGCAACGGCTTTCTCGGCCGGTGCGGGAGAAGCTACAGGAGATTTTGACTTGGAAGAAACAGTTGTCTGCATTGGCTTGGCTGACGTTTTGGAAACGGGCATGGGAGCAGGGCTGGCAACAGCCCGGGGTTTGGAAATAGCGGGTTTTGAATCCGATGGGGTGACCTTCTTGGCCGGAATGGTTTTGGGCTTGGCTACTGTTTTGACAGCCGCAGGCTTGGCAACCACTTTTACGATCGCTTTGGGTGCGGCGACCGATTTTGCAACTGGCTTGACCGGCGCCTTACTGGCCACTTTGACGGCCGGCTTACTGGGTTTAGCGACAGGTTTCCCTTTCGGCTTGGCAACAGCCGTTGCCTTGGTTTTAGCGGCAGCAGCCTTGCTGTCTTTTCCAGATTTAGCGTTCACTTCGTGTCTCCTGGCAGAAATCTTCTGCGCATGGTCGATGGGGCCTGCTAACCCAGCCTTGCCTTTGACAGGCTTTTCTGACTGGGCTTCTCCGGCGGGCGAGTGTACAGGCTTACCCCTGACAAAACCCATACGTTGCAAAATCGAGACAATCATTTGGCCATCATCACACCAAAGACTGCTCCATACCCTGCAGCAAAATGTCCTTGGGCAGGTCAATACCGATGAAGACCATTTTGCTGCCCCGCTGCTCACCCTCGGCCCATTGTGGCCCCAGATCGCTACCCATCAACTGGTGCACGCCCTGGAAAATCACCTTGCGGTCCGTACCCTTCATATAGAGCACTCCTTTATAACGCAACATCCGTGGGCCATAAATATTGACGATGGCACTCAAAAAGTCTTCCAGCTTGGCTGGGTCGAACGGCCGGTCGGACTTGAAGACAAAGCTCTTCACGTCGTCGTCATGGCGGTGGTGGTGACCCGCGCCGTGCGCGTGTGAGGGGTGGTCGCAATGCTCACCGGGTGCGTGGTCATGGCCTTCGTGGCCTGTTTCATGGTCACCGTGGCCGTGGTCATGCCCGTGGTCGTCTTCCTTCAGGAAGTCCGGGTCGATGTCCAGCTTGGCGTTCAGGTTAAAGCCACGCAGGTCAAACACCTCGCTCAGGGCCACCTCACCAAAATGCACCGCCTTTTGCGGCGCACGGGGGTTCATGTGCTTGATGCGGTGCATCAGCGCTTCAACTTCGTCTGGTGACACCAGATCGGTCTTGCTGATGAAAATCTGGTCCGCAAAGCCCACCTGCCGGCGCGCTTCCTGGCGGTCGTTGAGCTGCGTTTGTGCATGCTTGGCATCCACCAACGTCAAGATGGAGTCCAGCAAATAGGACTCGGCGATCTCGTCGTCCATAAAAAAGGTCTGGGCCACCGGGCCGGGGTCCGCCACGCCGGTAGTTTCTATGACCACGCGCTCGAAGTCCAGCTCGCCTTTGCGCTTTTTCTCTGCTAAATCGCGCAGCGTCGCGCGCAGGTCTTCGCGGATGGTGCAGCAGATGCAGCCATTGCTCATCTGGATGATCTGCTCATTGGTGTCGCTGACCAGAATGTCGCTGTCGATGTTCTCTTCACCGAATTCGTTTTCGATGACGGCGATCTTTTGGCCGTGGGCCTCTGCCAGCACGCGCTTGAGCAACGTGGTTTTGCCCGAGCCCAAAAAGCCGGTCAGGATGGTGGCGGGAATCAAACTCATGGCGGAATCCAAAAATCAGAAGGTGGGGAGTGTACTGGTCATTTCAAGATGTCATTTGCGCATTACGACTAGACCTTTGAGGTATTCGCCCTCTGGAAACGCAATCGTCATCGGATGATCGGGTGCACCGCCCATGCGTTCGGTGATGAAGCCGTCTACTCCGGCGTCAGACCCAGCGCCCGCCACGATTTTGTGGAACAGGTCGGGGCTGATGCCGCCGGAACACGAGTAGGTGAACAACACACCGCCCGGCTCCAGCAGCTTTAAGGCCAGCCGGTTGATGTCTTTATAAGCACGGGCCGCACGTTCGGCATGCGCCACCGTGGGCGCAAACTTGGGCGGGTCCAGCACGATGGCGTCAAAGGTGCGGCCTTCGTTCAAAAACTGACGCAGCGACGCGTTGACGTCTGCATCCATGAACGTGGTTTGTGCCACATCCAGGCCGTTGAGCGCGACATTGGCACGGGCTTGCTCCAGCGCCGCGCTGGAAGAATCGATGGATGTGACGTGCGATCCGGTAAAACCACCTGCCCGCAGCCCCGCCAGCGCCGCCACGGTAAAACCGCCGGTATAGCAAAAGCAGTTGAGCACGCGCTGAAAGCCGAGGCGCTGGGCGTAGTCGGCAAACTTCTTGCGGCTGTCGCGTTGGTCTAAATAGAAGCCGGTCTTGTGGCCGTCGGCAATGGACAGGCCCAATTGCCATTCGTGCTCACGCAGCACAAAGTCGGTAGGCGTGTCGGCATCGCCACCGCGCAGCCAGCCCTTAACCTCGGACAGGCCTTCCAGTGCACGGCTGCTGGCGTCAGAGCGCTCGTAGAGCTTGGTCAGACCCGTTTGCGCCAACAGCGCATCGGCCAACACGGCCTTCCAGCGCTCGGCACCGCTACTTAAAAACTGGGCCACCAGCGTGTCGCCATAGCGGTCGACGATCAGGCCCGGCAGGCCATCGGACTCGCCGTGGATCAGACGCAGTCCATTGCTCTGTATATCAAACCGGGCTCTAGCCCCCGCAGCTGCTGCAATAGCCGCTATGAAAAACGGAGCATCTATGCGATGGGCTTCGTCAAAGCTCCAGACCCGGGCGCGGATTTTTGAGGTGGGGCTGAACGCTGCCCAGCCCAAAAAAGCGCCAGTATCAGACTCCACCCGCACGGTTTCGCCGCTATCGGCGGTGCCTTTGGCGATGGCGGATTCGAAGATCCATGGGTGGCGGCGCTGCAGGGAGCGCTCTTTGCCGGCGCGTAGTCGTAGGGTTTTCATAGACACCGATTGTGCTGCAGTCGCTCAACATCAAGCGCACCGGTCGAATGGAATTTTTTAAGGAATTGCCTGCTCCCCCCCTAGGCAATGTCACCCCGCAGTGCTAGTCTGAGCAGGCGACATGAACGCCTACATCTATTAATGAAGGATTTCGTATGGACTTCACCGACATGAAAATCTCGACCCGCATGACACTGGGTTTTGCCGTCCTGGTTGCCCTGGTCAGCCTGATGGCCGGCTTTGGCTTTATCAAAGTCAAAAGCACCAACGAATCCATAGGCACGATTTACGCCGACCGCGTAGTGCCCCTCAGACAGCTCAAAATCGTCAGCGACATGTATGCCGTTGGCATTGTGGACGCGACCAACAAGGTGTCCGTTGGCATCATGGACCCCAAGACTGCGGCCAACGATGTCACCAAATCCTTGGTCGAGGCCGAGTCTCAGTGGAAAGCCTATATTTCCACTAGCCTCACCGAAGAAGAAAAACGCGGGGTGGCGCAGGCCACAGGTCTGATAGCCCAGGCACAACCGGTCGTTGCCCAGGCCAAAGCCGCAATGGAATCCGGCGACAAGGACAAGGTGACCGCCATGGTCAAGCCCCTGTACGAAGCCATCGACCCCATGAGCACCGCCATATCGACCTTGATTGACATCCAACTCAAGGAAGCCAAGGCGGAATTCGACCGGTCAACAGAAAATTACCAGCGCACCATCTTTCTGTTTAGCTTAGTGGTGGCCCTGTCCATTGCCGTGGGCAGCTTCATCGCCTGGACGTTAATCAAGGCCATCACCCGGCCCCTGAACCAGGTGGTGGACATTGCCCGCAGCGTAGCCAGTGGCAACCTCACCCTGCAAATTGACGGTGCTGGTAAGAGTGAGACCGGCATGGCGCTTGCGGCCCTGAAGGAAATGCAGGACAACTTGGTAGAAGTGGTCACGACCGTGCGAGTGGGCAGCGAGGGGGTAGCTGGTGCCAGCGCCGAAATTGCCCAGGGCAACAACGACCTCTCCATGCGCACCGAACAGCAGGCCAGCGCCTTGGAAGAAACCGCCGCATCCATGGAAGAGCTCAGCTCCACTGTCAAGCAAAACGCCGACAGCGCCAAACAGGCCAACCAGTTGGCACAAAACGCCTCCACCGTTGCCATACAGGGCGGCAATGTCGTAGGCCAAGTGGTCGAGACCATGAAGGGCATTAACGAATCTAGCCGCAGGATTTCGGACATCATCAGTGTCATCGACGGTATTGCGTTCCAGACCAATATCCTGGCGTTGAACGCCGCAGTCGAAGCCGCACGTGCCGGGGAACAAGGCCGCGGCTTTGCCGTTGTGGCCAGCGAGGTGCGGTCTTTGGCCGGACGCAGCGCAGAGGCAGCCAAAGAAATCAAGACTTTGATCAACGCCAGCGTGGAGCGCGTCGAACAGGGCACTATTTTGGTCGACAAGGCGGGCGTCACCATGACCGAGGTGGTGACCAGCATTCGCCGTGTGACCGACATCATGGGCGAGATCAGCGCCGCCAGCGGCGAGCAGGCCATGGGGGTGCAACAAGTCGGTGAGGCGGTCATGCAAATGGACCAGGTCACCCAGCAAAACGCTGCGCTGGTTGAACAAATGGCGGCCGCGGCCAGCAGCCTGAAGACTCTGGCCAGCGACCAAGTGCGGGCGGTAGCGGTGTTTTTGCTCCCCCCTGGCAGACAGATGGCCGCCATTGGTATGCGCCGCTAATCGATAAGCATCAATCCTTTTTGTGGCCTTTGGCATGCGCCCGCGGGTGGGCCGCGTCATAGACCTTGGCAAGATGCTGAAAATCCAGCCGTGTGTAGACCTGGGTGGTGCTGATGTTGGCGTGGCCCAGCAACTCCTGCACAGCGCGCAGATCGCCGCTGGATTGCAAGAGGTGGCTGGCGAATGAGTGGCGCAGCATGTGCGGGTGCACCGGCGTGGCCAGCCCGGCCTGCAGGCTGCGGCTGCGCAGGCGCTGCCAGACCGATTGGGCCGTGAGCCGCGTGCCATTGCGGCCGATGAACAACGCCGTACTGGTGGTGTTGGCAACCGCCTGACCCACCACAAACGCCGCACGCGCCTGCTGCCAAGCCTGCAACGCCAACAGCGCTTGGCTTCCTACCGGCACTGCACGCCACTTGCTGCCCTTGCCGCAGACGTGGGCTTGGGCGGCGTCCATATCGATCCAGCCCTTGCCCTGGGCATTGCCCACGGCGCTGGCCTGGGCGTCCAGGCCGATCAACTCACCGACTCGCAGGCCGCTGGAGTACAGCAGCTCGACCATGGCGGCGTCACGCAGCTCCAGCAGCTGAGCCTCGGCAGTGCCTTCTGGTGTGGTGCTTGTAGATGAAATAGCCTTGTAGCCCCCGTCGTTATTGACTATCCCGCTATCTTTTTTGAATTTAGCCAGCTGCACGGCCTCGTCCACGCCCAACGCCTTGGGCAGGGGCTTGGGGGCTTTGGGCGCGCGCACGTCTTGCACCGGGTTGCTGGCCACCAACCCCTGACGCCCCAGCCAGGTGTAGAAGCCGCGCCAGCCGGACATGATGAGCGCAATGCCGCGCCCGCTGCGCCCACCACTGTGCATCTGCGCCACCCAGCGGCGGATGTGGGCGTTGCGCACCTCAGTCAGCGCGACCGGGACTTTGGCCGCGTAGTCTTTGAGTTTGAGCAGGTCTAGCGCGTAAAGCTCGACTGTGCGGGCGGCCAACCGCTTTTCGACGCGCACGTATTCGAGGTAACGCTCTATGAGTGCAGCGCCCTCGTACACGGCCCTACTTCAACCGCGACAGCGCGGCGCTGGCCAGTTCACCCAAGCGGGCCAGGAAGTCGGTGCCCATCCCGCTGTGAAAGCGGTGTGCGTCGGGTGACGCCAACACCAACATGCCAAAAGCAGGCTGCATGCCGTCGGCCGAAGTGCCGCCACGCAGCGGAATCAGCGCCAGCGAGCTGAC
>Ga0105048_10016605_pt1 | contig 11373 bp, 5 predicted proteins | sample MAT05_FD_78382 | JGI IMG/M metagenome (GOLD analysis project Ga0105048, IMG submission 78382) | Freshwater microbial communities from Lake Fryxell liftoff mats and glacier meltwater in Antarctica - MAT-05 | ecosystem: Environmental > Aquatic > Freshwater > Ice > Liftoff microbial mat | place...
AATTCACGCACCAGCACCGCGTCGGCCTTGCCCGCGTGCCGCTGCCGGCCCTTCCCTGCCGTCTCGAGTTCGGCTTCCGCAGCGGCCTGCGCCGCCTCGGATTGCAGCGGCTCGACGGCCACCATGGCCATGTTGCAATGTGCGGTGAAGCTGCCGTCGGGATCGTAGACATAGGCCAGCCCGCCGCTCATCCCGGCCGCGAAGTTGCGCCCGGTCTTGCCGAGCACGACGACCGTACCGCCCGTCATGTACTCGCATCCATGATCGCCGGTGCCCTCGACGACTGCAGTGGCGCCGGAATTGCGTACACAGAAGCGCTCGCCCGCCACGCCGCGAAAGAAGCCTTCGCCGGCCGTCGCACCGTACATCACGGTGTTGCCGATGACGATGTTGTCTTCAGCCTTGGCCGGGCACGCGGGATCGGGGTAGACGACGATGCGACCGCCCGACAGCCCCTTGCCAACGTAATCGTTGGAGGCACCCTGCAGCTCGAATGTGATGCCGTGCGCCAGAAATGCACCGAAGCTCTGGCCGCCGATGCCGCTGAAGGCCACGTGGATCGTGTCCTCCGGCAGGCCTTCGTGGCCGTACTTCTGCGCGATCGTGTTCGACAACATCGCGCCGACGGAACGGTTGGCGTTGCGGATTTTCTGGGCGATGCGCACCGGCTTGCCGTGCGTCAATGCGGGCTCCGCCGCCGCGATCAGCTGGTGGTCGAGCGCATGCACGAGCCCATGGTCCTGCACCTCCTTGTGCGAGCGCGCGACATCGGCCGCCACCTTCGGCTGGTGGAACACGCGCGAGAAATCGAGTCCGCGCGCCTTCCAGTGTGCTATGCCTTCACGCATGTCGAGGAGGTCCGCCCGCCCGATCAGTTCCTCGAAGGTGCGAAAGCCCATATGCGCCATCAGTTCGCGCACTTCCTCGGCCACGAAGAAGAAATAATTGACGACGTGCTCGGGTGCGCCGGTGAACTTGCGGCGCAGCACCGGATCCTGCGTGGCCACACCCACCGGACAGGTGTTGAGGTGGCACTTGCGCATCATGATGCAGCCGGTGACGACCAGCGGCGCCGTCGCAAAGCCGAATTCATCCGCGCCGAGCAGCGCACCGATCACCACGTCGCGGCCGGTCTTCATCTGGCCATCGACCTGGACGGCGATGCGTCCGCGCAGGCGGTTCAGTACCAGTGTCTGCTGCGTTTCCGCAAGGCCCAGCTCCCACGGCGTGCCCGCGTGCTTGATCGACGACACGGGCGATGCGCCGGTGCCGCCGTCGTGGCCGGCAATCGTGACGTGATCGGACTTGGCCTTGGCGACACCCGCGGCCACCGTACCCACGCCGACTTCGGATACGAGCTTCACCGAGATCGAGGCCTTCGGATTGGCGTTCTTCAGATCGTGGATCAGTTGCGCGAGGTCCTCGATCGAATAGATGTCGTGATGCGGCGGGGGTGAGATGAGACCCACGCCGGGCACCGAGAAGCGCAGCTTGGCGATGTACTCGGACACCTTGTGGCCCGGCAACTGGCCGCCTTCGCCGGGCTTGGCACCCTGCGCCATCTTGATCTGGATCTGGTCGGCCGAGGCGAGATACTCCGCGGTGACGCCGAAGCGACCCGAGGCCACCTGCTTGATCTTCGAGCGCAGGCTGTCGCCGGCCAGCAACGGTATGTCGTGCTCGATCTGCGCCTTGCCGATCACCGTGGCCAGCGTGTCGCCGGCGACCACGCCACTCGAGCCCGTGCGCAACTCGTTGCGATAGCGCGCTTCGTCTTCGCCGCCTTCGCCGGTGTTGGACTTGCCGCCGATGCGGTTCATCGCCACCGCCAGCGTCGTATGGGCTTCCGTCGAAATCGAGCCGAGGCTCATCGCTCCGGTGGCGAAACGCTTCACGATCGACACCGCCGACTCTACCTCCGCAATCGGCACTGGCGGCGTGTCTGTGGCCTTGAACTCGAAGAGTCCACGGAATGTCTTCAGCTCGCGGCTCTGCTCGTTGATGAGCTTGGCGTAGTCGCGGTAAGTCGAATAACTGTTGGAGCGCGCCGCGTGCTGCAACTTGGCGATGGACTCGGGCGTCCACATATGGGCTTCACCGCGCGTGCGGTACTGGTATTCGCCACCCGGGTCCAGCATGTCGCGCAGTAGCGGATCGTTGCCGAAGGCCAGTGCATGCAGACGCGCCGACTCTTCCGCCACCTCGAAGAGGCCGATGCCCTCGACGTTGCTGGCGGTGCCGGTGAAATACTTGTCGACGAACGCGCGCTGCAGGCCCACGGCCTCGAAGATCTGCGCGCCGCAGTACGACTGGTATGTGGAGATGCCCATCTTGGACATCACCTTGTAGAGGCCTTTGCAGATGGCCTTGATGAAACGCTTGCCCGATTCCTTCGGATCGATGGACGGAATCGACAACGAGAGCTGCGCGAGCGTTTCCAGCGCCAGGTACGGATGAATGGCTTCCGCGCCATAGCCGGCGAGCAGCGCAAAGTGATGCACCTCGCGCGCACTGCCGGTTTCCACGACCAGCCCGGTGGAGGTGCGCAAGCCGTTCTGCACGAGGTGTTCGTGCACGGCCGCCGTCGCCAGCAACGCCGGGATGGGCAGGGTCTCAGGCGCTACCGCGCGATCGGAAAGGATCAGGATATTGAAGCCTTGCCGGATCGCATCTTCAGCATGCGCGCACACGCTGGCCAGTGCGGCTTCCATGCCGTTGGCGCCCCAGGCGGACGGGTAGCAGATGTCGAGTTCAGTGGACCGGAACGCGCCGTCAGAATAGAGCTCGACATGGCGCAGCTTCTCCATGTTGTCCGAGGTAAGGATCGGCTGCAACGCCTCGAGCCGCATCGTGGGCTTGGTGACGCCCGCCTTGTAGTCGACCGCGAGGAGATTGGGACGCGGGCCGATGAACGATACGAGCGACATCACCAGTTCCTCGCGGATCGGGTCGATGGGCGGGTTCGTCACCTGCGCAAAGAGTTGCTTGAAATAGTTGAAGAATACTTTCGGTCGGTCGGACAATACCGTCAGCGCGGCATCGTTACCCATCGAGCCGAGCGGTTCCTCGCCGTTTTCGGCCATCGGCGTCAACAGCAACTTCACGTCTTCCTGTGTGTAGCCGAATGCCTGCTGGCGATCGAGCAGCGGGACCTCCGACGCGGGCGCCGGCGCGGGCTCGGGCATCTCCTCCAGCCGCAGCCGGCATGCCTTGATCCATTCGCGATATGGTTTTTGCGTGGCCAGCGTGCGCTTCAGCTCGTCGTCGTCGACGATGCGGCCCTGCTCCAGGTCGACCAGCAGCATCTTGCCCGGCTGCAGCCGCCACTTCTTGACGATGGTGGCTTCGGGAATGTCGAGTACGCCAACTTCAGACGCCATCACGATCATATCGTCGTCGGTGACGATGAAGCGCGCGGGCCGCAGGCCGTTGCGGTCGAGCGTGGCGCCGATCTGGCGGCCATCGGTGAAGGCCATCGCGGCCGGGCCGTCCCACGGCTCCATCAGCGCGGCGTGATACTCGTAGAACGCACGACGATCCTCGTCCATCAGCGGATTGCCCGCCCAGGCCTCCGGGATCATCATCATCATCGCCTGCGACAGCGGATACCCGCCCATCACCAGCAGCTCGAGCGCATTGTCGAAGGACGCGGAGTCGGACTGGCCGTCGTAGATCAGCGGCCAGAGCTTCGGCAGGTCGTCGCCCAGTACGGTCGAGGCGATGGCGCCTTCGCGCGCGCGGATCCAGTTGAAGTTGCCGCGCAACGTATTGATCTCGCCGTTGTGCGAGATGAAACGGAACGGATGCGCCAAGTCCCACGTCGGAAACGTGTTGGTGGAGAAGCGCTGGTGCACCATCGCCAACGCCGACACCATCGTCGGGTCCGCCAAGTCGAGGTAGAACTCGCCGACCTGATGCGCCAGCAGCATGCCTTTGTAGACGATCGTGCGCGTCGACATCGACACGACGTAGAACTCCTTGCCGTGGCGCAGGTGCAATGACTGAATCGCGTGCCCGGCGCGTTTGCGCAGCACGTAGAGCTTGCGCTCGAACGCATCCTGGTCGGCCGTGTCCGTTCCGCGCGCAATGAAAACCTGCCGGATCACCGGCTCCACTTCCTTCGTGCGCTCGGACAGACCGCTGTTGTCGACTGGCACGTCGCGCCAGCCCAGCAACAGCTGGCCTTCGGCTGCGATCGCCCGTTCGATCTCCTGTTCGCAGGCCATCCGGGATGCCGGTTCGCGCGGCAGGAACACCATGCCGACGCCGTAGTGGCCGATGGCCGGCAACGTGATGCCGAGCTTGCCGCAGGCGCGGCGCAGGAAGGCGTCAGGCAGCTGGATCAAAATGCCCGCGCCGTCGCCTTGAAGCGGGTCGGCGCCAGTTGCGCCCCGGTGGGTCAGGTTTTCGAGGATCTGGAGCCCGCGGCGGACGATGGAATGGTCCTTGCGGCCCTTGATATGGGCGATGAACCCCAGGCCACACGCGTCATGTTCGTTGCGCGGGTCATACATGCCCTGCGCCTGAGGTGGCCAATGCGAAGAATCCTGCGCGTCCATCGTCCTCGAGTCCTTGAATCCGGGGGTTGATCGCCTGGCGCGACCGAGAAAAGGTCCGGCGGCGCCTGTGATCCGGAACCGGACTGAAACCGATCCATACTACTCGTGATGTTGCGTTGCGGCAATCGTACCCGGAGCGGCGAGGCTATTACGCCAGCACGGGCGCTCCCATGCCTACGGAAGCAACAGCATCCGCTGGTCGGCACGGCTTTCCCGCGGGGCGGGCTTGCGCCGTGCCTCTACTTGGGCTTTAATCTCAACACTATTGGCTAGATGCTTGTTGCAGCATTCAATTCAGTCGCGAAGCCGCAACATTTTAGGACAACATCATCAGGAATCAATCATGTTAGAACCGCGCCTCAACGCTTGGCTGCGCCCGACACTGGCCCTGGTGGGGCTTGCCGGGATCCTGACCCTTGCCGGTTGCGGCGGCGGTAGCGGTTCTCCCAACAATCCGTTTAACCCACCGCCGGTTGTGCCGATCCTTACGGTGCAGCCGGTTAGCCTGACCGCGTACTCCGGGGTTCCAACCACGGTGACGATTACCAGCGGTCAGGGACCTTTCACCGTGTTCTCGTCGGACACCTCGGTCCTGCCGGTGACGACCGGTGTTTCCGGTAACACGATCGTGGTGCTGCCGGCCCAGGTAACGGCAGATACGTCCGTGACCCTGACGGTCAGCGATGCGCTGGGCAACACCAGACCGGTCGGCGTCAACGTCAAGGCGGCCCCCATTCTCAATGCATTGGCGTTCGCACCCAGCGGGACGGACTGCGGCACGGGGCTTTGCTCCGGCCAGGCCGGCACCGCCTCGGTGACCGCATCGGGCGCGGCCGGTGTGCCGCTCACGGCCCGCAGCATCCGTTTCGATATCGTGTATGGCCCCATCGGCATCATGACCACCAATCCGGGGACACCGGTGGCGCAGACACTGACCGTGGTGACCGACAGCAAGGGCGTGGCCACCGTTGGCGTAACGGCCGTGGTCAATGCGCCGACGCAGCCCGCACAGATCCGGGCCACCGATGTGACGTCGGGCAACCAGCAAATTGTCAATCTGACGGTCGTCAACAATGCGATTGCGTCGCAGTCGCCGCTGACCATCGTGCCGGAGACCGCCACGATCACCGGTGCCTTCGTCAACGCGTGCTCGACGGGATTCCGGATCGACTACTACATCTACGGCGGCTCGCCGCCCTACCAGATCTCGTCGACGTTCCCGAACGGCGTCACGCTGGTCAACAATTTTGTTGCGAAGAGCGGCGGCTTTTTCCAGGCCATCACCAACGGTGCCTGTGTCAATCCGCTGCTGTTCACGATCGTCGATTCCGCCGGCAAGCAGGTCACGGCCTCCCTGATCAACAGCCCGGGAACAGGCACTCCGCCGGGTCCAGGACCGCTCGTCGTCAGCCCCGGAACCATCGGCATCAATTCGTGCTCAGGCAAGAGCCCGGCATTCCAAGTGACTGGCGGGACGGCGCCGTACAACGCCTTCGTGTCGAGCGGTCCTGGTGCGCCAAGCCTCTCACCGCAAGTCATCGGGTCCGATGGTGGCCAATTCAACGTCACGTTCTCCGGGCCTGAACCGATCAGCGGCACCACGACCATCATCGTTTCGGATTCGTCAGTTCCGCTCAGGACATTTACGGCGACCATCGCCTGCACGCCGCCTGTCGCGCCACCGGTCGTACCCCCGACCGTGCTGACGGTCAGCCCGTTGGCGGCTGGTAGCGCAACATCGAGTTGCTTCAATGTCGCCTTCCCGTTCGTCATCACGGCTGGAACGGCTCCGTTTACAGCGGCGTTCTCGATTGCTCCGCTCCCAGGTTCGAATGCCCTGATCACACCGCCGACGATTGCGCGAGTTGGCGATGGATTCCTGGTCACCGGCCTGGTCGACGTCTCCGCGGGCGGTGCGCGAGACACTTTCATCACCGTACGCGACTCGGTTGGTGGTGCCCCTGTCGTGGTCAGGGTCACGTGCCCCTGAGAATGGTCCGCAACTAACCAAGCCAACGGCCGCGTCTGCGGCCGTTGGCTTTTGGTCGGGCTAATCATTCTGCGACGCCCCGACAACAGCAGCGACGCGACCGTGGCGGGAACTACGTCAGGACGGCCGCAAGCTCGGTCTCGGGCACTGCGTCGGTGACGACGGCATCTCCCAGCGCATCAAGCAGAACGAAGCGGATGCGACCCGCCGCCACCTTCTTGTCGCGGCCCATCAGGTCGAGCCAGCGTGCCAGCGGAATTACTGGCGGTGCCGTCGGCACGTCGAGCTGCCGCAACAGTGCGACGAGCCGGTCGACGTCGCCGCCGGGCAAACCACGAACGCGCGCCGACAACCGCGCGGCCAGCACCATGCCCACCCCGACGGCCTCGCCGTGCAGCCACGCGCCGTAACCGGCATGCGCTTCGATCGCGTGGCCGAAGGTGTGGCCGAAGTTGAGCACGGCGCGCACGCCGCCCTCGTGCTCGTCCATGGCGACGACCGCGGACTTGATCACGCAGCTCGCGTGAATTGCATGCCGTAACGCGTCCGGGTCCGCAGCGGACAAGCGCGCGGCATTGCGTTCGAGCCACGCGAAGAAATCGGCGTCACGGATTGCGCCATGCTTGACCACTTCGGCCATGCCAGCGGCCAGCTCCCGCGGCGGCAACGTGGCGAGGCATCCGGTATCGATCAGCACCAGGCGTGGCTGATGAAAAGCGCCGATCATGTTCTTGCCCAGCGGATGATTGATGCCGGTCTTCCCACCGACCGAGGAATCCACCTGCGCCAGCAATGTGGTCGGGATCTGCACGAAGGGCATGCCCCGCTGGAAGATCGCAGCCGCAAAACCGGTGATGTCACCGACCACGCCTCCGCCCAGCGCGACCAATGCCGTGTTGCGCTCCGCCCGCATTTCCAGCAGTCGGGTCAATACATCATCGAGCGTTCCCTGGTGCTTGTGGGCCTCGCCATCGGGAATGGTGATGGTGTCGGCGACAACCCCGGCTGCCGCCAGACTGCGCAGCAACGGGGACAGCCAATAGGCCGCCACCGTCGGATTGGTGACCACAATAACCCGGCGTAGCGTTTGCTCATGCAGCAGCACGCCGGCGCGATCAAGCAAGCCGTGGCCGATATGGATCGGATAGCTGCGTTCGCCCAAGTCCACACCCAGCGTCGTGGTCGTGTCGACGTTCATGCCTCGGGCTCGAGGAACTCGAAGAGGCGCACCAGCCGCATCACCTCGGTGCGTTCCGACGCGACCACGTGATCGGCCACTTCCCGATAGAGGGCGTCGCGCTGGTGGTAGAGCTCGGTCAGACGTGCCATTGGATCGCCCGTCTTCAACAAAGGCCGGTTGCGACTGTGCCGCACGCGCTCCCACAGGGTGACTGGTTCGGCGTGCAGGTACAGGACCGTGCCGTTGTCCTTCAGGCGGACGCGATTGGCGGGCCGCAGCACCGCGCCACCGCCCGTGGAGAGGACGATTCCATGCAACCGAGTCAATTCGGCAATCGTCATTTCTTCGCGGTCGCGAAAGCCCACCTCGCCCTCGATCTCGAAGATGGTGGGAATGGACACGCCAAGCCTATGCTCGAGCTCCGCGTCGGCGTCAACGAATCGCTTGTGCATGCGCCGCGCCAGTTGCCGGCCCAGCGTGGACTTGCCGGCGCCGGGAAGGCCGACCAGAAACAAATTGCCCCGGTGCAGCGGCACCGGGGCAATTGGGGAAGGATTGCTGACCGGATCGCCCGACGTATCGCTCACCGCACCGAGGTTACCGTATCCCGGACGATGCGCGGCGTGAGGAAGATCAGGAGTTCGACCTTTTCGCTGTTGGTGCCCGTTTGCTTGAACAGGTAGCCCAGGATCGGCAGATTGCCAAGCCAGGGCACCTGCGTCACATCGTTGCGAATCGTTTCCTCGTAGATGCCGCCGATCACTGCCGTATCGCCGTTGTTGACCGAGATCTGCGTGACGACGTTCTTCGTGTCGATCGAGGGCACCTGGAAGCCACCACCGAGCGGCACGAACTGCCCCACCGAGTCCTTGCGCACCTCGACCACCATGATGATGCGGCCATCCGCGGTGATCTGTGGCGTGACGTCAAGGCGGAGCACCGCCTTCTTGAACGCGACCGTGGCCGGCGAGTTAGCGCTGCCCGGCGTGACATATGGAATTTCCGTGCCCTGCTCGATCGCCGCCTTCTGGTTGTCGCCGGTAACCACACGCGGGCTCGACACGACCTTGCCGCGGGCATCGGCTTCAAGGGCCGACAACTCGAGGTTGATCAAATTGCCGCTGCCGAGGTTGATCAGCGTGAGTGCAAGCTGCCCGGCCGCGTTCGGAACAGGCAGGTTTACGTTCAACTGCGGCGAATCGGAGTAACCGGTCGAGGCCAGGCCGGCCGCCAGCTCGAACGGCGTCTGCGTGCGCGTCTCACGGATGAGGCGGTCGCCTTCCGTCCGCACGACCGGCGTGGTGCTGAGCGAACCGCTCGTACCCGCCGCGTATTTGTTGTTGAGCGTGAATCCGGTCTGTTGCCCGAAGCGAACACCCAACTGCTGGCTGAATCTGTCGTTGGCGATGACGATTCGGGCCTCGATCAACACCTGCCGGATGGGCGTGTCGATCTGCCGGATGATGCGGCGGACGTCCTCGAGCCGTTGCGCCGTGTCCTGCACGAAGAGGATATTGGAGCGTGGATCGACCACGGCCACACCGCGCCGGCTCAGGATTGAACCCTGTCCGCCGGTGGCGGTTTGCCCGGCACCCGCGCCGGCCTGCTGGCGATTGGAGATGATCAGGCGCTCGAGGTCGGAGGCCTTGATGTAATTCAGCTGGAATGATTCGGACACCAGCGGCTCGAGCTCGCCGATCTGGATCGCGCTTTCAAGCTGCTGCTTTTCCTTCAGCGCCAATTCTTCCCGCGGCGCGATCAGCACGACATTGCCGTTCTTGCGCATGTCGAGGCCCTTCGTCTGCAGGATGATGTCGAGCGCCTGGTCCCACGGGATGTCCTTGAGGCGCAGCGTGAGGTTGCCCTGCACGGTGTCGCTGGTGATGATGTTGAGGCCGGTGAAATCGGCGATGACCTGCAGCACAGCGCGCACTTCCACGTTCTGGAAGTTGAGCGACAGCTTTTCACCCTTGTAGCCGCCACGGGAACCCTGAACGAGCTTGTTCGGGTCTTCCTGGATGGGCTTGATCTCAATGATGAAGCGGTTGTCGGTCTGGTAGGCCGAGTGTTCCCACAGCCCGCGTGGCTCGATGACCATGCGCGCATTGGAACCTTGCGGGAATGTTTCGACGGTGACCACCGGCGTGCCGAAATCAGCCACGTCGATCCGGCGCTCGAGGTTGCGCGGAACGTTGGTCTTCAGGAAATCGACCACCAGCGTACGCCCCTGTTGCCGGATGTCGATGCCGGCGGAACTGTCCGACATGTCGACCACGATGCGGCCTTCGCCGTTGCGTCCGCGACGAAAGTCGATGTCGCGCAGCGCATGCTGGGTCTCACTGGGCTTGGCCTCGGCGAAGCGCTGCACGGCGTCGGACCCCGGCTTGACCGCTTCCTGGTCGTTCAGCGTGACGATGACGACGTTGCCTTCAACGGCAGTCTCGAAGGTTTGCGGCTTGTTGAGGTTGAACACGACGCGGGTGCGATTGCCCGCGGTGATGAGGTTGAAGCTGCGCAATGCCGCTTCGTCCACGGTCCGCTGCGTGGCCCCGAGTCCGTTGGCGGTATCGAGGAAATCAAGGGCGAGGCGCGGCGGGCTCTGGATCGAGAACGTGGCAGGCGGGTTGGCCGGCGGATTCTTCAGCTGGAAGCGCACCACGGTGCGTCCGGAACTTGCTTTGGAAACAGTGACGCCTTCAAGACTGTTCGCCGATTGCGCTATCGCGACGCCTGCGAAAAGCCAAGCGCCGAGGGCCGCCAGAAGGACACTCCAGCCCCGGGGCCAAGTTCGCGCCGCGGGAGGTGTGGGGATGCCGGTCAAGGCGTTCATCGTCTGCGCTCCTGTGGTCGTGCATCAGCCTGCTGCAACTGCAATGTGCTCGAACGTTCGGTCCAGTCGCCGGCCCCGTCCTGCACCAGCTCTTTCAGCTTCACTTCGCTGTCACCGATCCCGGTGACGACGCCGAAGTTCTGGCCGAGGTAGTTGCCCGCCCGCACCTGGTAGACATCACGTTCCGGCGTGCGCACAAGCGCGAACACCGTCTTGTTCTTCTCGAGCGTGCCGACCATCAGCAACGACTCGAGCGGGAAGGCCTCGAGCGGTTCGCGGCGGCGCGTGAGATCGGGGGACAGTTTGCTGGCCCCCTTTGTGGGTTCGATCTTGCGCGGCTTGAACGGATCAGGCAGGTCAAAAGCGTTGTACGCGAACGGATCGTAGGATCTGATCTGCGGCAACGGGTCGAGCTTGCCGCGCGCGCCCTTGCCCTGGTCGTTCATCCATGCCCGGAGGTCCTGGTGGCTTTCGCCGCCGCAGCCCGCCAGCACGAATGCCGCCATGGTCAACGCGATCGCCAGCCTCATTTCTTGCCCTTGGTGGCCTTGGCCTTGGCAATGGCCTTCTGCTTCGCTATCTCGTCCTCGTCGAGATAGCGGAAGGTCTTCGCTTCGGCGTCAAGCGAGAGCATGCCCTTGTCGTTGGCGATGACCACGTCGTTCAGCGTGACGATGCGGGGCAGCTGCGCCACATCGCTCGCGAATGCCCCCATGTCGTGGTACGTGCCCGTGATGCGGATCTTGATCGGAAGCTCGGCGTAGAACTCCGCCATTCTTTCCTGCGCGGCGGGCCGGAACAGCTCGAACTGCAG
>Ga0105048_10016606_pt1 | contig 11373 bp, 9 predicted proteins | sample MAT05_FD_78382 | JGI IMG/M metagenome (GOLD analysis project Ga0105048, IMG submission 78382) | Freshwater microbial communities from Lake Fryxell liftoff mats and glacier meltwater in Antarctica - MAT-05 | ecosystem: Environmental > Aquatic > Freshwater > Ice > Liftoff microbial mat | place...
AAGAAAGCCGGTAAATGGATCGATGGCATCGGACACGAAGAGAAAGAAAAGACACACGACTTACACGGCCCCATCGACGATGCTTTTACGTGGGAGTTCGGCGTCTTCGGCCCGACCGGCGTGCCTTGGCACGACGATAACCACCGCTTCATTGAGGCAACCCGAACGAACTTTGCTGCGATTTGGGATAAGTATTTCCGTGGCGAATTCTCCAAGAAATGGAAGCCCGGGCCATCTCCTAAAGGGGAAATCACTCCGCGTTTCAATTCCATCCTCTTCGGCGACCCGCAAAGCAACCCCGAGATTGCACGATTGTTGCCGAATTGGCCGATCACTTGGACGAAAGACAAGCTCGTTGTAAACGGTGTCGAATACGACGCTAAGACTCACGTTCCGATGATGATCTATCCGAAGAGTTACAAGAACGGAGGCTTCGGCTACGCGGTTCTCAACTCCGGCCACACGTTCCGCGAGGCCGATTTGAAAGGTTCTAACGTGCTGCTCTACCCACGGTTGGGGGATTGGGCCGTCGTCAAACCGAAGCCTACGAAAGCCGATCCGGGTGCGTACGAAGTTGTCGCCGCGGGCATGTTCGACGAATTCTGGCAATTCCCGAAGAAGAAGTGAGTTTGGTTCGCGGGGAGCTTGCGAGCTTAAATTACTATCGGCTCGCAAGCTCGCCGCGAACATCCCTATTCCAAATCTTTCAGCCGTTCTTCGATGTCTTTGACCAACGCGGGATCACTCATCCGCAACTCGGCCGCGAATCGTTTCGCGGTGGCATCCGGGCAGGTGAGCGCGTAGCGTAAGATCGCGTTGCGCATGCCCCGCGCCGTGTAATTCGGTCGGCCGTAAAGCGGGAGAATCTCCGCCGAGAGATCCCACCATTTCCAACGCCGGAGGTCTTCGATCACCAAATCGGCCAAGTCGCGATCCTTCAACATTCCCTTGTAGATTGCAACGATGGCCGATTTGCTTTCGCTGGGCCGCGTGGTTTGTAGGTAACGCACGGCCGAGAGCGCACCGAGCTTGGTTCCGATTGGGAATTGCGGCTCGCACAGCACCTTGGAAACTTCTTTCCAACCCGGTTCCGGATCGAGAAGAATGATCCCGCTGAGGATGCCGCCGAGGGCACTGACGAGGCTTTCGGTGAGCTTGCCGTTCACCATCCCGGCGAGCACGGCCGCATCGGCCTTCTCCCCGCACAGCCCGAGCAAGAGCGCGTAGACGCCGAGCCTGCCCCCCGGGGTTTTCGGATTCTTCAACATCAGTTTGAGTTTGGTCGCATCAAGGTGGGCCTTGGCTTTGAGAATCTCGGCGTCGGTCGCCTTGGCGAATTCCGTGAAGGCATCGTCCGATACCATATCGTCGCCCGAATCGAGGTGCTTAAACGCGAAGGCCAATCGAGCGCTCGAGTCTTTCTCGTTCAGCTTCGCCACGCCGGAGAGATACTCCGCGATGGCCGCGTTCGAGGATTGCGCCCGCACCGCATCGGGTGCCCCTTTGCGATCGGCAAAGAAAATCACCGCGTCGCCGGTTTCACCCGTCGGTATCGGAATGTACCGGGGCAGCAGGATCATCGACCGCTTTTCCACGATGACGTGGGATTTCAGCAATTTGGTGAAGTGGAATTCGGTGGTACCAGTGGTCGGATCGGCACCGAGTTGCGGGTTCTTGAGCGTGCCGAAGACGACCGCCGCCGCACTTTGGTACTCCTCGCGTACAGTCGCACGACCAGCGGGATTGCCCCCGCAGAACGAGCATGCATTCAGGTAAGGGACTGCGAATACGGATGCGAGCAGCACAAAGTACCGGGTCATGCGAATCCTTCGCGTCGGTTGGGAAAACCATTATTCGCCACAGAGGCACAGAGAACACCGAGAAGACACGATCAGATGGAAATCCATGAGAATTCGGTAGGGGTAGCCCGATCTTTTTCCGAATCGTGCTTTTTCTGCGGAGTCGTGCGGCCGATTGAAACACCAAATCGGAAAGTTATTGGGAGCTATTTTTAACTCAGTGACCTCGGTGTTTTCTGTGACTCAATTCTACTTGTTTTTGGCCGCGACGGGTTTCGGCCGTTCGTCCGCCAGCATTTCCTCGGCGAACTTCACCCGATCGGGGTCGTCTTTACGGGCTTGGTTCACATAGGCGATGGCCCCCGCGTGCTTATGTTCGGCGGCCGAGAGGGCGAAGCGGAGAATGGCACGCTTGATGATCTGCTTGTTATGGCCCGGAAGCGTGGCGATTTGCAATACGAAATCGGTGAGGCCCCATTGGCCCCACTTACGGAGGTCTTCCATCGGCAGGTCGGAAATGTCTTCCTGCATCACCATCGCTTTCATCGCTTCGAGGATCTGATCTTCTTTGATCGAACCGGGGTGATTGTCCCACAGGAATCGCAACACTTTGAGGGCCGCATAGCGAACGCTGAATTCCTTCTTCGGGTTGTTCACGAGGCCCATGAGGTAATCCCACCCCTCTTTGGGGGCGAGCAGAATATACCCGGCGATCATACCATCGAGGCCGCTGCTGAAGGCGTTATCCGGGGAATCGAGGAGTTCGCGGAGGGCCTTGGCATCTTCGGGTTTTCCGCAGTGGCCGAGGAGCAAGCCGTACAAGCCGTGCCGGGAAGCGGGGGTGCCGGGGTCTTTCAGCCACTTCAACAAACGATCCGCCGGGAGCGACGGTGCGACTTTAAGAATGTCTTTGTAATCGGTGTTACCGAATTCCATGTACGCATCGGAGTTGATGATCAACTCGCCGGCATTGAGGTAATCGAAGAAGAATCGCAGGCGGGTGAGGGCATCCTTTTCGCGGGCTTCGATGGCCCCTTTCAAGTATTCGCCGAGCTTGCTCGCCCCTTTGATTTCCTCGCCGCGGTACGGATCGAGCGTGACCGCATCGAAATTCGCATAAGCGAGCGTCGATACGATGGCCGACTTGGCGATATCGCTGGAGGGGTTGTTGATGTTGCAGAACACGAGGAAGCGGTTCAGTTTCTTGCCGGTGGAATCGACACTGATCGACCGCGGCAGCACGATCATCTTCTTGCCGTTCAAGTACGGGTGCGGCTTCACCACGGTTTCGATAGTGAGATCGGTGGTACCGCGGGTGGGATCTTCGGGGTCCCGCTTCACATTGGAAAGCGATCCGAGCACGATGAAATCGGCTTGGCCGACTTCGCCGGAGAGGGTTTGCCCTTGGGCGGAACAAAACGGGCACGCGGTGGCGGTGCCTTGGAGAAAAAGAATAACGGCGCCTGCGAGTGCGAGGCAATAGCGTGGCATGGAGCACTCCGTGCGGAAAAGCGATGAAGCGAACGGCGATTCTTCCTTCACTCTCTCCCCGCTGGGGAGAGGGTCGTCCCGTTTCGGGACGGGGAGAGGGGATTTTTATCTGTTACAAAATCCCCTCACCCCGTCTCGACCTACGATCGAACCGACCCTCTCCCCAGCGGGGAGAGGGTAGAGGATCAACTGCAATTCGCTTATGGCAATTATCGGGGGGAAGCGCATGGGGAAGCAATAGCCTTGGCCAACTGTTAAACGGAGTTTTACCGCGATTTCCTCGGCGTGCGAACGCCGAGGTCGTCGCCGCGGGATTCATCGGTGAAGAGTTTGCCGCCATCGTCCTTGCCGTTAACGCCGACGCTGTAGAAGAGGTAGCCCGTATCGGTCTTCATGTAAATCAGCGGTTTGCCGTTGAAGAGATCGTCGGACACCTTCGCAAGGTACTTGGGAACCAGATCATTGAGTTTGTCCGGGTATTTCTTGTGATCGGCGAAATGGGCCGCGAGTGCGGCGGCAATAATACAGCTGTGGTGCTGCTGTTCTGCGCGGTCATAGGATTCCGCAATTTTGCGTGGTCAAATCATCAGATTGGTGACGCACTTTTTCCCAAGTTGCTCAGTCTGTTTGGCCCGCACCTCTTCTGGCTTTCCTAACTTCTGCAAAAACTTCTCAACACCCGTTTGATTCTTCAACTGCTCTTCGAGAACTTTTAGTGATGACTCAATGTCTTTCAGTGCTTCATTCCGTTCCAAGAAGTTCGGCTTTCGCAACGCGGTGACGGATTTATCGATCCATCCATTGGTATACCGCATGACCTCTTCCCAATCGATCGTTGCCGCGTACCGTTCGATTTCCCGTGGTGTTTTCTCTTTCCGATCAATGCGGAGCGGCTCAAAAATGTCGTAGCCAGAGCGGCGAATCCATTGAATGCTATCGAGGTTCATCAATCGATCGTTGCGGTCAATTTGATCGGCCAACAGGCGAATTGGCGGATTTTTTGCCAACTCAGCCTGATACGCCATCGCTTGTTTGGCCGTCGAATTGCCATATTCGAGGATCGCAATCCCGGTACTGTTTGCAATACCTTTAATGGCAATGCCGGCGAGGACTTCGAACAAGCTTCCCCCACGCGCCACCATGCTACCGTGTTTGTGCAAAGCCACTGTGTGATCGAACGCCGCTTCGATTTTTCCTTCTCCAGCGAGGAGCATAGCCCGCATCGACAAGAGAGTCGCAAGATTCTGATTGAACTGAGTCATCTGCATAGACGCACCGATGAGCATTCCTTTCTTACCATCCTTATGCCGCGAAATCAGTGGCAGGTAGTAGTCCTTTCGTTTGGTTGCCTCGATAGCGACCGCAATCGGTTTCTCATTTAATTTCAGCCACTCGGCATGCCTAGGCAACTCGGCCGCTTTCCACGGTCTCCAACGCACTTCATTTTCGCTCTCCAAGAAAGTATGCCGGGTTTCATCTACTTTGAGCTCCTCTTTGAAAAATTGGAAGTAGTCAATCAAATACTCTCCCTCGGCGGGTGGGGCTTCGACGCCGAGGGCCTTATAGAAATCGGGGTGCAGTTCCTTGCCGTCCGGCTTCGGGCCGAAGCATTTCACCAACAGTACGACGGCGTTCGTCTCCGGCGTGGTGGTGCCTTTCAATTGATTGTTCAAGGCCGCTTCGTAATCGATGAAGCCGTCCGCATCGAGCGGTTCGGTCACGAAGGTGGTATCTTTGCCGAGCTTGAATTTTGGCGTCGGTTTCTTGGGTTCTTTGGCCGCAACCTGAAGAACAAACATTCCGAGTGCGAGTAGCGTTGCAAAACGGATCGAGGCCATCGTATCTCCATTCCGAAGGGTGCATCAGTGATTATGACTTTCGGATCACCGTAAAGCCAGAGCGATTCCGTTGTGGCCATTCCACCCGTTCCGTAGCCTAACCGCGTGACGCCTCGCTCCGCTATGATCCTGATTCTCCTCATCGGCATCTGTGCCGGGGGGTTCGTCGTATGGAACAAATCTAGCTCTTCCGCACCCGAATTCGTGTGGGGCAGGAAGGGCGTTCTCCCCGGCGATTTCTCCCGACCGCGGGCCATCACAATCGATCCGCAGGGGCGGATGTTCATCGTCGATTTCACCGCCCGCATCCAAAGCTTCAACCGCCAAGGCGAATTTCTCGGCGTGAGTTTCACGCCCCCCGATTTCCGAAACGGCCGCCCCAGCGGCCTCGGTATTACTCGCGATGGTAATCTGATCGTCGCCGATTCGCACTACCATACCATTCGTATTTACAACCCTGCCGGGGAGGAACTCTTCCACTTCGGCGGCACACCCGGCGATCAACCCGGCCAACTCGGCTACGTTTCCGATGCGGTTCAAGATTCGGAAGGCTTCTACTATGTGGCCGAGTTCGGGCAGAATGATCGGATCACGAAGTTCGATGCCGAGGGAAAGTTTGTGGCCTGTTGGGGAAAGAACGGCCAAGCCCCGGGTGAGTTTGCACGGGTGCGGGCATTGGCCCTCGGCCCGGACGGCCTGCTCTACGCGGCGGATGCTTGCAATCACCGCATTCAAGTGTTCACGCGAACGGGGGAATTCGTCCGCGAGTTCGGCAAGCCGGGGTCGGCCCCCGGCGAGTTCAACCTGCCGTACGATTTGGCCTTCGCTCCGAGCGGGGAACTTTATGTGGTGGAACGGGGAAACCAGCGCGTGCAAAAGCTAACGAAGGATGGTACATCATTGGGAACGTGGGGCGGGCCGGGGCGCAAACCGGGCCAACTGGCAGACCCGTGGGCACTCGCTGTCGATCGAGAGGGCGTAGTGCATATCGTCGATACCGAGAACCATCGGATACAAAGGGTTCAGCCAGCAGGGTTCAGGGTTCAGTGAAGTTAAAAATATGAATCGCTTCCTCGATCTCATCGGCACACATTGGCTCGCGGCGGTTCTCGCCGCCGTGGCGGTGCTGTTGTACGCCCGTCGCTATTGGATGCTCGCCGGAGGGCTTTTCGCGTTCTCCGTAGGAAGCATTGCTCTCGCCGATTGGTCGTTCCGCCTGAGCGACGATGGCCCGAGTCGAAGTGTCGCGGTGGCTTCTGCCGCGGTTGCCGGGGTGCTACTGCTGTTCGCTGCGATGTTCTTATTGCTGTTCCGCAGGTGGTCGAAGACTTTCGCGGTTCTGATCTTCGCACTCGCCGTACTCAGCCTCGGCGGGTGGATCGGCAGGCCGCTCGGTTCCGGCATTATCGAAGTGTGCCGAAGCTTTGCTTGGTTGCAATTGCTTCAGCCGTGGTGGTTGGTGCTGCTCGCATTCGTGCCGGTGGTGGTGCTCATCAGTCGACGGAGCCTCTCGGGTTTGGGTTCCACGCGGAAATGGGTGGCGATCGGCTGCCGGGCGCTCGTGGTCGCCTGTTTGGTGATGGCACTCGCCGAGCCACGGGTGCGGCGGCCCAGCGATTCCACCACGGTGCTATTCGTGGTGGATCGTTCTTATAGCATTCCGCAGGAATTGATGCTGAGTTCCGCCGGTACGGAAGTCGATCAACGGTGGGAACGCACCAAGAGTATCATCGAAACCGGAATCGCCCGGCGGGGAACGCCGCACCGAAACGATCAGGTCGGCGTCATTCTGTTCGGCAAGCGACCGCGATTGGCTTACCCTGCCGCCAGCGTAACGACGCTTCTTCTCGACGAAAAAGCGGCGGGTACCGTCGATGGCAACTACACCGATATCGCCGCGGCGTTGAAACTCGCGCTGGCCTCCTTTCCGGAAGGCACTTCCAAGCGGATCGTTCTAGTGTCCGATGGCAACGAGAATCTCGGCCGTGCCGAGGAGCAAGCCAACCGCGCTCTCCAGAACAAGATCCCGATCGATACTCTCGCGCTCGCCCCCGGGTTCCGCAACGAGAACGAGGTGCTGATCCAATCGATCGAAGCGCCGCCACTAACGGTGCAGGGGGGTCGCCTCCCCGTTCGCATTCTCATTCGCAATGCCCACCCGACCCGCGAAGTGGATGGCGAACTCGAGGTGCTGCGACTCGGCCGGCAAGGGTTCAACTTGGAAGGCACCGAAGTCCCGATCCAGATCGAAGACGGCCCGCAAGTTCTCGATGCGAAGCACCCGCCACGGGTGCGGCTCGTACCGGGGTTGAACGTCTTCCGCTTCCGCGATCTCGTGCGCGAACAGGCGGGAACGGAATCGTCGTACACCTACAAAGCGAACTTCAAACCGCTGCAATCGGTGCTTAAGCCCGGCGATCCCGCCACTCCCGGTTTGCCCGGCGATCGCCCGAATAACAACCGGGCTACTGCGGCGGTCGTGGCGCGCGGGCAACGGCGAATCCTTTTCGTGGATACCGCCCCGACGCCCGAACAATCGCCCCACCGTTACCTCATCGGCAAGCTCCGCGAAGCCCGGCAACGCATCGATCACTTGGATGTCGCCAAGCTCCCCGGCGATAAATCCGATCTCGGCGTGTTCCTTTCCAATTACGATTGCGTGATCCTCGCCAACGTGCCCGCCGATCTCTTCACCAACGATCAAATGGAAGTTATCCGAACGCAAGTCCACGATCAGGGCTGCGGGCTGGTGATGGTCGGCGGCCCCGATAGCTTCGGCCCCGGAGGTTACCAGCAAACCCCGGTGGAAGCGGCGTTGCCCGTCGATTGCGAAATCAAAGCGAAGAAGGCCTCCGGCAAGGGCGGCCTCGTGCTCGTCATGCACGCTTCCGAGATGGCCGACGGCAACAAATGGCAGAAGGTGATCGCCAAGCTCGCCATCCAACGCCTCGGCCCGGCGGACATGATCGGCGTGTGCGATTACGGCCTCTTCGGCGGCAACGTGAATTGGCAAATCCCGTTCGCCGAAATCGGCGAGGGCAAGGAAGGCCTCTTCGCCAAGGTCGATCGCATGACCCCCGGCGACATGCCCGATTTCGATCCGTTCCTCAAAGCCGCCGCCGATACTCTGGCGAATCCGAAGCACAACCTCGCCGTGCGGCATTGCATCGTCATCAGCGACGGCGACCCGAACTATTCCGGCCCCGGCCAAGCCGCGGTGAAGCTGATGGCCGATAATGGCATCACCTGTACGACTGTTGGCGTAGCGACCCACGGCGTGAACGAAGATATCAAGATGCAAACGATCGCGGCGGGCACGAAGGACGCCAACGGCCGCCCCGGCAACTTCCACAAATGCACGAATCCGAACCAGCTCCCCGCGCTTTACATCAAGGAAACCCGCCGCGTTAGCCAATCGTTTGTCTATGATCGCACCTTCAACCCCAAACTCATACTCCGCGGCGGCCCGGCGGATGGTCTCCCCGATTCTCTGCCGCAGCTCCACGGGTTCGTTCGCACCACGAAGAAAGAATCGCCCCTCTGCGATATGCACATCGAAGGGCCGATGGACGAACAATCGCAATCGCGTTTTCCGGTGTTGGCCTCTTGGCGTTATGGCTTGGGGAAAGCCATCGCCTTCACCGCCGATGCCCGCAGCGTACCGAAAGACGGCATCCGCGGTTGGGATCGCGATTGGGCCGGGTCGGACATTTATCAAAAGTTCTGGGAACAATCGGTGCTTTGGGCGATGCGCGAAGCCGAGACGGGCAAGTTGATCATCGTGACGGAATACAAAGATGGCAAAGTGAAAGTGACGGTGGATGCCCGCGACGAGAAGGAGAAACCGATCGTCGGGCTGAAATTGAAGGGTGCGGTCTCGCCGCCGGGCAAGCCTGGGCCGGGGGAAAAGGCGCCGACGGTCGAGTTTAAGCCGAAGGGTTCGGGGCAGTACGAAGCGGAGTTCACCGCCGAGGAAGCCGGGGCGTATTTCATTCGCGTGGAAGGGATGCAAGGCGATCAGGTATTCGATTCCGCCCGGGCCGGGGTCACGGTTCCATACTCGCCCGAATTCTCCGATCTCGAAACGAACACGCCACTGTTGAAGCGGCTCTCGGAAATCACCGGCGGCAATGCGATACTCGAACCGGAAGACCTCGATTGGCGCGACAAAAAAGCCTTGGAAAAGTTCGCGGCGAGTGCGAACTTTTTCCGCCCGGCACCGAGCACGATCCGGGCGATATTGCCGTTCTGGTTCTGGCTGGTGTTTGCGGCGGGTGTGCTGCTATTCCTCGATATTGCCGCGCGGAGAATCTCCATTGATGCCGAGGAAATCCGCGAATGGAGCCAACGGCATTGGGCGCAATGGCGGCGACAACCGATGTTGGAAGACGTTGAATCCGGCGGACTCGACGCATTGATGCAACGCAAGCGTGCCGTGGGGGATGTGCTGGCGAAAAAGAAGGCCACCGCGAAATTTGCAGGGGAACCGAACACGGAGGAACCGCCTCCGACGAGCGCCGACGAGTACGTTGGCAAATCGACCGGCGGCCCATTGCCACCACCGCCGCCGAGCCGCGAAGTGAAGGCCGAGGCGGAAGGCGACGACGACGACATGATGACCCGGTTGCGAAAGGCCAAGGAACGGGGCAAGAAATGAACTGGGATTCCAAGGGCGAGAGTGAGAACAATCGGATCTTCGTCTATGGAACGTTGCGCAGCGACATTGGGAGTCGGATGTCCGAATACTTGCTTCGCAATTCCACTTTTCTCGGTGCGGGCACGATCCGAGGTGAGATGTACGATTTCGGATCCTACCCCGGAGTGTTCGATCACGAGTATGCCGATGGGCTGATCGTGGGCGAAGTCTATTCCATCCGTGGGGACGCCGCTTCCGAAGTCTGGATCGAACTGGATCGCTACGAAGGTTGCAGTGCCGAGGATGCCGAACCGCAACTGTATCGAAGGCGATTGCTTCCGGTCGATATGCCGAACGGCTCCATCGAAGCGTGGGTGTACGTTCTCCCACTGCGGCCCTATGGCCCCACGCGAATTCCGCACGGCGACTATGCGGTTTGGCTCCGGGAACGCTATGCTACGCAGCAGGGCGGGGCCGAACTCGAACACCTCCACAACGGTGGTAACTCAGCATCATGATTTCCAACACCGCACCAATGGCCGAACGGGCCGCCCAATTCCGCGAACGCTTCGCCGCGCTGGAATCCGAGATCGGCAAAGTAATCGTCGGGCAACCCGAGATCGTACGCGGGGTGCTCACCGGTTTGTTTGTCGGCGGAAACATATTGCTCGAAGGCGTGCCCGGCCTCGGCAAGACGCTCTTGATCCGCACACTCGCCCAAGTGCTCGATCTAAAATTCACGCGGATTCAATTCACCCCGGATTTGATGCCCTCGGACATCGTAGGTACCGACATCATCCTCGAAACGCCGGACGGCAAACGCGAACGCCGGTTTCAAACCGGGCCGCTCTTCTCGCAGATTGTGCTCGCCGATGAAATTAACCGGGCGATCCCGAAAACGCAATCGGCGATGCTCGAAGCGATGCAAGAACGCACGGTGAGTGTCGGCGGCACCACGCACAAATTGCCGGAGCCGTTCTTCGTGTTGGCCACGCAGAATCCCATCGAACAGGAAGGAACTTACCCGCTCCCCGAAGCTCAACTCGATCGATTCCTGTTCAAATTACTCGTGCCGTTCGTAACCCGCGACGAACTCAATCGCATCTTGGATCGAACGACGCGGAACGAAAATCCGACGGTGAACAAGGTGATGGAAGCGGGCGAAATTCAGCAGTGGATGCAACTGGTGCGCGAGGTACTCGTGGCGAACCCGGTGCAGGATTACGCGATCCGATTGTTGCTGGCCACCCACCCGCAGAGCGAATACGCCACGAACGACACGAACCGATTTTTCCGGGCCGGGGCTTCGCCGCGGGGGGCGCAATCGATGATCCTCGCGGCGAAGGTTCGCGCATTGTTGGAAGGTCGTTTCAACGTATCGTTCGAGGATGTAAGCAAGGTGTACTTCCCGGCGATGCGACACCGGGTGTTGTTGAATTTTGAAGCCCAAGCCGAGAACGTAACGAGCGATAGCGTACTCGCCGCGATTGTGAACGAGGTGAAGGAGAAGATCGGTTAACCCTCGCGCGGAAGTATCATGACGGCCATTCAAGAGTTTGTCGAAATAGGCGATGCCCGGTTATCCGCATCGAACTTCGTGCGATATGTA
>Ga0105048_10016607_pt1 | contig 11373 bp, 7 predicted proteins | sample MAT05_FD_78382 | JGI IMG/M metagenome (GOLD analysis project Ga0105048, IMG submission 78382) | Freshwater microbial communities from Lake Fryxell liftoff mats and glacier meltwater in Antarctica - MAT-05 | ecosystem: Environmental > Aquatic > Freshwater > Ice > Liftoff microbial mat | place...
CCGGCGTGCGCGGGGATGCCAGCACTGTGGATGTGGGATTCCGGTTGGGACCGCGTCTCAACGCCGCCGGTCGGTTGACCGACGCGATGACCGCGCTGGAATTATTGCTGACGACCGACGCGACCCGGGCGCAGGCCTTGGCCAAATTACTGCACGAGCAGAACGCCGAGCGCCAACAGATTCAGGAACACCTCTGCGCGGCGGCGCTGGCACAGGCGCATGAACAGGAACTTGATCGTGTCTTGGTGCTGGCGAACGACGCGTGGCATCCCGGCGTCATCGGGATTGTGGCGTCGCGAGTCGTGCAGGAGTTTTACCGGCCGACGGTTGTGATCGGCACGGGCGGCAAAGGATCCTGCCGTAGCATCAGCGGCTTCTCCATGGTCGCCGCGTTGCGCGCGAGTGCGCCGGCACTGGAGAAATTTGGTGGTCACGAAATGGCCGCCGGGCTGACAGTCAAACCGGGTCAGATTGCGGAGTTGCGCCGGCTTTTGAACGAACACGCGGCGGGCGTGTTGCGCGAGGAGGATTTGGCGCGACGCATCGTGGTGGATGCCGTGGTGCGGATCGAGGAACTGGATGACGAATTCTTCGCGGGACTGGCGCAGTTTGAACCGTGTGGCATGGATAACCCGGCCCCCTGTTTTGCCGTCGAGCGAGTGCGGTTGCGCGGCGAACCACGCGTGGTCGGCAAGAATCACCTGCGATTCAGTGTCACGGACGGCACGTCAACCGCCGGCGCCATCTGGTGGAACAAGGGCGACTACGAGTTGCCAAGGGGCGAGTTCGACATGGCCTGCCAGCCGGAGGAGAACGAGTTTCGGGGTGAAACCACGCTGCAACTAAAAGTGCGGGACGTTCGCGAAAAAAAATAGAGGGACGCGGTGGCGTCCCCCCAGAGAAAATCGCGGGAACCTACGCGGCCTGACGGACGCGCGGAGCCTTGGTGACCCGGCCGCTCTTGATGCACACCGTGCAAACTTTGAGGCGGCGACGAACGCCATCCACCACCGCGTGGGCGGTCTGCACATTCACATGGAACGTGCGCGGGGTGACGGCGGTCACGTGCTGACCGATACCGCCGGTTTTCTTCGATTGACCACGGCGCAGGATATGGTTGCCGCGCACTTGGTGTTTATCGCAAATATCGCATCGTCGAGACATAATTGATTACTCCATTTCGCTTTGGGAGCGCGAACAATAGCGAAAGCCCCACCCCCACGCAAGGGTAATTTTGGGCCTGTCAGCAGTGCCATCCGATGCGAAAGAGGACAAGCCCCCTTCCTGAGCGGTTAGCCGCGTAATTTCCCTGTGATGAGGGGGACGAGGTCGGCGATTTTGATGCGCTCCTGTTGCATCGTGTCGCGGTCGCGCAGGGTGACGGTGTCTTGGAGATCGGGGCCTTTTTCGCCGAGCGTTTCAAAATCCACCGTTACACACCACGGGGTGCCTTGTTCGTCTTGGTAGCGGTACCGTTTGCCGATGTTGCCGCGGTCGTCCCAGTCGGTGGTGAAATGTCGTTGCAACAGCTTGAAAACTTCCTGGGCTTTCTCGATGAGCGGCGGCTTGTTGCGGAGCAGGGGGAAAACCGCCAGTTTGACCGGGGCAATCCGGGGGGCAAAGCGCATGACAACGCGGACATCGCCGGGCGCGACTTCTTCCTCGGCATAGGCCGAGCAAATCAACGCGAGCGCGATGCGGTCCACACCGGCGCTCGGTTCGACGACGTGGGGGATGAACTTCGTTTTGGATTCGTCGTCGAAATACTCCATGCTCTTGCCCGAGAATTTCTGGTGCTGGCTCAGGTCAAAATCGCCACGGGCCGCGATGCCTTCCAATTCCTGCACACCGAACGGGAACTCGAACATGACGTCCACACAGGCGCTGGCGTAGTGGGCGAGTTCTTCTTTTTTGTAGGTGTAGCAGCTCAGTTTGTTGGCCGGCAGGCCGATGGTTTCGTACCACTTGAGACGTTCTTTGACCCAGTACTCGTGCCACTCGGCGCTGGTGCCGGGTTTGATGAAGAATTCGAGTTCCATCTGCTCGAATTCCCGGCTGCGGAAGGTGAAGTTGCGCGGGTTGATCTCGTTGCGGAACGCTTTCCCCATTTGCGCGATGCCGAACGGGATTTTCTGGCGCGAGACGCTGAGGACGTTATTGAATTGGGCGAAGATGATTTGGGCGGTTTCGGGACGGAGATAGACCCGGTTGTCATCGTCTTTGATGGGGCCGGCATGGGACTCGAACATCAGATTGAACTGCCGGGCTTCGGTGTAGTCGTGCGGACCGCCTTCGGGGCATTTCGTTTCGGGTAGTTGATCGGCGCGCCACCGGCCTTTGCATTTCCGGCAATCCACCATGGGATCGGTGAACGCCGTGGTGTGGCCGGACGCTTCCCAGACGCGGGGATGACAGATGATGGAGCCTTCGATGCCGACGACATCGGTCCGGCTGCGGACGACATCGTGCCACCAGGCGTCTTTGATATTGCGCTTCAACTCGGCGCCGGCGGGGCCGTAGTCCCAGAAACCGTTGATGCCGCCGTAAATCTCGGACGATTGAAAGATGAATCCCCGGCGCTTGCAGAGCGCGACGATTTTTTCCATCAGCGGCGGCGATTGCTTGTCCGTCATAGTGCCGCGGACTATGCAGAAAGGAGTTCGCTTCGTCAAGGCGACGCGGCTGTGGATTCCGTGCTGTATTTTTTATTGGAGGTGCTTTAGTGTCTGGCACGAGAGGCCGATCCCTTTGATTGGTGATTCGGCCATGTATGGCATCAGGATTGCGAACTTCTATCCGTCTGAAATTGGCGGTCTTTGTTGGTTTGGTGGTCATTCTGACCGCCGCCGCTTTGAGTCTTGCCAGCTACCATTTTGCCAACCGGACGTTGAGCGAGGAGATTCATCAACGCCTGAAACTGGTGTCGAGCAGCCGGCAGCAGATGTTGCAGGATTATGTCCGCCAACAGGAAGAGCGGGCGCTGACCGTGGCCTCACGGACGCACTTCCGGGAATTGCTGGCGGCGCACCCGGTCGGGCAGGAGCCGGCGGGGGACTTTCTGCGGCAAACCAAGCAGATCCTTCAAGACGCGATGCAAGGCATACCGGGTGTGGAGGCGATCTGGGTGGCGGATCCGGCGGGGCGGGTCATTGTCGCCACCGACGATGCGTTGATGGGCATGAGTTTCGCCGCTGCTCCCGAGTTTGTTCACGGCCAACAAAAAGCGTGGATGGGGGAAGTGTATGAGCGCGATGGCCGGTATGAAGTGATTGTCGCCGCCCCGGCCAAGGTGGGGGAGCGACTGGTGGGCGTGGTGTTCTTGCGGGTTGGGGTCGCCACGCTGAGACAGTTACTGATTGCGCCGGCGGGTTTGGGAGAGACGGGCGAGGTGTTGATCGCGACCCGGGTGGGCGACAAGATTCGCTACTTGTTACCGTCCCGGCAAGGGCACGCGATTGCGGATATCACGCCGTCGGAAGCGCCGGCGATGGCGGCGGCGTTGGCGGGAAAATCAGGTTTTCTTCGAACCCATGATTATCGCGGGGTGGATGTGTTGGCCGCCTATGCACCCATCGGCTACCGCAATTGGGGGATGGTCGCCAAGATGGACGCGGTCGAAGCGTACGCGCCGATTGCATGGTTGCGCCGGCTGTTCATCATGGTGGAGGTGACGGCGTTGCTGGTGGGGTTGGTGGCGTCGTACGTGGTGGCGCGGCGCTTTACCAATCCGGTGTTGCGCATGGCGAAGATGGCCGAAGCGATTGCCGCCGGCGGACTGAATGCGCGGGTGGTGGTGGAGACGAGTGATGAGTTGGGCGTTCTCGCCCGCGCTTTCAATCGCATGACGACGGAAGTGAGCCACTCCCAAGCCATCCTCGAAGAACGGGTGCGGGAACGCACGACTGATCTCGCGCGGTTGAACGAGACCTTGCAAGCGGAAGTCACCGAACGCAAACGCGCGGAAGAAGTCCTCGCGCAACAACAGGATCTCCTCCAAAGCCTGATGGACAAGATCCCCGACCACATCTATTTCAAAGATGTGAACAGCCGGTTCATTCGAGTGAATCGAGCCATGGCCGAGTGGACCGGTATGAAACAGCCGGCCGCGATGATTGGGCAGACGGATTTTCACATCTTCTCCACCGAGCACGCCCAGCAGGCCTACGATGATGAGCAGGCCGTGATGCGCGCCGGCGAGCCGTTAGTCGGTAAAGAGGAAAAGGAAACGTGGCCGGATGGCCGGGTCACGTGGGCTTCGACTACAAAAATGCCGTTGCGCGACAAAGACGGCCGGATCATCGGCACGTTTGGCGTTTCCCGCGATGTCACCGCGCGGAAACAGGCGGAACATCAACTGGCACATTACGCGACGGCACTGACGCAAAAAACGGCGCAGACCCAGGAAGACCTCAACCTCGCGCGCGAAATCCAACTGGCCTTCCTGCCGGAGCGCGACCCGACGTTTCCCGAGGGAGTGTCGCTGGAAGAAAGTGCGGTGCGCTTTAGCCATCGCTACCAGCCGGCCTCCACGTTGGGCGGCGATTTTTTTGACGTGTTCCCGCTCTCCGAAACCGAAGCCGGGGTGTTGATCTGTGACGTGATGGGACATGGGATGCGGGCGGCGCTCGTGACCGCGATTCTACGCGGGTTGGTCCACGAATTACATCCGTTCGCGATCGATCCCGGCGAATTTCTGACGGAAATCAACCGCGCCCTGATGACGAATCTAAAGTCGGTCAGCGGCCCCATTTTCGCCTCCGCTTGCTATGTGGTGCTGGACGCCGCCACTGGCCAAGTGGCGTACGCCAACGCCGGCCATCCCAGTCCGCTGATCCTGCGCGCCGGCACCGGTCAGGTGGAGTCGCTGCGCTCCCGTGGGCAGCCGCACGCGCCGGCGTTGGGGTTGTTTGCCGACAACGTGTACCCGACGAGCCGCGGTGTGTTGGATGTCAAAGACTCCGTGTTGTTGTTTACGGATGGGTTGTACGAAGTGTATGGCGCGGACGGTGAACCATTCGGACTGGAACGGTTGGTGGCCGCTCTGCAAACACGGCCGACAGTGCCCGGCGAGCAACAACTCGATCAACTCATTGCCGCCGCCCGGCAATTTTCGGTGGACGGCGAGTTTAACGATGATGTTTGCCTCCTCAGCGCGGAACTGGTCAAGAAGCTGGCCCCCAGTTGGCGGGAACCGGCACCCGTGGCGTAAGTGCCGCGCCGGTCGTGCGTGATGGCCAAAGCTGAACGCGTGGGCCTGCAGTTGCGTGGCCGTTTTTGTCGTTCCGTCCACCCGGTGTGGCTAGGCCGGCGTGGCATCGAGACTGCTTCCCTTGGGGACAGAAAGCATCTCGATGCCCAAGCTAACCATCAAGTCTATCAAGTGGAAGTTGATGGCCATCATCATGGCGACCAGTTTTGGCGCGGCGGCGCTGATCTGTTTGGCGTTCATGAGTTACGAGGTGCTGCGATTCCGGACCGAGATAGTGCGCGAGTTGTCCGGCTTGAAAGAAATCTGCGCGACCAAGTACGAATTGGGGCAGCAACTGGATTCGGCCAGCGATGCCCGCGAGATGTATGCTTGGTTGCGCGCCAAGAAAAACATCCTCACTGCCGGCGTGTACGGCAAAGATGGCCGGTTGGTGCTGAAGTATCTGCGCGATGACGTGAGCATTTTCACCGAGTTGCCGGCCCCAGGTGAATTTGAACAAATTCAAGACCACCGGCTGACCATGGGCCAGTCGATCCTGGTGAATGGAAAACGAGTGGGCACGATTTGCATCCAAGCCGATCTGCACCCGATGTACGACCGGCTCTGGCAGTATTTGCGGTTGGTGGCGATCATCATGCTCGGGGCCGGGTTGCTGGCGTTCATTCTGTCGGCCCGGCTCCAACGGTTTATCTCGACGCCGATCACGAATCTCGTCAACGCGGCCCGCCAGGTCTCGGAGACGAATGACTATGCGTTGCGGGTGGAGAATTCCAGCGGCGACGAATTGGGGGTGCTGACCGATGAGTTCAACCAGATGCTCGATCAGATCCAGCAGCAGTCGCAAGAGCTGGTGCACGCCAAAGAACATGCGGAACAAGCCACCCGCGCGAAGAGCGAATTTCTCGCGAACATGAGCCACGAAATCCGCACCCCGATGAACGGGATCATCGGGATGACGGATTTGGCGCTCGATACGGAGTTGACCGAGGAACAGCGCGAGTACCTGCGCACGGTGAAGGATTCCGCCGACACGTTGTTGCAGTTGTTGAATGACATTCTGGATTTCTCGAAGATCGAAGCCGGCAAGCTGACGCTCGACCCGGTCGAGTTTGATCTGCGCGATGATTTGGAGCGGACGCTGCACACGCTGGCATTCCGCGCGCATCAGAAGGGATTGGAATTGGTGGGTCGCGTGTTGCCGTCCGTCCCCGCGAAAATGCTGGCTGACCCGGTGCGGCTGCGGCAGGTGGTGGTGAATCTTGTCGGCAACGCCATCAAGTTTACGGATAAGGGCGAAGTGGTGGTGACGGCCGAGGTGGAATCGCGGACGGCGACCGAGTGCGTGATTCATTTCAGCGTGCGCGACACCGGCATCGGCATTCCGGCGGATAAACAGAGTTTGATTTTTGAGGCGTTCACGCAGGCGGACGGTTCGACGACCCGCAAATTTGGCGGCACCGGCCTGGGGTTGTCCATCTCGCTACAATTGGTGAAAATGATGGGCGGTCGCATCTGGGTGGAAAGCCAGCCGGGGAAAGGGAGCACCTTCCATTTCACGGCCCAGCTCGGGATGCTCGAGGAGGCGGTTGCCGTCACGGATGAGCCGCTCAAATTGCACGAATTGCCGGTGTTGGTGGTGGACGACAATTTCACCAACCGGCGTTTGCTAGAGGAAGTGCTGCTGAGTTGGGGAATGAAACCCACGCTGGCCGCCGACGGTTTGGAGGCACTGGCGTTGATGAAGCAACAGGCGCAGGCCGGGACCCCATATCCGGTGGTGCTGCTGGATTTCATGATGCCGGGCATGGATGGCTTTACCGTGGGCCGCGAGATCAAGGCGGATCGCAATCTGGCCAGCAGCGCGGTGCTGATTCTGTCGTCGGCGTGCGAAAGCGGCGCGACGGCGAAGTGTCGCGCGCTTGGGTTGGATGGGTATTTGAACAAGCCGATTCGCCGGTCCGAGTTGTTGAACGCGATCATGAACGCCATCGGCAGTCGCTTGCAGGATTCCCCCGCCACCGGCGCGTCGGCCGACACGCTTTCGCCGACGCCGGCGCGGCTGTTGCGTTTCTTGTTGGCCGAGGATAACCCCGTCAACCAACGGCTCGCGGTGCGGATTTTGGAAAAACGCGGTCACACGGTGGTCGTGGCCGGCAACGGCAAAGAGGCGATGGTGGCGCTGGACCGGGAACGGTTTGACGCGGTGTTGATGGATGTGCAGATGCCGAAGGTGGATGGCTTCGAGGCCACCACAATGATTCGCGAGTTGGAAAAGACCAGCGGCCGGCACATCCCGATTGTGGCGATGACGGCGCACGCCATGGCCGGCGACCGCGAACGCTGTCTCGCTTCCGGCATGGACGCCTATATTTCCAAGCCGCTTGATGCGGCGAAGTTGTTGCAACTGATTGAGAGTGTCGTGCCTGCACCGGCGGCCACAGATGCCGTTGACGCGCCCGAGATGGTATTCGATTTCGGTCTCGCGCTGTCGCAGATGGATAATGACCGCGAGCTGTTCGCCGAGGTAGCCGGCCTGTTCTTGCGGGATGCGGGGGAGATGACCAGCCGGATCGAAGAGGCGATCCAGAACCACGACGCAACGGCGCTGATGCGGTCGGCGCACAAATTCAAAAGCTCCGTGGGGATTTTCGGCGCCGAGGAAGCGCAGCACTTGCTGGAACAGTTGGAGAACATGGGCGATCGCAACCAACTGAATGGCGCCGCCGCGGCATTTGAGCGATTGAGTCTAATCCTGGCGCGGTTGACCAACGCGTTGGCGGAATTTAAGGAACTGGCCGCGCCCAGCAGCGTGAGCTGACAGAACAACATGAAAATACTCATTGCCGAAGACGACGCGATCTCATGCCGGGTGCTGGAGACCACCTTGCGAAAATGGAACTACGACGTGGTCGTGACCCGCGATGGCGCGGCCGCGTGGGAAGTGTTCCAGCAGCCGGACGCGCCGGCGTTGGCGGTGCTGGATTGGATGATGCCGGAGCTGGATGGCGTGGAGGTGTGCCGGCGAGTGCGGACGTTGCCGCGGACGCCGACGCCGTACATCATTCTGCTGACCGCCAAGGGGCGGAAGGAAGATGTCGTGGAAGGCTTGAATGCCGGCGCGGACGATTATTTGACCAAGCCATTTGACCGCGCGGAGTTGCAGGCGCGCTTGAATGTGGGCGAACGAATTCTGAAGTTGCAGTCCGAGTTGGCGACCCGGGTCACGGAGTTGCAGGAGGCGTTGGCGCGGGTGAAGCAGTTGCAGGGGATGTTGCCGATTTGCTGTTACTGCAAGAAGATCCGCGACGATCAGAATTACTGGACGCAGGTGGAGAGTTACATCAGTGCGCATTCGGGCGCGCAGTTCAGTCACGGGGTTTGCCCGGATTGCTACGACAGCGTGTTGAAGCCGCAATTGGATGATCTCAAACGGCGTCGCGAGCAGCCGGCCGCCACCCCGTAGTCAACGGTGGCGGGCGAGACTTTCCCGCAACTCCGCCGGCGTGCACGTCGCCGTGCCCACTTTGCCCACCACGATCCCGCCGGCATGGTTGGAGATTGTCGCGGCGTCGACCGGGTCGGCGCCAGCCGCGAGGGCGAGGGTGAGGGCGGCAATGACGGTGTCGCCTGCGCCGGAGACATCGAATACTTCCTGGGCCACGGTCGGGATGTGATGTGGTTTCTTGCCGGCCCGGAACAGGCACATGCCCTGTTCACCCAACGTCACGAGGAGATTGTCTGGTCGCCATTTCCGGAGCAGGGCCGCGCCGACGGCGAGCAGTGGTTTATCCGCGAGCACATCGTCCAGCGGCGGGGCGTGGGGAGTGCCGGTCGCCGCAAAGGCTTCCGCGCGGTTCGGGGTGATGGCGGTGAGCCGTTGGTAATGGAGGAGGTGCCGGGCCGTCGGGTCGGCGGTGGTGATGACCCCGTGCCGGCGGGCGATGCGATGGAGATCGCTGAGTAGTGATTGGGAGAGGACGCCTTTGCCGTAATCTTCGAAGATGACCGCCGCCGCGCGGCTGATCTGACTGTTGAAATAGTCGCGGATCCGTTTCTCCAGCGCGGCATCAATCGGGGTGGTGGTTTCGTGGTCGAACCGGACTACTTGTTGATGGTGGGCGACGATTCGGGTTTTCAGGGTGGTGGGGCGGTCGGAGGTAATGAAGATGCCGGTGGTATCCACGCCTTGGTCATCGAGCAGGTCGCGGAGTTCCGCGCCGGCATGGTCGGACCCCGTGATGCCGATGGCTTTGACGGCGCCGCCGAGGGCGCGGAGGTTGCGGGCGACGTTGGCCGCGCCGCCGGGAAAGGAGGATTCGCGTTGGACTTCGACGACCGGCACCGGCGCTTCCGGCGAGATGCGGGAGACGCGACCCCAGAGAAACCGGTCGAGCATCACGTCGCCGACGACGAGGATGGTTTGGTTGGGAAACTTTTGCAGCAGGGCGCGGAGTCGCGTGGGGTTCATCCGAGTTGTTCCAAGACCGCCGCCGCCCAGAGCGGGACGAGGAGTTCGTGGTGGCCGATGAGGTAGTAGCCGTGACCGCCTTTGGCGGTAGGGCGTTGGACGACGTTCTGGGTGGGCCGGTAGTGGCGGTTCATGTCGAAGTTGGCGGTGGTGAAATGGTCGACGGTGTGGCCGAGGTTGCGGGCGATGGTGAGGGCTTTGAGGAAGACTTCGGGCATGATGACGGCGCTGCCGATGTTGAGGAGGACGCCGCCTTCGAGTTGGGCCACGACGCTGGCAAATTTCTGGAAGTCGAGATAGCTGGCTTCGCCGAGGACCGCGCCATCGGCGGTGGGGTGTTGGTGGATGATGTCGGTGCCGACCGCGATGTGGACGGTGATGGGGATGTTGTGGGTGATGCCGGCGTGGAGGAGGCTGAGATCGCGGTGCGGGCAATTGCCGTCGAGAATCGCCTGGCCGAGGGCGCGACCGGCACCGATGCCTTGGTGGACGCCGGCGGCGAGGGCTTGGTTCATGAGGCGGCCGGTTTCATCAATCATCCCGAAGCTGCCGTCGTCGAGTCCGCTTTGGACGTCTTCGCTGGTGGCGCCGATGTGGGCGAGTTCAAAATCATGAATCGCACCGGCACCGTTGCAGGCCAGCGCGCTGATGATGCCGCGTTGGATGAGATCCACCAAAATGGGATTGAGGCCGCATTTGATGGGGTGGGCGCCCATCATGACGATGACGGGCCGGCGATTGCGGATGGCGGAGACGGTGGCGTTAACGACGGCGCGAAAATCGTCGGCGACGAGGATGTGGGGGAGGCTGGCGAGAAATTCGGCAAACGACGCCCCTTTTTTACAGGGCCGGGCGAGTTGGTCGAGGGCGACTTTGTTGGAACGTTCGCGGAGCGGGTAGGTGCGGATGCGGCGGAAATCGAGTGGCGGGAAGTCCATGCTAGTGGCCGGCGCTGATGAGGGTGGGGCCGGGTAGTTCGGCGGTGGCGAGGCTTTCGATTTTGGTGAGCACCAACTTGGCGGTGCCGATAACCATCGTGGAGTTGACCATCAATGGCAGCCGGCGGGCGTCGTCGGTGACCCAAAACCACATGCGCCCTTTGTTGGCGGCGACGAAAGTGAGTGTCGGTTGTGGTTCGAGGCGGAGGGCTTGGACGGATCCGACGGGGCGCAGAGTCATTTTCTCGCGCGCATCCGGCTGAACCTTCACGGGCCAATTCTTGTCGCTGGCGTTGAGGTTGAAGGATTCCTGCCGGTCGAGCGCCAGCGGTTGCCGGCGCATGTAATAGAGCGAGGAGACGATGTCCTGCACCGGCTGGTCGAGCGGATAATGTTTTTCCCGGCCGCTGACGAGGTTGCGGGTAATGATTTCTTTCCCGGCGTAATCGAAGCGGGTTTCGGTAGTCTTCGACCGGCGTTTTTCTTGTCGGTCCTGCCGGAATCGCCGGCTGAACGCGCCTTCGACGTCCATCCAGCTTTCGGTCACGCTGTTCATGGGATACAACGCGCGGCCGATTCCTTCCGTCCGTGCCTCAGCCACGATGTGAAAGCAATCGTGCCCATCTACGAGTTCGCGACCGCGAACCTCGATCGTCGCCGAACCCACCGCCAGCGGCCCCCAATAAATGCGGTAATGCAATTTCTCACCTACGGCAAACGGCTCGCTCGCCCGCGCGTTGATCGCGGTCAATCCGAGC
>Ga0105048_10016609_pt1 | contig 11372 bp, 9 predicted proteins | sample MAT05_FD_78382 | JGI IMG/M metagenome (GOLD analysis project Ga0105048, IMG submission 78382) | Freshwater microbial communities from Lake Fryxell liftoff mats and glacier meltwater in Antarctica - MAT-05 | ecosystem: Environmental > Aquatic > Freshwater > Ice > Liftoff microbial mat | place...
GCACGGGATCTCGATTTGGTCCGTTCAATGTAAGTCCATGGTGGGCATAGGCGCTCAAACCACAGTCGCTCTTTTCAGGGGGTGTGTGTGCAAAACTTGGTGAAAAGACTAGCCGCAGACAGAATATGCTGGCGAGGTGTTCCCGAATGTGATTGTCCAGCGCATATGAGGCAAAATTACTGCTCGTCGCATCACTGGGGAACATGGGTCGCTACCAGGAATTGGTGCTACACCCCTTTCTGCTTCGTCCAATAGTCGATCAAGTCAATACGCGTGACGATGCCGACGACCTCGCCCTCGTGAGTGGCGAGGACGCCGGTGTTGCCGGACAGCAGCAAGCGGTAGGCTTCATCGAGGTGGGTGGCGATGTCGAGTTGCGGCAGCGGCCGGGCCATGATCTCGCCGACTGGCACGATACTCGGATCGCGGAGATCGTGCAGGATGCGAGCGAGTGTCACTTCTTGAATGCTGCCAACTGGCTTGCCATTCTCCAGCACCGGCAGTTGTGAGATGCCAGCGGTCTGCAAAATTGTGATCGCTTCACCGGCATTGGAAGTCGGCGTGATGGAAAACATCGGCCGCTCGCCTCGTTTCTTGAGCAGGTCGCCGACTGTCTGTGCGACCGCTGGCACCCAGAGAAGCTTGTTCGCGGCCAGCCAGTTGTCGTCGTACATCTTGCTCATGTAGTTGCGGCCCGTGTCCGGGCATATCACCACGATGAGGTCTTGCGCGGTCAGCCTGCGGGCATAACGCAAGGCGGCAGCGACAGCAGTTCCGCACGATCCGCCGATAAGTATTCCTTCGCGGCGGGCGACTTCCCGTGCTATGTGAAACGATTCCGCATCTCCGATGCGCACCCAGTCGTCGACGAGCTGGCTGTTAAACGTCTTCGGCACGAAGTCCTCGCCGATGCCTTCGACCTTCCAACTGCTGGGCGTGCCGCCGGAGAGGACGGAACCTTCCGGATCCGCGCCGATGATCTTCACTTCCGGGTTGAGTTCCTTCAGGTACTTGCCGACGCCGGAGAGCGTGCCACCAGTGCCGACGCCGGAGACGAGGTGCGTGATGCGGCCATCGGTCTGCTCCCAGATTTCCGGGCCGGTGGTGCGGTAGTGAATCTCGGGGTTCGACAAATTCGTGAACTGGTTCGGCCTCCAGGCACCAGGGACTTCGCGGGCCAGGCGATCCGCCACACCGTTGTAGCTGTCCGGAGAATCCGGGGCGATGTTCGTCGCCGTGATGACGACCTCCGCTCCGTAAGCCCGGAGAAGTGCCACCTTCTCGTTGCTCATTTTATCCGGCAATACGAAGATGCAGCGGTAACCCTTCACGGCAGCGGCCATCGCCAGACCGACGCCCGTGTTACCGGCGGTCGCTTCGATGATGGTGCCGCCGGGCCGCAACCAACCGCGTTTCTCGGCGTCCGCGATCATGGCGACAGCGACGCGGTCCTTGGTGCTGCCACCCGGATTCTGGGCCTCGATCTTCGCTGCGATAGTCGGGGCTAACCCTTCCGTGACCCGACGAAGCCGCACCAACGGCGTATGTCCGACCGATTGCAATATGTTGTCTTGCATGATCTGCTCTGCAAAAGGATTTGTGCCAATACTGTTACTATCCGGCAGGCAACGCCAGACGACAACCCCGAGTGGGAATTGCCAACCTCACCTGTGGTGCATCACGACCGAAACGCGGTCTTCGCTGCAAGCTCCGGTGTGCGATCGAGCCTAAAGGCATCGCGGTCGGCGGGCTGCCGGCCTGCGATCATGTCGGCGATCATCGTTGCCGTGCCGAGCGACAACTGCACTCCAGCGCGGGAATGACCGACGGCCGCGAACACGTTCACAGTTCCTGGCACGAGACCGATGTAGGGCATGCCGTCAGGCGAACCGGGGCGTAACCCCGCCCAGCATTTCTCGACTTCCGCATCCGCCAGCCCGGGCACCAGATCGCAGGCGAATGCACGCAATTCCGCAATGCCAGACGGCGTGTTCGCCTTCACGAAACCGGCTTCCGGCTCCTCGGTTGAGCCGACGAGAACGCGGCCATCCGTTCGCGGCACCAGGTAGCGTTTCCCGCACATGAGCACTTGCGTAAAGAGCGATTGAGAACAGCGGTAGAGTACAATTTGCCCGCGGATCGGGTGAATGCCAGGCGTGCAACCGAGCGGAGAAAGCAGACGTTCGGCCCACGCCCCCGCCGCGATCAGATAGGCACCCGCCGCGCGTGTCGTGCCATCCGCGAGCCGTAGATTGCCGTGGTCCCAGCCGATCGCATCCGCACCGATTTCAAAACGCACGCCGACTTGCTGGCACGCCGCGATCAGCGCCCGCATGTGCCAGGGGTTACGCACCTGCCCGCAATCGGGAAGGTGATACCGACTTAATCCCCTCACCCCTAACCCCTCTCCCACAAGGGGCGAGGGGAACTGCGATGAAAAGCGAATCCCTTCCGATTCCCATAACGACAGCACATCCGCATCGGTGACAGCCAGAAACTCGATGCCGCCACAAAGTAGGAAGCCATTGTCGATGCCTGTTCGCTCACGAAGTTCGGCGGAGAATTGCGGAAACCGACTCACACTATTGGCCCGCAGGCGATCAATCGGCGTTCTGGCTCGCACGGGGTCGCCCGGTGGGATGATCCCCGCGCCGGCCCACGATGCTTCCATCCCCGGCGCCTGGCGATCCAACACCAGCACCGACCGACCGGCCTGCGCCAGCTGGTACGCCGACGTCAGACCAATGATACCGCCACCAATAACCAGCACATCCGGAGAGGAATTCATGCTGGTAGTTGTATGTTCCCGCTTGGCGTTGACGCATCACCACATTCACGGCATACACGTTTCCAAACTAACGGAGCTTACCCATGTACACGCGAATCTCGCTCGCTGTTCTCGTTCTTGCCTTCGTCGGCACGGCAACGGCACAAGATACCAAGCCTACTCAAGCCGCGAATTTGCAGCCCTTCCAGGGTATTTGGAAGCCAGAGTCCATCCAGTTCGATGGCGCGGAGCAGATGGACAGCACCACCCGCGACAAAATGCGGCTGTCCATCGAGAATGGCGAATACAAGCTTTTCTATGTCACCGATGCCGCAAAGGGGCTGGGGCGCAAACTTGCCAGTTCGGCGCTGACCGTCACAGGCAAGAACAGCTTCGAACTCGCCTTTAGCGATGGCCCACGGAAAGGTGAGAAGATCCGCGGCATCTTCGAACTGACGCAAACCACGCTCAAAGTTTGCTACGGCCCTGCCAACAAGGCCATGCCTACCAAGCTAGAAGCCCCCAAAGGCTCGCCTCACTTCTGCGAGGTGTGGACACGGGAGAAGTGATTAGTCAGGGATGACAATCCGGTGCATAGCGGCCCTCACAGTGCATAGCGGCCCTCACCCCCAGCCCCTCTCCCTGTGCTCCTGACCTAACGGTCAGGCGGGAGAGGCGAGTAAGAAAAGAAGTCAGGGTCTTTTCCTGCTCCCCTCACCCGCCGAGAACCGAAGGTTCCGGATCACAGGGAGAGGGGCTGGGGGTGAGGGCCGCTCCAAGTGAACCTGCGAAGGTATGCGATTGTCAATTGGTGATGCGTCATAAACTAATGACTCGTGCCAAATGACCAATGACTTATTGCCAACGACAACCAAGATGGATGCCCACACACTCGAGCTACTCGAGTTCGATAAAGTTCGTGACGTGCTTGCCGGGTTCACGGCGAGTACACTCGGTCGCGATCTGGCGCGCGTTGTGGAGCCGTCGACGAAACTGGATGTGATTCGCACAGAACTCGCGCTCGTCTCGGAAATGGTGTTGGCGCTGGATTTGGAACAAGCCCCGCCGCTCGGCGGGCTGCACGACGTACGATTGGTAATCCGACGTGCCGCAATTGGCACGATGCTCAGCGCGGAACAACTCCTCGAAGTCGGCGAAACGCTTTCCTGCACTGGTGCCATCTACCGTTATCGCGGTCGACTCGACGAACGCCTCGGCGGCCTCATCGAATTGCTTGCTGGTATCGACGACCTCGGCGTCGTCGCCAAGACCATCAGCGGTTGCATCGACGGCCGCGGGCATGTCCTCGATCTCGCCAGCCGCGAACTCTCTCAAGTCCGGCAACTACTTTACGAACTCGATGAGCAGGTCAAATCCGAGGTGAAACGGCTGCTGCGCGATCCGGAACTTCGCAAGGCGCTGAGTTACCCGAATGCCACGATGAATGGCGATCATTATGTGCTGCCCGTGGCCGTGAACTACCGACACAAGGTTCCCGGCGTCGTCCACCGAGTTAGCAACACCGGCGAGACCGTCTTTGTCGAACCGGCGTCGATCGCCAACCTCAGCGCGAAACGAGTCAGTTTGAAGGCGGATGAAGACCGCGAAGTGAAGCGCATCCTTCGCAGACTAAGCGGTGAAGTCGGCCGCGTCGCCAGGCCGCTCGCTTACGCCATCGACATCATCGCAAGATTGGACCTGATCACCGCGAAGGCGCACCATAGCCGCGAATTTAATATGGCCGCACCAGAGGTGAACACCGAAGGTCGACTTTGGTTAAGGCACGCACGCCATCCGATTCTCGAACATCTCTTCCAAAACTCAGGTGAGGCAACCAAGAAACAAGTCGTCCCGATAGACATTCGACTGGGCATCGGCTTCAACTTGCTAGTGATTACCGGGCCGAACACGGGTGGGAAAACGGTCACATTGAAGACGACGGGCTTGCTGGCTTTGATGGCGCAATCCGGCATGCACATCCCCGCCGCGAGCGGTAGCACTGTCCCCATCTTCCACCACATTCTCGCGGACATTGGTGACGAACAGAGCCTCGAGCAATCGCTGAGCACGTTTAGTTCACACATCTCGCGCATCGCCAAGATTCTGAGTACCGCGAACACTGATAGTCTGGTTCTGTTGGACGAACTCGGTTCCGGGACGGACCCCACTGAAGGTGCTGCACTCGGTCGCGCGATCCTGGATGAACTTGACCTGCTCGGCTGTCGGGCCATTGTGACCACGCACCTCGGCGACCTAAAAACCTATGCCTTCAACAACGAATGTGCCGAGAACGGTGCGGTCGAATTCGATATCGAAACGCTTCGCCCTACATACCGACTGCACATCGGCCAGTTCGGCATGAGCAACGCCTTGCAGATTGCACGCCGGTTGAAGTTGCCGAAGGAACTGATCCGCCGTGCCCACAAGTACCTGAAGCGCCGCAAGGGCAAAGGCCCGGAACTGGCGCGATTGCAAGAGCTACGTCAGGAAGCCGAAAAGGCCCGCGTCGAAGCGCTGGCTGCCAAGCACGATGCGGACGTCCAGAAGCAGGAATACGAACAGAAGGTTGCGGACCTGACGCGGGAAGTCGAAGAGAAAGCCGAACTCGAAGAAGCGCGAGCCACGCTTGCGGTGGGTGCCCGCGTTCGTGTGTCGCGATTCGATGCACTCGGCAAAGTCGTGAAGGTCGATGCCCGCAAGAAGATGGTTGTCGTCAGCCTGGGTCTCGGCCAGTGGGAAATCCCCTTCGACGAGGTGTTTCCGGAATGATTCCGGTCCCTCTCGCCCCTTGGGGAGAGGGGTGAGGGGGTGCAGGAACAAATTCTCACGCAAGCCATTCGGGTTTGGCTTTCGCTAGCACTCGGACCGCGAAGCCGACACCGATACCTTCGAGTACAATCACAGGAGTGTGGGCTACCAGATCCGCTGCAGCGAGCGCTCGCCAGTCGCCGATGCCGCCCAGCCACAACACCGCCGACTTCAACACAACAGTCACGGCCACGGTCGCGGCACCGAGCAGCAAGCCGAGGGCGAAATCGGGATCGCTTTCGAGGCGCTGCTCCAGAATCGCCAAGCTGATCGCAATCGCGCCAATCACACACCACACAAGTGGTTGGTGAAGCCAAAGACCGTCGAACGTGGGGCTTGTGCCAAATCGAAACTGCCACATGGCCAATTGCGTGGCAAAGATAGCCAACCCGCTCCAGCTGGCAGCAAGTGCTCCCACCAGTCCGCCACGTACCAGCGGCCTATGCAGAATTTTCGATCGGCGTAACAACGGAAATGCTATTCCAGCAGCGATAGCAGGCAGGGTGATGATGCAGCAATTCACGCCGATCATCGTCCGCCCGCCATGTTCAAAAAGTAGCGACTGAAGCAACAACCCGACACCGATGGCAACCGCCGAACGCCAATGCAATAACACGCCCGCCAGCCCATTCAACACCAGATGGACCGTCCCCACGCCTGTCGGCAAATGCACCTGCGAGGCGACGAAGAAGGCCGCCGTCACGACGCCGATGCGCGGGATTTCGCGTTCGCCAATCTTCCACCCGCCAATGATCCACATCACGGATGCCAGCGCGAACCCGCCCAACCACCAAGGCGTGCTGAGAAAACCATCGGAAATATGAACGGCCAACAAGATTCCACACCAACTATCAGGCATCACGATTCCTCATGTTCGCACTCATGGCACTCATCAAAGTGGGTATACCTTTAGATTTTGGCAGTTCCTGGCGAACCCGGCCCGCGAGGGCCGTGGGTACGTTGAAGTTGCACCACCCACGGCCCTCGCGGGCCGGGTTCGCCAAAATCCAGAGGAACACCCCATCAAAGTAGTGGGATTTTACTGGACACAACCATACGCGATAGTAAACAATTTGATTGTATACCGATCCTCACGTTCAGCCTTATGGAGAACTGTTACATGCGAGCCGTTATCACGAGTCTGGTTTTCCTCACGTCCGCTTTTGCAATCAGCGGAATTCTCGTTGGGCAGGAACCCAAACCAGGCGACAAGAAGGATACCAAGGTTGATCCGAAAGCCCCGCTCGTGAAGGCGAAGGGGCAGCTGCCGCAGAACTGGAAAGACCTCGGTTTAACAGAAGACCAGAAGCAGAAAGTCTACACAATTCAGCAAAAGCATGGCGATGAGATCGACAAACTCGAAGCCCAGATCAAGAGCATTAAGGAAACCATTAAGAAGGAACGGTTTGAAGTACTCACGCCGGAACAGAAGAAGAAACTGGAGGAGATTTTCAAGGGCAAGGCTGGCGGCTGATCGGCATGTAAATCTCGCAAATGATAGGCCGACATGCAATCGAAGAAGTCCGACGGTAGACTTCCTCGATCGCACATCGGCCTCTTAACATGACGGGCACTCATTACATTTCCGCAATCTTGCTTGACCTCGCACGAATACTGCTGATGCCGGGCGAACTCTTGTCGCCGTCATGTCTCTATTAATTTGCATCGCCCTTCTCAAGGAGTCCTCCCATGTCTCAACAGTTGCCGCGTATCGAAGTCGTGCCCGTCCGACCTGCGGTCCGCACCGACAGCCCGACCACGCTCGATGTCTTGCTGAAGATCGTGCCGCCAAACCCAACTGTCCAGGGCGACCGACCGCCGCTCAACCTTGGTCTGGTGATCGATCGTTCCGGCTCGATGAACGAACGCAACAAGATGACTTTCGCTCGAGACGCCGCGATCTTCGTCGTCAACGAACTGACCGAGAAGGACCGCGTCAGTATCACGCTATTCGACGACAAAATTGAAACCATCGCGCCGAACGCACCCGTTACGGACAAGCCCCACCTCATCCAACTCATCGAAGCCATCCAGCCGAGAGACAGCACCGATTTACATGCCGGTTGGGCCGCAGGCGGCGAACAGGTTGCATCTCAGCCGACGCCCGGCGGGTTGAACCGCGTACTCTTACTCTCCGATGGCCAGGCCAACGCGGGCGAAACACGACCCGATGAGATCGCCACGCGAGTTCACAATATGCACGATCGTGGCGTCGGCACTTCCACCTTCGGCGTCGGCGACAGCTATAACGAGAACCTCCTGGAATCCATGGCGCGTTCCGGCGATGGCAACTATTACTACATTGAGAGCGCCAACCAGATGCCGTTGATCTTCGGAGCCGAACTTCGTGGACTCAGCGCGACCTTTGGTACCGACGTGTCACTCGCGGTGGAACCTGCCGATGGCGTTACCCTTTCGGATGCGCTCAACGATTTCACCATGAGGTTGGATGGTAAGTTGCAATTGCCAAACCTGATCGCGGGGTTGCCGGTTTATGTGGTACTCCGCTTTGAAATGAACGAAAGCACGGCGGTCGCCGACCGGCAGGTGGCCAGGTTCATGCTCAATTGGCTGCCAGCCAAGTCGGTCGATCGACTGTCAGTTGCTGTGGAGTTGGCGGTGCCCGTCGTCACCGGTCCAGAGTACGACGACCTGCCATCGCACCCTGAAGTGCAAGAACGAGCTGTGTTGCTGACAGTGGCCCGACATCGCAAGGAAGCGACGGTCGCGGCAGACGCCAACGACATATTGACTACGAGAGAATCGCTACTGATGTGCAAGTCGATGTTATCGGATGTGGAACCGACTCAGGAAATTCTGGAGGAATTGCAAGCTCTGGAGCGGGTGCAAGCTCACCTCGACGAAGGCGACACCGCCACTTTCTCCAAGAAGGCCAAGTATCATAACTACCAGCGGAGCCACAGCAAGCCGTACGAAAACTAAAGCAGATTACAATTTGGTGGACATTGGCACGTCATTCTATTTTTGGGACCCCACGGAAATCACTGATCAAGCCAAGGAGTGCGGAAACTATGTGCTATATGGGATGTTCAGCGATTAGCGGCAACATTTTGGAAGTGCAGTTGGAGGTCAAGGCCAACGACCCCGTTGAGAACATTCCCGGCGAGAGTTGGGATGAGGGGCAGTTGCGGCGGATGCTGGAGTGAACGCCGACACTGCTTTTGAAAACAAGGCAGGGCGTCTGTGGTCTACTGGCCGGTGATGGAACCTGATCCCCCGGATTTTGTTCTCAAATATCCTTCGAGGTGATTCTGCAACAGCACAAGTCACGCCTGAGGAACTGCTCGAAGCCATCATCTATTGCTCCCAGGAAATCACCTCATCTGTGCCCGCGTCGGCTGCATCCTCCGCCACACCGCCGTCCGCGATGCTGCCGCCAAGGGTAAAATCGAACGCTTCTTCCGCCGCGTTCGCGATCAGTTCCTTGTCAAAAAGCTCGACCTCTCCTCGCCTGAACCCTCAACCGACAGTTCAGTCACTGGTCGAGCAGGACTACCACGCGAATCAGGCTCGTGGTTCGCGGCGACCAAATGCTTTTCACCCGGTCGGACGAGGTGATGGCGGCATGGGAATTCATCACCCCCATCCTGGAAGGATGGCGGGCGAGTGGCGACGCAGTTACCTTCAGGTAGGAAAGGCCAAACCTCCATCGGGCCTATTACCCCGGAGATGAAATCCACTCTGCTACTGTGAGTAACAAGAATCACACGCAAAGTCGCGAAGCCGCAAAGTCACAATCAATGTTTTCAAACTTGGCGTCTTTGCGACTTTGCGCGAGAACTTGATTATTGCCGGCCTGAGTTGGTCGCGCGGTCGAATTCGCCGCTTTAAGATCGTCTAAATTGTCACTGCACCCGATACATCAAATTGCAATCCGCTCTAAGTCTTCCTTTCCATCTGTGGTAAATCTGCGAGCGTATTCAGCCCATAGGCTTGCAGGAACTTCTTGGTGGTGCCGTAGAGTTGGGGTCTGCCGAGGGAATCGTGGCGACCGGCGACGCGGACGAGGCCTTTTTCCATGAGCATGCGAAGCACTTCCGTGGTGCCGACACCGCGTACCGCTTCGACATCCGCACGGGTGACAGGTTGTCGGTAAGCGATCACGGTCAGCGTTTCGAGCGAGGCCGGGGTCAGACGAGGATCGTGGCCCGTATGTTGCAATCGCACAAGCCAGGGGTGATACGCCGGGCGAGTCAGCAATTGAAAGCCACCAGCAAGTTCTTCGATTTGAAAGGCACTGCCATCAGATTCGTAGTAATCGCGCAAGGTATCCAGAAGTCGACGCGCTTCACCAGCATCCCGCAAACCGGCAGCGTCCGCCAAACGGCGAGCTGGCAGCGCTTCATCCGCGAGAAACAGAGCCGCTTCCAACCGAGCCAGATTCGCATCGCGAGCCAGCGGCACGATTTTGATCGCAACCACCGGCGGCGCGGCGCACACCGCCAATGGCAACCGCTTGTTGCCAGGTCGGCTGGTACTCGATCGTCGTGTTGCGGGTCCAAAGTTAGCACGAAACGACTTCATGCAAGGATCATGACGCATGGCGCGACGGAAAGCCAGTCGAGGCCTGAGGAATGTGACGGTCCGGTTTGTCAGGTAAGACCGATGATATACGCAAGGAGGGCCGTTCGGGCAGTCTGGGTGCGCTAACTCACGTTTGCTGAATTTCTTTTCGGCATCGACCATTTACTCAGGTATACTACAAGTAGAAATTCGGAGACGTAACCACAAAGCAATGTCGGTTGTGCGTCTCTGGTTAATGCGGGTGCCGTCAGCCTTTCGGCACGGTTCTCCAATTTCCCGATCTCGACCAGCTCGCATTGCTGGTGTGAAGATTCAGACCCCCAACCTTTGTAGTCGATACATCATACCGGTGGCGAACCCCGCTTCGCCCCGGACATGAACGTACCCGCCGCCTGTCGCGGATGGAATGGGTTACTAATTATTCTGACGACGCTAACGGATACCAGCCATGACGAACCCGATCATCAACGACGAACTGATCCAAGACGACCCCGTTGCCGGGGAAGAGACCGTCCTGGAACAAGAGGACGGCCGAGAAATGATTACCACCGCTGAACCGCCTATTGTTGACCCAGACGCACCGATCGAGGAGGAAGCATCGGGCCACGGCCCGGATGATGCCCTCGGTCTCTACCTGCGCCAAATGGGTGCCATCAAGCTCCTCAAGAAGGACGAGGAACGCTTCCTCGCGATGCGGCTCGAGAAGCATCGCAATCGCTTCCGTCGTGCTTCGCTTTTGGTTGCACACATCGTCGGCCGCTCTCTGACTTTATTTGAGCGAGTCCGTGCCGGTCAAACCGCACTCGACCCGACCATTGATGTCTATTCAACGGAAGAGATGAACCTGAGCCGGGAGCAAATCCTCGCCCGGATGCCTTACCACCTGCCGCTGATCAAGAAACTGCTGCGTGAAGAAGCTGGCCACTTTGCGGAAGGGCTGAGCCTGACCGATGGCCCGCTTCGCCGGGCTTGGCGGGTAGCACGCTACCGTCGGCTACGGAAGATGATGAAACTGATGCAGGAGCTTTCGCCTCGCACCGAGCAACTCGAACGCTGGGTGGACGAAGTCTACGACCTTGCGGATGAGATGGAAGCACGCGCTCATGCAGCCGACAACGCGATGCCAGATGAAGTTAGTGAGCGCGAACAGGAACTGACGGATGCGCAGGTCAAAGTCCACTTGACACACTTTGAACTCGCTTCGCTCGTATCGATCCTTAAGAAACGCCGACGCGGTTACCAGAAAGTCCGC
>Ga0105048_10016611_pt1 | contig 11371 bp, 12 predicted proteins | sample MAT05_FD_78382 | JGI IMG/M metagenome (GOLD analysis project Ga0105048, IMG submission 78382) | Freshwater microbial communities from Lake Fryxell liftoff mats and glacier meltwater in Antarctica - MAT-05 | ecosystem: Environmental > Aquatic > Freshwater > Ice > Liftoff microbial mat | place...
CCGCCACGACGCCGTCGCCACCGCCGGCTGCAACCACCTCGGCGGCGACGACTTCGACGCCGCCCTGGTCCAGATCGTCGTCGAAGCCGCCAAAATCGAGCGATCCGCGCTCTCGCGCCGCGTGCTCTCCCTCCTCGCCGACCAGTGCCGCGAGGCCAAAGAGCGCCTCAACCCGAGCTCCCGCCGCATCGTCATCGATCTCGAAGCCTGCCTCGGCGACCGCGCCCCCGCCCCCGAGGTCACGATCGGCGTCGCCGACTTCTACGACGTCTGCGTCCCCCTCGTGCAGGCGACGATCGAAGCCATGGCCCCGGTCATGGCCCTGCTCGAGGCCGATCAAGACGACATGCTCGCCGAGATCGCCGGCATCTACGTCGTCGGCGGCGCCAGCTCCCTCCCCATCGTCGGCCGCGTCTTGCGCGAGCTCTTCGGCCGCCGCGTCCACCGCTCCCCGTACCCCTCGGCCGCCATCGCCATGGGCCTCGCCATCGCCGCCGACGAGGACGCCGGCTTCGAGATCTCCGACCGCCTCTCCCGCCACTTCGGCGTCTTCCGCGAAGGCGAGAGCGGCCGTGATGTGGTGTTTGATCCCATCTTCGATAAAGGCGTCCGCGTCCCCGGAAGCCGCGAAACCCCACCCGTCCTCCGCCGGACCTACCGCGCGGCCCACAACGTCGGTCGCTATCGCTTCGTCGAGTGTGGGGACCTCGACCGGCGCGGGGTACCGCATGGCGACATCACGGCGTTCAGCGACGTCTTCTTCGCCTTCGACCGTGGTTTACGCCAGGGCAGCGCCGATCTCGCCGGGGTGGCAGTGAGGCGGATGGATGGGGAAGGGCCCTTGATCCAGGAGCAGTATGCGGTCACGCCTCACGGGATCGTGGAAGTGACCATCTCGGATCTGGAGACGGGGTATGCGCGGGTCTATCAGGTAGGGGCCTGAGCATTGACAGCGCGCTCCTTGTCCCGTCTCATCGCCGGTAGTGAGGGTGAATCCATGGAAAATCTTCAAAACCTTTCGGTCTCCCGCGCAACCCTCGGCGGATCCGCGCGGCGCCAACGGGGACTCACCGTTCTCGCGGCGCTCCTCCTGGGGTGCTCGTCGCCGCCCGCCGGCGGCCCTGGCGGCGGAGGCAGCGGCACGGGGACCGGCACGAGCGGCGCGGGCGGCGCGATGCAGGCGAGCAGCACCTCCACCGGAGACGACCTCTTCGACGCCGGCGTCGACGACGCAGCGCCGCCCGACGCCTCGAAGCCGACGGTGCCGAACCTCGTGCCCAACGGCGACTTCTCCGCGGGGAACAATCAATTCTCCTCCGATTATGCCTACGCCGACCTGAACACGCTCGAGGGCGAGTACACCGTCGGCACGAACCCGCAGGCGTTCAATGGCAATCTGCTGATGATCGGTGATCACACGACCGGCAACGGGTTGATGTTCATCGGTAACGGCAAGGCGACGCCCGATCGCGTCTGGTACTCCGCGCCGATCGCCGTGAGCGCCGGAACGAAGTATTACTTCGAGGCCTGGGTGATGAATGCTTGTTGCCCGCCGCCCTACGGGGACGGCATCAGCCCGGTGGGCCCGTCGGAGCTGTCGTTCTACGCCAACGATCAGCTCCTCGGGACCAGGACCTCGAAGCTGCTCGGCGTCTGGGAGGGCCTGAGCACATCCTGGGACTCGGGGAGCGCGACCTCCGTCACCCTCAAGCTCGTCAACGCGAACCCGCAGCCGAGCGGCAACGACTTCGGGGTGGATGATGTCTTCCTCGGGATCGAGTCCTCTATCAATCCACCCAACTGAGCCGCGCTGGTCCGGTCATGGCGGGGTGGTAATGCAAGCCGGTCGGGAAGTTAATCCGGGGCCACCCTACGCGGCGGGCTGCTCATCGTTTCGCGGGCGCGGGCCAGATCGCCTCACCGCTCCATAATGGAGTGCGGGTCGGATGACCTTCATAGCCGTTTGCGAGGCGCACCTTCGTCGCTTCAAACGCCGCCTTCAGCGCCGGCTGGCGTGGCGGCTCCGGGTGCCCTTCGAATGTCGTCCCGGTCCATGCTCCAAAAAGCTCAGGCAGCAGGGGTGAGCACGGCCGTTCCTTGTCCTCCCAGCGGTACGTTTCATCCGCCGAGCAAGCGGCGATCACCGTGCGCTTCTCGCCGCCGAGGTCGAGAAAGATCCCGGCATGGCAAGCGGCGATCACGAGAATCTGAGCTCCCTCCCTCCCATCGAGCATCTGGCGCAACTCGCCTGGAGAAAGCTGCCTGGGGGTGAGGTCATCCTCTTCGAACTCGTCGACGCGCTCCGATGTCAGCAGGCCCTGAGGAACACCATGGTTGGTCGCCACGAAGAAGAGAGCATCCTCTGGCCGAAGATTTTGGAGGACGCTCGACAACTCCGCGCGTGTGGCCAGGTGCCGGGACCCGCGAAAGTCGGCCGGGAGGAGATCGGTCCGACACATAAAGGCATGGATATTCGCGGGTGCGATCCCCAGCGCCCTGGCTGCCCGGCAGGCGAGCTCGAGATCATGAACCGATGCCACGAAGTCGTCGGACGCCCCGTCCCTTTCGCGAAGCCGCACCACAGGAGCGCGTGGGCCGTCATACCTGCCCTGCTGGCAGGAGGCGAACCGCACCGCCCTGGTTCTCGGGAACGTTCGTTTTGCAAAGCTCGATCGGCGTGTCGCCCCCTTCCGCCGGGATGAACGCCCAGAGTGCAGGATGCGCCCAACGCGCGCGCGCTGCTCAAGGCGAAGTCTCGGCGCGGGAGCATATGGCATATGCGGGGTCTACGCCAGGGCAGCGCGGATCTCGCCGGCGTCGCGGTACGGTGGATGGCTGGAGAAGGGCCGTTGAACCAGGAGCAGTATGCAATCACGCCCCATGGGATCGTAGAAGTGACGATATAAAAACTGGAGACAAGATATGCCCGGGTCTACCAGGTAGGGGCCTGAGCGCGGCGCGGTCAGCGCGGTCCCAGCGATCAGACACGCGGATCCCGTGCTGGTCCGGTCTTCGCTCATCAGGGAGCGGGGTCGACGCAGCTCCCCGCCTTGCACACGCGATCGCCCTTGCACTGCGTATCGTACTGACACCCGCTGGCCGCCGCGGGGGCCGCGGGGGCCGCGGGGGCCGCGGGGGCCGCGGGGGCCGCGGGGGCCGCGCCGCCGCCATTCTCTTTGCACGACACCTGAGCAGTGGAGTGCTGGCCACCTCCGTGCGACGAGCAGAAGTAGGTCTTGCCCTGGCACGTCGCCGTCCACGTTCGGGTGCCCCAGCCGGAGTTGTCGTCCACAATCGCGATGTCTTGTTCGGCGCACCCGATCTGCCCGAGGTCATCGCCGGAAGCGAGGCGCACCCCGACACCGCGGCGCAGAGCATTGCGAGCAGAGCGCATGTTCGGATTCTGGAGCTGGGATTCATCGTCTATTTCCTTCTGGGCGTCGAGGGCGGGAACGTCGGTCGTCGGTCCGTGGGATCTCCACCCGCACCGCTCGACGTCGTCCCGATTGAGCGGACCGAAGCTACACGAAGAGCGCGTCGCGCGCATCGTCGGACGCACGATGGCCCGCCGCTCCCCCTGCCGCGACGCTTGTGCAGTGTGCATTGTGCATCGGTAATGCACGAGCGGTGTGCATCTCGTCTGCACAAAGGGCGGCGACGCCGGCCGACGAGGGGCTCGCGAGCCTTCGCCAGAGAGCGCGCAGCGGGGAGAGGAGGCCGAAGAGCACGTTCTTCCAGTCGAGGGGGATGGCGACGAGCAGGCGGTTGCCCTCCGCGAAGCCGGGATTTCGCCGCAAAAAGAAGGCCGAAAAAGGATCGTTGCGCAGCGACGCCGCCCGCTGCACCTGCCTGGCGTCGTTGATCACCGAGCCGTGATCGTAGCGCGCGACGTGGGGATCCTCGCCGACTTGCCGCATTCCTCGCTGCTCCATGAAGGCGCGCACGACCGCCGTGACCTCGGCCGGGGTCTCGCGCTCCGGGTGCGGATAGAGCGCGTTCAGCGTCCGAGCGTAGAGGCAGTAGGGAGCCGGTGACGTCGTCTCCGCGACGTACCAGAGGCGGACCCCGGGGCTCGACACGCGCAGGCGGAGGGCCTCGAGGAGGCCAAAGCGCGCGGCCGCATCACCCCCGTTGTAGCGGAGATCGAAGTACACGCCGGCGTTGAAGATCGCGTGCGTGGCCCCGCCGCTCTCGAGGCGCGTCACGCTGACCGAAGCGAAGCCGGCGAGCTCGCCCGAGCGGCCGTAAAAGAGCGCGATCCGCGCGTCGGGCGAGCGAAAGAGCGTCCGCTCCGCGAAGAGCTGCAGCTCGGCCCCGTTGAAGGTCTGGCAGAAGATCGAGAACAGGCGACGCGCGAGATCCGCGCGCTCCGTCGGCGAGAGCGCGGCGGCAGCGACAACGCGGGTGCGGTGGATGGGAAGGCGCTTGGGCGAGCTCATGAGGGCTCGACATAGCAGCGAGCGTGCCACGACCAAGCCATCACGCAGAAGCCCGCACCAGCCGCCCTCCAGAGCGCGTGGGACAGCGAGGGCCTGACTGGGATACCTTCGCGCCCCCGTGCCCGACTGGACCTATCATCCCTTCTTCAAGCCGCTCCTCTTTCGCTTGCCTGCGGAGGAGTCGCGCGCGCTCACGCTGAAGCTCTTGCAGATCCAGGGCGCCACGGCGGCGGGGCGCCGGCTCTTTCGCCTCTTCGCGCCGGCGCCCCCGCCCGAGCGGCGCGCGGTCACGGTCTTCGGGCTGCGCTTTCCCGGCCCTGTCGGCCTCGCTCCGGGCATTGACACGCACGCGACGGCGCTGACGCTGCTCCAGCACCTCGCGCTCGGCTTCATCGAGGTCGGCCCGGTCTCCGGCGCGGCGAGGCCGCGTCGCTTCGACGCCGATCCGCTGCGAATCGAGGCGCGTCACGCGCTGGTGCAGAGCGATCAAGCCGCCGCTCCCAGCGCGGCCGAGATCGCCGCGCGCGTGCGGAAGGCCCCCGAGCTCCGCGTGCCCATCGGCGTCGCGCTCACCGGATCCACCCTCGTGGCCGCGTTGACTGCCGCGGAAGACGGGGCGAGCTTCTTCACGATCCCGGCGGCCTGCGCCGACGATCCGGCCGCCCTCGCCGCGCTGCGCGCCGCGACCAGGAAGCCGATCCTCCTGCGCCTCTCGCCCGACTGGAGCGACGATCGCCTCGATGCTGCCGCCGACGCGGCGATCGCCGCGGGCCTCGACGGCTGCGTCGCGGTGGCGGGCGCGGCCTCTCCGCTGCTCCCCGGCGGCGAGATGGATGGGCCCTTCCTGTTCGCGCGGGCGCTCCACGTCGTCGCCCGGATCACGCAGCGCTGCGGCGAGAGGCTGCCGGTGATCGGCAACGGCGGCGTCGCGACCCCCGAGGACGCGGTGCTGCTCCTCGACGCGGGCGCCAAGCTCGTCGAGGTGTCCGCCGGCTGCGTTTACGGGGGCCCGGGGTTCCCCGCGCGGATCCTCGCGGCCCTCGACGCGCCCCGCCCCGTCCCGCGCCCGGAGGAGGCGACTCCTCCCGCGCCCGCCGAGAGCGACGTTGGCGCGCAGATGATCTTCGCCACCGGGGCGATCCTCATCGCGTCAGGCCTCCTCGCGCTCGGCCTCGCGGCGACTGTGCAGCTCTTCCCCTACGACGTGACCTATCTCCAGATGACGGTCGCCGAGCTCTGTGATCGCAACGCCTGTCGAATCGTCCACTTCATGGCCCATGACCGCGTCTCGTTCGGCGGGGCGACGATGGCGATAGGGCTGCTCTACACCTGGCTCGCGGCCTCCCCGCTGCGGCGAGGCGAGGCCTGGGCCTTCTGGGTGCTGGTGCTCTCGGGCCTCGTCGGGTTCGGGAGCTTCCTGACCTACCTCGGCTATGGCTATCTCGACGTCTGGCACGGCCGCGCGACGCTGGCGTTGCTCCCGCTCTTCGGGCTGGGGATGATCCGCATTTACACCCGCCTCCGCGGCCCAAAGGGCCTTCGCGAGCTGTTCCGCGTGGGCGCCCCGGCCTGGCTCTGGAGCCCCGCAGGCATGGGCCGATTGGCCCTGTCCTTCACGGCGTTCGGGATGATCGCGGGCGGGCTGATCATCATGACCGTGGGGGTGAGCCGGGTCTTCGTCCCGCAAGACCTCGAGTTCATGGCCGTGACGGTCCCGGAGCTCAACGCGCTCAATCCCCGGCTGATCCCGCTCATCGCCCACGATCGCGCGGGGTTCGGAGGCGGTATCTGCGCCACTGGGATCACGGTGATGGCCTGCGTCTGGCGGGGCGCGCGGCCCGGAGCCAGAGGCCTCTGGTGGGCGATGCTGGCGTCAGGGTCGGTGGGATTCACGACCGCGATCGGGATTCACCCCCTCGTGGGCTACCTGTCCTTCACGCACCTGGCGCCGGCCTACGCTGGGGCGCTGATGTTCATCACCGCCATGACGCTCCTGTACGGCCCGATGTGCCGTGTCGACCCCGGCTCACCCCTGGACCGCTTCCCCGATCGCTGACGCGGATGACCGTGCCCGGCTGATCACGAGCCGTGAGCCAGTAACTGACACTCCCGTTGCCCTCGCAGTCGCGCTCGGCGCGGAGGCCTCGAACGACAGCAGGTGCGGGGATCCGACGAGCGCGACGCAGCGCCCCGGGTTCACCATCCCCCGCAGAAGAGCGCGCCGGTCACCGCGGTGCAGATCGGCGGGAGGAGGTAGAGAGTGACGCCCGGGATCGCCGAGATACCGACGGTCCACCAGAACGCCGACCTCGACCGGCGCTCGGCCTCGCTCAGCAACATGTCGTTGGGGATGCTCGCGAGGTCGCCGGCGAAAGCACGGCCAAAGCTCGCGAGAGCGAGGTGCGCGTGCCCGACCCACACGCCGCCAAAGAGGATCCAGTAGTCGTAGTAGCCCAGCGATCCAGCGTTCCCGCTCATGAACGCGCCGACGGTGAAGAGCAGGGCGTGAATCGAGAGCGGCATCAGCAACGAGAGCGCGACCAGCGGGAGAGAGACGCTGGCGCGCTCCTGAGCGAAGGTCAGCGCTTTCAAGCTCGCGGGGGGGGGGCGCAGGGCGGCGAGGCGCGCCAGATCGGCCCAGGGATCATCGGTCGGATCGGGCGCGCGGGCGGCGAGGCGCGCGCGGACCTCGGCGTTGCGGTGGGCAGTGCGGTAAGCGATCCACGCGGAGACCCAGGTGGCGACGAGGATCAGGAACAAGAGGCCTCTGGGAGGCTGCCGGAGCACGAATATCTGAATGAGGGCCGCCACGAGCAGCGCGATCGCGCCGAGGATGCCCGCGCTTCCGGCGGCGATCCGGGCCGAGCGCTCGGCGTGGACCTGTTCGACGTCGGAGAGGGCGGCAGCGCTGGCCGTCCACCGCGCGAGCTGCTCATCGTAGCGGAGCTTCGCAACCTCGGAGTCATCGCGGTAGCCAGACTGGACGGTGGTCATTCCTGTCACTTCAGCAAGCGGAATGCCGCGGCGATTTGCCGCGTTTTCAGCCGATCCAGCGTTGCGGCGCTGCCCATCGACTGGACACCGGCGTCAACGCCGGCTCGCAAAGATCGAGGGAGCGTCCGGGCTCCGGCGGCCAGCGGCACTGTTGGCTTGCTCCCAGCGCCGGCACGCCGTTTGAACCCTGACCTGCGTCTTCGGCGAGGCTGGAGACGGGGATCCTCCTGGATCCAGGTGATCGGGGACAGCGTGGCGTGATCTGCTGGATCACGCCTTCGCGTCGCCCTAGCTCACCTCTCTCCTGCAACCCAGCATGAACACGCCTGTTTCCCGCCGAGCGGGCGCTGGCATGCTTCCTGATATTGCCTCGAGGACAAGCCAACGAGTCGCCGCCGCCTTCCTGGGCTCGCGCGCGCCCACCGACTCGCCCCCTCTGCCCCTCTTCCTCGAAGGAGATCGTGATCATGTCCCGCAAGCTCGCCCTCGGCCTCGGCTCGATGTTTCTGATGCTGAGCGGCTGCCACGCCGCCGACACCGCGTCGGAAGGCGAGATGGAGGAGGGCGCCGAGAGCGCCATCTCCGGCAACGTGGCCAACGGCGATTACGTCATCAAGACGGTCAGCAGCGGCCATTGCCTCGACGTCTCGAGCTCCAGCACCGCCGACGGCGCCAACGTGCAGGAGTGGACGTGCAACGGCACCAAGGCGCAGCAGTTCAACGTCACCTCGCTCGGCAATGGCTTCTACAAGATCCTCAACGTCAACAGCAACAAGTCACTCGACATCAAGGACGTGAGCACCGCCGCCAACGCGCGCCTCCAGCAGTGGGGCTACGGCGGCCGGGCGAATCAACAGTTCAAGATCGTCGACCGCGGCAACGGGCAGTTCAGCATCCAGCCGCGGCACACCGACATGGCCCTCGACGTCTTCTGGGGGAACCCGGCGGACGGGACGCCCATCGTCCAGTACCCGTGGTCGGGCAACAGCAACCAGCGCTGGACGTTCAATGCGGTTGGCAGCAGCGGCGGCGGTGGCGGAGGGACGACGACCCCGGGCGGCACCTTGCCCACGCGCCTCCGCGTCGTCAATCAGTGCGCCGATCCGATCTGGGTCGCCCACTCCGCCAACGTGCCCGGCGCCCAGAACATCAAGCTCGTCAAGGGCCAGTCGCACGACTACGACATCCCGGACTCCGGCCTCTCGGCGACGCGCGTCTGGCCGAAGATTGGCTGTGACGCCAATGGCTTCAACTGCAAGATCGGCGACAGCTCGGCTCCGTGCCCGGCCGGAGGCTGCCAGCCGCCGGTCGACTCCAAGTTCGAGGCCACGTTCGCGCCCAAGGGCGGCTCGGCGGCGACCTGGTACAACCTCAGCCAGGTCGACGGCTACACGCTGCCCTTCAAGGTCGTCCCGCGCGGCGCCGGCTCCGAGAGCGGGAGCTGCGTCACCTCGGATTGTTCCAACCTCTCTCTCGACCAGTGCCCGGGCGACGAGGACATGAGCGGCGGCGGCGCCTTCCCCGGCTTCGCCCACGAAGACCTCCGGATCCGGGACGGGCAGGGGAAGGTGATTGGCTGTCTGTCCCCCTGCAAGAAGTGGAATTACCCGAGCCCCTGGGGCCTCGGAAAGCCGGAGTCCGCCGATCCCGGGATCCACCTCTGCTGCCCGACGCCGCTCGATCCCGCGACCGGCCAGTGCACCGTCGCCAACTCCTGCATGAGCTCGCAGTCGTGCAGCAACCCGAGCGACGCGAAGAGCATTGTCCACACCGAGTACGTCGCCGCGATGCGCTCGATGTGTCCCACCGCCTACAGCTACGCCTACGACGACGCGGCGGGGCTCCACAACTGCCCTTCGACGACCGGGTTCGAAGTGACGTTCTGCCCGTGATTGCCCGAAGAGGCGGCTCGCCTACGCGCTGAAGTAGGCGAGCGCCGCGCGGATCGCGATGAACCACACCGCGACGGTGCCAAACAGGTAGAGGTAGAACCGGAGCAAGACGAGGTTGAACGTGCAATGCACCGCGCTGTGCATCGCGCGAAACGCAACGAAGGCCCAGGCGGCCGTCACGTACACCGGATCCACCTGGTGCGTGACGAAGAGATAGAGCGCCAGCACATAGAAGAGCACCGGAATCTCGAACAGGTTCTTCAGGTTGTCCGATGGATTGGACACGCTCGGGGGCGAGAGCTGCGCGAGCGCCCCGGGGACGGCGAGATCCTTCGGGCTGAGCTTGGTGCTCGTGATGAAATGGATGCGGCGGATGTACATGTACACCCAGACGAGGAGGGTCAAGAACAGGGTCGCGAAGAAGGGACCGAAGATTGCTGTCTGCGTCATGGTGTCCTTATGGCCGCTTTGACCCTGCCAGAGACCCGCGGCAAGCAGCTCGGGTCCTGATCCGACCAACCCCACAGCGAGCTTGCTATCGAGTCCATCGAGCCAGCGCGATGAAGATCGACGGCTGGGTCCACCAGCCGTGGCTCTACCGCGGGACGTACCCCGGCATTCCAGGAGCGGCCGGCTGCTTGGGCTCGGCCGCAGGGGGTGCCTGCTCCGGCGGAGGCGCGGCTCGGGGCTTCCACGGATCCGGGATGGCGGGCCACGGGCTGGGCGGGCTCGGTAGCCCCGGCAGCAAGGCCAAGGGCGATGGACAGCCCGTGAGCGCGAGCGAAACGAGCACCAGTGCGAGATGTGTCTTCATCTTGTTCCGAGCCGCTCCTGACGCGTGAGCAGGCCCGAAGTCCAGCACCGATGCAAGCGTTCTTCGCAGGGGCTCGCAAGATTTTGCCGGGTGAACGCGCGCCGCCCGCGCGCTCGGCGATCGCGATCGCACCGTCGGCAGGGCTGATCACCCGACCCGGAAGGTCAGATGTCTGCCAGCCTGGGCGCGCCGACGCGCTCACGCAGAGCGCGTTGTACCAGAGCGAAGAGATCTTCCAGGTCGAATGGCTTTCGAATGTAGGCGAGCGCTCCGAGGCTCAAGCACTCGTCGGCGACCTCTTCGGCCAGGAAACCGCTGGCGATGATGACTGGCAGCGAGGGATCGATCTGCCGGAGCGCTGCCAGGGTCTCCAGGCCGCTCATCCCTGGCATTTTCAGATCGGTGATGGCGATGTCGAAGGACTCGGTCCTTGCCGCCGCGATCGCCGCGTCCCCACTGTCAGCCTCGACGACGTCGAACCCCTCCAGAGTGAGGATGAGCTTCAGCGCCTCGAGCACCGCCGGATCGTCGTCGATCGCCAGCACCCTGACGGGAGCTGGCTTCTGAGAGGAGCACACCATGGGCTGAGCCTTCACTGCGATCCTCGCGCGCCTTCAGCGGGGAGCCACAGCTCCACGGTCGTGCCTTCACCATTCTTGCTTTTGACATGGATGGTTCCGCCGTGGGAATCGACGATTCTCCGGGTGAGAGAGAGTCCGAGCCCGGTGCCTTCTCCAGGAGGTTTGGTGGTAAAGAACGGATCAAAGATCCAGGGGAGCACGTCGTCAGGGATGCCCTTCCCGGTGTCAGTGACTGAAATCTGGACGCCATCACGCTCGAGCTGGCCGACCTCCTTCGCTCTGAGCCAGACCTGCCCGCCGGCCGGCGTGGCCGCGATCGCGTTGCTGAGCAGGTTGAGGAGCGCGGTCTCGATCTCCTGCACACAGACCACGAGCGCCGCGCCGGGCTGGCCGATCTCGCAGCGCTCGAAGCTCAGACGGACCCCGCGCGCCCGCGCCATCGGCTCCGAGAGCTCCTCGATCCGATCGAACAGCGCCGCGGGCGAAATGGGTTGGGTGCAAATCTCAGTTTGCAGGGGAGTCCCGTCAGCGAAACACCCGGGAGTCCCCCCAATCGCCCGAGGGAACGAGGACGGGCAAGCTTCCGCGTGACCCCGAACCGCACACGCCCGCCGACGTTAACGAGAGTGGCAACGTTCCCCGTGAATGCCG
>Ga0105048_10016612_pt1 | contig 11371 bp, 6 predicted proteins | sample MAT05_FD_78382 | JGI IMG/M metagenome (GOLD analysis project Ga0105048, IMG submission 78382) | Freshwater microbial communities from Lake Fryxell liftoff mats and glacier meltwater in Antarctica - MAT-05 | ecosystem: Environmental > Aquatic > Freshwater > Ice > Liftoff microbial mat | place...
ACGGTTTCGCTTTTTAAGACGTACTCCTTTTTCAATTCCGAAACGCGGCACGCGTATCTTTGCGTCGCCATTGGGACAGTGATCATCAGTTGGAAGGAGCTCCTCTTGAACCGCGTCCGCCACCACCGGGTCCGCCACTACTAGCTTCGCCACCACCGGGTCCGCCGCCACCGGGTCCGCCGCCACCACCACCGGGTCCGCCACGTCCCGCACCCATCGCGGCCATGCGTTTGCTTAGCCCAGTTACCATTTCAGCCCGATCTATTGAGCCATCTTTATTGGCGTCGTAATCGGCGAAACTGCTTTTCATGCGATCGTTCCCAGCGACTTCTTCCATGCTCAGTTTGCCATCGGAATTGGTATCCATGGTTCCGAGCATACTTTCGGCGATAGTGTCGACATTCATTCCACCACCTCCGCCAGGAGGCCCACCTGCAGGTGATCCGCTAGGCCCCGCCCCACTCGGACCATCGGGTCGTCCGTTTCGAACTTGGTTTACAACCTGCGTAGGCGCCTCTGCCGCGATCTTGGCCAGTTGATCGCGATCGTCCACTTCTTGGATATCGGGAATTTTCATTTTGTCCAAGTGATTTCTAGGGTCGAGGACGACCTGATCGGCCTCGTCAACCCCGGACTTTACGGTCACATATCGGTCATTCGTAACTCCGATTTTGATCTCGCGGGTTTGCCAGGCATCTCTGTCCTTCACCAGCGCGAAGTGGTGCTTCTTCGTTTCGTAGACCGCGTGCACCGGTAGCTGAATAGCGTCAGCAATCTGTTCCACAAAAATACGAACCTCCGCCGTCATCCCAGTTCGAATTTCTTGCGGCGGATCCTTGATTTGAATGATGACAGCGTACTCTTTCACGTTGGAACCCCAGAAATTTCCTGGCTCCGCGTACTTGTTTACCTTGACGACTCGGCCTAGCAATTCGTCGGCCGAAGCCCCCACAGTGATTTTGACCGGCATTCCATCTCGAATCAACGTGATGCGAGACTCGTTCACCTTGGCCTTGACCTGCATACGGTTTGGATCAGGTAGCAAGAAGACGGTTTGTTGCTCTCGAACCAAAGTACCGGCGGCAACGATGAAGTCACCCCCCGATCGACCACCGTACTTGTTCGCATAAACCACTTGCCCCTCCGAGGGTGCAAGCAACGTACAAGCCTTGATCTGAGTTTGGATTTCGAGCAATTTAGACTTTTCTTCACTGAATGTACTTTTGTCCGATTCCAGCTTTGCACGAGCGGTTTCGATGTCGCTGTTCAATTGAACAAGCATTTTTTCCTTCGTGAGTTTGTCGAGAACGCGGAGTCGCCCCTGTCCCGATTCTAGAGTGCTTTGCGCGTTTTGAACGGCAAACTGTTCCGATTCGATCTGAAGTGCTTTGAATATCCCTTTTGCCGCCAAACGCTCGGCGCTTTGCAAAGACAATTCTGCTTTTCGAAGTCCCTGTTGAGCAAGCGCTATTTCACTCTGGATGGCCTTTTGCTCGGTCAAATACGTTCCCTCCAAATACTCCTGTTTTGCGATCGCAGCTTTACTGACTGCAGCTTCACTGCTGATAACGGTCGATTCTGCTGAGCTGACAACGATGCGTTGGTTCTTCGCATCCTGTTCTAAGGAAGACGAGTCGAGTTGGCAAAGTTGATCCCCGTTTTTGACCAGAGTTCCCTCAGCGACAAGGGTTAAAATTGGAGTGCCGCTACCGCCGCGACCTTTCACCTCACATTTGACTTCGTTGTTGCTGCTGCTCTCAATCTCTCCTTGTTCCAGCACGATATGGTCAAACGGCCCGCGAGCCACTTCGTGCAAAAGAGGCGCAGTCTCCGAGGGAGAGTACATCCCAGAACCTTTCGAATTCCACCACGCGTACCCACCGAGTCCGCAAACCGCGGAGGCAATAGTAAGAAACGCAATGGCTTTGACGCCGCCTCGCCTGTGGGCGGTCTTTGCTCGGAAGGACATAATGGATTGTGGTGGGTAAAAGGGAGGAGCCCAGAGTCTGGGCGAATGACTTCAATTGAAGTGTCGCTACTATTGTCTTCGCGAATCAATAGCAACGCCACCGAGAAATCGTGGTTTGCAGTTTAATCAGCGCTTAGAGACCTTCATGACACTCTAATAACCCAGACAGGAACCACAAGTTTCGCAACGCGGGGAGTCTTAGGAGTATTTTTATTTATACTTTGCTTGCGTCCGGCAGAAAATAGGGCAAATGGGTATTATAGTGCTACCTGGCGGGTGCTTTGAAAAACAATTGCCAGTTCGATTCCGTCCAGCCGATGCCAAACAATCGTTGGTTGCAACCCACTGAACGCATCGAGAGTGATTCGAGCGCCTACACACCATTGACCGCAAATACCAAAATGGCCTCCGATTTTCGACTCAAGGAACAATTGCCGCGATTGACCGACGCGATCGTGGGGACCTATAACGCACGGGATCGGATAAACCATTTGGGCCATTGCCCTCTCCCGAAGTACGAAGTGATTGTTCAGATCCTGGAGGACTTGAAAGATTTGCTTTATCCTGGGTTCCGCCGGCGCGAAGGGCTACACGCCGGTAACGTGACCTATCACGTGGGAAACTTAGTGGATTCGCTTCACGATCGTTTGACCACACAAATTGCTAGAGCTCTGTTGCACGCGGACAGGGTCGAAGCCAAGCTCCCCAATTTCAATCCCTGCGAAAACGCAATCGATTACGAAGCCAAAGGGCAGTCTATCGCTATTGCCCTTCTAGAGCGCATCCCCCAGTTGAGGGTCACGCTGGCTAAAGATGTGGAAGCGGCATACGACGGGGATCCAAGCGTCTCCAACCGTGACGAAATCATCTTCTGCTTCCCAGGTTTGGAGGCCGTTACGGTCTACCGAATCGCCCACGAGCTGGTTCATTTTGCGGTCCCTTTTATTCCTCGGATGATGACCGAATGGGCGCACAAACAAACCGGGATCGACATTCATCCTGGTGCAACCATCGGGGAGTCTTTCTTTATCGATCACGGCACTGGGGTGGTCATCGGTGAGACGTGTGATATCGGGAACTTCGTCAAAATCTATCAAGGAGTCACGCTTGGAGCGTTGAGTTTTGCGACAGATGCGGATGGACAACTGATCCGCGGTACCAAGCGGCATCCAACCATTGAAGACCGCGTTGTCATCTATGCCAACGCCACCATCCTGGGTGGTCGAACCGTGGTCGGACACGATAGCGTTATCGGGTCCAGTGTCTGGGTCACGAGCAGCGTCGCACCTCATTCCACCGTCGTTTTAGAGAAGCCAAAGCTTCGTATTCGAAGCGGCTTAGGCGACGACCTAATGCACGACTCAAACTACCAGATTTAGGTCGGCGATGAATTCAGGTGCACTCAAAGAGGCGGACGATATCGTCATCACTGGCTACGGCGTTATCTCGCCGTTAGGGCACGACGTAGAACTATTTTATCAGTCGCTGATTCGAAAGCAGTCGGCGGTAAAGTTGCTGGAGCCATTGTCGGGCGTCGATGGCAAGTACTGGATGGGCGCGATTGTCCGAGACTTCGATCCGAAGCTCCACGTTCAACCGCGGAAAACCATCAAGGTCATGTGTCGCGAGATCCAATTAGCGTTTGGGTCTGCCATGCAAGCTTGCAGAATGGCAGGTATCGCTACCGGTTCGGTCGCACCGGACCGATTGGGCACCGTTTTCTCTGGCGAGATTATCTTGAGCGAGGTAAGCGATGCGGAGAGCATCGTGCGCCTATGCGCTTCGCAAGGGCAAATGGCGCATGACCGTTGGAGCACTGAGGCGATGGAAAACATGTATCCCCTTTGGATGCTTAAATCGTTGCCGAACATGTCGGCCTGCCACGTCGGAATCGCGCTCGATGCCCGCGGTCCGAACAATACCATCACCACCTCGTGCACCAGCGGTCTGGGAGCGGTTCTGGAAGCCATCAATGTTATCCGACGCGACAAGGCCGATGTGATGGTCATCGGCTCGACAGCCTGTCAGGTTTCCTATGTCCGATTGTTGCAACGCTTCGAAGAGGACTATTCCAATGCATACGGTGATCCGTCGGCGGCCTGTAAACCGTTTGATCGACTTCGTACGGGCAGCGTCAGCGGTGAATGTTCCTCCTCGGTCGTCCTCGAACGCCGATCGCATGCCATGGCTCGTGGTGCCACCGTCCTGGGCTCCATCACGGCGTGGGCAAACACCTTTGGCAAGCCTACGCAAGGGCGATGGAGCGGTTCCCAATCCGCTACGGAGAATACGCTGACGGCATTGCTCGAGCGTTCTGGTTTAGCGATCAACGCCATCGATCACGTCAACGCCTCGGCCAACGGAACAATCCCAGCCGACGCCGGCGAGGCAAAAGCCATCGCCAAAGTTCTCAAAAATGTCCCCGTCGTTTCCTACAAAGGTGCAATTGGCGACTCGAACAGTGGGGCCGGACTCATCGAGTGGATTGCTTCGTTGGCCGGAATGCGAGCCGGGGCAATCGCTCCCACAACCAACCATGACCAAACCGCCGCGGACTGCCCGATCAGCGTCGTTAGCGGAACCGCAAAGCCAGTCATCGCTCAGCACGCGATCAAACTATCGCTGACTTCCCAAGGCCATAGCGTCGGCGTGATGACTTCGGTCGATGCTTAGACACGCAACTTGTACCCTCTCCAACGCGTGCTGCTTCTCTGGTGGATGCGACTTTGATAGACTCTTTGCATGAGACCTAGAACCCATGTTATTGCCATTGCCATCGAAGACTATCTCGATGCATCTTTGCCCGCCATCGGATATGCCAATCGCGACGCGGAAGCCTTCACCGTCGCTTGGCAGGCATGTGGCGCTGATCGTTCGGATTGTCAACTGTTAGTGAGCACGGCGGCCACGCTCACGAATCTGCAACTGGCGGTCCGCAAAGTTTCCGGGATCGCGGCGGAGGGTGACAGAGTCGTTATGTTTTACGCCGGGCACGCATTGACGATCGACTCTATCGATCGAATCACAACCTACGATACCCAATCGACTGATATCGATCGTACGTCCATGCCGCTGAGCGAGTTGTTGGATTCGTTTCGCAGACTGGACAAATGCCAAGTCATACTGTTTCTGGAACCCTATCACGATCCGTTGATTTCGCTGCCAGGAGTCAACTCGTTGGATGTTTCTGCGTTGAAATCGTTTTGCAAAGAATCCAAGTTGCGCAACGCTTTTCTCGCCTGCAAGGAGACGGAGACATCCTATCGGAGCGGTACCCAAAAACAGGGAATCTGGACGTACTGCATTGTCCAAGCGATGAACGGTTCGGCCAAAGCCGCGGTCGACAAAGAGGGGCGGCTATCGGTGGCATCCTTGCAGGCATTCTTGCAAGACGAAGTTCCGCGAATGCTTCGGGTGAGCATAGCAGGTGCAGTCAAGCAATCGCCGACAATGCTCGGTAGCAAAAGCAAAGACTTGATCTTGGTCGACTTTCGTGATCTTGCACCCTCGGGCGGGTCGCTCGCGATTCAACACACCACCAACCCGATCCAAGATTCCTGTCTGACCGGTGAGATGCGAGGTCGAGTCAAAGACTTGAAAGGCTACAGCAAGCCGAAAAGTCCCTTGTGCAACCACAACGATTGGGAACGGAGCTTCGTCGAATCCGCTGGAGCACGCGATGTTACAGAGCAAGCGACTTCGATTTTCGAGCTCATGCGAGAGGCATTCCGTTACAAACGCAAAGACTTGAGTTTTTCGAATGTGGGTCCTACCGCATCGATCAAATGCCCGGACTTCGATGTGAACATATCGCTTTCTCAGGATCCTGACGATGCAGAACGATACTTCATAGCCACCGAAGTACGATCGTTTCGCAATCCCTTGATTGTAGAGGATGTCAGCTTTCTGGCAATATTCACCAAATACTGTAGTCGCGTTGTATTCGAGATGGCAGGTTTCCTCGATCTGGAGGCCAAGATCGACGATATCGAAGAGATCGACGCGCTCGCCGAACACCTCGAGTACGATCCAGAGTGCACGGAGTTTACGCTGAAACTACCTGACGCCGGGATCAATATCCATGCAACCGAAAAGAAAATAGTTTTTGCCTTGGACCGGCACGGTGACCTAAAGCAACTTCTCGGCAACACCCAAAAGGCCTTTGCCAAGCTTGCAGGCAATCGAATCCAGCTGGGTTTAACCGGCAAATCGGATTAGCACCGCTGGATCTCGCCATCCGACGAGCAATGGGTGTACTTACCCCAGGGAGGGGGTAAGGATGGCACGATTGATTCCAGTTCCGATCTGAACTATAATGATCGCTCCTGCCCTTCCAGCTCGCCTTCGGGTTGAGCTCCCGCCTAAACTCGCATCATTGAGACTTTCCGTGGTTGCACGATTTTCCCTCGTGACTTGGTATCTAGTAGCTACTTGGTTGTCTTGCTGCTTTTGGCTATCCGTAGGTCGAACCCAGGAACCGAGGCAGCTCGAGTCCAAAGCTTCGTCTCAGCAGGTTGTTGATTCGCCTCCGGCCGTGGGCGAAACTCTGCCGGTCGATGACAAGCTCGTTCGCCTGAACTTCCGGGATCAGGAATGGCTTCCAGCTCTGAAGTGGTTGTCGGACGAACTGCAGTTGAACCTCGACTGGCAACAACTTCCTCCCGACAAGTTTAGCCTGTTCAGCACACAGGAGTATACCCTCAAGGAAGCAGAGGATTTGCTCAATTTGCAGCTGCTTGCGCGAGGCTTTACGATGCTCAAAAGGGGTGAAGTACTGCGAGTTTCCCCTTTGAAAGACATTGATATCACCATGGTGCCACATGTGGATGCTGTGGATCTGGAGCATTTGTCGAAGCACCAATTCGCACGCGTTTCCTTTTCGCTCGACTGGATGATCGCCGAACAGGCTGCCCAAGAATTCAAGCCCCTGATGAGCCCCTTTGGACAACTCTTTCCAATGGTTAGTTCCAATCGTCTCGAAGCCATGGATGCAGTCATTAATCTACGCGAGTTAAATCGATTGCTCAACACGGCCGAAACCGACGATGCCAGACGCGAGCGGGTGGCTGAGTTCAAATTGATCTATCGCAAAGCCGAAGAGGTCGCGGTGAAAGTCCGACAGCTAGTTGGCCTTCCAGCCGATTCACTCCAAACCACTTCGGGCCAAACGCAGCTCGATATCGAACAAGCTCGATTTCGAGTGGAAGCGGTAAAGCAAATGGGGGAGAGCGCAAAAGAGGTCATCAAGGACAAAAAGCAGGATGTATTCCTGGTGGTTAACGATAAGGAGAATAGCATCCTCGTCAATGCCCCACCCAACAAGATGGAGGTGATTAGGCAAGCCATTACGGCCATGGACAAAGAACTTTCGCCATCCGACTCGACCTGGGAAACGGTCAGTCGAGTCAAGGTGCATGAGGTAAGCGGGTTTGATCCCGAATCCATATCGAAGTTGCTCACTGCTCTGCAAGAGCGAGGTAATCTCGCCAAGGATTCTCGGATTCAGCACGAGGCAGCTTACAACCGTATCATTGCCTTTGCGTCGCCGGAGGATCACCTGACGATCTCACAAGTCATCGATAGCTTCCGAGCGCAAAAGCGGACGGCGGCCGTCTTGGCTTTGGTAACAATGGATCCAAACTATGCCGTCAAAGCTGTTCAAGTGATTTTGAAGACCCCGGAACGGCCTTCGACTAGGCCGGGGGTAGCCAGCGACGGAAAATTCCAAATCGAAGCGGATCCCGATCACAGTCGTCTATTGCTCTGGGCCACCGAGGATGAACTCAAAGAGGTTAAGGACTTTTTGGCCAAGTTAGGGGAACAGTTTAGTGCCGCGGCTTCTACCGCGCAGATGCACATCATCAATCTTAGAGGTGGTGATCGCACGGAGGTTTCCAAGCGATTCTTGGATGCTTGGCAAGGGATGAGCGATACCCCCGTTTTGATCGACGGCAGCCTTCAAAAGAATCCTTCGGCCCGTACCCGCGACGCCAGTCAACTTAAACCGATCGACCAAGCCGAGGTGCACTTCATTTCACGTTCCAGCCAGGAATCAGAGAAGACAAAAGATGACGGCCCGCCACTGCGAATTATCGAAGGGGAGAATGGCGATCTAATCCTCATGTCGCGCGACCCCGTCGTGGCGGAGACCGCCAAACGGTTGCTCGAGCAGTTCGTACCCGATCCGTCCGAAATGAAAATCATCTATCTCAAAAACTCCCAAGCCCAGTTGGTCAAGAGGCAGCTGGAGACCATGCTTGCACCTTCACTTGCTGCCCCAACATCGCGATTGACATTGATTCCCAACCTGTCAATCGACGTAGACTCGCGAGCCAATCGATTGCTCATCCAAAACGCGACTGCCAAACAGTGGAAGAAAATCGAAGAATTTGTTCCGACCCTGGATCAAGCCTCGCCCGAGGACGATCGATTGGTCCGCAAACAAAAAGTACATCGATTGAAGTACCGCAAAGCGAATGAAGTCGTCACCGTCATCAAGGATGTTTACAAAGATCTTTTGAGCACTAGCGAACGATCGTACTACAGCGGCTCTTCGTCGCGATCGACGAGCTACAATCGAAACTTGGCTGCCTCCGCCCTCAATCCCGAGTACCAAGGCATTTTGTCGGTTGGGGTCGATGAAGAAGCAAACCTTTTGATCCTGTCCGCCCCAAGCTATTTGCTCGAGGAGATTGGCGAGCTCGCCAAATCGATCGACACGCCTACGGATGGAAAAGCGGTCTCGGTCATCCAGTACAATAGTAACGCCAACGACACCAAGACCCGCGAAACTCTCTCCAAGCTCTTTAGCGAACGAAAGAAGTGAATTGGCCATGGATAGCCGGCTTGGGCACCGTCTACGCAATTTGTTTGCCAGCGCTAGTTTCGTCGTCGCTATTTCATTTTTTTTCGGCATTGCCAGTTCGCATGAACCGTCCCGTCAGGTGAGCTTGGTGAACGATGTTGTTCCCATTCTGACCAAAGCCGGTTGCAACTCGGGAGTCTGCCATGCCAAAGCAGTCAATGGCCAAAACGGCTTTCGGCTCTCTCTGCTTGGCTTTGAGCCACAAGACGATTTCGTGCACTTGCTGAAGGAAGGGCGAGGTCGCAGGATTTCGCTGGCGGCGCCCGGGTCCAGCTTGCTGCTTCGTAAGGCGACCGGCGATGTGCCTCATCGCGGCGGTGCCCGATTGAAATCCGACTCCGCCGAGTACGCGACCCTCCTCGAATGGATTCAGCAAGGTGCGAAATACGACGGGAGCTCAGCCCCTAAGCTGGTCTCGATCGAAGTTCAGCCAGATAGCCATACTCTCGCTCCCAGCGGCCAACAACAGCTCACTGCGATCGCCCACTATGCCGATGGCGGAATGCGGGACGTAACCAAGCTTGCCCTCTTTGAATCCAACGAGAAAAACATGGCGGAGGTCTCGGAGCTTGGACTGGTCACGGCGATGACGATCCCAGGTAAGGTTGCGATCATGGTCCGCTACCAGGGACTGGTTTCGGTGTTCAACGCATCGATCCCTTTGGGAGCCCCGCTTGAGCATTTACCTCCAGCAAAGAACTTCATCGACGTTTCTCTTTTTGCGAATCTGAAGGAACTCGGCATTCCGCCTTCGCCGAACTGTGACGATGCTACGTTCGTGAGACGAGTAACGTTGGACATCGCTGGACGACTACCGACCGTAGCGGAAGTTGCAACTGTTATTGCCAGCAAGGAATTGGACAAACGCGAGCAGTTAGTGGAAGGACTGTTAAAGAGTCCCGAGTACGCAGACTTCTTTGCCAACAAATGGACTGCCATGCTCAAGAACCGGCGCGACGATGCAAGCGATATCACCTCCAACTTTGCGTTTTACTCGTGGGTCCGCGATGGCCTTTTAACCAACAAAGCCTACGACCAAATGGTCCGAGAACTGCTCGCCGCTACGGGAACCGTGCAAACGAATCCACCCGTCGCTTGGTACAAACGGGTCAAGGAACCGAAGCAGCAACTCGAAGATGTGGCTCAGTTGTTTCTTGGGGTGCGCATGCAATGCGCCCAATGCCATCATCATCCCTTCGAAAAATGGAGCCAAGACGACTACTATAGTTTCGCCGCCTTCTTTAGCCAGGTAGGACGAAAGCCAACCGCCACTCGCGGTGAAGACATGATCTTCCACAAGCGCGGTATCGCCGCCGCAGCCAACGCCAAAACAGGGGCGATGCTCAAGCCCGCCGCTCTGGGCAGCAACACTCCTGCCATCGCTCCGGATGAAGACCCGCGACTGTTGCTCGCCGATTGGATGAGCTCGCCAAGCAATCCGTTTTTCGCCAAGGCTGTGGTAAATCGCTACTGGAAACACTTTTTCCGACGCGGCTTAATCGAGCCTGAGGATGATATTCGAGATACCAACCCTGCATCGAACCCAGGACTGCTCACGGGTTTGGAACAGCACTTTATTGCCAGCCATTTCGATCTCAAGGACCTGATTCGAGTAATCGTCAATTCAAATGCCTATCAACGGAGCGCCGTTCCCAACGAACTCAACGGTGCCGATCAACAAAACTACTCGCGCTTTTACCCAAGGCGTTTGCAAGCCGAAGTGTTGCTCGATGCCATCGATGACCTGGCTGGATCGCAAACCGATTTTCAGAATTTACCGACCGGGACACGCGCCATTGCTTTACCGGACAATAGCTACAACAACGCCAACCCGTTTTTGAAAGTTTTTGGCAGGCCAGAAAATGAGAGTGTTTGCGAATGCGAGCGAACACAGTCCTCTAGCCTCGCACAGAGTTTGCACTTGATGAACGCGGGCGATATCCGAGCCAAGCTTGCAACCAGCAATGGTCGTGCGGACCAACTTTCGAAGTCCGAAAAACCGCTGAGCGAACGAGTCGAAGAATTATATCGCGTTGCGTTGGGAAGATTGCCCAACAGCCATGAATCGCAGAGCGCCCTTGAATACCTTAAAGGCCACGATTCTGATCTGGGCCAAAACCCCGACTCCCAGGGTAACTCGGTTCCTGCGCAACCGCCCACTGCGGAGCGATTCCAGGACTTGATCTGGGCTCTGATCAATACCAAAGAGTTTCTCTTCAACCACTGAGCCGATGACAATGCTTAGCAACATCAGAAACATGCTCTCTTTCGGCCCTATGCGAGCCCCGTGGTTGGCCCTCTCCCCATGGTTGGCCATCTCCCTCGCCCTCTTGTCGCTCTGCGTGGCGCAAAGAGTGAACGGTCAGTCCGTTGGTTTGCCCCTACCGCGCCTGCTTACCACCATGCCAATGGGTGGTAGAGTAGGCACACAAGTCGAATTGAGCATCACAGGGGAAAACATCGAAAATGCTACCGCGCTCTTGTTCGATTACCCAGGCGTGACGGCGACCCCTAAGTTAAACACAAGCGGTCAGTCG
>Ga0105048_10016614_pt1 | contig 11370 bp, 6 predicted proteins | sample MAT05_FD_78382 | JGI IMG/M metagenome (GOLD analysis project Ga0105048, IMG submission 78382) | Freshwater microbial communities from Lake Fryxell liftoff mats and glacier meltwater in Antarctica - MAT-05 | ecosystem: Environmental > Aquatic > Freshwater > Ice > Liftoff microbial mat | place...
GCCTGGAAGCACGCCCGCGAGGCCTCCGACTTCAAGGCCTTCCAGCCCTGGCTCGAGCGCATGATGGACCTGACCCGACGCAAGGCCCAGTGCCTGAGCACGAGCTCCACCCCCGAGCTCTACGACGCGCTGCTTGATCAGTACGAGCCCGGGGCGAAGGCGTCGGAGATCCAGACCGTCTTCCGCCCCCTCGCCGACCGCCTCGCCGGCCTCATCAAGGCCATCGGCGCTTCCGCCCACGTCCCGACCGACGCGCCGCTGAAGATCACCTTCGACCCCGCCAAGCAGCACGAGCTGGGCCAACTCATCCTCAAGGCGATGGGCTTCGACTTCGCCGCCGGCCGCCTCGACACCACCACCCACCCCTTCTGCTCCGGCATGGCCCCGGGCGACACCCGCCTTACCACCCGCTACCGCGAGAGCCACTGGACCGACGCGCTCTACTCGACCCTGCACGAGGGCGGCCACGGGCTCTACGAGCAGGGCCTGCCCAAGCTCGGCCCCGTCTTCGGCACGCCCCTGACCGACGCCATCTCCCTGGGCATCCACGAGTCCCAGTCCCGCATGTGGGAGAACTTCGTGGGACGCTCCCGCGAGTTCTGGCGCTGGCTCACCCCCATCGCCAAGGACCACTCCCCGGCCCTCAACCAGTTCTCCGAGGACCACCTCTACGCCGCCGTCAATCTCGTGAGGCCCAGCCTCATCCGCGTCGAGGCCGACGAGGCAACATACAACCTCCACGTGATGATCCGCTTCGAGCTCGAACGCGCCCTTATAGCCGGCGACCTGCCCGTCAAAGACCTGCCCGGCGAGTGGAACGCGCGGTACAAGCAGTACCTCGGCGTGAACATCCCCGACGACCGCCGCGGCTGCCTGCAAGACGTCCACTGGGCCTTCGGCCTCATCGGCTACTTCCCGACCTACACCCTGGGCAACCTCTACGCCGCCCAGCTCTGGGAAACCATCAACGCCCAGATCCCCACCCTCAGCGCCGACATGGCCAGGGGCGACTTCACCAAGCTCAAGGCCTGGCTCAATACCCACATCCACGCCCACGGCAAACGCTACCGAGCCGCCGAACTCTGCCAGATGCTCACCGGCAAGCCCCTGACCGCCGACCCCCTGATGCGCCACCTCGAAGCCAAGCTCAAGCCGCTCTATCGCCTGTGACCCAGCGCCGCCGACCCAAAACCACCCCGGGCGTCCTGCTGTGCGTGCTGGCTCTGGCCGGCCTGCTGCTCGCGCTCGTCGGCGGCCCGATCGCCGGTGTAATCGGGGGCGTGTCCGCCTCCATCCTTAGCGCCCCGTCCGGCTTCGAGCAGACCACCGCCCAGCGGGCCTGGACCTGGTCATCCCTGGGCCTCAGCGCGGCCGTCGCCCTGCTCATCGCCCTCATCGCCACCGCCCTCGCGTGGCCCGCCGCTTGGGCCATCCGCCGCGACCGACGCTTTGCGCTCGTCGCCGGTGTCGGCCTGCTCATGCCCACCTACCTGGCCTACGCCGGCTGGGGCATGCTCCGCGGCCCCGGCTCCCTCGTGGGCGACGCGCTCGCCCGCGCCCCGGCGTGGGTCGCCCGCTGGTTCGACCTCGGCCTCGCCGTCATCGGGCTGAGCCTCTGGGCCTGGCCTTTGGCCGCCATCGTTCTGGCGATCGGCGCCGTCCGCCTGCCCGCCGCGCTGCTGGACATGCTGGCCCTCGAGCCCACCGGCCCGGCCCGCCGCACCCTCGTGCTCCTCCGCCTCCTGCGTGCCTGGATCGCCGCCGCCGTCGGCGTCGTCGCGCTGGTCATGATCGGCTCGGCCGTCCCCATGCACCTGGCCCAGCTTCCCACGGCCGCCATCCGTCTCTGGACCTATCTCAGCCTCACCAGCCGCCCCGAAACCGTCTGGCTCGCCGCCGCGCCCCTGCTGGCTCTCGCAACGCTCGGCGCGATCCTGATCACCCGCCGGATCGACCGCCCCCCCGGCTCCACCGACCCGACCGCACCCCTCAACACAACTCGCGAGCCCGGCCGCGGCGGAGCCGCCACGATCGCCGCCCTCGTCGTCGTGCTGCTCAGCGTCGCCGCACCCCTCGCCCTGTTCTTCATCAACCTGCGAAACGTCTCGTCGCTGGCGGCGTTCTGGCGCCTCAATGCCCGCGCCGTCATCGAGAGCCTCGCCACCGCGTTCTGGGTCGGGCTCATCGCCGCGGCTCTCTGCGCCGGTATCTTCATCGTCCGCTCCTGCGCCCCTCCGCTCATCGCCCGCGCGTGCGTCTGGGCCGCCGCCGCCACCGTTGCCCTCGGCCTCGTCCCCGGCGTGCTCATCGGCCAGAGCGTCGCAAGCCTAACGCAAACCCTGGGCGATGCCGGCGAGGGCCGCTGGCCACTCGTGCTCGCCCACGCAACCCGCTTCGCCTGCGTCGCCTCCATCGTCGGTCTGATCCTCGCCCGCCAGGAATCGCCCGACGAGCGCGGCGTCCGGCGCCTCGAGGCCGGCGACTCCCTCTCGGGCTTCGTCGCCCTCCGCCTTCGCCCGGCCCTGGGCGTCATCGCCGCCGTCGGCTGCGCCTCCGCCGTCCTGAGCATCCACGAGATCGAAGCCACCGTCCAGCTCGCCCGCCCCGGCCCCCAGAACCTCGCGCAGACGCTCCTCAACGCCCTGCACTATGCCCGCGACGAACAGCTCTGCGCCGCCTGCATCAACCTCGTCGCGCTCGGCCTCGTCGGCGCCTTGCTCACCGCCGCGTTCCTCGGCATCCGATGGAACGGCTCGCGTGGTGGAGCGTCTCTCCAAAGCCGTGGCTCCCCTCCCCCCATGTAGCCACTGCTCCCCACCGCACTTTCAGCCCCAACCCTCAAACCCCGCACCCCGCACGCAGCTCCCGGGTATGCTCGGTCGAGGGCGGCAAGGGGCGGGTGCGGAGGGCGGCGCCAAAGGCATGGCAGTATCCACGCGGGAACGCTCGCGGTTCAGACAACCCGCTCCCGCGGCCTTGTTTATAACATTCCTCCTGATCCTCCCGATCGCCCTCCCCGCCTGCGACCACGCGCCCCACGACGACGCCCCGGCCCCCATCAACCCCACCGCCACCTTCGGCGGCCTGGGCGACACCCCCGGACGCTTCGCCTATCCGCGCTGCATCGAGGCCGACGGCCAGACCCTCTGGGTCATCGATAAGTCCGGACGCGTCCAGCAGATCGACGCCCGCACAGGCGCCTGCCTCGCCCTCTTCCGAATGCCCGAAGACTCGAGCGGCAGGCCCGTCGGCCTCGCCATCGCCCCGGGCCGCGACGCCTCGGGCGCATGGAAGCCCCGCATGATCTACGTCGCCGACACCCACTACCACCGCGTCATGATCTTCGATCTTCCAACGCCCGCCCCCGGCGCACCCGAGCAGATGCTCCAGCCAGTCAAGGTCGTCGGGAGCTACGGCATCGGAAACGCCCAGTTCTACTTCCCCACCGACGTCGCCGTCCTCCCCACCCCCGACGGCTCCGCCGCCCACCGCATCTACGTTCCCGAGTATGGCGGCAACGACCGCATCAGCGTCTTCGATGGCGACATGAACTTCCTCTTCGCGTTCGGCACCCTGGGCCCGGGCCACGATCCGGCGCTCGTCGAGTTCAGCCGCCCCCAGGCCGTTCAGATCTGGAACCGCCCCGACGGCAGCAAGGAGCTTGTCGTCCTCGACCTGGGCAACCACCGCCTCGGCCGCTTCACACTCGAAGGCCGCCTCATCGCCTGGATCGGCAAGCCCGGCGGCAGCGCCTCGGGCATGGGCGACGCCCTGGGCGAGTTTAACCTCCCGCAGGGCCTCCGCATCCTCAACGATTCAACCGCCCTGGTCACCGAGTTCGGCGCCTGCCGCGTCCAGCTCGTCGACCTCGCCACCGGCCGCGGCCTCCGCGCCTGGGGTCGCCCGGGCCGGGGCGAAGGCGAGCTGGCCAATCCCTGGGACTCCGCCGTCATCGGCAAAGACGTCTTCGTGCTCGACTCGGGCAACAACAGGATCGTGCGCTTCCGCCGCTAGGTCCAAACGAATTACCCTCTTTGATCGAGGTCGGATGCTGACGCTGGCGGTGGATTACGGGATCGCGTTCGAGCAGCCACGCTGGCTGCTGCTTGCGCCCGTCCTCTGGCTGCTGGCCGTCTGGATCGGCCGCCAGTCCCTCAGCGGCATGGGCACCGGCTCGCGCCGCGTCGCCCTCCTGGTCCGCCTGCTGGTCATCGGCCTCGTCGTCGCCGCCGTCGCAAGGCCCCAGTGGCGGCGCGAAGGCAAGAACGTCAACGTCGCCGCCATCATCGACGTCAGCGACTCCGTCCGCCAGCCCCGCCGCGCCCCCGACGGCACCACCGTCTCCCTGACCCAGCTCGCCGAGGCCTGGCTCACCGAGGCCGGCCAGACCGCACGCCCCGGCGACACCATGAGCCGCCTCACCGCCGCCCGCAAGAGCTACGTGCAGTCCCTCTCCATCGCCCCCGCCGAGAAGCCCGACCTCATCACCACCGGCGACACCGACGCCACCGACCTGGCCGACGCCGTCCTCAAGGCCCTCGCCATCCCCGGCATCGACCGCGCCGGCGGCGCCGCGGCCAAGCGCATCCTTCTCATCTCCGACGGCAACGAAACAGCCGGCAGCCTCCGCAGCGCCGCCGCCGCCGCCAGGTCCGCCGGCGTCAAGATCGACGTCCGCCCCGTCCGTTACAAGTACGCCGCCGAGATCATCGTCGACAAGATCGTCGCCCCCGCCACCGCCCGCAAGGGCCAGAACATCAACCTCCGCGTCCTGCTCACCAGCCTCAGGCCCGCCACCGGCCGCCTCACGCTCCTGGTCAACGGCGACCCGGTCCGGCTGGGCGACGCGGGAGCCGGGGGTGCCGGCACGATGGACATGCCCGTCTCCCTCGACGCCGGCCCCAACGTCATCCCGATCCCCATGAGCCTGCCCCTGGCCGGCCCGCAGCGCTTCGAGGCCGTCTTCACCCCCGACAATCCGGCCGACGACGCCATCGCTCAGAACAACCGCTCCCTCGCCATCACCTTCGTCCAGAGCGAGGGCCGCGTGCTCGTCGTCGCCCCAAGCAGCGAGGAGGTCGCCCCGCTCGTCGCCGCCCTCAACCAGAGCAAGCTCAACGCCGAGGTCGTCGCCCCCGCCCAGGCTCCCAAGGCCCTGGTCGACTGGGGCGCCTTCGACGCCGTCGTACTGGCCAACACCCCAAGCAACGAATTCACCCCGCAGCAGCAGGAAGACCTCAGAAGCTACGTCCAGGACCTCGGCGGCGGTCTGGTCATGGTCGGCGGGCCCGAGAGCTTCGGCGCCGGCGGCTGGATCGGTTCCCCCGTCGCCGATGCCCTCCCCATCAAGCTCGACCCGCCCCAGCAGCGCAAGATGCCCCGCGGCGCGCTCGCCCTCATCATGCACTCCTGCGAGATGCCCCGCGGCAACTACTGGGGCCAGCAGGTCTGCCTCGCCGCCATCAACAACCTCTCACGCCTCGACCTCGTCGGCCTCCTCGAATACTCCTTCGGCAAGGGCGACTGGTGGGTCCACCCCCTCAGCGAGGTCGGCAACCGCGCCGCCGTCACCCGCGCAATCAACTCCCTCACCTTCGGCGATATGAAGGTCCTCGACGGGCTCCTCAACAAGGCCATCGGCTCGCTCGCCGCCGCCGACGCCGGCGCACGCCACATCATCATCATCTCCGACGGCGACGCCACCCTCGGCGACCGATCCATCCTCCAGCGGGCCCGCGCAAACCGCATCACCATCTCCACCGTCATGGTCTTCCCCCACGACCGCACCGCCGGCAGCCCCTACTGGGAAGCCATGCGCTCCATCGCCACCACCACCGGCGGCCGGTTCTACCCCGTCATCGACGAGGGCGAGTTCGCACGACTCCCCGCCATCTTCATCAAGGAGGCCCAGGTCGTCAAACGCTCCCTCATCTGGGAGGGCCCCGGCTTCAGCCCGGCCATCGCCAACGCCGTCAGCGAGCCCATGCGCGGCCTCACCCGCGAGAGCATGCCCCAGATCACCGGCTACATCGTCGCCGCAGAGCGCGAGGGCCTCAGCGTCGTCACCCTCAGGGGCAAAGAGAACGACCCCGTCCTCGCCCACTGGCAGTTCGGCCTCGGAAAGAGCGTCGCCTTCACCAGCGACGCCAGCGTCCGCTGGGCCAAGGCCTGGCCCTCCTGGGACAAGTACCGCGCGTTCTGGGAACAGCACATCCGCTGGGCCATGCGCCCGGGCGGCAACGCCGACATGCGCGTCACCACCGAAGACCTCGGCGACCGCACCCGCGTCCGCGTCGAGGCCCTCGACCCCCGCGGCGAACGCCTCAACTTCGTCCGCTTCGCCGGCCGCGTCGTCGGCCCGGGCAATGCCACCGAGGGCGTCGAGCTCCGCCAGACCGGCCCCGGCCGCTACGAGGGCGTCTTCGACTCCGCCAAGAGCGGCGCATACATCGCGAGCCTCCGCTACAGCGTCCCCGCCCAGGAAGACGCCTCCGGCGTCGTCATACCCGCCCGCGACGGCAGCATCCTCGCCGCCGTCAGCCGCCCCTACGCCGACGAGTTCCGCAGCCTCGAAGACAACGCCGCCCTCCTGCGCACCATCGCCGAGCTTACCGGCGGCCGCGTCCTCCCCGACGACCCCAAGGCCGCCGCCATCTTCGACCGCGAAGGCCTGAAGATGCCCGCCGACCTCCGCCCCATCTGGATGCTCACGGCCCTGCTCGCCCTGGGCGTCTTTCTGCTCGACGTCGCCGTCCGCCGCGTCCGCATCGACCCCGCCCTCATCGCCGCCGCCGTCCGCAGGGGCCTGGGCCGCGGCGAAGCCCGCAGCAGCGAACAGCTCGGCTCCCTCAAAGAAGCCCGCGGCCGGGCCCGCCAGTCCGCCGCTGCCCCCGCAGCGCCCCAGCCCCCCGCGCAGACCGCTTCCACCAAGTTCGAGGCGACCGACGCCGAGCTCAAGGCCGGCAACGCCAACCAGTCCATCGCCGATCCCGCCCGCCCCTCCGCCCGCGACCCCGCCGCATCCAAGCCCGCCGAGGGTATCGACGCCCCGCCCGAAGAAGGCGGCCTGTCCCGCCTGAAGAAAGCCCGCGAGCGGGCCCAGGAAAAGTTCGAGGACGACGACCGCAAGTGACTTCAGTTCTAGCCGCCACCAACCCGCCCGCCCAGCCCCGACCGGAGACGCCCATGGCAAGCATCGAAACCCAGCAGCAGACCCCCGAGGCCGTCAAGGCCCGCTGCGAGGCCTTCCGCACCACCTACCAGGGCCTCCGCGACGAGATCGGCAAGGTCATCGTCGGCCACACCGACGTCATCGATGCCACGCTCATCGGCCTCTTCGCCGGCGGCAACGTCCTGCTCGAAGGCGTCCCGGGCCTGGGCAAAACGCTGCTCGTCCGCACCCTCGCCGACACGCTCAGCCTCCCCTTCAACCGCATCCAGTTTACCCCCGACCTCATGCCCGCCGACGTCATCGGCACCAACATCATCAGCGAGGACGCGACCACCGGCCGCCGAGGCTTCGAGTTCCAGCGCGGGCCGATCTTCGCTCAGATCGTCCTCGCCGACGAGATCAACCGCGCAACACCCAAAACCCAGTCCGCGCTGCTCGAGGCCATGCAGGAACGCAGCGTCACCGTCGCCGGCACCACCTACAAGCTCGACAAGCCCTTCTTCGTGCTCGCCACCCAGAACCCCATCGAGCAGGAAGGCACGTATCCCCTCCCTGAAGCCCAGCTCGACCGCTTCATTTTCAAAGTCACCGTCGGCTACTCGAAGCTCGACGAGCTCATGACCATCCTCGACCGCACCACCGGCACCAAGACCCCAGAGGTCCGCAAGATGATGGACGGCCCCGCCATCCTCGACGCCCAGACCCTCATCCGCGACTGCATCGTCGCCCCCCACGTCAAGGAATACGCCGCCCGCCTCGTCCTCGCCACCCACCCCGGCGGCGAGCACGCCCCCAACGCCGTCAACCAGTACGTCCGCTGCGGCGCCAGCCCCCGCGCCGCCCAGGCCATCCTCCTCGGCGCCAAGGTCCGCGCCCTCACCCAGGGCCGCTTCCACGCCTCGTACAAAGACATCCAGGACGTCGCCCTCCTCGCCCTCCGACACCGAGTCCTGCTCAACTTCGAGGCCGAAGCCGACCGCGTCTCCCAGGACGACCTGGTCCGAAAAATCATGCAGGAAACCCGCACCGACCCGGTCAAGGCGGGGTGAGCAGGCACGCGGAACGCGGAGCAACCGGAGCGGGCGGACAAAACCAGAGTCGGCCCAGGAGCGGAGGCGGATGAACCTAGACCAGCACAGAACGGCCGGAGCGAGCCCGCTGCCGGTGCCCGAGGCGTGGAACCTCATCACCGAGTCGGTGATCGGGGCCGCGATCGAAGTGCATTCCGTCCTCGGCCCGGGGCTCCTCGAACGTCTGTACGAGGAGGCGATGGCCGTCGAGCTTCGGTCCCGCGGCCTCGCGTTCGAACGTCAGCGGCTCATCCGCCTCGCCTTCAAGGGCCAGCAACTCGGGGACCTCAAGATCGATCTGGTCGTCGAGAACCTCGTCATCGTCGAACTCAAGGCCATCGAGCGTGTCCTCGACGTCCACGCCGCCCAGCTAACCTCCTATTTGCGCTCGTCCGACCTGCCGCTCGGCCTGCTCATCAACTTCAACCATGCGAGGCTCGCCGAAGGCATCACGCGCCGAATCAACCCCCGATCGTCCAGACTGGTCGCCAACTAGGCCCCCTCCGGTTTGCTCCGTTTTCTCCGCTCTCTCTGCGTTCCTGTCTTCCGCTCCCCATCATGCTCAAGTCCCCCCAGAACCCCCGCCCCAAAGCCCTCGAAGACCTCCTCGAGCCCGCCCTCCTCGCGCGCCTCGGCCAGATGGATATCTCCTCCCGCCGGATCATGACCGGCAAGCTCAAGGGCGACCGCCGCTCCAAACGCCGCGGCGAGTCCGTCGAGTTCGCCGACCACCGCCCCTACGTCGTCGGCGACGACCTCCGCCACATCGACTGGAACATCTACGGCCGGCTCGACAAGCTCTTCCTCAAGCTCTTCCTCGAAGAGGAAGACCTCTCCCTGCACATCGTCGTCGATTGCTCCTCCTCCATGGACTGCGGCAACCCCGGCAAGTTCCTCTTCGCCCAGAAGCTCGCCGCCGCGCTCGGCTTCATCGGCCTGGTCAACCTCAACCGCGTCGCCGTCAGCGCCATCGGCGACGCCAGCGTCCTGGAGCCAGCAGGCCAAGCCGCCCCGACCGACAAGGCCCGCGGGCTCGTCGGCCTGTTCGCCGCCAGAGACGTCATGCCGCCCGGCCCGGAGAGCCGGGGTACCCAGGTCGCCCAGCCCCCCTCCGGCCTCGTCTCCAGCATCCGCGACCTCCGCGGCAAACGCCGCCTGCAAGAACTCACCGCCTACCTCTGCGCCATCGAGCCCGGCGGCCAGACCCGCTTCGGCGACGCCTGCAAACGCATCGCCCTCTCCCGCCGCGGCAAGGGCGTCATGATCATCATCTCCGACTTCCTCATCAAAGAGGGCTACGAAACCGGCCTCCGAATGCTCAAGGGCCGCGGCTACGACCTCTACGCCATCCAGGTCCTCAGCCCCGAAGAGATGAAGCCCACCATCGGCGGCGACCTCCGCCTCAAAGACATCGAGGACGCCGACCGCGCCGAGGTCACCATCTCCGCGCCCCTGCTCAAGAAATACGCCCAGACCCTCAACGCGTATTGCAACCGCCTCCACGAGTTCTGCGTGCAGCGCGACATCCAGCACGTCACCATCAAGAGCGACGCCGCCGTCGACAAGTTCGTCCTCGACTACCTCCGCTCCCGAGGCCTGCTCAAGTGACACCACCCACCCCCCTAATTGCCGCTGTGCCTCCGTGCCTCCGTGCCTTCCACCCAATAGCCCACCAATGACCTTCCTCACCTGGCCCATCGCCGCCCTCGCCGCCGCCGTGCTCGTCCCGGCGCTCCTAGTTCTCTACTTCCTCAAGCTCCGCCGACGCGACGTCGAGGTGTCGTCCACCCTCCTCTGGAAAAAGGCGATCCAGGACCTGCAGGCCAACGCCCCGTTCCAGAAGCTCCGAAACAACATCCTCCTCATCCTCCAGCTCCTGGCCCTCCTCATCGCCCTCCTGGCTATCGCCCAGCCCGAGTTCGCCTCTTCGGCCCTCCAGGAACAGCGTCAGATCATCCTCATCGACCGCTCCGCGAGCATGTCCACCACCGACGGCGACGCCGGCCCAAGCGCACCCTCCAGCGCCGAAGCCTCCGCCCCCTCCGGCCTCACCCGTCTCGATGCCGCCAAACGCACCGCCCGCGCCATCGTCGACCGTCTGAAAGAGCCCGGCATCTTTGAAGACCGCCAGAAGGCCGCCGAGGTCATGATCATCGTCTTCGATTCCGGCGCCGAAGTCCGCCAGGTCTTCACCAGCAACAAGGCCCTGCTCCGCAGCGCCATCGACTCCATCCAGCCCACCCAGACCCCTTCCTCCCTGGCCCAGGCCTTCGAGCTCGCCCGCGTCTACACCGGCACCCGCAAGTTCGAAGACCAGATCGTCGAAGGCGATCTCGACCCCGCCACCGGCAAACGCAGCGCCATCGGCTTCGTCCCCTCCGGCCCCGGCGCAACCCTCCACGTCATCTCCGACGGCCGCCTCCCCGACGCCGACAAGGTCCAGAGCGCCCCCGAAGACCGCGTCGAATACCACCCCGTCGGCAGCCCCGCCACCATCAACGTCGGCATCACCGGCCTCCGCGCCCAGCGCAGCTTCGACACCCCCTCCCGCGTCGACATCTTCGTCGCCGTCCAGTCCACCGACCCCGCCCCCCGAGTGGTCGATGTCGAACTCCTCGTCGATGGTGCCCTCCAGAAAGTCACCGACGTCAAGCTCACCGCCGCCTCTACCGCCACCCCGGTCGCCACCGACGCCGACGCCGCCACCATCCAGGCCCAGCGCCCCCGCCCCGGCCTCGGCGGCTTCGTCCTCCCCTTCCAGCGCTCCCAGGCCGGCGTCGCCCAGATCCGCCTCATCCCCCGCGGCGACGACGGCCTCAGCGCCGACAACACCGCCTACGTCACCATCCCCCCCGTCCGCCGCCTCAACATCGCCCTCATCAGCAACGGCAGCCTCTTCGTCCAGCGCGCCCTCGAAGGTCTCAAGCCCAGCAAGCTCGACCTCCTCACCCCCGCCGCCTTCCAGTCCCTCCTCGACAAGGGATCCGCCGGCGGCGACGGCCCCACCGGCGGCATCGCCCAATACGACGTCATGGTCTTCGACCGCTTCCTCCCCATGGTCAAAGTCGACGTCCTCACTCCGCCTACTCCAACCACCCCCACCCCCCCCCCCCCCCCCGGCCCGCCCGC
>Ga0105048_10016615_pt1 | contig 11370 bp, 9 predicted proteins | sample MAT05_FD_78382 | JGI IMG/M metagenome (GOLD analysis project Ga0105048, IMG submission 78382) | Freshwater microbial communities from Lake Fryxell liftoff mats and glacier meltwater in Antarctica - MAT-05 | ecosystem: Environmental > Aquatic > Freshwater > Ice > Liftoff microbial mat | place...
ACAGCCCAGAGAATTATTCCCGAAAGTATTAATCAATTAATCCAAGCAGGTAGCAAAAAAGCTGATTTAGTTATTGCCCTGGGGCCAGCGATCGCCGGAGAGGTTTACCAAGTCTCGAAGCAAGTCGGGGCAGAGGTCGGAGCGAGTATTATGATTGATCTTGTTAATGATTTCTTAGATAATCCCTTAGATAATTCCTTAGGTAATCCCGGAGACAAGCCTCTAGATGAATCTGTTACGGCTGACAAAGTTAACCCGAAAGTTAACCCGAAAGTTGATCCAGAGGAGATTTTAGCAAAGTTAGCAGAATTGCCAAACTCCCCTATCCTCAGCGATCCCCATCCCGGGCGAGTCCGTCTTGATGTCCGCCGGGTGAATACGCTCCAAATGCTACACATGGGAATTAGTGCCGAACAAATCTCGATCGCCCCCCATTGCACCTACCAACAACCCGAATATTTTTTTTCCTACCGCCGCCATCCCCAGAAAAAAGTCCAGTGGTCAGGGATTGTCAGCCGATGATTGTAGTGATTAATACCAAAACCATGAATAGTAATGAATTGCTGACATGGAAAGGCTAAGAGATAAATATCTCCCTAGAAAAAATCATATAATATTAGCTTAAATTTAACTGAAGATTTGCTAATAATGTTTATTAGTATTTTCTCAATAAACTCTGCTTAGCGTCTGCCTTACACTGTAATACTATATATGACTGATAAAATTCGTTTCTTGATGTGCGCTCCAGACCACTACCATGTGGACTATGTGATTAATCCGTGGATGGAGGGAAACATTGGTAAAGCTACCTACGATCGAGCCGTAGACCAATGGTCAAAGCTCCACCATATTATCAAAGATCATGCGATCGTTGATTTAATTAACCCAGAAAAAGGTGTCCCAGATTTAGTATTTACTGCCAATGCGGGGCTAGTTCTCGGCGAAAAAGTAGTCCTGAGTCGATTTTTTCATAAAGAGCGTCAAGGGGAAGAACCCTATTTCAAAACTTGGTTTGCTGCTCAAGGGTTTGAAGTATTTGAATTACCCAAAGATTTACCCTTTGAAGGGGCTGGAGATGCTCTCCTCGATCGAGAAGGACGCTGGCTATGGGCTGGCTACGGCTTTCGATCGGAACTAGATTCCCATGCCTATATCGCCAAATGGCTTGATGTAGAAGTGCTATCTCTACGGTTAATGGACGATCGCTTCTATCACCTAGATACCTGCTTCTGCCCCCTTGCCAACGGCTACTTGCTCTACTATCCTCCCGCCTTTGATGCCTACTCCAATCGCTTAATTGAAATGCGCGTGGCTCCCGAAAAAAGGATCGTCGTCGAAGAACCAGATGCAGTGAACTTTGCCTGTAATGCGGTAAATATTGACTCGATCGTGATCATGAATAAAACTAGCGATCGACTCAAAGAAAAGCTCACAACTCTAGGTTTCCAAATCATTGAAACCCCCCTAACAGAATTTCTTAAAGCAGGTGGAGCAGCCAAATGTCTCACCCTCCGAGTCACGGAACCCGTCCATGTAGAAGTCCACGCCAATGTGCCAGTGGAAAGTCGGAAAATTCGCCTCGAAGGACATCTCCTTGATTCTGGTTTAATTAGTAGAGCCTTAGATAGCATCACCGAAAATGGTGGCAGTTTCCAAGTCCTCAATTTCAACCTAGGGGAACAACGCCAAAGCACCTCTGCGGCTGAAGTCAAGGTTTCTGCTCCTTCGCTGGAAGTGATGGAAGATATTGTTTCCCGGCTGATCGACCTCGGAGCGGTGGCCCTACCCCAAGATGTCCGGGATGCCGAGCTACTGCCCGTAGTGAAAAACGGTGTGGCTCCTGATGATTTCTATGTCAGCACCATCTACCCCACGGAAATTCGAGTCCAAGGGCAATGGATTCCGGTGAATAAGCAGCGGATGGATGGGGCGATCGTGGTGAATTTGGGAGCAGGGAAAGAGAGCAAAGAAGGCAAGAAGAAAAAAGCCAAAATTACGGCGGAATGTAGGCTCCTGCGAGACTTGAAAAAAGGCGATCATGCGATGGTCGGCGTGGGCGGCATTAGAACTATCCGCAAAACTGAATCTAGGGAAATTCGTAACTCTAACCAAGAATTTAGTTTTATGTCGGGGAGTGTTTCTAGCGAGCGCCGAGTAGAAATCGTTGTGGAGCAGGTAGCTTGGGAACTCCGGCAAATCCGGGATCAAGGGGGCAAGGTCGTAGTCACGGCGGGACCAGTGGTGATCCATACCGGGGGCGGTGAACATCTCGCTCGTCTAGTCCGGGAAGGTTATGTTCAAGCTCTTTTGGGGGGGAATGCGATCGCCGTCCATGATATGGAGCAGGCGCTGATGGGTACTTCCCTAGGGGTAGATATGAAACGAGGCACGGCAGTAAGCGGTGGGCATCGTCATCATCTCAAGGTGATTAATAATGTCCGTCGTTACGGTAGCATTGCCGAGGCAGTGAAGCAGGGTATGGTCAGTCATGGCATTTTCTACGAATGTATCCAAGCTGGAATTCCCTTCTCCCTCGCTGGTTCGATCCGAGATGATGGCCCCCTGCCCGATACCCAAATGGATCTAGTCAAGGCGCAGGAACACTATGCCGAACTAATCCGGGGCGCAGATATGATCCTGATGCTGTCCTCCATGCTCCACTCGATCGGGGTGGGAAATATGACTCCGGCGGGGGTGAAGATGGTTTGTGTGGATATCAATCCGGCGGTGGTGACGAAGTTGAGCGATCGAGGCTCGATCGAGTCTGTAGGTGTAGTCACTGATGTGGGCTTATTCCTCAGCCTGTTAACCAAGCAGCTAGATAAACTCACCAGTCCCTATCAACTAGCAGGTAAATAGATTAACTAATTCAACTAGATCAACTAGCTCTACTAGATGAATCATCAAAAGCGGGTTTTAGTTTGCACTTTTGGGGCGATCGCCTCTGGTCTCTTGGGGTTGTACCTAGGCGGTCGGGGGAATCTGGAACTCCAAACCCAGAAGTGCGATCGAGGCTCCCTTAACCTACCGGGGGCAAAGAATCTCTGCCAGATGTGGGTAACACCTTTTGCCCTGACTGATGGCAGTATCACGGGTCTATGGTGCGGCATGGTTTTAGGGGCTTTTTTCACAGGTCTAGCAACTCACCAAAAGGATGAGATTTCTAAGGAAATTTCTCAGGACGAAACAAAAAATTGAGCCAAAATTAAGCCTAGAGCCAAAGGAAAACACCTAGTTTCAAAAACTACCTCAAGGAACATCGCTGGGGTGTGGTAGTCAAACTATACATAATCTAAACTATTAGCAAATTTTATTTAGGAAACTATATCAATATGTTTTCACAAATTTTTTACCGCAAATCTTCCACTAGTTTAGCGGCGTTAGTACTACTAGCCTCTGGCGCAATAACAATGGTAATTCCAGCAGCTTTTGCCCAACCCGGCAATAGACCAGAGAGACCCGCAGGGATGCAACGTCCCGATCGAGATACCATGCGGCAAAACATGGAAGAGCGGATGACAAGGGAACTCAACCTCACCCCAGAACAAGTATCTCGATTCCAAGAAGTTCGCCAACAGGATGCTAGTCGGATAGATCCTCTAGAAATGCAGGTTCGCCAGATAAGAGAGGAACTCCGGACTCTTCTCGCAAGTAGTACCAGCACTGAAGCTCAGATCCGCCAAAAACACCAAGAAATGCAACAACTCCAACAACAGATTGGCAACCTCCGCCTTGATGGGCAACTAGCGATCCGGCAAATTTTAACTCCTGAGCAAATTCAAACCCTAGGACAGCGGATGCCCCGTCTGGGGGAAGGGATGTCTCGTCGGGAAAGAGCACCCGGAAGCTAGATCAACTAAGTAATCTGAGTTTTAGATAATTTGTAAAAAGTCTGACCTGTTAATTGACCAGCCCTGATCAACCTTTTGGTGTTTGGGGCTGGCTGTTTTCTTGGAGGACTGTTTCTATGTATTTAATATTTTCGTAGTTGGGGCTTGGTCTGCCGTAGATTAGGGGCGGAAAACTTAAACTTTGGCGGACTTCTTGGTTGGTAATGCTGTGGAGCGATCGAGCCTCCCGGAGAGCCTTGGCCACGGCGATCGCTAGTCCCTCACCCACGGAGATATTAAACTCCACAATCCTCCCAGCCGCAATTCCCAGACCCCCAAACCCAGAAGCGGGACTGAGGACGGCTAAATTATCTCGTTCTACGGGTAAAGTATGCCGGAAACCGTAGTTAAAAGTAGGCATATGAATATGGAGATTGAGCTTTTGAATACCTAACTTTAAGGCTCGAAGACCCATGCCAGTGATCCCACCCCGGACATCTAGATGGTAAGTAAAAGTCCCCAGAGCCTCTGCTGCACTGACTCCCCCCCGAGCCATTTTCGTTGCCGTGAGATCGTCCATAGATTTTGCGATCGAGCCAGCACTACGAATATAAAGCTCATCCATAATCCTCACTTCCTTTGCCCCCAAGCTCTTATAGAAACTTGCGACTTTATTGGCAACATTCAACATTTCCAAGGTCGGTTTGCCACCATTAAAGCTCAACTCCCGTGAGGTCTTCCCATCAGCATAAAACAGCAGAGAATTAAGGCTTAGATGATCGGCAAAGATCGCCACATTGGATCGATCAAGCAAGATTTTGGATTTGCGGAGATCATAAACTAAGCCATTCATCCCATGAAATGCTACCCCCAGAGCCGAACTCCTGACATCCGCAGAATCGATCGTCCCTTGATAAAGAGGCAGAATCTTATTATTACTCATCCAAGAATTAAAAATTGATTGCCGGAGATCTGGGTCTCCCCCCGTAGCTACCTTTAACCATTTTTGCGCCTCGGCATCTTTGGGGTCTAGAAATCGTTGGATCATCCGGCTTTCTGAGTCTCGCAATTGATTAATATTAATCCCATAAACCTCAATCACCAGCCCCAGAGCCAGACTACTATTGGGCAGACCAAGGGAATCAAATCCCTGATGAAATCTCACCCCAGCCATGGTGGCAAGTTTCCCCCCTTGGGTACAATCAACGAAGTATTTGGCAGTGAAAAGACCGTGCTTCGCAGTCAAAAAAGATTGAACCTGAGTAGCATTGGTTTGGATGGAGAGGACTTGCACCTTGTCAATAACTTCCACTCTTGCTCTTTGTAGGGCTTGGGAGAGAACTTGGCTGGCTCGGTAGCGATCGAGGGCAATCTCCTTAGTTTCTGTAATTTTTAGAAATTCTGTATAGAGTTGACTAGAGGGGGCAAATCTATCGATCCCGAAGCGACGACGCACATCAGCAGGAACTTGGTTGCGATCGAGATAAGCCAAACCCCCCCGGACTAAATGTCCACCCAAACCTTTACTTAGATCAGCCTCGGTAACTAGGGCAATCTTACCTCCTTGAATTTGATGGCTCAGGTGTAGAGCAGTCATCACCCCCGGAATTTCATCCCCAAAAACAATCACATCGTAGTTCTGGACTTGAGTATTCGGAAAATCTGGAACTTGGACTACTTCTTTGACTGGCGGTTGGAGAGCAGACAGCAGAATACTTGCCAGTAACGCTCCCAGAAATATGGTAATTAGCCCATAAATACGGCTATAGAGGTGGCGATAAATAGGTTTAGGGTAGGAGAGGAGTAATCGATTGAACACTTTGGCTAGTCTCAGGGAATACATCAGCAAAATTTTATTAACCCCAACCACGGGTAAGTTGAGAACCTTCCAGGGCAGTTTTTTGGAGTTTGAGATGATAAATGCGGCGAATTAAAGCTGGGGCAGCAACGAACAGGAGAATAACTCCTTGGACAATAAAAATTACTTCCTTGGAAACTACGCCGCCCGATCGAAGTTGCATTAGATCACTTCCATTCCGCAAAGCTCCAAACAGGACAGAAGCGAAGACAATACCCACGGGATTATTCTGCCCCAACAGAGCGACGGGGATCGCATCAAAGCCAAAATCCGCCGAGTAAGTAGTCGGCATATTCCCATCTACTCCTAATATTTGCACCGCTCCTCCTATCCCTGCCAAGGCTCCTGATAAAAACATTGATAAAACAATCATCCTTTTGGGGTGCATTCCTGCATACTTCGCTGCTTCGGGGTTCATACCCACGGTTCTTAGTTCAAAGCCAATGGTCGTTTTTTGTAATAACCACCAGACTCCCAAGGCAGTGAGCAAGGCGAGGACAAATCCCCAATGGAGGCGATCGAGGAACCGGGGCAGCACAGCAGTGTCGAGAATATTGGGAGTCCGAAACACACTGGGAGAGGGGTCTTTGAGGGGATTTTTCACCAGCCAATCTTGCAAAAAGAAAGCTAGATAATTAAACATAATGGTATTGATCACCTCATGGGAGCCAAACTGCGCCTTTAGGTAGCCGGGGATCGCTCCCCACACACCGCCGCCGATCGCCCCCGCCAGGATACAAGCTAAGGGATGAATAATCGGTGGCAAAGGTACAGCATAACCCACCCAGACAGCACAGGTGGCTCCAATCAAAAATTGTCCCGCCGCCCCGATGTTAAAGACTCCACTTTGGAATCCTAATCCTAGAGCCAATCCAGTGAAAATTAACGGAGTTGTAGCCACTAGGGTATTAGCAAAGGCAAATCCTTTGAGGAAAGCTCCGTCTAGTAACCCTCCGTAGGTAGCAGCAATTTTCCCCCAGTCCCAATTAGTCGCAAAACCAATTACGGGGATACTAATTACCAGAGCAGTGGCGATCGCCAATCCGGGAATCACCAACTGCCGTCCCCAATTTTGGAAAACTCCTAACCTAGTATTTGCCATTGGTTTACCCTAATTTATCCCCTAATTTATTCTAGAATTTATCCCGGCAATTCTAAAGAAGCTCGATCGCCCTTTTCACGATCGCCGCCGCCGTTAAGCCATTGAACGCCATTAGCTCTCCCGCCGTAGCCGTGGTTTCCCCCCGCTTCCAAGCAAAGGTATCCCGCTTTGCCAGACTCCGTAACATGATCGACTCCAACATCCCAGAGGCTCCCCCGGTTATTCCAATCAAAGCATCACCACCAAAAAACTGCTCAAACTTGGGATCATCCAGAAAATCACCATCGGGTTCAGAACAGGTATCCCAAGCCACATCATTGGGACGATAGAGCCTCCGGGGGTTAATTACCGAGACAATCTTGGAGCCAATACCTTGATCTGCCAAACTTTCGGCGGCGGCATAGGCAGGAATCAGGGTCATATCCCCAATCACAGCAAAAGTTACAACCTTGTTTCCAGTAGTTTCTTGGAGGACGATCGCCCCCTCCTGTAGCCCTTGACGAGTTTGCGCCAAAGTTGTCCGAATCGGCAGGGGTGACTTACTGGCGGTGATCACAATCCCTTTATTTTTAGCAGTCAAAGCCCATTCATAACAAGCCTGAGTGCTATTGGCATCGGGGGGAAACAGGGGGAAGATATTGCCGTTCCGCATCATGGCCCCAAAGTACGCCTCAATTTCTGGGCGCTGATGAGTCCAACCATTTCTGCCCTGCTCCAAAGCTCCCGCCGTGAATAGAGTCACCGTCGCTGGGGTGGGGCGGCGTAGTTCTGCCATAGCTTGAGTCACAGTCTGCCAAATAGGTAAACCATTGATGGCAAAGGATTCGTAGGAACACCAAAGAGTTCTCGCCCCCATGAGAGCTAAACCCACGGCTAGCCCCGCACAGGCATCTTCACTAAGGGGTTCATAGACTTGCCCTTGGGGAGTTTGATTGTAAAGATCATCAACGGTGGGGTGAATGATTTTTAGGGCTTGGTTAATGTTGGCAATGCCAGAGGCTTCATTCCCATCAGCATTAGTTACCAGAAAAGTTCGATCGCTCTGTCCCACGGCTCCCACTAGTTTTCCCATCGCCGTAGTTGAAACTTGCGGATCACCACCCACGGCAAACTCGATCAGGGGTAAGGTTCCCAAGTCTACGAGGGGCAAGGTAAATTCTGTCACCGCAGTTTTGGCAGCAGGACCACCCCCAGCCCGTTCACAGTTTGTCCGCACCAATTCCCATGCAGCTACAGGCAGGGCAATGGTTTTCAGGGTTCCCGAAATATGGGGCGCATCAAGGGTGTCCTTGGGATAGAGGTTGTGGGATTTTGCTCCCCGGGCGTGGACTCCGGCTCCTTTGAGTTGCTTAATAATAAATACCGTTAATTTACCCCCTAGGGCAGACTTGGCAGCTTTGTCGATCGCCACTAAAACCGCTTGGGTAAAATCGAGGCGGGCTTGAGGAGAAAAGGCAGTGCTATCTACGTAGGCTCCGGGCTGATTTTGGTCGTCATAATTTTTAGCATCTACGAGAATTACTTCCGAAAAGCCATTACCTCGCCAGTAGTCGATCATTTCTTGGTTCGTCTTGGTGGAAACCATGCTGTGGTGTTCTTGACTGTAACCATTCCAGACGAGGACGGGCAGAAAGTTGGTTACTTCTGGATAGGCAGTGTGGAAGTGCGCCATGCTGCTCATGGGATAGGGTTCCCCCATACCGCCATCACCGAGGGTAAAGGGAAATAATTTATCTCGGTGTAATAGGGCTGCTGCCATAGCAAAATGTTGTCCCTGTCCTAGGGGGCCAGCAGGAGCGAGGATGCCTGGAATCAGACCAGAGAGGTGTCCCAAGAGGCCATGCTGTTCTCGGAACCTGTCCCGGAGTTGCTGAACGGTGGTGATCCCCATATCTTCAAGGGAACGATCGAGGAACATCGCACTATAAAAGCCGGGGGCATGGTGTCCAACTTCCGTAAGAATATTTTTGTGACCAAGCATTACGAGGGCAGCGTAGGCTTCGGCTTGGCTGGCAAAACCGCCGGGATGTCCAGAGGCTTTACTGCCTGTGACTTGGAGGGTGAGATAGCGCAGGGCATCAGCATAGAGCTTGGTTTGAAACACCGCATTGGGATCACTGGGATCACTAATGGCTTGACTACCTTTCTCGATCGCTGGGGTTGCACCATAGGTATCAAAGCTAGGAATTGCTTCCCCAAAATATTGAATACCCTCACAAAAAGCCGGAGTTTGACTAACAGCAGCCATAATTATAAATACCTCTTATTATCAATTGTCCCTAGGGGATCACTAAAATCTTCAATTAAGCTATCGTACAATTACAACTGTATCAGTGTGGCATCAATCTTTAATTATTCAAAGATAAGCATATCTTGGGCGATCAATTGGGAATGAGTTCACAATCAATTAGCAAAAACAGGTAAGCATGGCAAGGGCTTGGCAATTTATCACCACGGTTTTAGGCATAATCTTTCGACATCCGATCACGGGGATGAGCGTGATTTCCTTGTTACCCGATGGGCAGATGGTGCTAGTCCGGCGACGGGACAATGGCAAGTGGGCAATTCCGGGGGGAATAGTGAATTGGGGAGAAGACTTGATCACTTCGGCAACTAGGGAACTGGAGGAAGAAACAGGGTTGCAATTAATTCGGGTCGATCGCCTCGTGGGGGTATATTCTGCTCCCGATCGAGACCCCCGGATTCATTCTATTTGTATCGTCGTAGCTGTCCAAGCGCAGGGACAAATTGCTGTCCAAGATACCCATGAAATTCTGGAAGCCCGTGCTTTTAAGCTGGAAGATTTACCTCTGGGAGCCATGAGCCACGACCACGATCGACAACTCCAAGACTACCTCGCCGGATTAACAACCTTTGCCTAGCGCTAACATCAAAGCTATCTTGATCTATAAATTGCTATATTTAGGATAATAGTAAAAAGCAGTAAAATATAAAAAATAAATTTAATATTACTTTATGTTAAATTCTGAATTATTGATTCAAATGCGGCAATTATCCAATGATGAGAAGTTGCAAATAATCGAGCTTCTGAAAAGTGATTTAGTAGCGGAAGAAAATTTGATTTCAGGCAAAAATGAGGCGGCTTATCGAGCTTGGTCACCTTACAATTATCAGGAAGCAGCACAGAAGTTAACGAGCCTATTAGAACAAGAAAATGCGAAATGCTAGACGGTTTCCCTTTGTTGAAAGACAAAATAATATAGCAGAAACTAATGTTTTTTCCAGTGTGCCGATTACTTTAGCCTATAAAGATTGTGTGTTAGAAGTGTTTGGCTTATTAGATACAGGAGCAAGTCTTAATGTTCTGCCTTATGATATTGGCTTAGAGTTGGGAGCGGTTTGGGATGAACAAACGATTTCAATTCCGCTAGCAGGTAATCTTGCACCAGTGGAAGCAAGAGGCTTAGTTGTTATTGGAAGTGTTAGTGATTTTCCGTCAGCCAATCTAGTATTTGCTTGGGCTAAATCGAATGATCCACCAGTTATTTTAGGTCAATTAAACTTTTTTCTAGAATTTGATGTATGTTTTTATCGATCACAACTAGCATTTGAAATATCTCCTAAATCTAAAACAACTTGAGATATTAAAGCTCTAAAATTATCTGTTAAACTTAGCCTTTTAAGAGTTATGAATCATAAAGAATTAGCTTTTGCTCCCGCCCTGACCCAAGCAGCCTTGATTCGCCAAAAAGAGATTACACCTCTGGATTTGGTAGAAATTTATCTCGATCGCATCACCAATATAGACAGTCAATTGGGTAGCTATTTTCATGTGGCAGGAGAAATGGCGATCGCTGAAGCCAGACAAAAAACAGAATGGCTAGGGGGTCGATCGATCGCAGAAATCGCTGAATTGGCGTACCTCCAACCTTTTTTTGGGGTTCCCATTGCTATTAAAGATCTAAATCCAGTGTTAGGAATGCCCTGTAGTTATGGAGTCGGAGCCTTACGCCAAAACATAGGAAGCTCTGATGATGGGGTAGTCCTGCGCCTCAAACAAGCCGGATTTATTCCCCTTGGTAAAACTGCCACCTCAGAACTAGGCTCCTTCCCCTACTCCGAACCACCGGGATTCCCTCCTAGTCGTAACCCTTGGCATCTAGACTATAGCAGTGGTGGCTCCAGTGGTGGCAGTGCCGCAGCAGTGGCGGCGGGCTTAACTCCCTTGGCTCAAGGTTCCGATGCTGGAGGTTCCATCCGGGGACCAGCGTTTTGTTGTGGTGTGGTAGGGATTAAACCCAGTCGGGGCAGGGTGTCTTGGGATCCCGTAGGCGAGCATCAAGGGGGCATTTCCACTAATGGGCCGATCGCCCGGAATGTTGCCGATGCTGCTGCCTTGTTAGATGTGATGGCGGGTTACGTGACTGGAGACCCCTACTGGCTCCCAAAATCTCCAAGCTCTTTCCTAGAGGCAACTAAAGATCAAGCCAAAGACCAATTACCCCGGCTTAAAATTGCCTACACAACCACAGTGGAGCCGATCGGTAGGGCAACTCCAGAACTTGCCGAGGCTGTAATTGCTACCAGTCAGCAGCTAGAAGCAATGGGGCATATTTTAG
>Ga0105048_10016616_pt1 | contig 11370 bp, 9 predicted proteins | sample MAT05_FD_78382 | JGI IMG/M metagenome (GOLD analysis project Ga0105048, IMG submission 78382) | Freshwater microbial communities from Lake Fryxell liftoff mats and glacier meltwater in Antarctica - MAT-05 | ecosystem: Environmental > Aquatic > Freshwater > Ice > Liftoff microbial mat | place...
CGGGCACGGCCTATGCTAGCTGTCTGTTCAAGCCCCAACCTTCGGAGTCCCCATGCAACTTTCCCGCCCCCTGCTGCTGGCCGCCACCGCGCTGGCGCTTTGTGCCTCGGCCCAGGCCCAAACCAAATGGGATTTGCCCGCCGCCTACCCGGCCACCAACTTCCACAGCATCAACCTCGCCGAGTTTGCTGCCGACGTCGACCGCGCCACCGCGGGCAAGTTGAAGATCACCGTTCACCCCGGTGCGTCGCTCTTCAAGGCGCCGGAAATCAAGCGCGCCGTGCAAGGCGGGCAGGCCCAGATGGGCGAAGTGCTGCTGGTGAATTTTCAGAATGAGTGGCAGCTCTTTGGTGCCGACGGCCTGCCCTTCCTGGCCGACAGCTATGAAGAGGCGGCCAAGCTGTGGAAGCTGCAAAAACCGTTGATGGACAAGAAACTGGCCGAGCAAGGCATGATGGTGCTGTTCGCCGTGCCCTGGCCGCCGCAGGGCATCTATTCCAAGAAGCCGCTGGCCAGCGCGGCCGACTTGAAGGGCATCAAGTGGCGCGCCTACAGCCCCGCCACCAGCCGCATTGCTGAACTGGTAGGCGCGCAGCCGGTCACCGTGCAGGCGGCCGAAGTGAGCCAGGCCTTTGCCACCGGCGTCACCGAGAGCATGATGTCCAGCGGCTCCACCGGCTGGGACAGCAAGCTCTATGAACACGTGAAGTACTGGTACGACACGCAGGCGTGGCTGCCGAAGAACGCGGTGCTGGTCAACAAGGGCGCCTTCGACGCGCTCGACGCGCCCACCAAGGCCGCACTGCTGAAGGCCGGCGCCGACGCCGAAACCCGCGGCTGGGCTGCCAGCCGCAAGGCCAACGGCGAGACGCTGGACAAGCTCAAGGCCAACGGCATGCAGATCCTGCCGCCGAGCCCCCAGCTGAAGGCCGACATGAAGAAGGTCGGCGACACGCTGCTGAAGGAATGGCTGGAAAAGGCCGGGCCCGAGGGCAAGCAACTCGTTGACGCGTTCATGAAATAGGCACTGCGCGGTGCGCAGATTTCTCGACGCTCTGTATGACGGGGCCGTCTGGCTGGCGGCCCTTTTCATGGTCGGCCTGCTGGTGATGGTGCTGCTGTCGATCGTCAGCCGCCTGCTGCACTTTCACGTGCCCGGCACCGACGCCTATGCCGGCTACCTGATGGCGGGTGCGGGCTTCCTGGCATTGGCGCACACGCTCAAGCGCGGCGAGCACATCCGCGTGACGCTGCTGATTTCGGCGCTGAAGGGCGGCGCTCGCCGCAGCCTGGAAATCTGGGCACTGGCGGCCGCGTCCGCGCTGGCGCTGCTGAGCGCTTTCTACAGCAGCCGCCTAGCGTGGCAGTCGCATGTCTTCAACGACATTTCCACCGGCAATGACGCGGCGCCTTTGTGGATACCGCAGCTCAGCATGGCGGTGGGCACGGCGATCCTGGCCATTGCCTTCATCGATGAACTGGTGCTGGAAATTCGCGGGCGGCGTGCCACCACTGACGCATCTTCACGCAACGAATGAACATCGAATGAGCGACATCGGCATCACCTTCCTGCTGATCGCCACACTCTTCGTCATCCTCGGCAGCGGTGTCTGGATCGGCCTGACGCTGTCCGGCGTGGCCTGGATCGCGATGCAGCTCTTCAGCAGCCGCCCCGCCGGCGACGCCATGGCGGTGACGATCTGGGGTTCATCATCCAGCTGGACGCTGACTGCGCTGCCGCTCTTTGTGTGGATGGGCGAGATCCTCTTCCGCACCCGGCTGTCGCAAGACATGTTCCGTGGCCTGGCGCCGTGGATGCAGTCCTTGCCGGGGCGGCTTTTGCACGTGAATGTGGTGGGCTGTGCGATCTTCGCGGCGGTGTCGGGCAGCAGCGCGGCCACCTGCGCCACCATCGGCAAGATGAGCCTGCCGGAGCTTAAAAAGCGCGGCTACCCGGACGGCATCAGCGTCGGTTCACTGGCGGGCGCAGGCACGCTCGGGCTCTTGATTCCGCCGTCGATCATCATGATCGTCTATGGCGTCAGCGCGGACGTGTCGATTGCGCAACTCTTCATTGCCGGGGTGCTGCCGGGCGCCATGCTGGCGCTGCTGTTTTCGGGCTACATCGTGGTCTGGGCGCTGCGCAACCCGGCGCTGGTGCCGCCCGCGGATGAACGCCTGAGCTTCGGCGCCAAGCTGCGTGAATCGCGCTACCTCATTCCAGTGATCCTGCTCATCGTCGCCGTGCTGGGCAGCATCTACAGCGGCATCGCCACGGCCACTGAAGCCGCCGCCGTGGGCGTGCTGGGGTCGCTGGTGATTTCCGCGGCGCAGGGTTCTCTCACCTGGCAGGCTTTCAAGGACTCTCTGCTGGGTGGCACGCGCCTGTATTGCATGATCGCGCTGATCCTGGCGGGCGCTGCCTTCCTCACGCTCAGCATGGGCTACATCGGCCTGCCGCGCCACTTGGCGGAATGGATCGCCACCCTGGGCCTGACGCAGTTTCAGTTGCTGGTGGTGTTGATGGTGTTCTATGTCCTGCTGGGCTGTTTCCTCGACGGCATCAGCATGGTGGTGCTGACGATGGGCGTCATCCTGCCCACGATCCAGAAGGCCGGCATCGACCCGCTGTGGTTCGGCATCTTCATCGTGCTGGTGGTCGAGATGGCGCAGATCACGCCGCCCGTGGGCTTCAACCTCTTCGTGCTGCAGGGCATGACGGGGCGCGAAATCGGCTGGATTGCCAAGGTCACTTTGCCCTTCTTCTTCCTGATGATCGCGGCGGTGGGCCTGATCTACGTCTTCCCCCAGATCGTCACCTTCCTGCCGCAGCAGATGCGGCCTTAGACGGCGCCAACTGGCGTCCAAAAACCCCGCTGTTCCGGGCCTTGCGCCGAGCCTGCTGTCCCTAGCATTGGCTGGCGCGTGTTGTCATGCGTGCAACCGGGCCGCACCGCGGCCAGCGGGAACCAGCGATGTCCGACCTCTCACAGCCACCCTTGCAGTTGCTGCCCACCCACGAGGCGGGTTTCGCGTGGCCGACACCCGAACTCGCCGGTTACCCCGCCCCCACCGCGCCTGCCGTGCCGCCCTGGTGCGCCGTGGAAGGGCTGAACGGCAATTCGCTGAAAGGGCAACTGGTGCGCTTCACGCCGGAACACGGCGAACTTCATCTGTTGATGCCCAACCAGCGCCGGCCGCTGCTGCTGCGTACCGACCAGTTCCGTCGCCTGTGCCTGACCGAAGCGCTGGCCACGATCGGGCCCCAAGACGAAGTGGGTGACCTGGTGCTGGAAGGCCCGTCACTGCCCTTCACCGTGCAGTTCAACGGCGGCCGCCGCTGGCAGGGCGACACCGTGGGCCACCGGGAAACGGCGTGGGGCCTTTTCCTCTTTGAAAAGCTCGACAGCGGCGGCAGCTTGCGGCGCTGGTTTGTACCGCGCGCGGCCTACAGCAACACCGAAGTCGGCATGCGGCTGGGTGACGCGCTGGTGGAACAGAATTCGGCGTCGCCTGAGCAGATTCGACTGGCACTGGCGGAGCAGTCCGAGATGCGCAGCCGCAAGCTCGGCGACATGCTCGTGGTGCGCCAGATCATCTCGCCTGAAGAACTGGCCGAAGCCATCGAGCAGCAAGCCAAGATGCCGATGGTGCGCATCGGCGAAGCATTGACGGCGCTGGGCTACATCTCGCAAGCCCAGCTTGACGACGCGCTGGTGCAACAGCGCCAGGACCGCAGCGTGCCGCTGGGTGAACTGCTGGTGCGCAGCGGCATGGTCACGCGGGCCGACCTGCAAACCGCGCTGGCCCGCAAGATGGGCTACCCGCTCGTTGACGTGCTGCAGTTCCCGGCCGATGCCGACGCGGTCGTGCGGCTGCCCTACGCCGTGGCCAGCCGTGTGCCGGCGTTGCCGCTGATGATGCGCGGCGGCCGCCTGGTGGTCGCCGTCGAAGACCCGTCTGACCGCGCCAAGCTCGACGAGGTGGAGTTTGCGGCGCAGTGCAAGCTGGTGCCGGTGCTGGTGCGTGCCGGCGTGCTGCTGGGCGCCATCGACCGCGCTTACGAAAAGGTCGGCGCCATGCCAGGTGGCGTGCGAACAGCCGGCGACCCCGGTGCGCCGGTCGAATACGAGATGGGCGACGCCAGCAAATTGCTGGCCAACATGGAACGGGTGGACGCCCGCATCGACGAAGACGACCCGCAGCCGCTGGAGCAGAGCGACAACACGCTGGTGCGACTGATCAACTCCATGATTCTGGAGGCACAGGCACAGGGCGTCAGCGACATCCACATCGAATGCCCCGCCGGCCGCGAGAAGGTGCGCGTGCGTTTCCGCAAGGACGGCCAGATGCGGCCGTACCTGGAACTGCCGCCCAACTACCGCAGCGCCATGATCGCGCGGCTGAAGATCATGTGCGACCTGGACATCAGCGAACGCAGGAAGCCCCAGGACGGCAAGATCAACTTCAGCAAGTTCGTGCAGGGCGTGAAGCTGGAATTGCGGGTGGCCACGATCCCTACCGCCAGCAACCTTGAAGATGCGGTGCTGCGCCTGCTGCAGTCCAGCAAGCCCATCGCCATCGACAAGCTCGGCCTGACCCCCACCAACCTGGAACGGCTGCAAAGCGCAGCCGCCCGCCCCTACGGCATGCTGTTGTGCGTGGGGCCCACGGGTTCGGGCAAGACGACGACGCTGCATTCGCTGATGGGCAGCATCAACACCCCCGACCGCAAGATCTGGACAGCCGAAGACCCGGTGGAAATCACCCAGGCCGGGCTGCGCCAGGTGCAGGTGAATCCGCGCATCGAATGGACCTTTGCCAAGGCCCTGCGCGCCTTTCTGCGCGCCGACCCGGACGTCATCATGGTCGGCGAAATTCGCGACCAGGAAACGGCGCAGGTCGCCATCGAAGCCAGCCTCACCGGCCACCTGCTGCTGAGCACGCTGCACACCAACAGCGCGCCCGAGACCATCACGTGACTGCTCGACATGGGCATGGACCCCTTCAACTTTGCCGACGCGCTGCTGGGTGTGCTGGCACAGCGCCTGGTGCGGCGCCTGTGCAGCGCTTGCCGTGTGGCGCGCACGGCCAGCGCCGAAGAACAGGAAGAACTGTTGCAGGACTACCTGCACGTGATGGCCGAGGCCGACAACGCACCGCAGCCGCAGGACGTGCTGGCCGATTGGCAGAAGCGCTTCGGCAGCGACGGCAAGCTGACCTTGTACAAGACAGTCGGCTGCGAAAAGTGTGGCGGCAGCGGCTACCGGGGCCGCGCCGGCATCCACGAACTGATGATGGTCACGCGCGGCCTGCGCCACCTCATCCAGACCGGCAAGCGCGCCGACGAACTGCAGCGCCATGCGCTGGGCGACGGCATGCGCACGTTGCGCCAGGACGGCATCGAAAAGGTGCTGGCCGGGGTGACGACGATCGACGAAGTCCGCGCCAACTCCTGAATCGTCTGTGTGGCGCTGGCGGCCCATGCCGCCTGGTGACGGCATACTGTTCCGGAATGAAACACCCCGCCGGCCCCTTCTTCAACACACCCGTGCAGCGCACGCACCTGGCGCGCGAACGGTTTTTTGAACAGGGCCAGCGCCCCACGGGCATGGTGCCGGAGTCCGTGATCCAGAGCTGGACGCGCTGCCTGGCAAACGGACTGCAACCCCAGCAGCGGCCTGAATTCGAACCCGTCACCCGCGCCCGCGCCAAGGCCGTGCTGGAACGCGGCCAACCGCTGCTGCAGTCTGCTGCGCCAGAGCTGGACCAGCTTGACGCCATGCTCGCCAGCACCGGCTGCAAGACGCTGCTGACCGACCGCGACGGCGTCGTGCTGCGCGCCACGCCCGCCAATGCGGGTGCCGGTGCGCTGCTGGACAGCATCGGCCGCGTCGGCGTTTACCTGGGCGAACCCAACTTCGGCAGCACCGCCCCGGGCATCAGCCTGAGCGCGGCGCAGGACTGCGCGGTGGCTGGCGCCGAACACTTCTTCGGCGTGCTGCAGTCGCTGCACTGCGCGGCCGCGCCAGTGCGCGACCCGCTGGGCCGCGTGGTGGCTGTGCTGGACGTGTCGGTCGAAGGCAAACCGTTCGCCTTCGACGCCCTGGCCTTGGTACGGCTGTGCACCGCGGGCATTGAAAACCGCCTGCTGTCGCTGCAGGCAGGCGCCGACCTGGTGCTGTGTTTCCAGGCCAGCCCGGCGCTGCTGGGCACGCCGCTCGAAGGGCGCGCCGTGGTGTCGGGCGACGGCCGTGTGCGCGGCCTCAACGCCGCCGCGAGCCAGCTGCTGCAGCTGGAAGGCGCGGGCCCCGGTGACGACGCCGGCACGCTGCTGGGCCTGACGCCCGCAGAGATCGACCGCTTGCGCAGCCGGCCTCAAGCCGCGCAGCCGCGGGCGCACCACCTGCCCAGTGGCCTGCGGGTGTGGCTGCGGGCCGAAGCCGCCCGTGGCGGGCCCGGCGCCCTTGCCTTGCCGGCCGGCGCGCCGTCCTTGCGCGACACAAACGATCAGCTCATCACCGACACCCTGCGCGACTGCCAGGGCAACATCGCCCAGGCGGCACGTCGGCTGGGCGTCTCGCGCGGGCTCCTGTACCGGCGCCTGCGGCGCCGCACCGGTACCGAATGACGCCGTGACAGCCGTGCGACAGATGTCGCGCGCGATGTTCTCGGTTTCCCTGATGCACGGCAACGGCAGAAGCCTATGCTGCGCTGCCCAAGAGTTGTTGCCAGTGGCGAAGCCGCCGCTGCGCCACGCTGTTATGGCAGCCCACCGGCTGACCCCCCACACACCCCAAGGAGACAACGCGCATGGCCATGCTCACCCTCACCGTCAACGGCAAGAGCGTTTCACGCGACGTGCCGCCGCAGACGCTGCTGTCGGAGTTCATCCGCGAAACCCTGCGCCTCACCGGCACCCACGTCGGCTGCGACACCGGCCAGTGCGGTGCCTGCACCGTGCACGTCGATGGCAAGGCAATGAAGAGCTGCTCGATGCTGGCCCTGCACGCCACCGGCACGGCCGTCACCACCATCGAAGGCCTCGCTGCCGCCGACGGCACGCTGCACCCGATGCAAACCGCCTTCAACCAGTGCCATGGCCTGCAGTGCGGCTTCTGCACCCCTGGCATGGTGATGAGCGCGGTGGACTTGGTGAAGAACCACGCCTGCAGCACCGAAGCGCAAGTGCGCGAAGGCCTGGAAGGCAATATGTGCCGGTGCACCGGCTACCAGAACATCGTCAAGGCGGTCCAGCAGGGCGCCAAGGCCATGGCCTAACAGGAGCAGTACACATGAACGCAAGACAAGGTTTCATTGGCCAGAGCGTGGTTCGCCGCGAAGACCAACGCTTTCTCACCGGCGTTGGCCAGTTCACCGACGACATCACACTGCACGGCCAGAGCTACGGCTACTTTTTGCGCAGCCCGCATGCCCACGCGACCATCAAGTCGCTGAACACCAGCGCCGCAGCCAAGGCCGACGGCGTGCTGGGCATCTTCACCGGCGACCACTTCAAGGCCGTCGGCGGTTTGCCTTGCGGCTGGCTCATCAACAACATCGACGGCACGCCGATGAAGGAGCCCAAGCACCCGGTCATTGCCGACGGCAAGGTGCGCTACGTGGGCGACCGCGTGGCGCTGATCGTGGCTGAATCGCTGGAGCAGGCCAAGGCCGCCGCAGCGCTGATCGACGTCGACTACGAAGTGCTGCCGGCCGTCATCGACATTGGCAACATCACCGGCACGGGTGCCAACGTGCATGACGACGCACCAGGCAACCGCTGCTTCCAGTGGCAGATCGGCGACGCGGCAGGCGTCGATGAGGCCTTCACCAAGGCCGCGCACGTCACCACACTGACCTTCCGCAACAACCGCCTGGTGCCCAACGCCATCGAGCCGCGCGCGGCGAACGCGGTGTACAGCCCGGCGGACGACAGCTACACGCTGTATGTATCCAACCAGAACCCGCACGTCGAACGGCTCTTGATGTGCGCCTTTGTGCTGGGCATACCCGAGCACAAGATGCGCGTCGTGGCACCTGACGTGGGCGGCGGTTTCGGCAGCAAGATTTTCCTCTACGGTGAAGAGACGGCGCTGGTCTTTGCCAGCAAGCACATCAAGCGGCCCATCAAGTGGACGGCCGATCGCAGTGAAGCCTTTCTGTCTGACGCACACGGCCGCGACCACCTCACCACCGCCAAGCTCGGGCTGGACAAAGACGGCAAGTTCATCGCGTTCAAGGTCGACACCACGGCCAACCTGGGTGCTTACCTCAGCACCTTTGGCAGCGCGGTGCCGACGATCCTTTACGCCACGCTCCTGGCCGGCCAGTACGCCACGCCAAAGATCGTGGTCACGGTGACTTCGGTGTTCACCAACACGGCGCCCGTGGACGCCTACCGCGGCGCCGGGCGACCCGAGGCCACCTACACGGTCGAACGCATCGTCGAAACGGCAGCGCGTGAACTGGGCATCGACCCGGCAGAGCTGCGCCGCCGCAACTTCATCAAGACCTTCCCCTACGCGACGCCGGTGGGTCTGACCTACGACACCGGCGACTACGAAGCCACCATGTCTCGCGCAATTGAACTCGCCGAGGTCAGCGGCTTCGATGCGCGCAAGGCGGCGTCCGAAGCCAAGGGGCTGAAGCGTGGCATCGGCTACAGCGCCTACATCGAAGCCTGCGGCATTGCGCCGTCCAGCGTGGCGGGCGCCTTGGGTGCCCGTGCCGGCCTCTTCGAAGCCGGCGAAGTGCGCGTGCACCCCACGGGCAAGGTGACGGTTTTCACCGGCAGCCACAGCCACGGCCAGGGCCACGAGACGACATTCGCGCAGGTGGTGGCCGACAAGCTGGGCATCCCGCTCGAAGACATCAACATCGAGCACGGCGACACCGGCAAGATCCTCTTCGGCATGGGCACTTACGGCAGCCGGTCGCTGGCGGTGGGCGGCACGGCCATCGTGAAGGCGCTGTACAAGGTCATCGCCAAAGGCAAGAAGATCGCGGCCCACCTGATGGAAGCGGCCGACACCGACGTGCTGTTCGAGGACGGCGTCTTCAAGGTCGCCGGCACCGACAAGAGCGTGCCGTTTGCGAGCGTGAGCTTGACGGCCTACGTGCCGCACAACTTCCCGCACGACAAGCTGGAACCGGGTCTGAACGAAAACGCCTTCTACGACCCCAGCAACTTCACCTACCCCGCAGGCACCTACATCTGCGAAGTGGAAGTGGACCCCGCCACGGGCGTGGTGCGGGTGGACCGCTTCACCGCCTGCGACGACTTCGGCAACGTCATCAACCCGATGATCGTGCACGGCCAGGTGCACGGCGGCGTGGCGCAGGGCCTGGGCCAGGCGCTGATGGAGAACTGCGTCTATGACCCCGAGAGCGGCCAGTTGCTGACCGGCAGCTACATGGACTACGCCATGCCGCGCGCCGACGACTTCTGCAACTTCACCATCGAAACCGTCAAGGGCACCCCCTGCACGCACAACCCGCTGGGCGTCAAAGGCTGCGGCGAAGCAGGCGCCATCGGCAGCCCGCCGGCGCTCATCAACGCCGTCTGCCACGCCCTGGGCGTGAAGGACGTGCCGATGCCCGCTTCGCCGCACAATGTGTGGAAGACGATCCAGGCCAACCGCTAAGAGCAGGAGCACAACCCCATGCAATCTTTCGCCTACTCCACACCGCCTTCGGTGGCAGAAGCTGCACGCACCGCGCTGCAGGAAGACGCCAAGCTGATGGCCGGCGGCCAGACGCTCTTGCAGTCGATGAAGCTCGGGCTGATCGCGCCGTCGGCGGTGATCGACATCTCGGGCATCGCCGAGTTGAAAGGCATCACGGTGGCCGGTGGCAAGGTCACCATCGGCGCCGGCACCACGCACGCGGCGGTGGCCGCGTCGCGCGACGTGCAGACCGCCATCCCCGCGCTAGCCGACCTGGCCGGCCACATCGGCGACCGCCAGGTGCGCAACCGCGGCACGATTGGCGGCAGCCTGGCCAACAACGACCCCGCCGCCTGTTACCCCGCTGCCGTCATGGGCCTGGGCGGTAGCGTGCAGACCAACAAGCGCACGCTGACGGCCGAGCAGTTCTTCACCGGCATGTTCAGCACTGCGCTGGAGGACGGCGAAGTCATCACCTCGGTGAGCTTCCCCATTCCCGAAAAAGCCGGCTGGCAGAAGTTCAAGCAGCCCGCCAGCCGCTTTAGCCTGGTGGGCGTGTTCGTCAGCAAAGGCCCGGCCGGCGTGCGCGTGGCGGTGACGGGCGCCGGCGCCAGCGGCGTGTTCCGCGCCACCGCGCTGGAAAGCAAGCTGGCGGCCGACTGGTCGGCCGCGGCGATGACGGGTGCGACCGTGAGTGCCGCTGATCTGAACAGCGACCTGCACGGCTCGGCCGAGTACCGCGCCGCGCTGATCCCGGTGCTGGCCGGGAGAGCCGTCGGCTGAACACCTGTTCCATCCTGAAACGCCGCACTTTGCGTGCGGCGTTTTTGTTTTCTGACTGCACTAGGCCGAGAATGAAGTTGTGAGCGACGTCCTTCACCCCAACATCACCACCGCCCTCCCCACCAGCATCGACGACACCGCCGCGCGCCTGCTGGCGCTGGACTACGTGCCCGAACGCGCGCTGGCCACCACGGTCTATCTGGCGCTGAAGCTGCAGCGCCCGCTGTTCCTGGAAGGCGAGCCCGGCACCGGCAAGACCGAGATCGCCAAGACGCTGGCGGCCATGCTCGGCCGGCCGCTGATCCGGCTGCAGTGCCACGAAGGGCTGGACCTCGCGGGCGCCGCGTATGAATGGAACTACGCGCGGCAGATGCTGGAAATTCGCATGGCCGAAGCCGACGCGAATTCGCAAGGGAAAACTCGCGATCAACTGTCGCAGGAACTCTTCAGCGACCGCTTCCTGACGCGCCGCGCCCTGCTGCAAGCCATCGACCCCGCCCAGCCCGTGCCACCCGTGCTGCTGATCGACGAACTCGACCGCGCCGATGAGCCCTTTGAAGCCTTCCTGCTGGAAGTGCTGAGTGACTTCCAGATCACGATCCCCGAATACGGCACCGTGAAAGCCGTGACGCCACCGATCGTGGTGCTGACCAGCAACCGCACGCGCGAAATCCACGACGCGGTGAAACGCCGCTGCCTGTACCACTGGGTCGGTTTCCCCGACGCGGTGCGCGAGCAGGCCATCCTCGACCGCCGTGTGCCTGGTGCTCCAAAGAAACTCTCTGCCGAGATCGTCGGCTTCGTGCAGAAACTGCGCACGTTGGAGCTGTACAAGCTGCCCGGCATTGCCGAGACCATCGAATGGACCCGCGCGCTGATGGAACTGGACGCGGTCGTGCTCGACCCCGAGACGATCAAC
>Ga0105048_10016617_pt1 | contig 11370 bp, 16 predicted proteins | sample MAT05_FD_78382 | JGI IMG/M metagenome (GOLD analysis project Ga0105048, IMG submission 78382) | Freshwater microbial communities from Lake Fryxell liftoff mats and glacier meltwater in Antarctica - MAT-05 | ecosystem: Environmental > Aquatic > Freshwater > Ice > Liftoff microbial mat | place...
ACTAGATATTTTTGCCTAATTATCAACAGTAAATATCTCAAAGCCTTATTTTTTCGTACAGACTAGCTAATTTAGGATGATTGCATTTAGGAACTATAGCCTAGCCAAATAAAGGCTTTGAACATTTTCGGAGATGTCTATTACAAGACCCAAACCCAAAAAGGCTGCTGCCACTAAAGCACAGTCACCGTATAAGCGGCTTCATGTGATTATCCCGATTGAAGATATGTTGTGGGCTTCGCAACAAAAGCCCTCGGTGACGCAATTGTGGCAGGAATGCTGGACGGCTGACGCCTATGGTTCTCGATGGATGCCCCTTTCTACTGAGATGGGTTACAGTACTTTTATCTCTGCAAAGAAAATTCTATCTGAAAGCGGGTTGTTTATTTTCAAGCCCGACAAGTCCATAGAAGATGGCCGGGAAACTGTGAGGTGGACTGTCAAGAATTTACATGGAAGCAGAATTAGGGACTTTTGGGAACAAGTAGATTCTGCGAAACGAGAACTAGATGCTGAAAAACGAGAATTAGATGCTGGGGATTCAGACAAAGATGCTGGCTCTGAAGAAATGGGTGCTTTAAATCAAGCATCTATTTTAGGTCAAAGTCAGTCAAAGCAAGGGTTTCAGAAACCCTCACGAACTGGTCAGGAACACCTCACAAACTCTACAAAAGAGGTTGTGAGGTGTAACTCTTACACGCTTGCAGAAATTTCCCGTGAGGAGGAGACGGCGATCGCTCCCTTGAGGGTCGCGTCGCCTCAGTCTGTTCAAAGCGTGTCAGAGTTAGAAGAAGACTTGCCTACGGCAACTGACTGTACATCGCTGGCGCTTGTGGATGCTGCACAGAGTGAATCTGCTTCTTTGTTGGCTGAAAACCAAGATTGTGGTGTTGAACCGAAAGGTTGTCTTGAAGCCGATTATTCCGCCGCGCCCGTTGGTGAAGATGAATTTTCTTCAAGTTTAGCGATCGCTAATCAAACACCAGGGCAAGTAGAACAGGGTCAATCTGCTTCCTTGCCGGGAGAAAACCAAGTTTCGGGTGTAGAAGTCAAAACAGTTCATGAAGGTACAGGTTCCGCCGCGCCTGTCCCCAGTGCTGAAAAATGGTCACACGAAGCGATTGTTGCAAGGGCAAATGCGCGACCAGGACGTATGCAGAAACTCAAAGTTGCGGGAAATTCGGGGCAGAATCCAGGATTTGAGTATTTGCAAGAGTGCTGGGATGATCCGGCGTTGCAGATTGTGATCAAGAAGTTACTGGCGCAGTTTCCGCAGTGGGGGATTGGTTGCGTGGATGGGGAATTGATTAACTTTGTTCTGACAAAAGTTTCTTACCTTTAACAATGTAAGGTGCTATTTCTTTGCGGATAATCTCGCTCATCGTAATGCTATTAGCAATACACCAAGCTTCAAAAGCAATTTTATCATCTGGTTCTATTACAATTTGTATATAGTCTTTTTTACGGTCTAATTTTTTTCTTGGCATCACTTACATTTTTAATTCATCTATTCATATTATCATGATATATATCATGATACAATTATCAGTATGAGGATAAATAAAAAACTACATCCTTATCAGGAGGTGAGATAAATGACCCAATCCAAAGACGGCAACGGGCATCAGGAAGAATATGATCCTGAAGTTGAGTTTAGATACTTAGATGCTGATGTCTGGATTAAGACAGGTGCTGAAGGGAATCAAGACGTTGCCTACACGCAGGATGTGTTAGAAGCTTTGTCAGAAGAGGAAGATGAAGAATCGGACTCTGACGACGAATAGCTTTTAAATTGACATCTGCCCCCAGCTTGCACCTGGGGGCTTTCTTCATCATCTGTTCTACTTGGAGTATAGCTTATGTCAACGAAAAGTGTTATTCATCCTCTTCACTTCCAAATTATTCAAAGGAAGGGTACAACTTGGTATTTTAAATATGGAAGTGTTTTCTACAATCGCGCTGATAAATCTTTACCCGAAATTGACCGAGAAAGGTTATTTGGGATCACCAAAAATAAAATTGTAATTGAACTTTTTCGTCTAAATGGTGGTAAACCTGGATATTATTTAGTAAATCTTAGAGATAAAAACTACTACTATTGTGGTGAAGACTGGGAAAGTGTCAAAGTCAAGTTTAGAGAATTAGGTATTGGTAGAGATGAGCCAAGTTATTCTTAATTAAAAAAAAGTGATGGCGTAACCTCCCTTTCCGGTGGCGATGCCTGCGGTGGGCTGTTCGGTGTCGCTCTCCATAGAACGACCGCATTTTGACTTCTCTGCGAGACGCTACGCGAACGCTCAGTACAAGTCAATGACCGAGAGAGCGATGCGATTTTGTTAGATCGGACTTTAATTCTCAGTTACAGAGCTAGATTCTCAATAAAAACAGTTATTTAGCTGCGATGCCTACGGCGGGCGGTTACGCCATCGTGTAGCCTAGAGGAGGCATCGCCAGACTGCGGGCGGGTAGTCCATCGCGCTTCGGGCGGCGATGCCTGCGGTGTTCTCGAAGAATCGCCAGACTGCGCTCTCAAGAAAGCTCAACTTGAAAACGCTAGTCCTATAATAGCTTGGGCATTTTCCGGTACGATTCCCAAACAACCCGTCGCCTCACGCAGTTTAGCTGTTCCAGTAATATGATCGGCGTGGATGTGGGTTTCTAAACAATATTTCAGAGTTAGTCCTAGTTCTGTGAGTAATTGGCGATCGCGCTCTACCTGTTCTAATACCGAATCGACCAAAATCGCCGTTTTAGTTGCTAAATCAGCAATTAAATAAGTATAGGTGCTTGTTTCTGGGTCAAAGAGTTGTCGGAATAACATCATGGCTAACTCCAGATGAAATTGTTTCATTATCTAATATTATAACTATATAGTAATATATTTTCCAGGCTGGAGTTAGTTTTTTAAAGATACTTATCCCCCTGCGGGGAAAACGAAAGTAGGAACAGAGTCATCCTTTAGAAAGATTTAAGCAATCTATTAACTAAATTACCAAATAGTAATATACTAGAATAGTAAATAATATTTACTGAATCATATCCGAATTTTTCCCTGGACGGAAATTGGCCCCCGCACTGGGCAAAAACCCTGGTGGGTTCAGTAGTTTGATTTTATAGCAGGTTACAATCTGCTATAAATCCGTAAACATCGAGATTATGTTTTTTAAATGCACAGAGAAATGAAGTAAGAGCAGAGTCACGTAGAGAAAAAAGCCTGCCAATACTACAAGGATACAACAATGGAAAATATCATTAAGATTAACGACGAGCTAGGAGTAAAAGGTCAGTTAACACCAGAAGAGTTACGGCAGTTGAGGGGTTTAGGATTTAAATCCCTGTTAAATCTGCGTTCTCCTGATGAAGAAGATTTCCTTCAAGACGAACAACAGCAGGCTGAAGTGGCAGGATTACAATACCTCAACACTCCTGTGAATCTAGCGAACATCAATGATCAACTGACTAACCAGTTAATGCAGCACCTAGATAAGCTGGCAAAACCAACTTTGATTCACTGTAAAAGCGGGATGCGGGCTGGTTTAATAGGGTTAATTTATGTTGCTACCCGTCAGGGTATGACCGCAGAACAGGCTTTAGAAGCCGGGAAAAAACTGGGTTTGAATTTCGATGCTCATCCACAGTTGAAGCAGTTTATCGAGAGCTACATTTGCGATCGCTTCGCTGGCTTTCAGCAACGCCCTTCCACCAATTGAGAATTGTGTAAGTTATCACTACTGATATGGTATCTACATCTTCCATTCAACCATTTGTGAATATCTCCCCTTCTGAATTTGCCAACTTAGCTGAACCTCCCTTGCTGATAGATGTGCGTAGCAAGTTTGAGTATGGGATGTTTCACGCACCTGGGGCAATCAACCTGAGTTTGCCACGTCTTCTAATAGGCATGATACCGGGTTTATGTCGCTGGCTTTATCCCCAATGGTTTCGGGATTTACCCAAAAATGAATCTGTTGTTGTAATTTGTTTAACCTCCCACCGCAGCCCCATCGCTGCTGAATATTTGGTCAAAGCAGGTTTTACTAAAGTCTTCAATATTAGCGGTGGGATGATGGAGTGGCGGCGATTGGGGCTAGAAACTTGTACGGGTAAGTAATAATTTTGGTTTAATCGGGAGTTTTTTATGGCACCACACAGACAAATAACTCCAGACTGGTTAAAACGTCTGTTTGCTTGGGGAATGGCTAAAGCAAATACCGCAGATAACAGTGCCATCAAGTTGCAGGGTTGCAGCAGTTATGAAACTATGGCACAACTCAAACAGGCTTTCTTTGCCGATTTAGACGGACGTGTTTTAGAAATTGGGCCGGGAGCAGGGGCAAATCTCTCTTATTATCCCACTGATGTCCACTGGATTGGTATTGAGCCAAATCCTTTCATGCATTCTTATCTCAAGCAGGAAGCCGAACGCTTTGGTTTGCATAATATTGAGTTACGTTTAGGATCGGCGGAAAGGTTAGAGATTGAAGATAACAGCATTGATGTTGTTGTCAGTACCCATGTTCTCTGTTCTGTAACTGACCTTGTAACTACCTTACGAGAAATCGGGCGGGTACTCAAACCTGATGGTCGTTTCTTATTTATCGAACATGTTGCCGCTGAATGCGGTACTTGGACACGCAGAATTCAAGATGGAATTGAACCAGTCTGGAAGACAATGTTCGACAATTGTCACCCCAACCGTGAAACTGGGGAAATTTTAGAAAATGTTGGTTTTGAGAGCGTTGATTATCAACAGTTTAATCTTTCTTTTCCCATTGTCAGCCCTCATATTGCTGGAGTAGCTAGGAAGAAAACTGTCGAAATCATTAAACAGGATTCAAAAAGTTTAATTAACACTCAAATTGTTTAGACTCACAGTTTCAGATGTGTCGAACTTCTTACCCGCGAGTATTTGCCATTGGTGATTTGAAGGTAGGGTTGAATCAGGTAGTGATTGCTGCGGGGGATGGTGCTTTAGCTGCTACGCAAATTTGGCGAGACATCCGTCGTGCGAATGGTGCGCGTCGTTGGGAGGAGAATCTAAAAGTGAATGTCTAGTCAATGGCTTGTGGGGAGTAGGGAAACTCCCAAGAAACTTTTCCTCAGTTAAGCTGAGGAAACAGTTATTTTGAGAGGGTGCTAAAGGCTTTGATCTGTTCAAATTCTTTAGCCCGTTTTTGTATTTGGTTGCCAATGCGATCGCAAACTAATTCGCATAAATCAAAAATTACAGGGTCACTGATCGCATAGTAGACGCTAACTCCCTTTTGCTGACGGGACACCAAACCTGCTTGGGTCAAGACTTTTAAATGTTTTGAGAGATTCGCTTGTCCTAAACCCGTAGCTTCACCCATTTCGGTAACGTTCATCGGCCCAGTTCTGAGACAACTCAAAATCTGTAAGCGACTGGTTTCAGAGAGTACCTTAAAATACTCAGCAACGGGAGCAAGGATTTCTGAAGTGTTTTTTGGAGAAAGAGTCTCTGACATAAGGATTAAATTTCATATATAACCTATATTACTATATAGTTATGGTTATAGACAATTTTCATCATGGTTATAAATGATTCAAGCGATGAGGTTTTGACCTGCAAAGACTTTGCGATCGCAAGGCAAAGGCATGTATTTTCTGAAACTCCTCGTAGATAAGGATCTTGATGAAAAAATAGCCTAAATCATCAAACGCCCAAACCCTTGCTATTAAAGGATTATTGTGTTTTATATGCGTTTGCCCTATTGGTTATCATAAGCGGATACTCAATATATATACAGCAAGCTAGATATATGTGGCGCATCTAAATTCTACTTTTTGGAGCCAGAAAGACTTGCTGTGAGGTTTTCATCTGGAAAAATTAAATGCGTCTCAACTTAAAACATATTTAATTTGGCTGAGGACGAGAAAACTGGGAAGGTGGATTAAAGTTTTTTACTGGTACATCCTTGAGAGCTTTTTGCATAAAATCGCGCCAGATGGGAGTAACCATCCCTCCACCCGTTGCATCGTGAGCTAATTGCCCATTATTGGTAACAAGCAACCTCCACCTATCGCCCAGATTTCATCCCCCTGGTGCTTGGCATCAAGTGTCAGATTCACTACTTTTTTCAAGTATTTTTCATACCAGTCTTTCAAACACGTACTGTATATATAGGAATCCTATTTGATTTTTGAATAAGCTCCGTACATCTTTAGAGTGTCGAAATCAAAGTTAGTGTGTCTAATAAACCACTCGAACATCCACTTTAAATGCGAGAATGTTGGAATTAAGGCACAAAAACGTCGAACCCATGTTTTGGCTTGTAACCAAATATCCTCTATCGGATTTTGTACTGGGCAATTAGGGGCAAAACGGACACAGTGTATTTTCCATTGCTCGGTTGGTAAGCTTTGATTAACAGAGTCCAAAAAACCTCTAATTTCCTTGGAACGGTGGTAGCTAGCCCCATCCCAAAAAATTAGTAATCGCTGGTCGGGAGAGTTAGCTAGTAAGTATTCTAAGTAGTCGATAGTATTTTTTGAGTTCCCTGCATCATAAGCTTTGAGAACTAATTCTCCAAGGAGATAGTCAACTGCCCCATAGTATGTCTGCTTATCTCGCTCGTTCACAACTGGAACTGCTATTTCTTGGTCACTTTTTCCCCATACGTAACCACTTAAATCTCCCCACATTAAATGACACTCATCAATTAACAATACTCTCAACTTCCCTGTTTCGATTTCCTCTCGGTGAAATGCCCCCGCAACGTTTCAATCTCTTTTTTTTCTGCAACAGCATTCTCGTCGGCTTTCGGATTTACCTTTGTAGTTTTCTTCCAACTGATTCCTGCTTCATCGAACAGGTCGTAGTAGCTTTGTTTTGACTCATAAACTACGTCATACTTAAAGGCTAGCTTATATTCCAGTTCGCCAAGCTCCCAGATATCTTTGGTTTGTAGCCAACTCAAAACTTCTTCTCGTTGCTCACCCAAAAGATAACTCTTCCTTCCTTTATAATTCAGTCGCAATCCGTCAATTCCATCTTGTTCGTAGGATTGTTTCCAAGCTGTTATTGACCCTCGTGATACGTCTAGAATTGTTTGAATCTCATCATACAAGTAACCTTGATAAACCAACTTTACTGCCAACGCTTTCCTTACTTCACGCGCATCTGGACGCAGAGTTATAAAATCTTGTAGTTCCGCGATCGCATAAAGTGCTATTTGCTCTGCTGACTGTTGCCGGGATACTCCTGCTGGAAGTGTCCCAGTTGGTAAATGCGGACTTATCATCGTTGCTTATTAGACTTGTATACATTTACGTATTATTTCGCAGTCTTGTTCAGAAATCAAATAGGAGTCCTATAGTATCTATTCTTATTACAGCACTTTCGCCTGCTATGAGGTACGCACACAGTCTCAAAAGTTAGGATAGGAAAGGGATGTGGGTAAAATTGTGCTTCATAATAGCCCGAAGTGCTGTAAGTGCGAAAATACTACTCCAAGCTATAGCTCATAAATACTATTTACTACAAATTAGTTAAGTACTAATGTACTTGTGACAGTTAGGGTGCGGAATGTGGGTTCAAAATGAGAATTGCTGAGGTGTAGAGGTCTAGATTGCATTGTCCTGTCGATGGTTTAGTAATTTCTCTAATTGTCCGATACCTGTAAAGTAGACGACCCTTATTTATGAATTCACTATTTTGTTATTCTGTCAATGCGTAAGTCCTAGTTTTGTAATAAAAAAACTCTTTTGCATAAAATTTGCCTTCTGAAGCCAGAAATAAATATAGAGGGAATGGGATTTTGTTAAGTCTGGTAAAAAAGGTGCGATGCCTTTTGTGCGAGACGCTACGCATAGCTTGCTTCCCCGTAGGGGTACGGCGGACGTAGCCATCGCATTGGGTCTTGGAAACTAAACTAAACAAGAAATGCTGATTTTTTCGTTTGTTCTTAACGTTGGTTGTGATCTAGAGTAATTTAGGTGCGTTTGCCTTGGATACCCTACACATCTATTTTTTGACGGGTATTTGAAGGGACATAAATCAAAGCTTTCATTAATGTGTGTGTGGTTATCACCCACATAAGAACATGTGGTGATAAGATTAATGAAATTTTCAGTTCAGTCATCATCAAAAATGGTACGCACAACCCCAGGACAGAAGATTCCAATTGATAAACTCCAAACCACGCTAGGAGAATTAGAGAAGCTAGAAGAGAAGGCTAAAGAAGAATTATCCCTGCGAGAGAGTATTTACTTTCTGCGTGAACAACTTCAATCAGCACTGAAGAAGGGCTATAGTTATCAAGACCTATCGAAGCTACTGGAGAAGAAAGAAATAAAAGTTTCAGCAGCGACACTTAAGCAATACTTAACTGAGATTGAAAAAGAAAAGCGTTCTCGTCAACGAAGAGCTAAACCAAAACAAGTTTTATCTTTTGAAGATTCGACTCAGACTTCAACAGAATCATCGGTAGCACCAGCAGTTATAGCAGTGACTGAGGACTCTCAAAACGCTCCGAAAGATGTAAGTCAATCAACGGAGGAGTCACAAGGGGACAAGGACTCTCAGAAAACTGCTAAAACTACTAGGCGACAAACGTCAAAAACTTCTAAGCCTAGTTCAGATATATTGAGTGAGTTTAATCAGTATTAGAGGTGGGTGTTATGCCGACGATTCATTTGGTAGATGGTGAAAAGGGTGGAGTAGGGAAGTCTCTAGTAACTAGGACAATGATTCAGTACTTTCTAGATAAGAAAATCCCGTTTGTACCAGTAGAAACAGATAGATCAAATCCAGATGTGGCAGGAGTCTATAAGGGAATATGTCAGTATGCAGTGTTTAGCGAGAATGAGCGGCAGGCTGATAAGGCAGATAGAATATTTGAGATGGCGACAAATAAGCCAGTAGTTGTGAATTTGGCAGCACAATCACATAGAGCAGTCTTTGACTGGATAGAAAGAAATCAGTTAATTGAACTAGGGAATTCCGAGGGAGTGACTTTTTGCAAATGGTTTGTCTCTACAGGAGGATATGATAGTCTTAACCTGTTTGGACAGTCAGTGAATAGCTACGGGGAGAAAATACCTCATATTCTGGTACGCAATTTAGGACTGTGTGATGATTGGGAGCATGTAGAGTCAGATGTGAATATACAGAAACTAATCAAAAAATATAAAATTATTGTTATAGATTTTCCGAAACTAGCATATAAAGAAAGAAACATAATAGACCAAAACAGAATGACCTTTGCTGAGGCAAGAGAGAATAAGGAATTTGGAATTATAGGAAGACAGAGAGTAGTAAACTTTCTGAAGCTTGCTTATGCAGAATTTGAGAAGGTAGGTATCTGGGATGAAGAGGTGAAATAAGGAATTTTTGGAGCTACCAGATACCAGGGTAAGCGCATCTAATTTTGTAGCTCTTGATACAGATGAAAATCTTAAAACTCTATCTTAATATCAATTTTCCATTCAAACTAGGACGAATTGTCGTAAATGATTGAAAAAACATGGTTCAAATAGCTTTTTATCTTTTTAAACCACATAAAGACGAAAATATCAATTCCACCCCTTAGCTCAGTATTTGTCTACGTTTTAGCTTTCATGTCGCCCCCTCAGTATTCCTAACTACAATAAGCCAGACTGCTTAATCCGGGAGTATTTACTAAGTCAGTATTGGCTATCCAACCATTACCGGATAACTCTCCAGGGAAACTTCTGGAAAGGTCGATTTCTACCCAAATGTAATTTTCAGATTTATATGAGTTAACTGCATTACCTGTAACCAAGTTCACAAACACAATTGTGTTTGGATTAAGTGTTGTAATATAAGCTCCTTTTGTACTTGGTTGACGACGTAGAGTTTCAGCTTGTACAATTTGCCGACATGCACTGCCAATAGTAGGTTTACTCCACAGGTTTGGAGCGTTGTTATTTGTCTGACAAAGTTTCAGCACAGCAGTTTGAATAAACCCTGAAGTCGGAGATTTAACTCTGACAAATCTATCTCCACTAGCTGGTATATATGCTAAAGCAATCTTTGTTTTTGCCGACAATATTCTGATAGCATTGGATGATGTTGAAGGTTCTTTAAAAATTGGAGTATCTACTTTAGTTGCACGACAACTCGACTGTGAATAATTGGAGGGAGTCTGTGTAATTTGAGCAAATACAGGTACACTCAGAGCGAACGTAGCAATCTTTACTAAAATAAAAATATACAACAACTTCTGGAATTCCACGTTTTTTCCTCAATCTCATTTACGAAATACTGTACATTAGATTCGGAACTTCTAAACTCTGACGTTAAAATAACCTACAAAAAATATTTTTAAGCATTACGAATATCATATAATGGCTTATTACTACTAATTACAAACTACTCACAATCCCTTAATTATGAATCAATCTAATAATAGTAGAATACTTGAACAGTTTGTTAATACAGTTATGGGGGTAAAAACTCTTAATCAAGAACAGCCTCTAAATACATCAATATCTACTACACAAGAAATAGATATCAGAGCAATTTTAGTTTATACACTAGGTACTATCCTACAAATAGTAGTCATAATTCTTGTGTTGCTGGTCATGGAAAAATTAGTAATGTTGATTGATAATAATTCTTTTTTTCCGAGTTGGTTTAGCACTTTTTTGACTGGATTATTTTTTGCTCTATTAAGTATCCGTTCGCGAATTTTTTCTCTTTTAGATAATACCCGTTCTCGTCAGACCTATGACCAGGTAATCAGACCAAGATGGTCTCCTCCACCTTTAGTATTTCCCATAGTTTGGATGATAATTGCGGTTTTGCGGGTAATTTCTTCTGTATTGGTTTGGCAGCAAATGAATCACCAATTTTTAGTGCTGCCTTTAATTTTATTTGTGGTACATCTGGCTTTAGGGGATACTTGGAATACAATTTTTACTGTAGAACGGAGATTAGGTGCTGCTGTGACTGTAGTTATTTTAGGCCCTTGGTTATCTGCTGTAGTGGTGACGGCAATTTATTGGCAAACTAATCCTATAGCAGGAATGACTTTATTATTTTCTTGTGTATGGCTAACTGTAGCTGCTGTATTGGTATTTAAAATTTGGCAATTAAATGGATCTGAGCCATTGTATCCTTTAAAACTAACACTTATGGAGAAATAAATACTCAAAATTTGTGATGCTGTTCAGAATCTCATCCGCTTTTTAGGGGAAAGCGAATATTCTACAGACTTGATAAATGGACAATCTTTACAGGGCTGTTTTATTCTTTTATACGAACGTGACATACCTACACTGATGCAAGCATACAGTGTAGGCTTCTCAGTGACTCTTCTATGAAGACATTGACTGAGCTTTGTTTTGAATCCACGTCATGCCCTGCCGCAGATTTGAACAAGTACC
>Ga0105048_10016621_pt1 | contig 11369 bp, 6 predicted proteins | sample MAT05_FD_78382 | JGI IMG/M metagenome (GOLD analysis project Ga0105048, IMG submission 78382) | Freshwater microbial communities from Lake Fryxell liftoff mats and glacier meltwater in Antarctica - MAT-05 | ecosystem: Environmental > Aquatic > Freshwater > Ice > Liftoff microbial mat | place...
CGGCTCACCAACCGATGCAGGCGCACACTGGCGCATTGGGGACAATGGGCTTGGGTATTGCTGGCCGCGCTCATGGTGCGGAAAAAGACGTTCACGCGTTTACGGCAATCTAGGCAGAAATATTCGTAAATTGGCATAGGTCACATACTCCAAAGGGTAGTAGTTCAAACGGATTGCAGAAAGTTCACCTAGAAACTTTGCTTGGCTTGCACACGGCAAGCGAAGAATGCAGCGCGCAATTTCTACATGGGTGGCATGAACCGATGCAAGCGGACAAACAGATTTTCGCAGACGGCTTGCCTGGCATATACTTAGCACTTACGTACAAATTGAGAACACCCCTCCAGCCGGATCATTTGAACGATGTTATCATGTGTATGGCATTGGAGAAGAGCGGTACGAATTCTAGCCAATCGTATAGTTTGGCAAAGTGGCTTTACGAAATCATAATTCATCGCATTATACTGATTTCGTAACCAAGCCGCAAAAGCCGATTTGGCTATTCTATCACCACTATCAACACCACGGTAAAAGCAGGAGTATTCAAGCGTGAGGAGTCCATTGTGACGCCGATTTCTGATAAAGATCAAGAAATCGATGAGCTCTATGAAAAGCTAACGAACCCGCGCCCAATGTTGGTGGTCATTTCTGGCCCCAGCGGTGTCGGCAAAGATGCGACCATTAATCGCATGAAGCAGATCAATCATCCGTTCTACTTTGTGGTGACGGCCACGACGCGCCCCAAACGACCCAACGAAACGGATGGCGTGGACTACCATTTTGTGTCGGTGGGCGATTTTGCCGAGATGATCGAGACCGGTGAATTGCTCGAATATGCGGTGGTCTATGGCGATTATAAAGGCATCCCCAAGAAGCATGTGCGCGAGGCGCTGGCCAGCGGTTTGGATGTGATCATGCGCATTGATGTGCAGGGCGCGGCGACCATTCGCAAGCTGGTGCCCAATGCCATTACGATCTTTTTGATTGCCGAAAATGAAGATGAATTGGTGCGGCGCTTGCATGATCGCAAGACCGAAGACGCCGATAAGCTCAAAATGCGCATTGCCACGGCACGCCAAGAACTCAAACGTATTGTAGATTTTGATTATGTGGTTGTGAACCGGGTCCATGAATTAGATGACACGGTTGATAAGGTGCTGAGTATTATCAGTGCCGAAAAAAGTCGCGTCGAATGGTCGCCGGTGGAGCTATAAGCTGATGGATGAACAAGCGAAGATTTCTCGGCTGATCGAGCCTAACCAACTGGACGATGCCCCGCTGATCGGCCAGCGGCCCCAATTTTTTATTCCGGTGACAAAGCCCGTTTTCACGCGGCTCTTGGTGATCGCTAATATTGCCGTGTTTATCATCACCGTACTCTATGGTGTTGTCATGTACGGTAGCCGCGACTTTATGGGCAATGACTTGCGCGCGCTGGTGCTCTTTGGGGCCAAACACAATCAATTGATTGCGTTGGGCCAGGTCTGGCGGCTCTTTACTGCCACTTTCCTCCACGCCGATATTCTGCATCTGCTCTTTAATATGTATGCCTTGGGTTCGCTAGGCTATCAGATCGAGAGCTATTTTGGGCGTGGGCGTTTTCTGGTGATCTACTTGCTGGCCGGTTTGTGGGGCAGTTTGGCCAGCTATGCCACGTCGCCAGAAATTTCTGTGGGCGCTTCGGGCGCGATCTTTGGGCTGGCCGGGGCGACTGCGGTCTACTTTTTGCGCTATCGTGAAAATTTTGGCGATGCTGGGCGGTCAACGCTGCGCAGCATGGTGGCCTTGATTGCGTTCAATCTCTTTTTTGGATTTACCAATCCCCAAATTGATAATGCGGGTCACATTGGTGGCTTGATCGGTGGTGCCCTGGTCGCGCTAGGCATGTTGCCCATCTATCGCAAACCGACGACCATGCGCATTGGCAACCAGCCGCTGGAGAAAACCCATCGGCTGGACTTAGAAATTCTATGGAGCGTCGCCAATCTCGCCCTCCTGTGGGTAGGGCTACGCTTCTTCTGGCCAGGTGCCGGGTAAATGCGTGAACCAGTCGCGCGAAAGGATTGTATGGAATATCAACGCCGCAGTGGTATCCTTCTACACCCCACCGCGTTGCCGGGCCGCTATGGCATTGGCACACTTGATCAAGCGGCCTATCAGTGGGTAGATTTTCTACATGCCACGCGCCAGGGACTTTGGCAGGTGTTACCCTTGGGGCCGACCGGCTATGGCGATAGTCCCTACCAAAGCTTCAGCACCTTTGCCGGCAATCCCTACTTGATCAGCCTGGATGCGTTGGTCGCGGAGGGATTATTGCCCGCCAGTGCCCTGGAACAAACGCCTGTCTTTGCCCCCGATCGCGTGGACTACGGCACGATCTATACCTGGAAGTTGCCGCTATTGCGCCAGGCCGCCGATCAATTTAGCCAGCAGGCTACTGCGGTGCAGCGCGCTGAATTCGCTGCGTTCTGTGGCGCACAGGCCGCCTGGCTCGAAGATTTTGCCCTCTTTATGGCACTCAAAGATGCCCATAACGGTCAGTCCTGGACCCAATGGGCGATGCCGTTGCGCAGCCGTCAACCCGCTGCTTTGCAAGCGGCCACCGTGCAGAATGCGGCCACCATTCACGCCCACAAGTTTAATCAGTGGCTCTTCTTTCGCCAATGGCAAGCGCTGAAAGGCTATGCCAATGCTAAAGATATCCAGATCATTGGCGATATTCCGATCTTCGTCGCCCTGGACAGTGCCGACACCTGGACGAATCCGGGCGAATTTTTCCTGGACGAGACCTTTCAGCCCACGGTAGTCGCCGGGGTGCCGCCCGACTATTTTAGCGCCACCGGTCAACTGTGGGGCAATCCGCTCTATCATTGGGAAAAAATGCAAGCCACCGGCTATGCATGGTGGTTACGCCGCATTCGCGCCGCGCTGCAACTCTATGACATTGTGCGCATTGATCACTTTCGGGGCTTTGCCAGCTATTGGGAAGTGCCCGCCGGTGAGGAGACGGCGATCAACGGTCAATGGATGGCCGGGCCGGGAGCCGACTTTTTTGCCGCGGTGCAAGCCGCCCTGGGTGAACTGCCGATCATTGCCGAAGATCTGGGCGAGATTACACCCGACGTGATCAAATTGCGCGATCAATTTGCGCTGCCCGGCATGAAGATTCTCCAATTCGCCTTTAGCGGCGATGCCAGCGACAAATTTCTGCCCCACAACTACACATCCAATTTCGTGGTCTATACGGGCACGCACGATAACGACACGACGGTTGGTTGGTATCACGAAAGCGCAACCGAATACGAGCGCGATCATTTCCGCCGCTATGCGCGCACCGATGGCAAGGATCCGGCCTGGACGCTGATCGACATGGCTTGGCGCAGTGTGGCGGTTATGGCCTTGGCCCCGCTGCAAGATCTGCTGGCGCTTGGTTCCGCAGCGCGCATGAACTTCCCTGGCCGCGCCGAAGGCAACTGGAGTTGGCGCTTTACGGCAGACCAGCTAACCGAATTGGTCGCGGCTCGGCTACAAGAGGTCACGCTGCTCTATGGGCGCGATCCAGCGGTCTATGCCAAAATCGCCGAAGCGGAGCAATAAATCCTCTATTCCGTAATTGTAATCGTTGCCAATTCCTGTGCATCTGTGACATTGGCCAGCAACAGGCGCACATTTGTCGCCGGATCATAAAGACCACTAATCAGGCGATATGCACCCGGCGCAATGGTGGGGGGAATTTGTAGCACGTACGTTTCTTCGACCCAGATCCCCGGTTGCCAAGCCGAAGTGGGGTAAAAGTTGTTGAGGGGTGGCCGGTCGTTCTGGGCTAACGGAACACCGCTTGCGTCTACCAGGTGGACAAAGAGTGTATAGTCCCGCGTTGGCTGTGCCGTGGCCGACCAGACCAGCCGCACCGACAAGGTTGCGCCCCCCGTCACCGTGGGCGAAATTGTATCCGCACCCACCAAGACAATGCCATCTTGCCACGCTGCATCCAACCGTTGAGTTGGCGCTTGCGGCAATCCCTTTTGAAACCAGGCTATTGGCGCGGGATCAGCGAGCGGTTCGACGGTTGCTGCGCTGTAGGCCAGCACTTCTGCTCGATAAATGCCATCCGGCAGGTCCGTTGGCACAGTAAGCGTTTTGGCGTCGGGCAGCGGCAGGTCGAAAAAGAGATTCGTGGGGATCACGCCGCGTGCTGGTGGCCCATCCACGCGGTCTAGCTGTTGACCATCAGCGCCGACCAGCCGTAGCGAGGTGTTGATCTGCTCGTGAATGGGCATGGCCGCTTGCCAAAAAAGTGTGATCGGCACTTGCGCAGTTGCGCCGATGCCGGCCCATTCATAGCCGACCAACGCTAGGGGACCAAAGCGCAACGGCGGGTCAATGGTTTGCTCTGCGTGGACCGGTATTTCGCGCCAGCCTGCGGCGTGCAACACCATGACCCCCTGGACGCTATAGGCCAGGTCAAACTGTTCGATCACCATGCGCACAAAATCGGCTTCGTAGCGCGTGGCAAGCCGAAAGCTGTCGGTGACAAACCAGGCGTGCTGGTTTGTTTGCAGGACAGTTCGCAATTGCTCCGCACTATCCAACAACGTCGCGCCCGACCAACGGTCAATCAATACGCCGTCGCGTGCGATGACAAATTCCTCATAGCCGCGCTGGACCGCGTAATAATCACAGGGCCCCAACACCAGCGCACAAGCGGGCGGCTGGGGCGAGAGTACAACATCTGTGGGCTGGCGCACATCGGCCAACCAGCCTAGCGCCAGATCATAGCCTTCGACTTGTTGCCCAAGCACCGCCTGTGCTTGCGGCCATAGCGTGCCACAAATTAGCAACGTGATTGCGATCAGGCTCAGCCGTTGCATCCAGCGATAGGCCGCTAGGCGTTGGAGCAACAGGCCAATCCCCGCCGCGCCGACCAACAGCCAGAGCGGTTGAATGAAAAAGAGATAGCGCCCCTCGCGCCAGCTGGTGCCGACCAGGGTAAATACAACGGCCAGCACAAAAAATAGTTGTAGCAGTAAAAAGAGGGTTGCTTGGTGCTGCCGTGGCAATTGCTGGGGTCGCCAGCGTTGGCGCGCCAACGCCAGCAACGCCACACCCAATGCGAAAAGCAGGCCCAGTGTCCACAGTAGGCGCTCTGGGCCAATAAATAAGGGGCTATAGGTTTGCCACGCACCGGGCAGATCAAAGATGATGCCTACATAGGGACGCTGGGTCTGGATTGTCTCGAAGTAACCCGGTTGGCCAATTTTTTCCATGGCATAGCGTGCGATCAGCGCGACAACGCACACGGCATGGCTGAGAAAAACCGGCTTTATCAAAAAGAAACGCCAGCCGCGCCACAGCAGCATACCCAAAACGAGCGATGGATAAATCAAGACCATCTCTTCGTGCGAAAAGAGCGCGAGGATAAAGCAGATTGCGAAGTAGGCTTGGCGGCGCGCCAAACGCCGCTTGTCTGCTGTTTCTGTCATCCCCGCAAATGCGCTCCACACCACTAACAGTGTGAAAAATTGTAATTGTGCATAAAAGCGCGCGCGTCCACTCCATAAAATCGCCTCGGGCAACAGGGCCAATCCTAGCGCGGCCAGCAACCCCACGGTTTCCTGCCATAGCCGCCGGCCCATCACCCACAGCGCGATGATCGTCGCCAGCCCGAACAAAATGCTCGGCAGACGACCTACCCAGTAGCTGAAGCCAAAGAGCGCGAGAAAGGCAGCCTCGATATAAGTTGATAATAACCCGCGCGTGTAAAGCACACCGCTGGGCATAATCGGCACGCCCAAAGTTTGTACACGGCGCGCCGCCCACAGCGTGGTAAATTCATCGACATAGAGACTGATGGTCTGGGCATAGCGCCAGCGCAGCCCAAAGGCCACAACTAGAATCACGCCCAAGAGACAAAAGCCAAGCCATTTCTTCATCATTAATGGTATCGGTACCTTACTCGCTTCATCCGCGCCCCGAAGAAAGATCGTGTAATCCTCTCCTTTCTTCGGGGCGCATTTCCTAGAACTTTACTGGATTAGGTTCACTGCACTAAGTGTCACCACATCACCCGCCTCTGTCCCGTCGCGGCTAACCGGTAGCCGTTCGCCCGTGATGGGATCATAGATGCCGACGATCAATTCATAGGTGCCGGGTGCCAGATCCGCGGGCAGTTCGATTTGATAGGTATCGTGGAGGATCAAACCCGGCTCCCACAGGGTCGAAGGAATAAAGTTATTATTCAGCGGGTGATCCTGTTGCGCTACCAAGCGTCCTGCGCTATCTAACAGTTGGACAAAGCCGGTGTACTGCTTTTCTGGGCGTTCTAGCGTGCGCCAGACAAGTTCAATCGGCAAGGGGGCCGTGGCCGATGCTTCTGCGTGCGCCGCCAGATTGCTCCCCAACAGCGTGATCTGGCCACCAAATGTGGGGGCGCTTGGCAACGCATAGGCCGGCACTGGTTGCTCTGTCCCTACCTGGATATAGGCTACGGGTGCGATTTCGCCCAAACTGACCCCGCTGGCAACGGCGCGTGCTGGCAGCTTGGCTTGCGTATCGGGATCGGTAAAATAGATCTCTATACGATAGAGCCCGGGTGGTGCATCGGCGGGGATGCGCAGGGTGTGATTATCATACCAGATGCGCCGTGCTACTGGCCAGGTGGTGGTCGGTGCGCCCGCCGGCCACACTTGCTCTTCCCACCACAATCCATTTTGCGCGTCTACCAAGCGCACCGCAATGCTATAGTTGCGCGTAATAGGGGCAACCGCGCGCAATAATAGCAGCAAATCAAGCTGTTCACCAGGGTTGATCCCAGTTCGGCTCAACTGGGCATCGACCAGCGTCAGGCTGTCGCCAAAAATAATTGATTCGTCATCTTCATTGACGGTCGCCGCACTGCCCGTCCTGGCCAACATGGTGAAGAAAGGTGTCTCGATGTTGCTGGCATATTGCTGCATAATATCGGCGTCCAGGACATATTTCTCGGCCAGGTTGCGCTCGGGATTGAGCTCAAATTCGTAGAGCGCCCCGCGTTGATAGGCGCGCGCTAACTGATAGCCGATCTCATACATTGGTGAGAGCGCTGCCAACACAAGGACCGCCAGCCAAAGCGCGCGGCGCCGCGCGGTTACGCCTTGCCAGCGATAGCCATTGCGCCCCACCATCACGGCCACAAAAAAGAGCGCAGGAATCGACGCGCGCATGGTCAGGTCATTGTGTTGGCCAAAGACCACGAGCGGCAGTAGCGCCAGCCAGACGAAGACACTCCAATAGGGCCAGCGCAGCGCCGGCATAGTTTGCAGGGAACGATAGCGATCCAACGCAAAGTAGATGCCAAATTCCAAAAAGCAAAAAAGTGCATACGACGTGACTAATTTGACCAGCCCCCCCCAGGAGACCGCTTCGGCAAAGAGCCAGCCAATGCGCATACCCTGGTTAAAGACAGGCGTAATGGGGGTTAGTTTGGTGGCGTAGAAAATGCCCATCAGCAGAAAGAGCAGGAGACCAACCATATTGGGCATGGACAGATAAGCGCGCACGCGGTCGACAAACCGGCTATTTTCTCTGGGCAACAGATCGGCCAGGAGCAAAGGCGTCAGGCCAATCGTGATAAAAGGCGACCAAAGCGCACTGAACGCCCACAACAGATAGAGACTCCGCCGCGTTGTGGTCGTAAACAACACAAAGAGTACCATGCCGGTGATCAACCAGCCCGGCAGCACATGTTGGGGCACCCAGAAAAGCCCGCGCACTTGCGGTGAATATTGCCAGTTCGCCGCCCATAATGCCGGATGCGTTTGCCAAATCGAGGTGTTGAGATCGGGAGCGCCGGCCAAAATTGAAAAAGGGGTAGCAAAGCGCAATAGAAAGCCAAGGATGCTCACGCCGGAAAAGACCAGAAAGAGGCTGAGGCCGGTCAATAACGAACGGTTAGCCAGCAGCGCAAACCAGAACACAGACAAAATCAACCCAAGCAGCGTCCACAAGACCAAGATCTGATTGGCAACCAGAATGCCACCCACTTTGCCCAGCAAGGCGGCGGGTAAATAGTAGGCAAGGTAGTAGGTCAACCCCACCGTTTCACCATAATAGTCATAATAGACTGGCCACGCATAGTCCACCAGATCTTTGAGCAAAATCTCATGTTTCGTCCAATCGCCGGTCTGGTAGCCATAGCCACCGACTCCGGAAATAAGCACGAGAAAGGCGCAAACGGCCACCGTGATCGCCACGGATCGACGATTGACCAAGCCAAGCCAGGCGTTGAGGGCTTGTGCGATGCGCGGTTCGCCCCGCAAATCGGCCAGGGCAAACCACAAGCCACCGCCCAAGACGAGCGTACAGAGGATCGCCCAGGGCAGTTTCAGCCAACCCAGGCAAAAGATGAAAACGGGGATAGCCAAGTAGCTCAGCGTTGCGCCCACAAGCCACAACGCTGGCCCCTGCAATAATGACGGATTGGATTTGTGCATAGGTTGCGGCACTACTTTGCGCTGGACACAGTAAAGGAACCAACCGTCACAAAATCGCCAATCACTGCTTCGTTGTGGAGCACCGGCAGACGACCATTTTCCACCGTATACAGCCCCACACGCACCGTATACGTGCCCGCTGGCAGATCGGGCGGCAAGGTCAGTTGATAGCGATCGAGCAAACGCAGGCCCGGCTCCCAGAGTCGCGTGGCAGCAAAGCCACCGAGCGGCGGCTGATCCTGCTGGGCTACATTGACACCCTCGGCATTTACCACATGCACAAAGACCGTGTAATCGGTGGCCGTACTTGCCAGACTTTCCCACAATAGTTCAAAAGTGAGATCCGCCCCCGAAGCCAGCTGGGGGGGCAAGTCTGCGACCGTCAGCGAAAAATTGTCACCCACCTGCCAGGTGGAGGTGATCGGTGTCGTGACATCTGGCATGGCCCCAACCTGAACGAGCGCCACTGCGCGCGCTGTAGATGGCAACAGTTGCGCACTGTCTGTCCGCGTCACGGGTAGCGGATCAAAGGTGGCTGGGTCATAAAAGCTAGTTTCAAATCGATAGAGGCCCGCCGGTGTTTCTGGGGGAATGGTTACCGTATGGCCATCGGGACGGATTTCGCGCAGCGGCCAGTCGCGCGTGGGCGCACCCCACGGCCAACCCTCATCGCGCCAAATTTCCGTGCCATCTTGCCCAACCAGCCGGAGGAGTACATTATAATTGGTCTGCATGGCGGCCAGACTTTGCAAATAGAGAATCGCCTGAAACTGATCGCCCCCCGCGGCTTGCTGTTGCACAAACTCGTAGGCCAGCAGCCGGATCCGACCACCAAAATCAGCGGCGCTATTCTTGCCAATCTCGACAAAGGGCGGCAGCGCGCTGTTGCGCATGTCATAGATGCGTGCCAATTCCAGCCCGCGAAAATTCACCACATGCACCGGTGTCTGTTGGGCAAAATAGTCGACCACCGCCGGCGAAGGCAATTGGCGTTGCCACTGGTTGATATAGAGCACGGCATAATCTGTATCAAACCAGAGCAGCGGCGATTCGTAGCCCAGGCTCACCTCTTGGCCCTTGAAATAGTAGGAGAAAGGTCCGTCGGCATACCACGCCACCACGCGCAAATTTTCGGCGTCTGGTTGTTGATTGAGCCACGCCGCGGCCGCTTCCAACCCTTCGCCCCACCCCACAAAAAGCACGGCCGGTGCGGTGCGACTGCCACCCAACAGTGGATTGAAGTAGGTCAGATAATAAGGATAATGTAGAAAGCCCGGCAGCGCATGGAGCAGGAGTACCAAGGCAAAGGTGAAGAACTGGCTGGCTGGCAAAGCGATCCGGCGGGGCGCGGTTACGCGCTGGATCACGGGTTGTAGCAAAGAGAGCCAGCCCAGCAGGGCAACAATGTCGAGCGCCAACAGACTGGGCAACATGTAGCGGTCGAACTTCTTGGCCCCGATCGACATACCCAGGGCCAGCACTAGCGCAAAAAGACAGAGCGCACCAGCAGTGCGCCGGATCGTTGTTTGGGCAAAGAGCGCACGCTGCCGCCAGCCATAGACCAGCGCAATGCCCAAACCGATCAATGTGGCTGGGGTTGTCCGCCAGAGGAAGGCTACAGGATAAAAGAAAATGCCCGGATCGTCAATCGGGTGGCCCAGGAAATAATTGACTGTGGTGTGGCGCTCGACATAGACCCCCATCTCGACACTCATGCGCCGCAACGTGGCAATCGGATCCAGCCACATGGCCGGCCAGAGCAGCACAAAGATGAGCGTCGCCACCATGCCCCAACCCACATACCCTAGCAGCAAAGTGCGATTCATGCGAAGAAACGTGCGGAAGCGCTGACGCGGGTTGCCAATCGACGCATTGAAATCGCTGGGGCTAAAATTCTTGTTACCTACAGGATGCAGCGCTTGCCACGCGACCAGGAGCGCGCCCGTGGGCACCAGAAAAATTGCTGGCGTTTTGGTCAGCCACGCCAACCCCATGACCACACCCGAGGTCACCAGATAGCGGCGTTGTTGGCCGCCATAGAGCCAGGCCAAAAACAGCAGCAACGCCAGCAACATCAAGCTGGCGGCCAGGCCATCGGGATGCAGTTGGCGCGAGAGGGCAATGAAGAAGGGGCTCCATGCCAGATAGAGCGCAGCCCAGAAAGCCGTGACTGAGCCGCAGAGTCGGCGCAACGGAAAATAGCCAAGCGTAATCGCCAGTGCAATGATCAGCGTGATCCACCAGCGCCCAGCCGTGAGCAATTCCAGCCCTGTATGGGTCGTAGATTGGGCGAGCCATACCTCCAGGTGCTCTCGATCCCAGGCGAACTGACCAGGAGCCAATTGTGGATATTCGGGAAAATGCTGGCGCAGGCCCAACATGCCTGCCCACATTACCGTGACACCGGGGTGTTCGCGCTGAAAAGTTGCTTCCCAGTTGCCTTGGCTCAGCGCCTGATAAAAGTTGGCGGCGCGCGCCAGCCACTTGCGCTCATCAATCGTGACAACGGTATCGAGCGCGAGCACGCGCGGCACCCAGGCTGCCACGAAAAGGCCCAATATCAACAAGGCTGTGCGTACGGATTGCTTCACCAAAGACTCCCACTATTACCTGACGCAGATACGGCTATGATCTGCAAAGCGCCACTCATTCTTCGCCCACGCGAATGTCCGTCAAATGAATTTGGTCGGCGCTCACATTGCCCGCCTCATCGATTACGGGTAGCCGGTCAAAGGTCTCTTCGAGATACATCCCCGTGTAAAAGGGATAGAGGCCATCGGGCGCATCGGCTTTGACGGGAATTTCATACTGGTCGGTGATCAACTCGCCGGGATCCCAGCGCCAGGTCTCGCGTGTTTCGCAAACCGGATAGCCATCCTGTTGGGCGATCATAGTGCC
>Ga0105048_10016624_pt1 | contig 11366 bp, 7 predicted proteins | sample MAT05_FD_78382 | JGI IMG/M metagenome (GOLD analysis project Ga0105048, IMG submission 78382) | Freshwater microbial communities from Lake Fryxell liftoff mats and glacier meltwater in Antarctica - MAT-05 | ecosystem: Environmental > Aquatic > Freshwater > Ice > Liftoff microbial mat | place...
CGAATCGATCCAGAGCTACCTCAAGTCCGTGAAACAGCCTACGCTGCGCGCCACCGGTTTGCTCACGCTGGCGAAATCGCAGATCGCGCTGAAGGGTTTTGACGCCGCGCAGAAATCCGTGGACGAGGCCCTCACGCTTCAGCCCGAGGGCGAGATCAACGGCGAAGGCCGCATCAGCGCCGGCGACATCCAGACGGCGCGGGGCAAACAAGAGGAAGCTGCGAAGCTCTACGAAACGGTTTACGCGACGGGCATCGACCACCAGGAGATCACGCCGCGTTCCCTCGCCAAGGCCATCCAAGCCTATCGGGCCGTCGGCGATGAGGAGAAGGTGAAGAAGCTGCTGAACATCCTGCAGAGCCGTTATCCCGAGTACATCCAGCGCACCAAGACGCCGTAGGCGGTGCTGCGGCGGTCCCAAACACCGCCGTCATTCTTGAAGGCAGCTTCGGGAAACTCTGCGAGCGAGACGGAGTGAAGAGTGAAGTCTGCGAGCCGGCGCCCGGACTTTGGCGTGGCCGCGAAACGAGGCACGCACTTGCCGAGGGCTCCGCGATTGCGGAAGCTCCGCGGCCATGACCCTTTGGGAGCCGCGCCCCCGCCAACCGCTGGTCGGCCTGGCACTTTGCGCGGTGCTCGGGATTTTCGCCGCGGATCGCTGGCCGGTGGAGGCGCTGTGGCCGCTCGGGTTGGTCGCGGTCGGTGCGCTCGTGTTGCTGCTCCGCCCTTCCACGACGGGTTGCGCGCTCTTTTGTGGGGTCGCTTTTTTTGCGCTCCACACCCTGCGTCACCACGAAAACACGGCGAAGGAACTCGCGCGCGAATTTGCCGCCGACCCGCGTGTCGTGCAAGCCAGGGGCATTGTTTGGGACGAACCGCGAAAGCCCGCATTCTGGTCGCGCACCATCACCGCCCGTTTCCGGCTGAAGCTTGAATCCATCACCCTCGACGGTGAAACGCGCCCGACCGACGTGCTCGTGAACGTGGACTGGGCTGGCGAAATGCCCGCGTACGGCGACCGCGTTTCCCTCACTGGCAGCGCTGCGAACATCGAGCCTGCGCGCAACCCGGGGCAGTTCGATTTCACCGCCCACCTGCAGCGCCAGGGCATCTGGTCGGAAATCCGCACCCGCTTCGCCAACGACTGCCGCATCGAAAGCCGCGGCCATGGCAACCCGGCGCAAGCCTTTGCCTACCGCGCCTCGCACTGGATCCAGGCACGCCTCGCGCTCGACCTCGCGGACGAGCCTCAAATCTCCAGTCTCATCACCAGCATGGTGCTCGGCCTGCGCGGCGAGACGCCGCAGGAGATGAAAGCGCTCTTTCAGCGCACCGGCACCATGCACCTCTTCGCCGTCAGCGGGCTGAACGTCGCCATGCTCGCCGCCATCGCGCTCTTCGTCCTCCGCCCGCTGCGCATCGGGCGCTCCGCTGCGATCCTCATCACCATCCCGCTCCTCGCGGGGTACGCCCTCGTCACCGGTCTCTCCGCGAGCTGCGTGCGGGCCACAGTCATGTGCTCGCTCGTCCTGCTGGCCCATCTTGCCGATCGCCCCTCGCTCGCCTTCAACAGCCTCGGTGCGGCGGCCTTCGCCATCCTCGCGTGGGACACGAACCAGCTTTTCTCGCCCGGCTTCCAGTTCTCCTTCGTCCTCGTCGTCGTCATCGTCTGGCTTTCGGGGAAAATCCAGCGACGCCTCGAGCCACTCGGAAAGCCCGATGCCTACCTGCCCCGTGCGCTCTGGCGCTGGCCGCAGCAGGCCGGCGCAGTGGTCTCGGAAAAATTTGCCGCCGCGCTCGGCGTCACCGTTTCCGCGTGGGTCGGCTCGCTCCTTTTCACCGCCGGCTACTTCCACCTTTTCTCCCCGTCCGCGCTCTTCGCCAATCTGCTCGCCGTGCCCATCGCCTTCGCCGTGCTCCTCCTCGGCATCGCCACGCTGCTCATCGCGCCGCTGTGGAAAATGGGCGCCGTTCTTTTCAGCAATGCCAACTGGCTTTGCGCCCATGCGCTGCTTGCCGTTCTGGAAGTTTTCGCCCTGATCCCCGGCGGCTGGCTCTACGTCGAGACGCCACGCCTTTCACCCCCACCAGCCTGCGAGATCACCGTCCTCGATCTCGGCGACGGCGGCACCTCCCACATCCGCGCGGCCGGGCGCGACTGGCTGCTCGATTGCGGCGGCGAGACCAGCTACGACCACATCGTCCTGCCCTATCTCCGGACCCGCGGCGTGAACCGCCTCGACGGCCTCCTCCTCACGCACGGCGACTCCAAGCACCTCGGCGGCGCACTCTCCGCGCTCGACGACTTCCGACCCCGCCGGCTCGCCGATTCCGTCCTCCGCGACCGCTCGCCCACCCGCAAAGAACTCCACCTCGAAATCGCCCGCCGCCGCCTCGGCAAAGGCCTCTACAGGCGCGGCGACCGGATCCAGCTCAGCGACCACACTACCCTCCGCGTCCTCCACCCGCCAGCCGGCCTCCAGCGCGCCACCGCCGATGACAAAGCGCTCGTCGTGCAACTCGAGTGCGCCGGCACCCGCGTCCTCTTCATGTCCGACAGCGGTTTCGCCACCGAGCAGTGGCTCCTCGAAAACGAAAGCGACCTGCGCAGCGACGTCGTCATCAAAGGCCAGCATGCCAGGGACCTCTCCGGCACCCTCGACTTCCTCGGCCGCGTCCTGCCGCAGGCCGTCATTTCCAGCGCGCCCGGCTACGGCGAAACGCCGGAGAAACTCGACCTCTGGGAGCAGAGCGTCGCCCAGCGCGGCATGGCCGTCTTCCGCCAGGACCGCACCGGCGCCGTGCATCTGGAAATCCGCGACGATGGATTCCAAATCCGTCCCCACCTCACCGGCAAAGGCTACAGCGCCACCTTCCGCAGCCGCGCGCGATAGATCGGCAGGCCCTGCGCCAGGAAGCGGCGCTCAAAATCCGTGATCGGATACTCCGGATCCTCCGGCCAGAGCAGCCGCTCGTAGCCTTTCGCCTTCTCGATCACCTTCTCCATCCACTGGAAATACGGCTCATCATCCGTCTTGATCCGCAGCTCCCCGCCGTCTTCGAGGATACCGTGGAGCGCCTCCATGAACCCCGCCTGGATCAGCCGCCGCGGCTGGTGATGCCGCTTCGGCCACGGATCGGGAAAAAGCACATGCGCCATCCTCACACTCTGCATCGGCAGCACATAGCGCAGCGCATACGCCGTCTCGATCCGCAGCACCCGCACATTCGGCAGCTTGTTGTGGACGACCCCGCGGCACACCTTCCGCACCCGCCCCAGCAGCCGCTCGATGCCGAGAAAGTTCTCCTCCGGATGCTTCCCCGCCATCGCCTCCAGAAACCCGCCCTCCCCGCAGCCGATATCCGCATGCACCGGCGCCTCCCGCTCAAAGATCTCGCTCATCTTCGCCCGCGCGAAATAGTCCGCCGGCACAAACTCGATCTTCTCCGCTGGATCGGCGTCGCCGGATTCTTTTTCGCGAAAGGCTGGTCTCATGGAGCGCTGGCGATACGCGCCCACGTGCCCACCCGCAAGCGCGTTTCCATTTTCCCGCCCTTAGCCGCGAAAAATCCCGCGTCAGCGCCCCGCACAATACTCACGCCAGCCGCCGAACTCGCTAATCTCCCGCTGCCCTTCGCAGAGGATCGATTCGGCGAGGACCCCCAGCGTTTCCTCGCCGTGCAGCAGGGAAACCTTCCCAATGCAGAGACCAGCCGGCTCCTTGAGGAGAATCCCACTGAGGCCCGGCAGCGGGACGCTCCAGATCTCAACCGCCACCGAGACGCCGCCCTCCGCCACCCGCACCATGCCCGGATGCCGATCCCCGATCGTGTATAAACGGTAAGCCGCGGCCGTGCGATCCTCGCGCACGAATCTGGCACCAGCGGCGACCAAGTTGGCATTGAGTTCCAGGCCGCGCATGAGCGTGCCATTCACTGCGAGAAGCGTGCATTCCATGGACATGTGGGTTGGAGTGGCGGGCTTAGGGATGCCTGACGACCCCAAGCCTCAGCGCATACGGATCAGCCGTTGCGTTCCTACCTGTCTGCGCCCTTGATCGCCAGAACTTTGACGTGCCGATCTGCAAAATCCGATTACCGGCCTCGATTCTATCTCGAAACGAATCCGGACACGCCTGCTGAATCATTTCGTGCAGTTGCGCTCCAGCCCGGATCAGTATTCCGACTATCATGAGCACGACAGAATCGGGCGGCGCGTCGAGATCAGTGTTTTTGCCGGTTATTCGATCCACTACTGGATCTGAAGCGCGGGGCGGTGGCTCCTCGGGGCGAGGGGATATCTCTTGGGGCGGTACCGTCGCTCCGAGGGGCGGGGCGTTCGCGCTGAAGGGCGGCGGGCGGACTCTTGAGCGCGGCGCGGCGGCTCTGCGGGGCGCGGAGTGGTGCCGCGCACGGTTTGGGCAGTCAGAGCTCCACTGCTGGGGACTTTAGATCTCGCGCGATCTCGTTCTCGCGGTAGCCAAAACCCGGGCCGCGCACCGTGGCAAGGTCGATGTGACCGGCGCGCCGCTGGTAAAGACCCGGATGGACCACGGCCTCCGGCGCCGAGGCTTCCGGGTAAAACTGCATCGCATTCGTCTCCACGCCCGCGATCGTCGGCGCGTGTGCCGCCAGCAGGCAGTGCGGGATTTGCGCGAGCATCGGATTCGTGAGGTCCTGGACCATGAGGGTCATCCCATGCGCCTGCGCCCAGCAGAGCGAAAGGAGCGCGCCGGTCTGCGTCTTGCAGGTTTTCAGCGCCACGCCGGTCCAGCCGAGTTCGCGGCCGCGCCGCACGTTGCGCCAGTCGTGCGCGCTTTCATCGAGGAAGAGCGGGCGGCGCGAGGCGACGGCGTGGACGGCGATCGGGTGCTCGTCGAGTTCGTAGGGGAAAGGCTGCTCGACGTAGAGCAGCAGGGCGAAAATGCGCGGCTCTTCGTCGCGCAGGCGATCGAGAATGGCAGTGACATACGCGGGGTCGGTGACGGTGCAGTTGAAGTCCGCGGTGAGCCAGAGGACGTCGTGCGCCAGCGCGAGCCGGCCGACACGAATGAGGCGGTCGAAGTCCCACGCGGCGTCGTGGCCGCGCAGCTTTACTTTCAACGCGCGCAGACCGTCGCGCCGGATCCAATCCGCGAGCAGCACGGGATGGCCATCGCTCGGTTCGTCGCCACGAAGTTCCGCGTCATCGAGCGGATCGAGGCCGCCGACGAGATGCCAGGCGAGTAGCTTTTCGCGGCGCACCGGGAGGAGGAAATCGGCGGGGAACTTTCCCGCAAACGACACCTCGCCAGCGCGATCGGCCGCCGGCGTGAGGAAGTGCGCCAGATCGCGGCGGAGCCACGGCGCGCGGTAGGTCTCGTAAGTTGGCACTTCATTGGCGCGGCCGTAGGCGTCGTGCAGGGCGAGGTCGAAGACCGAGCAACAGACCAGCGCGGCGAGCCACGGCATCGCCTCCTCGGGCGGGCGCGCCGCGTTCCAGGCGCGCAGTTGCGCGGGTAGCTCGTGCTCGATGAACGCGTGCCCGATTTCCAGTGCGTGACCGCTTTCCGCAAAGCCCGCCCACACGCGCGCGAGCACCGCGCAAAACTCCCGCAGCGCCGCGTGCCGCCGCTCATACGGCAGCGCCGAGGGCCACACCCACTGCGCGCTCAGCGGCGTCTCGCCCCAGCCTTCCGCCTCGCGGCCATCCGCCCGCCGGACCCGCAGCCGCACCCGCGCGCAGGTGACGCTGGTCAGCGTTTCGGTGCCAAATTTCAGCGGCACACGCGTCTGCACCGGCAGGAAATACAGCGCAGCTCCGACCACGCGGATGTCGCTGGGAAGAGCCATCGCGCGTTCAGTCCGGCAGCGGTTTGCCGCGCGTCTCGGGCGCGAACCAGATCGCGATCATGCCGACCAGATAGACCAGCGTGACGATGGCGCCCATCTCGGCATAGCCGCCGTAATGCTGCACCAGCGCGCCGCTGCCGAGCGCCCCCGCGGCGGCGATGATGCGCCCGGAATTGTAGCAAATGCCCTGGCCCGTGGCCCGCGAGCGCGTCGGAAAAAACTCCGGAAGATACAGCGGGAAGAAGCCGTAAAACGCCGCCGTCGCCGCCCCGACCACAAACACCGTGGCGAGGAAAACTCCGTTGTAGGCAGACTGCGTGCGGAAGAGAAACGCGCAGATCACGAGCGAAAATACGCACAGCCCGAAGTAACCCCAGCGCCGCGAAAAGCGGCCGAGAATCATCGGCGCCAGCAGGCTGCCGAAGACCGCGCCGAGCGAGGAAAGCATGTGCGCATTTGCCTTCGCGCCCGCGACGATGCCGCCGGTGAGCTGATCGGCCCACAGCGGAATCCACTGCACCGAACCCCACGTGCCCACCAGCGCCACCGACGTGAGCACGATGCCGATCCACATCCGGCCGCGGTACCCCGGCCCGAAGACTTCGCGCAGCGGCGAGAATTTCTGCTCGCCCACGGCATCGCGTGCCTGCTGCCATTTTTCGGATTCGGGCACGAAGAGACGGATCAGAAAGGTGAGCAGCGCCGGACTCGCCCCGACCAAAAACATCCAGCGCCAAGAATCCTGCGTGACCGGAAAAAACGCGGCAATCAACCCCACCAGCACCATCCCGAGATTCGCCGCGGCGCCGATCGCACCCGCGAGCCACGGCCGATGTTTTTCCGGCCAGACTTCCATCACCAGCGCCACGCCGAGCGCCCACTCGCCACCCATCCCGAGCGCGGCGAGAAAGCGGAACGCCGCGAGGTGCCAGGGTTCGCCGGCAAAATATCCCGCCCCCGAAAACAGCGAGTAACAAAGGATCGACAGCGCCATCGCGCGGACGCGTCCGATGCGATCGCCCAGCCACCCAAAAAGCGCGCCGCCGATCGCCGCGCCGATGAGGAACGTCGCCGTGATCCGCCCCATCCACACGCCCACTCCGCCCTCGCCGCCCGGCCCGAGCATGTCGAGCAGCGCCGGTCGCGCCACCACCGGGAAGAGTCCGATCTCGAAGCCATCAAAGAGCCATCCGAGGAAAGCGGCCAGCAAGGCCAGATGCGCGCCGCGGCGTTGTTCTTGGGGGGATTTCACGGAGCGTTTTAAGGGCCGCGCGAGTGAGCCCGCCGTGCGGAAAAACTCATCCGCCGTATCGTTATCCGCAGCTGTGGCGGAGAAGTCTTCGAAATCGAAGTGTTCCCCCAACTGCGCATGCGCCAGCGAGGGGAGTCCGACTTGTATTCATGATGATTGGCGAGAGATCAGTTGAGGATCGCCAAGCTACGGCGCGGCCACCAGCAGATCGACGTGGCGCGCGCCTTTGCCGGTCTTGATCTCGCCGGCGGCGCCGCGGCGCGGGTCGCGCAGCAGCACCTCGCGCGTCCAGAAACGGGCGAGCGTCGCGGAGAGCCGGCCGCCTTCGTTGAGGAAGCATGGCACGTCGGTCGAGTGGCCTTCGTAAATGCTGCCGCCGAGGATTTCTGTCGCCGATCCCGGCCCGAGGATGAAGTCGGTGCCTTTGCCCTCGGTCTTGTAGCCGAGCACCCAGAGCGTCGCGGCGCGGTTGGTCACTTTCGTCTTGTCGCTCTCGACGTTCAGCGAGCGCAGCCAGGCGTTTTGCGGCTGCGCAAAGAGCCACGGCCCACCGCACATGTCATCGACGAAAAGATCGCCCAGCGCCCCGCCGCCGATCGGCGCGGCGTTCCGGTAGCCGAGCCAGCGGCTGTGCTGGATGACGAGCGGGCGCGCGGCGGCGTGCTCGAGTTTCGTGAAAGGCACTTTGCCTTCGCTATCACCGAAGCTGATGCGATCGAGAAACAGCGGCTCGCCCGCTCCCTCGACGATGAACATCGGCTCACCCGCCAGCCCCGCGCGGGCGCCGATCACGATCGAGCCGCACCCTTGCAGTACGCGCAATTTTCCGCGCAGCCGCACCGGGCGGCGGATGAGATAATTGCCGCGCGGAAGGAAGACCGTGGCCGCGCCGGAATCGACCGCCTTTTGCAGCGCCTCAGTGATGTCGTGGCCTTCAATGGGCTTGTCCCACATTTTGTCCCCCGGCTGCCGCGTCGCCGCATCGAGCTTCACCGCGCCGAAATCGAGCACGTTTTTCCACGCCGCGGGCGCTTCCCACGGAAGCTCCGGCACGTCGCGCACCGGCAGCGCCAGCGAGCGCGCCGCGCCTTCGCCGAGCGACAAGACCTTGCCGGAATGATACTCCGCCGCGGCTTCCTGCGCGGTGACCGCGCGCCCGCGATCGTCCGCGGCCGCGCGATACCCGGCGACTTTTACATTGCGGAGAAAAAGATGCGTCTCGCCGAATTTGCTCTTCGCCGTGTTGTCGATCGCGACCGCGTCCGCCGCGCCGCCGCGCAGTTCGGAATCGACCAGCACGAACTGCCCGCCCTCATCGCCCGGCACCGCCTGCATCACCGGCACGCGATTCTCGCTCACCAGTCGGCGGACGGTCAGCGGATGATTCTTGATGCGGATGCCCGCCTGCCGCTGGCCGCTGAGCCGCAGCTCATCGAAGACCGACGAATAGACCGACGGATGCGCCTCGATCCCAACGTCGAAACCCTCGACCGACACGCGCGTGCAGAGCGCCGGGCCTTGTCCGCCGCGCCGCATATCGATGCCGATCGCGCCCGCGCCATCGCCCGAACGGATCGTCACCTCCTCAAGCCCGCCGCCATTGTGCGACATGAATTCCACGCCGACCGCGCCCGCATTTCCGCGCCCTGTGTCGAGCGTGACGTGCAGCAGATGGGTGCTGAAATTCATATTCATTTGTCCCTTCGCCGTCGGGCTCAGCGTGCTCACCAGCGGCTTCGGCTGCGCCGCGTTTTGAAAGCCAGTCGCGCCGTCTTTGAGCCGGATCACCGTCCGCGCGCGGCTCTCGCCCTGCACGTAAATCCACTCCGCAAACCGCAGCGTGTCCGAGACGACATACGTCCCCGCGGGGAGATACGCCGTCGCCATGTGCGTCCCCTCGCACGCCTTGAACACCTTGCGCAGCGCCTCCGTGTCATCGGTCACGCCGTCGCCTTTCGCGCCGAAGTGCGCCTCGCGCACATTTAGCACACCGGAGTTCGGCGGGAAAACGATGTCCGCCGCGGCGGCGTGCAGCGCGAGGACGAGGAGGAGGGCGAGATGGCGCAGGGTCATGGGGGAAGTTCTATTTCAGCTTCGCCGGGAGTCCAGCGGTGATGGGGTTTTGACGGTCAGCCCTTTCGTCTCCCCTTGCGCGTTTTCGCGGATGACGACGTGGTAGACGCGCTTCGAGTCGAAGCTGATTTGCCCGATGGTGAACGACGCGACCGCGTCCTTGCCGACGTCGCGTGTCACGTAGCCATGCTGCTTGAACCATTGCGGCAGCGTGATCACAGCGGGCTTCAACTCGCAAAAATGAGTGCCGTTCACGTAGAGCCCGAGCGTCGCGGGCCGCAGTCCGGTGAGCATCGAGGAACGCGAGGGATTGCACACTGCCTGCTGGGAATACGCGCGCTCAAACTGCACCGAGCGCCGCGCGAGCCGGTCGAGATTCGGCGTCACCGCCGCCGAGCCATAGGACGCCAGCTCGGGCCGGTAATCATCGGCCATGATGAAAAGGACATTTGGATTTTCCGCCGCGTGCGCCGCGGGAAAAAGAGCCACAACTGCGAGGAGCGACAGGAGCGATTTCATGGCCGGGCCATCCCAGGGCACGTCGGGCGTCTCCTTGACCGGCAGATTCAGCGCGCCGCCGGGCGAGGGGAAAAGGCTGAGCACCTTGCGCGAGACAAACTCGGCGACCATCGGCCCCGCGGCGTTTTCCTTGGTGCCCGTGTTGTTTTGGATTGCCAGCTTGCATCCGCGGACGGCGACGTTGCGGGCATAGAGCGTCGCTTCATTGAGGATCGCCGCTTCGCCGGAACCGCTGAGTTTTGCATCGAGGAGCGTGACCACGCCCGGCCCGCGCTGATTGTAAAAAGCGGGCACGTTATTCGTGCTAATGAAGCCACGCATGCTGATGCACTGGCCCTCGTTGACGAAGCCGAAGCGCTTCTGATTTTCGACCGTGATGTGCTCGAAGGTGACGCTGTCCACCGCGTGCTTCGTATGAATGCCGATGTCGAAGCCGGTGACTTTCACGCCCGCGATGAGACACGGCCCCTGCTCGTCGGTGTAGCCGAGATCGAGCCCGATGATGCCGCCGCCGTCGCCCGAGCGGATGCTCACGTCGCTCATGCCGCCCTGGTTGTTGGCGATGAATTGCACGCCGATGGCGCCCGCGTTCCCGGCGCCCGTATCGACCGTGAGATTGCGGATGCCATTGCGAAAACGCTGCGCCGGCAGTCTGCCCGTCCAGATGACAGCCAGCGGTTTATCCGCCTGCTGATAACCCGCCGCGCGATCCTTCAACCGGATGATCGTCCCGTCCGTGCTCTGCCCTTGGAGCACCTGGCGCTTCTGCTTCCCGCCCCAGCGCAGCGTGTCGGAGACGAGGTAGGTGCCGTTCGGCAAATAGATCAGGCTTTTTTCGTCGGTCAGCGCCCGCTGAATCGCCGCCGTGTCGTCGGTCACGCCATCGCCCTTCGCACCATATTGCGCCTTCACGTCGATCACGCCGGAGCCCGGTGGAAAGATGATGTTTTCGGCGAATGCCGGAGTCGCAGCGGTGAACGGGACGATGGCCATCCGGAGGACGATTTTCATGGCGGGCTTCACGCGATTTCGGAGATGACGCCGGTGCTCGATCCAAAGGCGTTCGTCTCCACGCCGATTTGCCGAAGCATGCGGACGTAGAGATTGGAGAGCGGGGTGTTTTTCGCGCGGTCGAAGGCGACGTGGCCCGCGTGTCTGTAGCCGCCGCCGGCGAGGAGCACGGGGAGGTTGTTCGAGGCGTGCGCGGAGCCGTCGCCGAGATTGCTGATCGAGAGCACCTGCGCGTGGTCGAGCAGGGTGGCGCCCGCTTCCGGCGAGTCGCCGAGCTTTTGCAGGAGCTCCTGGAGCAGGCGCATGTGCGCTTCTTCATAGAGCGCGACCTGCTCGACTTTCTTCGGCTCCTTGCCGTGATGCGAGGCATCGTGCTCGCCAAGCTGAATGCCGGGGACAGTCGGCGCCGGGCCTTGCTCAGGCACGCGGCAGACGATCACGCGCGTCGAGTCGGTCTGCGTCGCGAGGTGGATGAGGTCATACCATTGCCTCGTCTGGCCGATCCATTCGTTCGGGTCGTTTTCATTCCCCTTCTCGACGCGCGGCTTCGGCTTCGCCGCCCACTCTTTCTCCTGCGCGAGGCTCTGCTCGGCTTCGCGGATCGAGGTGGTGAGCACGTCCATGCGCTGCCGGTCGGTCGCGCCGATCTCGCGGTGCAGCGCGCGGAGTTGATCGCGCA
>Ga0105048_10016625_pt1 | contig 11366 bp, 10 predicted proteins | sample MAT05_FD_78382 | JGI IMG/M metagenome (GOLD analysis project Ga0105048, IMG submission 78382) | Freshwater microbial communities from Lake Fryxell liftoff mats and glacier meltwater in Antarctica - MAT-05 | ecosystem: Environmental > Aquatic > Freshwater > Ice > Liftoff microbial mat | place...
AATTGCATAATTATAAGATCATATACAGGATGAATGCAAATGTATTGACAGCAATGATACAGACGGAGGGCAATAAACCGGCCATTCCCCTGGATGACGGGTTGGTTTTTCGCTTTTTCGTGTCAGTTAAAAATGGGTCATTTCTCAATTTTACAGCCTTGAAAATGGTGGGTGTCGCCGATGGTGTTTACTATTTCAGCAACAAGAGTAATAATAAGAAAAACAACCATCTATACCTTTCTGCGCCGGTGCCTTTATATAAAAATACAGATACCTATGAAATGGGTGCTGTTGTTAAAAAAACTTCAAGGGTATTTGAATGTATCAGGTCCAGTTCCTCCACCAACAAGCACGATACTACTGATACTGACTTTTGGAGGGATATTGTTATTCACCAGGCTAATTTTTTACCAGCCTATGCTGATACCCAAAACTATACAACCGGTGATCTTGTGAAGGTGGGACAAAATATGTTTACATGCCTGCAACCCAGTTCAGCATCGGATAAACATACTACTACCGAAACTGCTTTCTGGGAGGAGATCACGGAGATACCCTATGTAAACAATGCGGACCTGGGAAATGCGGTAACGATCGGCGGTGAACCGATTCTTCCCAAGACCTTTGCAGTAATCGATATTTTTAATGGCGCTGGCGAAGCAGCTGATTTTACCCTATTGAAGGCAACAGGCGAAATAACGGCACCTGACTTTTTTATCCGGTACAGGAACAGGAGTACCACCTGGAAATATATTTCGCAAAAAAATACCGTTACCGCCATCAGTGATGTAAATAGCATTTACACTTTTTCGAATACGGTTGTGAACAATGAATTTGTTTCGCAGGTTCCAATACCACTCAGTTTTGCACCACTTGGCTCCATTAAAATGAATGCCACCGTCAATTCAAGGCCACTGGAAATAACGGGGCTTCAAAACCCGGCTGCTACTTTCATAACACCAACCGATAATACTAGTAATTACCGTCTTTTTTCAGAAATATATCTAAACTATTAACATTTAAAACCTAGTCGTCATGCCATCAACTTACAAAACACCGGGCGTATATGTGGAAGAAATTCCTAAATTCCCGCCGTCAGTTGCAGAGGTTGAAACTGCCATACCTGTTTTTGTGGGATTCACTCAAAAAGCAGACAGGGTAATTGTTTCCGACCTTTCGCAAAAGCCGTTTCGCATCACTTCCTTTTTGGAGTATGTAAAGTATTATGGCGAAGCAAAACAGCAGCCAATGGAGATTACGGTGGATGTTGCCAATGAGCCATTGATTGCCTCGGCACCCACACCCACCAAATACCTGATGTATTATGCCCTCCGAAGCTTTTTTGATAACGGTGGTGGTCCCTGTTATATTTTTTCTACCGGTGTTTATCCTGCTACAGACCCCACCAATACAAATCTATTCGATGATAGCGCAGCTACTTCTGCCCTCAATCAAATTAAAAAGGTGGATGAAATAACCTTGCTCGTGTTCCCCGACCTTGCCTGCCTGAGTGAAGATAATTTTTATGCGGTGTACAAGAAAGCGTTGATGCAATGCGGCGACCTGAAGGACCGTTTTACCATCATGGACGTATATCCAAAGCTTACGGGTAATGCTTTGGATATGGGCTTATCCGTTGATACATTCCGCAATAAAATAGGCACCACCGAATTAAAATTTGGCGCTGCCTATTTCCCCAATCTGAAATCAACATTTAATTACACTTACAGTAACAGCGATGTTACGCTAAAGCAAACAGGTGGTAGCCTGGATGGTCTTAAATTCAGTGATGCAGTAGGTTTACTAAAAGCCAATGGTGTAGGTGTTGTTATCCTTGCCGCCATAGAAGGAACCACAGCGGATAATAAATCAGACAGGCTCAATCTCACCAATAGCTCCTGGACGGAAATGAGCCAATATTCTACGGATGCCCCGGTTATTGCTGCGATGCAATCGGCCATTGATTTGGTAAATACCGACCTGGCCGGTGCAAATTCCGTAAAGGCTGCAACCAAAACTGCAGTAACTGCGGCGGTTGGAGGGTTTATGGATAAGATCAACGATGCCATCAAAGCCACTGCTGTAAATGCTACCATAAAGGGTAATACAACCGCTCAGAATGTAACAGCATTGGGTCTTGTTGTTACCGATGCCTTCCAGGCGAAGGTGATTGGCGTAATTGCAAAACTCTATGTAGAACTTCCACCTGCTGCAAGTGTGGCAGGTGTATATGCTTATGTAGATAGCACAAGAGGAGTATGGAAAGCACCTGCCAATATAAGCGTGCAATCCACTATTGAACCGGTTTTTAAAGTAAGTGATGCCGAGCAGGCTGGCCTTAATGTTAGTGATACCGGAAAAAGTATCAATGTGATCCGGTCCTTTACGGGAAGAGGTATACAGGTGTGGGGTGCAAGAACACTGGATGGCAACAGTAATGAATGGCGCTATATATCAGTGCGCCGCTTTTTTAATATGGTGGAAGAAAGTGTAAAAAAGGCTTCCGAGCCATTTGTTTTTGAACCAAATGATGCCAATACCTGGGTAAAGGTAAAGGCCATGATCGAGAACTTTCTGATACTGCAATGGCGTGCCGGGGCCCTGGCGGGAGCTAAGCCCGAGCATGCATTTTATGTCGCCGTAGGCCTTAACCAAACTATGACAGCATTAGATATCCTGGAAGGAAGGATGATCATTGAAATCGGCATGGCCGTAGTACGTCCGGCAGAATTTATCATTTTGAGGTTCTCACACAAAATGCAGGAGTCATAGCAGTTAAGATAGCAGGATAGCTATTTTTTGCAGCGTTAATCAACCCAACACATTCACAAATTTTAAATTATAAATACCATGGCAAATTACCCGCTCCCCAAATTTCACTATGTGGTGCAATGGGGTGGATCCAGGATTGGTTTTACCGAAGTAACCGGCCTTTCGGTGGAAAGCGAAGTGATAGAATACCGTGAAGGCAACAGCCCGGAATACAGTAAAATTAAAATGCCTGGCATGCAAAAGTTTGGCAACATAACACTCAAGCGCGGCACTTTTCAAAGCGACAACGAATTCTATAATTGGTGGAATACCAAAAGTCTTGGGAAGATCGAGCGCAGGGACGTTACCGTTAGCCTGTTGAATGAAAATCATGCACCGGTGTTTGTGTGGAAAGTGAAAAACGCCTGGCCAGTAAAAATGCAGAGCGCCGACCTGAAAAGCGATGCCAATGAAGTGGCGATCGAAACACTCGAACTGGCCCATGAAGGGCTTACCATAGAAGCAGTTTAACCATCACCGGCAGGATTGGCAGATTAATCCGGTATATCGGCTGGTGCTGGTGGATGCATGACCCTGGTGTGTTTTTTTTACTATTGGGAAAATCGTGTTTGAGTGGTACCCCCTTACCATAATAGGGTATTTAATAATTTCAATCATCATGGCTATCTACCCGGCGGTCGGTTTTCATTTTAATGTACATTTCCAATTAGACGGGGGCCCTGTAAATATTGGTTTCCAGGACGTCTCCGGCATTGGTGTGGATATGGAAACAGAAACAATTACGGAAGGTGGTGAAAACAGGTTTTCCTATAAACTTCCGGTAAGGGCTGCCTATACAAACCTTGTGCTGAAAAGGGCATTGATCACCAGTGGTGATTTGATAAAGTGGTGCAATGATGCCATCGAAAATCTTGATATAAAACCGGTAAGTGTGGTAGTAAGTTTGTTAAATGAAAATCATGAACCCTTAAAGAGTTATGCTTTCATCAACGCCTACCCGTTAAAATGGAGTGTCAGCAATTTTAATGCAGAGAGCAATAACCTGGTAATAGAAACCATTGAATTATATTACCAGTATTTCAGAACCTTATAAACGATCGATATGCCAGTCGTCATCCGGGAATTAGTGATACGTGCCACTGTGAGTGATCAGCCAGCCAAAAAAGGAGGAGGCGCTTCCCCTACCGGCGGAAGTAATTCAAATGACAGGGAAGTAGTTGTTAAGGAAATAGTGGAACAGGTACTGGAAATAATGGAGAAACAGAAGGAGCGGTAGGTTACCTGTTAAAAATTTCACTTAAAAATTAGACTAATAAAAAAGGATGAGCCTTCTTAAAATGACCATATTGTCTTTCAGTAAAACAGGTATAAAACAACTAACTGATATTCCGCAGGTATATATGGTAATGTTCAACCCGAATGCGTACAAAACCGAGTTCGTTGTAAATTTTGATGAAGAACAACCGCAGAAAGCTGAAAGCGGTAAGCCGCTACCCCGCCTGAAAAATATTGAACCAAAGAAATTCACTTTTGATTTTATCGTTGATGGTACCGGGGCTGCAGGCTATAAAAGAGATGTTGGCCTTGATGTAAAATCCTTTATCAAGGTGGTAGGGTACGATAAGAACGTGGGTACGGGCAGTGTTCGCTATCTTTTGCTGATGTGGGGCACCTTTATTCAAAAATGTGTTATAGAATCGATTTCGGTGAATTATTCCTTGTTCGGTCCACTTGGCTCGCCGCTGAGAGCAACCATCACCGCCAATTTCAGGGAGTATAATGACGAGCCTACAGGGTTGCTGAAAGATGTTGCAGATTTCTTCGACAGTAACCCGGTTCAGGGTATCATGAGTGTTGCAAATGTGGCCTTCCAGGTGTTCAATGCGGTGGATCAAACAGTGGCCATTGCAAAAGCCAACGACCTGGATAGCATCCGCCAATCGGTAACCGGTGGAAGTATCAGGTTACCGTAGCCCAATGTTGTTTTGTGACATTCAACAGTTAAGAAAATAACCTATTAATAACAATAGGAATAACAAGTAACATCAATAAAAAGAATACCTAAAGAATCACGGACCTCAAAATCAACCATAAAAAATCAGCCAACATTAAATTATGCCATTAGGTCTTCCGGAAATATCATCATCAGCAGCCGAGATCATTTACGAGGTAAAATTAGGTGGTGAAACCTTGCCTGCTGAATTTGGCTTGCTTAGCCTGGTGGTGGAAAAAACGGTAAACAAAATAGCTTCCGCCCACCTTGTTGTACAGGATGATGACACCGGTGATGAACCGTATGCACTGAGCAACAAGGACAATACAAAGCCGGGCACAGAAGTTGAAATTACCGCAGGATATGATGATCAAAGCGAAATCATTTTCAAAGGCATCATTGTAAGCCAGCGAATGAAAATAAATAACAGGCGAAGTGTGATGATCCTGGAGTGTAAAGACAAAAGTGTAAAAATGACCATGATTAAAAAGTCCGCTTATTACTACGAAATGAAAGATAGTGATATATGGGAGCAGCTAATTGGAGAAGCAGGTTTAACAGCAGATGTGGAAGCATCCACAGTAATGCATAAAGAAATGGTTCAATATCATAGTACCAACTGGGACTTCATGCTGAGCAGGGCAGAGGCCAACGGAATGATGGTGATCACCAATGATGATACGGTAAAAATAATGAAACCTCCTGCGTCAGGTACCCCTGCACTTACAATTAGGTATGGCGAAAATGTATTTGAGTTTGATGCGGATATGGATGCAAGAACACAGTTAAAAAATATTGAAGTTTCCGGGTGGGATGCATCGACACAGGAAATAGTTGTGGAAGAAAGTGCTGAACCTTCCATAGTAAGTAATGGCGATGTATCCGGTGAAGCGCTTTCGGCGGCTGTTACCGATGAAGCATATACCATAAAACATTCTGGCAAAATTGATACAGATGAATTAAAATCCTTTGCCGATGCAAAACTTACAAAAAGCCGTTTGGCAAAGATGAGGGGGCGTGTAAAAATACTGGGAGACAATAAAGTTACACCGGGCGATGTGGTAGCACTCGATGGCTTTGGCGACCGGTTTAACGGCAATGTAATTGTTACCGCTATTCGTCATGAGCTATCAAAAGGCAACTGGCTTACCGATATCCAGTTTGGCCTTTCACCAAAATGGTATGTAACGGAAAATGAAGTAACCGATACACCCGCTGCTGATATGTTGCCTGCTATGCCGGGCTTACAAATTGGCGTGGTAACCGCCCTGGAAAATGATCCCGATGGTGAAAACCGGATCAAGGTAAAGATCCCGGTGATAAGCGTGGATGAGGAAGGCATCTGGACAAGACAGGCCACAACGGATGCCGGAGATACAAGAGGATGGGTGATAAGGCCCGAGATAGGCGACGAAGTAATAGTAGCATTTATCAACAACGACCCAAGAGATGCCGTGGTTTTGGGAGCCTTGCACAGTAGTAAAAATGTGGCGCCTATTGAAGCCAAAGATGACAATCACGAAAAAGGCTGGGTAACAAGAAGCGGAATAAAAATTTTGATAAACGATGATAAAAAGACGGTGGAGATAAGTACGCCGGCAGGGAACAAATTATTAATGGATGAAGATGCCCAAACAGTAACGATTACCGATCAGCACAAAAACCAGGTAGAAATGAGTAGCGGCGGTATAAAAATTGAAAGTGCAAAAGACATTACCCTGAAAGCAACCGGTGATATAAAGATGGAAGGCGTGAATATTGAGAGCAAGGCCAGTGCAGCATTTAAAGCCGAAGGATCCGCTTCGGCCGAATTAAAAAGCAGTGCCAATACCACGGTAAAGGGAAGTATGGTGATGATCAATTAGCTAAATAAATTAATCAAAATGCCATTAGCAGCAAGAGTTGGAGATATGCATGTATGCCCAATGACAGACCCGGGGCCCAAACCGCATGTAGGCGGTCCCGTGATGCCACCCGGTGCGCCTACCGTTTTGATCGGGGGAATGCCTGCGGCAACCGTTGGCGGCATGTGTACCTGCGCAGGACCGCCTGATACAATTTCGGCAGGCAGTTCCACCGTGATAATCGGCGGACAACCAGCTGCACGAATGGGCGACAGCACGGCACACGGAGGAAGTATAGTGGTTGGTTGCCCAACGGTGATGATTGGTTAAAGCCAGGTGCGATACTATGCAATAAGATTTGAAACAAAAATCATAATCAATAATGGGAGCAGAACAAAATGAATACATTGGTACGGGCTGGAGTTTTCCTCCAACATTTAACCCCGGTGGCAAGCACCTGGAGATGACATCAGGCATCATTGATATTGAGAATAGCTTGAACATTTTGCTTTCTACCGCACTACAGGAAAGAGTGATGCAGCCAACCTATGGTTGCAACCTCGATTTTATGTTGTTTCAAAGCATGGATGAGCATTTTAAAACCTACCTGTCTCATCTTGTTAAATCAGCGATCACCTACCATGAAGCGAGGATCAAGGCAGATGATATACAGGTTCAAACCGATGATGCAGTGGAAGGCAGGGTGTTGATCATCATCAATTATACGGTGCGTTCTACCAATACCAAACTGAATTATGTATATCCTTTTTATATAAACTTTTAACCTCTCAACCGCCATTATAAAAGTTGCCTAAAGCGCTCTACGATATAAGAAATTATCCCCGCCGTAGTGGTACATCGCAGCCCCTGCGAAGCAACCCCGCATTGATGGGAGAAACTGTAAAGATTGATGAACGGACCGTTGCCGACTTTATCCTTTTTACCCAAAAATTAGCTCAGTACCTGGTATATTATAATGCCAATAATATTCCACAGGGCGACTGGCAATCATTTTTATATAATGATATTACCTATCACCTTGCCACAAAAGCAGCTGATAAAAGCAGGTACTGGGAAGCCACCTGGAAAGAATTGATGGAGAATGTGGAGGGCCCTGGTGGAGCGCCGCCAACCGATGATGACCATACAAAATATTTTACCTGGCGCTACGATTTTCTATATTCCATTGTAGCTAAAATGCTGGAAGGCTTTGCAAATGGAAGTTCATTGCCCCAATGGCAAAAGGACCTGGAAGCACTGTACACCACCGCCCACCTCAATATAATCTGGTCTTTATTGAACAATTATTATGCTTCATCAACCAGTTTGCTGGTGAACAATGCTGGTGTGTTTTCTTATAAGGATATGATACTTTTGCAAAAGAAAAAAGTTGATGAGCAGGTCAATCAATATGGACAAGTGGCAGCCGACCTGTTAACACTGAATGATCCTTTGATACCCAATGGCGATTTTATTTTTGGAACGGCTGTTACCATTCCTGAAAAAATTGCTGCAGCCAGTGAGTACCTGGACGAGCTTGCGGCCCAACTTATCAGTATATACAATGGGGTAAATTCCCTGGCAGATAAATACTTGTCCTTCACACTCCATTCATTTGACCTGCACCAACCGCATGTTGGATTGTTCTATACTTACCTGCAACTGAGTGACGAACATAGAAACGAGATAAATGGTTTGTTGATCAGGCACCTCGATTTTTATTACAGGCAGGTGCTCTGTGTGAAAGAAAAAGCCGCTATACCAGCACAGGCCTTTGTTACATTTGAACTGGCGAAGAATGTTACCGAACATTTTATTCCTGCATCCACCCCGGTAAGTGCAGGAAAGGATTCCGCTAAGAAGGATGTTTTTTACAAAACAATGACGGATATACTGGTGAATATTACCGAACTGGCGGAGATACGTTCTTTCACTTTTATCAAACAGCCTACGGCTAAAAATAATGTGCTGCTGCCACTGGGACTTTTCGCCTGCACAGCGGCCGATTCCATCGATGGAAAAGGTAAGCCACTGCCAACCGGCCAAAGCTGGAATCCATTCCAGGTAAGCGATAACACGCACGATGTAGCTATCGGTATGGGACTTTCTTTTTACGCCCCGCTTTTGCATGAAGCACCTGGTGAAGAAAGAAAATTTGCACTGCAACTCGAATATGCCAAGTCACTCATTGATAATGCAGTAATTTCTTTCACTAAAAAATATGGAACAATTCGTATATTAACAGAGGATGAACCAATAGAATTACCTGTTACCGATGCCGCATCCATCAGCAACGGCAACGGTGTAAAAATATCCTTCACTATAAGTGGAAAAACGAAGCTAAGTAAAGCAAGTCCGAATGCGAGCATAATATTCGGAAACAAGTTAGAATCAGTAGATGCCTCTTTTTTAGATGTATTTAAAATGTTTCAAACCGCGCGCCTTGTAAAATTACAATTACTTCTTTCCAACCATTTAGTGGAGGTAACAAAAACAGAAACAGCTGCCGGCATAACAGACCTGTCAAGCGCCTTTCCGGCCTTTGGCGGTGCTCCAAGGGTCGGCAGTTCGTTTTCTGTGATTGAGCAATTACTTCCTGGCAGAACCGTCACTTCACTCACAATGGACGTTGAGTGGAGTGCTTCAACTGAGCGACCCTTCCAGGTAGAGATTTCATTTCCATCCCAGCCAGGTGTAAAGCAGTTTATCGACAACGGGGTGAGTGTTTCATCCTTCTCACTTATCAGCAATGCCAATGTATTATTTACCAATGACGAAATAAAGGTGAAGCTCGCGCAAGACTTAGGTCATGCTACCTATGCCAATGACATGACGAGGGCAATCATGCAGCAAAATGAGGATACCTTGTTTACCGCCAACCTGCTTTCAGCCCAAAAGTTAAACCTGTCTTCCGGCGGAGCAGAACAGCAAGCCTCCTTATCAGCTGAAACCAATGATTTCATTGCGGGAAAAATCATCGATATGGGTGGCATAAGTTTACCGGGTCCACCCTATACGCCCATGATCAAAGCCATTACGCTCGATGTATCCCTGGGAGAGGATATCATGGTGCCAGGAAGTGATAACCTGTTTCATCAATATGCCCATGGTATAAAAAAGATCAAGCCTCATGATGCATCGCTTGTCCCTATTACACCAAATGAAGGGGAGCTTTACCTCGGATTTAAAAATATCGTGGCAGCACAAAGCCTGAAGATACTGGTACAGGTGGAAGAAGGTACCGCCGATGCAACATTGGATAACCCGGATACCCGTTGGCAATACCTGCTCAACAATGAATGGTTGGGTTTTGATGCGTCATTTATTGATGATGGAACCAGGGGGTTAATTCAATCAGGCATTTTGTCGGTTGTGCTGCCTGATGCAGACCTTACACAGAATACTTTACTGCCTGCGGGATTGTTGTGGCTCCGGGCTTCCGTTCCGGTTGAGCAAACCAATGCTGTTTGCAAAATTGTTGGCGTACATCCGCAGGCTGCCTTGGTACAGTTTGATGATCATGAAAATGATGCTGCCTATATTGGGACGAATATTCCACCAGGCACTATTACTAATTTGTTTCCGAAGCAATCGGCCGTGAAAAAAGTAGTACAACCCTACCCGGGCTTTGGCGGACGGAAAACGGAGGCTCCCTCCCAGTTATACACCCGTACCAGTGAAAGGCTGCGCCACAAAGGACGTAGCGTAACTGCGTGGGATTACGAAAACGTAATTCTCGAAGCCTTCCCGGAAGTGTATAAGGTTAAAACCCTGATGCATGCCTGCCAGTTAAAAACAGCTCCCGGGAAAATAATTGCCAAAGCGGGACATGTGCTGATATTGGTGGTTCCTAAAACTTCGGCACAATCGGCTATTTACAAACCTTTATTAAGTAAATCGAGGCTTACGGCTATGTATGAATTCATCCGGCCATCGTGTTCACCATTTGCAAAACTCTCTTTGATCAATCCATTGTTTGAGGAAGTGAATATCAACGTAGAAGTTTCCTTTTTATCATTTGTAAAAGACAGGTTATTCTACGAAAATTTATTGCAGGAAGATATAAAGCGTTTCCTTTCTCCCTGGGCTTTTGATGATGCAAGAGAACCTGAATTTGGAGGTGTGGTGTATAAGTCAGCCCTCATGGATTTTATCGAAGAACTCAGTTATATAGATTTTGTAAAAAAGCTGGAAATCATACACGCGGGCAACAGCAATGATGAAATGGCCAAAGCATCATCACCCGCCTCCATACTTATATCAGCCGATCGCCATAACGTTACAGGTTTATTGAATACAGCATCTAATCAATCTATAAATACAAAAACAATTGCCTACTGCTAGTACCATATCTCCTTCCCTGGAACTAACCCCCACGCAGGATTTTAACTACCTGCGGGAGAAAGGACTGGTGTATATCCAGCAATTAAGCGGTAAGCTATGGACCGATCACAACCTGCATGATCCGGGTATTACCATTTTGGAAGTGTTGTGTTATGCTTTGATGGATCTTGGCTATCGTACCAATTTTTCCATGGCGGATATCATTACAGAAAAAGATGGCACCGCGGCTACGGAATCCTTTCATACCGCAAGGGATATATTCACCACAAAGCCGGTAAGTATTTGCGACTACAGGAAATTGCTAATTGATATTTCCGGTGTTCGCAATGCCTGGTTGTTTACTCAAAACCAGCAGGAGCAACCATTTGATGAAGGTATCCCTCTTTTTGCTTATTGTAAAGAAAGTGTGTTAC
>Ga0105048_10016626_pt1 | contig 11365 bp, 7 predicted proteins | sample MAT05_FD_78382 | JGI IMG/M metagenome (GOLD analysis project Ga0105048, IMG submission 78382) | Freshwater microbial communities from Lake Fryxell liftoff mats and glacier meltwater in Antarctica - MAT-05 | ecosystem: Environmental > Aquatic > Freshwater > Ice > Liftoff microbial mat | place...
AAGGACCATCCTCTGATCAGCCGCTTCGCCGGCTCCCAGATGGTGGGTTACGAGCAGCTCGCGTTCGAAACCGGTCGCTTCTTCACGCCAACTGCCGACAAGACCAAGGACTCCAAGAAAGAGCTTGACCGCGACAAACTGGTCTCGGTGGAAGGTCAGGTGACACGCTTGCTCTACATCACGCCCCCGGGCAAGACAGCGCTGGAGGTGCACCGCAATTTTGAACAAGCACTGAAACAGGCGGGCGTGAAGCTGATCACCTCGGTCGACGGCCGCGGCGCCGGGTGGACAACCGGTGTGCACTGGAGGGCCAATTTCACGCGACTGAAGTTCACCAATCCATGGGCTGAAGATATCGAACCCTTTGAGGGCGAAGGCCTGTATACCTACGGCACCTTCATGCGTGGTGGCAGCGAGGTTTCCGTGTCCGTGCTCAGCGGCCCGGCTTCCTTGACTGCTCGCAATGTCTACAAGGTGGCTGAGGGCACTGCGTTGTCGGCCGTAGCCATCCAGATCGTGGAGGCCAAGGCGATGGCGACCGGACAGGTCACGGTGGATGCCAAGGCCATGGCGCAAGGCCTGCAGGCCGAAGGCAAAATGGCGCTCTACGGCATCTACTTCGACACCGGCAAGTCGGAGCTCAAACCCGAAAGCAAGGCGCAACTCGACGAGATGGCCAAGCTGCTGCAGGGCAACGCGGCGCTGCGCGTGTTCATCGTCGGCCACACCGACAACCAGGGCGCGCTCGATACGAACCTCGCGTTGTCGCGGGCGCGGGCGCAGGCCGTGGTCGACGCGCTCGTGAAGACCTACAAGGTCGATGGCAAGCGCCTCGGAGCTGCCGGGTTGGGCAATTACGCGCCCGCGGCCAGCAATGGCGCTGACCCAGGCCGTGCGAAGAACCGGCGCGTCGAGATGGTGTTGCAGTGAGTTACCGGGCTTTGTTCCCTGCTGTGTTGATGCCACGCTGTTGTCCGCGGCCTCTTCCAGCCAAACCGCCCTTGCCCAGGACGGACGAAGCGTCACGCTCGAATCAGGGCTTTGGCGGGTCACGCCGCAGTTGTGGCTGGACGGCAAGGAAGTGCTTGGCGCCATCGACACCGCCGGCGCCTTGGTGACCGCCGAAATCCTGCGGGACGCGCGTGCGCCAGGAGCCGTGCGGAGCAAGCAGATTTCGACCGCAAATACCAGCCGCCTGTGCGCAAGAGCTCTCAACTCGAGATGGAATGCATAACACCTGCCGAGGCGAGCATGTCGCCGCAAGCCGCGTTGCGCACGGCGCTCGATGCCATCCAGCAACCCCCGTGGACCTGCAGCATCACCAACGCCCGCAGCAGCTACACGGAAGACTCGTTCGACTACCGTTGTCGCACGCGAGCCAATGCGATGGCCTAAGGCAAGGCCCGCTTCGAGGTGATCGGCGGCCGCAGTTATCGCGCCGAGATCAAGGGCCGTAGCCACGTGGTGGACATGCAGACCGGCAGGTCGCAGGACTCACGCATCGTGCCTGCGCGTGCGCTGACGCTCGGGCTGTGGCAGGCCGAGAACTGCCAGCGCTGAGCGCGCGGCTGTGCCTCGCCGGTCAACCTTTTAGACAACGTCGGCCAAAAAGCCAGGGCAGATGGCGGCGATCGCCAAGCCGGATAGCGTTCATGACGGCGGGGATGGTGCGCGGTCGGCGATTTCAGAGAGGTGGTTACTCTCAGGCCAACGGGTGGGCGACTGCTTTGTTCTGCATCCAGTGTCTCCTCAGGGTCGGAGGCGCGAATTCGGACCTTTGAGGACCTGCCGCCTGGGCGTTGGGGGCGCACACGGAGGTGGGCATGCGACGTGGCTCCACAGACCTCTAGGTCTGGCATCAAGCGACGCGCCGATCAAGCAGGTCGCGCTCGCATACGAGCCATCAGATCGCACAGCGCGGGCCTGTCTGCGTAGATTTGCCAGGGCCTGCCTGCACAGGTCGTGGGCCCGCGCGACCCTCCGAAATAGCGATTGCGCTGACACCATCGATGCGAAAAGATGCAGCCGGCATCCGATGCCGTGGCGAGTCTATGCCGGCCCACTGCGACCAACCCCCAAGTATTCATGATGCGCACAGCCCTGCCCGTCGGCATCGACGGTCGCCCTATGCCGAGGAGGAAGCCATGACCTCACAACGGCGCCATTTCCTGCTGCGTGCTCTGGCGTGCCTGCCGCGCGGCGCGGCTGCAATGCTGCCCAGGCTGACAACCGTGGGTCCAAGCTTCGCGACGCTGGCGATGGTGGCGCCCCCTGCTGCGCGCGGTGCTGATGCGATTCCCTTGGACACCGCGCCCTTTTTCTCACATGCGCTGGCACGAGCCGTGGGCGGTTCAATGATTGCCGCTGAGTGGCGCGGAGACTACGCGCTTGCGACTCGGCTGGCCGACGCCGATCTGGACCGGGCCCGCAGGTCGGGGTCGGGGTCGGCAGCGGTGCTGGCCGACGCGCTATGCAGCCGCGCCGCCGTTGCGTTGCTCGCCGGTAACGCCGGCCAGGCCCAGGGCCTGCTGGAAGAAGCGCAGCGCAGTGTCGCCGATGACGCGCAGCGAAAGGCGTGGGTAGAAGCGTACGGGTACGCAGCCCATGCCCGGGGACACCGTATCTTGCCGGGGGGCATGAGCAGCATCACGGATGACCTGATCATGCAGGGCAGGCTGCGCATTCCACCGTCGGACCGCCCAGAGACCCCGGCCATGGACTGGATTTCGACGGAGTACTTTAGTTTGGCGGTGTTGATGGACAGCGCGCTCGAAAAACGCAATCCGACGCAGTTTCAGCGCCCGCGGAGCAACGCCGGCGATGACATGGTTGCGCTGATTGCGGCCCGTGCGCGCGCAGGGCAGCGCCAGCGCGTCATGCTTGCCCAGGCCGATGCCTTGCGCAGAAGCGGCCGCCGCACCGACGCCTTGCCGGTACTGCAGGCGGTGCGCAGGGCTTTTGAGCAGGCACAAGACGGGCCCGGCGTTCTGGCCACGGAGATCCTGGAAGGGGACTGGTTCGCGGCACCGCTCACCACACCAGAGGAACTGAACTTCTACGGCGGCGCATTGGTCAGCGCTTTCTGGGAATCACTCGAGCTCGATGCGCGCGACGTCGACGACGTGCGTGCCCGCGCGCTGTACGAGCGCGCCGAGACGCGCGCCCGAATGCTGAAGGCCCCGCGTGCTCTCGCCGCGCTGGCTTTGCGCCGCGGCTTGCTGGCACGCAACGCGGATGATCTTGCAGACGCCGAAAGGTGGGCCCGGCAGGCGATGGAGGGCTTCGACGCCTGCGGCGACCGCAGCGGCTACTGGACGGCGCGGTGGCACGCGGCGCTGGTGCGGGCCGCCAGCGGCCGGCCTGCGCACGACGACAGCGTGGCCGTAGCGTTGGGCGAGTGGGGCCGTGGCGACGGCAGCTACAGCCATGCGTTCGGGCTGGGCCTGATCGGCGAGCGTGCGGCACGGCACAGCCTGCTGCGCACCGGAAGCCCCGAGGTCACGTTCGCGATCCATCACCTCACCGAGACCCTGTTCAACACCCTCGGTGCCTGGCTGACACTGGCACAAACCAGCGGTCAGCGCGCCGACGAACTGAGTCAACTTGGCGACCACGTGGGCGCAAACGCAGCCATGGTGGCAGCAGCCGTGGCGATGGACCAGCGCCTGGCCGCCCAGCAAGGCCCACCTGCTTACGAGCTCTCATTGAAACTCGCCGAGTTCAGCGCGAGGGTCTACTGGATTGCCGCAGCGAGCAGCCAGCCCGACGCCATCGAGACCGCTGCTGGTCGGGTGTCGCGCTACATCTCGAAACTGCGCGCCAGCGCAGCCAGCCTGCGTCGCGGCGACCAGAGAGACCGACGACTCGTCGGTCTCGAGAGTTCGGTGGTGTGGATGGAAGAGCAACTGCGCCCGGCTCCGGCCCATGTGGCCTGGCTGCGTGGGCTGGACCACCTCCGCAACGGAGAGCGCGAAGAGGCCGAGAAGCAATTTCTCATCGTCGAGCAGGCGGCCGCAGCCCCAGGATCAGCCGAGTCGCGCCTAAAACTGCTGACACTGACCTACTCCGTCAACATGGCGCGCCGCAACCGTCCGGCCGCCGCTGCCGTGGCCAGGTCCCAGTTTGACGTCGGGCCTGAGGCAGAAAAGAAATTCATGAGCCAGCTGGCCCAATCGCTTCCCTCAGACTTAGGCGGTGCGGAGGCCGGCTTGCGAGCGGTATGGTCGCAAAACGTCCTGTTGGCGAACCAACTGGCCTTCAAGCAGCACGTCATGGCCAGGTCCTTCGATGACGCTGCCGAGCACTTGGCCGTGCTGGAACGGCTGGCTGGCCCCGTCTGGTGGCGGTCCTCACAGCAGCCCTGGAGCGAACGCGCCGACTGCGCGCGGCTGCGGGAAGGCCAAGGCCGGCTGGACGAGGCTGCAGCCATTTACCAGGAATCCATCAACTTGCTGGAGAACCGCCGCAGCGCACTGCGCGCCGACGTGCTGAAGGTGTCGCTGGCCGGGCAGCCGGCTGTCGCTGCCATTTATGGGGACGCCGCGCACAACGCGATCAAGCGCATGGAGCGCGCCACGAACGCCGCCGAGCAGCGCCAGCTGGGCGACCAGGCCTTCGAACACATCGAACGGGTCAAGGCCCGAGGCCTGCTGGACCTGCTGGGCGGCGAGCGGGCGCTTCGGAATACACACGCGCCCAGCCGGGCAGGCACCGGCGACGACCTCGCCACGCTGCTGCGAAGCTGGCAGCGTAGCCAGATGCGCGTGGCCACCTGGCAGGGCCTGCTGGCGAACAACGCGGGCGCCGGTCCTGGCACTGCCGACGGACGCCAGGCATTCCTGAAGCAGAAGATCGGCGAAGAGGCCAAGCGCCTGGCCGAGCTGGACCAGGCCCTGGCGAGGCGCGGGCCGGCTGCGCCCCAGCTGCCCAGGGCGGATGGCGCCTTGCTCAACCCGCAGCAGGTTGCCGGCCTGCTGCCTGCCCGCACCGTGCTGCTGCAGATGGCACTGCTGGACGACGACCTGCTGCTGTGCGCGATCAGCGCCTCGGGCGATGTGGTCTGGCACCGGTCGGCCGTGGATGCCGTGGGCCTGCGGGGCGACATGCGGCGCCTGAGGTTCCTGTGCGAACAACGCGGCGTCCATGCCGACATCAATGCCCGGGCCGGACGCATCGCCAAGGCGCTGCTGGATCCGATGGACCACGTCATCGCGGCACACGAGCAGCTCGTCGTCGTGCCGCACGGCCCGGCCTACGCGGTGCCGTTTGCTGCGTTGCCGTGGCGTGGCGCACCGCTGGCGGAACGCTTGGCGGTGACGCAGATTCCCAGCGCCAGCGTACTGCCGTTCCTGCTGCGCACTGCGCCATTACCGCAGGCCAGCATGCTGGCCATCGGCAATCCCGCGCGCATGGCCTATAAGGCCGCCTTCGACCGCACGGCGCAACCCCTGCCACCGCTACCCGAGGCCGAGGCTGAAGCCCGTGCGGTGGCAGCGGGCTACGCGGGCAGTACGGTGATCACCGGTGCGTCGGCCACTGCAGCTGCGGTGCGCAAGGAACTGCCGCGCCACCGCATCTTGCACCTGGCCACGCACGGCGTGATGTCTGAAGATGCACCGCTGCTGTCAGCTCTGCTGCTGGCCGATGGCGAGAGCCTGACCCTGGACGACCTGATAGGGATGCGGCTGAACGCCGACCTGGTGGTCCTTAGCGCATGCAACTCCGGCACCGGAAAGGAGAACGACGGCAATGACGTGCTGGGTTTCACGCGCGGCCTGCTGGTGGCCGGCGCCCGCAGCGCAATCGTGAGCCTGTGGCCGGTGAACGATGCTGCCACGCGGGTCTTGATGGTGCGCTTCTATGCCGAGCTGCGGCGCGGCCTGAGTTCCGCAGCTGCGCTGCGCACCGCGCAGATGGCGCTGCGCGAGATGCCGGAGCAGGACAGCAGCACAAGCGGTGCGACAACTCCCCCCTTCCGCCACCCGCACTACTGGGCGGCATTTGTGCTCGTGGGATGACGTGCTTCCAAGTCGGTCGGTTACCGACGGAATCTCGCCGTGGCGCGGCTGAGAAGGTCATACTCCAGGCATGTTCACGGAGGACAACGCGATGCATTTGTCGTGGGGCCGTTGATGAAGCCGGCAGGTAGCGGGCCCATCGCACGGGCGTTCGCTGCGGTCTTCGCGATGGCCATCGCGGCCAGCTCGGCTGGCGGCACCACCTTGCCATCGAACACAGAGTCACCGCCGCGTCCGCAGTTGCTCTGCGGCGCCGACAGGCCGCTGGTGCATCCGGGGGAATCGGTGGTCTTGCGCGCATGGATCGTCGGCGAAGGCGACGCACCGGCTGCCCGGGGGTGGGAATGGCAGTCAGACCTGGGCCGCGTGCAGGGCGCTGCTGTTGCCACCTGGCAGTTTGGCCCGGGTGAACTGCCCAGGCAAGGATCCACGGTCACCGCCACCGTCGAAGCCGCGACCGTCGGCAGCGCGAATCCGCCGCTGCGCTGTCGCCTGGACATCGTACTGGCCGAGCTGCGGGAACCTGCCACGAGCCCGGACCGCAACAAGCTCAACGCACACGCTTTCCTGGTGAGAGACCAGGAGGCCCCGGAAGGCTACGGGATGTACAGCTACCTTCTGTTGGATGCGCCCGCGGTCGGGGAGGTCGAAACGCAGCGACACCTCAATGCAGTCGCGCTGTATCTGACGCTGGTCCGCCCGGCGGCCGAGTTGCGGGCGCACCTGCGGCCCAGTAGCTTCAACCTGGCCCTGCTGCCGGTGACGCGTGAGTTCCAGTTCCCCCAGGGACCGATGAACATGAACGAGGCACTCGCGCAAGCAACGCAAGTACTGAAGGTCTATGACTACGGTCGGGCGCAGAACCTGCTGGCGGACTTCTGCGTCAAGCCATGGGGGAGCGGACCCTACCTCATCGCGTCGCGCGACCGCAGCGGATGCACAAGGCGCCCACTGTTGCTGGACATGAGTAACGTCATGCCCGATCTGGTGATCGACTGGATCAGGTCCTTCCGCACCTTGGCCGCCGCCGAGCGTTCCTGGGGCGCCGAAGCTATGACCAAGCTGCAGCTGAACACGCGCAACGTGATTGCCCTGTCCTACCGCGACAGCACTTCGGCGGCGCAGGACCTTGGGCGCCTGGTGCGACTGCTGGACACACCGTAGGCACTCCGGGAAAGTCAGCAAGCAGACCAGGGTACACGGCGATGCACGAGATCTTCATCAGCTACCGCCAGGACGACAGTGCCGCCTGGGCTGTGATCCTGCGCGATGCGCTCGTGGCGCGCTTCGGTGCCGACCGTGTCTACCTCGACAAGGACACGCTGCACGCAGGCGACTGGAAAGCACAGATCCAGGCCGTCCTGGCGAGCAGCAAGGTGGTCCTGGTGCCCATCGGCCCCCGCTGGCTCGATGCCCGCACGAAGGCTGGCCAGCGCAGGCTGGACATGCCGGAAGACATCCACCGGTGGGAGATTGCCCAGGCTCTGGCCATGCCGGGGACCACTGTCATTCCCGTGCTGGTGGACCGCGCGGCCATGCCCAGTGCCGCCGACCTCACCGACGACCTCCGGGCGCTGGTGGACAGGCAGTGGCGCGAGCTGGCCCACGACGCCGCGCGGCGCGCCGTGGACATCGAACGGCTCGTCGCCGACATCGAAGGTGCTGCGAGGCTCTTCGCGCACCGGAGGCGCCCATCACGATCGACATGGATGGAGCGGCTCGGCCTGCTTCTGGGGGCCTTCGTCGTCACGCTGGTGGCGCTCGTCGTCGTCGATGTGACCCTGGAAATGCAGGAATTGCGCTTCGGCGAGAAGGTCGGCGTCTTCCTGCTAATCCTGGCGCTCGTGGCGCTGGGGCGGCGCGTGGTTCGCCTCGTGCGGCGGGAGACCTGAATCCGCGCGGTGGAATCACCAGTTCCATTGGTCTTGCAGCGCGGCCATGCGCTCCACCACAGGCGAACCTGCGACGTCGGCAGGCATCGCAAGTGCACGTGCGCGAGAACCGTTCGAATTCCTTCGGGAGCCCTGGTGCATAGGCGACCGGCGGCATCGGGGCGCCGGGTTTACGCCAGCGTATGTTTCTTAGGTCGATTGCCGCCTGCCGTGTGCGCTGGTCAAGGGACCGATGGGCACGCACAGCAGACATGCGAATGGTCCATTGGCTTGAGGCTGGGGCGTGCCGGCAAGCGGATGTCAGAGGTACAGCATAGTTCGGCGTACCACACTAGACGGATCCAGGAGCGCCATAAGTCCACCTCGCTCGCCTCGTCGACACTCAGCGAGCAGCCTGCGTCCAGGCCGGGAGACCATCCGAAGTGGAGTAACTCAGGCAGTAACTCCGCAAGCCGAGCCCTCCGAACCTGAGCGTTCTGGAAAGCTTCAAGCCATCTTTCCGAGTGCGCCCCAGGCCACCCTACGAATCAACGGCTTGCATTTGTTCATGCACTGCGAGCCGTTTCGCTTTTTGTAGTTCCTGTCGTGAATCCGTCACCTGGCCTCGGTGACGCAGCAGCCTCAGGGCGAAGCCGGTTGTGAGGGTGCGGGGGTTGTTTCGACCCTGGCGCTCGTGTCCACGATCGATGTCAAACAACTCATTTGCGACCTCACGCCGGTGGCTGGCCTGGCCTGGTGGGGCACCACAGCGGCGCGATGCAGCGATGGCGCAATCGAACTGCGGCTGCCGACGCACCCCGGCATCAGATCGGCGCAACGGAACCGAGCGCCTTGATCCCGAACGTACGCTCCACCTCCGGCCTTCCGGAGCAAACCGGTCACCACATTGGCAGGCTGCGGCCGCATTGGCGTCCTACCCGGGCTTCAGCGAAGTCTTACGCGCCGGGAACGGCGTTCTCTGCATCCTCATCCCCATTCGAGACCCACTGGGCTGCTGTCCTCCGTTCAGCGCAAGCGGTGGGCCGATACAGGCGGTGCAGCATGCGTGAACTCGATTCGAAGCCAACCCGACCGCGCTGGCAGGGCGCAACTGCAGCGGCAGCGGCAGCGGCCCTGGCAGTTGGCTGCGGCGGTGGCGGCGGCGGCCAGGGCAGCGAAAATCAGGTCAGCGTGGCCAGAGTGGTCGTCGTCGACGCCTATGGAGCGCCGGTGTCTGGTGCCAGCATCACGCTGAACGCCAGCAGCAGCCCCGCTTTCACCACCAATGCCGAGGGTGTTGCACTGGTCGTTGCGCCACCGGGCGCAGCCACGCTGTCGATTTCAGTGCCGAGCTTCGTGCCTGCGGTAGCCCAGGCCACGCTGGGCAACGAAATCGTCACGACCGTGCCCGTGACATTGCAGCGCATCACTGCGCCCGCTGGCGGGTCGCTGGCCACGCGCAGCGATTTCCGGCCGGTGCGGTCTGACGATGAACGCAGGCTGGACTTCGAGGTGGAACTTGTGGTGGTGGGCGCCGACGCCCAAGCCGCGATTGGCCTCACGGCAGCCGATTTCCGCCTGCTGGACTGCCAACCCGACGCCGCCACGCCTGCCGCCGACTGCCTGCGCAATGCGCCGGCTGACCGCGCCTACCTGGGAAGCACTGCGGCGGCTGGGCTGCAGCTTGTGCCGGGCCAGGCCGTGCGGCCGCACACGGTGGGGCTGCTGATCGACCAGAGCGGCAGCATCGCCAGCAGTGACCGCTTGAATGCGCGGCTGTTTTCCACCAAAACCATGATCAGCAACCTGGCGCCTGGTGACCAGGTCGTGATGGGCGCATTCGCCGACGGCAACGGCGCCCGTCTGCCGCAACAGCCAATGACGATGCTGGGCACCGTGGTCGACAAGGCGGCGGCGCCACAGTTTTTCCCGCGACTGGATGCACTGGCGGGGCAGAGCGGCGGGCAGACCCCGCTGCATGCGTCGATTGACGCGATGCGCGCGCAGATAGTGGGCGATGCATCGCTGACACCCGGTCAGCCGCGCGCCATGGTGGTGTTCACCGATGGGGTCGACAGCTATTGCGGCGCCAACGGCTGCGTGCAGCGGCGCCAGGAGGTCATCAACGCCGCACGCGCCGATGGTGTCCGGCTGTTCACCATCGGGTTCAGTGCCGACATCGATGTCGAATCGCTCAGTCATCTGGCCACCGCCAGCGGCGGCGCGATGCTGTATGCCGACAGCGTCGAGCAGCTCATCCCGCTGTATGGCAGTTTGGGCCGGCTGATGAGCCTGGGCTTGCCAACCTATCGGTTGCGCTTCAGCATCGATGCCGGCGCGGCCGGTGTCTTCGCGGCCGGGCAGACGGTGCTGGCGCGCGCCCGGGTGAATGTGCTGGGCCAGACGGTGAACATTCCGTTTGCGGTGGGGATTCCCTGATCGACCTGCGAGCAGAGGTCATGTTGCGCGATTTTGAAGATTCCACCCTGTGGCTCGTCAGCAGTTTCGAGCGCATGCGCGCCGAAACAGGCAACAGCGGGTTTGCACGACTGAACGCTGGATCCGTGCTGCCAAGCACCTTGACCGCCGAGTTGACGCAGCTGGGGCGCGAACGCCGCTCGGGCGGTGTTCTGGACGTTGTGGCGGCGTGCATCCGGCAACGTGAGAGCGCGCTGATCCTGCTGCGCCATCGTGGCCTGGTCTGGCCGCTGACTGTGTTCCCGAACCTCAACCTGCACCACCTGCCGCGGCCCATCACCAGTTCGCTCGAACAGAGCAACCTCGATCTGCAGGTGATCGGCGTCGAGCCGCCGGGTCTGCGCCCGCCGAACCACGTCATTTACGAACCGATCAGTGAAGAGTCGAGCTACCGTCCGCTGCATCCGCTGCTGTGGGTGCTCGCCCAGCACGCGCCAAGCGCCCAGCTGGTCGAAGATATTGCAGGCCGGGCCGCCTACCGGGTGGCGGCAGACTTTACGCCGGACGCCGTTGCGATCGCCGGGGCACTGGGCCCGGCTTTGCGCCGATTGCGCACCGAAATCGCTTCGCTGCCCGACATCGCTCGCTGGCCGGGCATGGACCGGGAACGCGCAACGCGCTTGCTCAACGGCGTCTACCTGCAGGGCGGCTTGATGGTCCTTCGCAGCCACCACGCGGCACGCGATCCGGCCAGCCCGGTGTCGCGCCTGCGCGGCTTGCTGCGGCCACCCCGTTGAAATCCGCGGGCCGTGTGCACCCGGCTCGCGCGTGCGGGCGGCACAGCGCGGCTCAGGTGCGCCAGACCCGCGGCTCGGTCGGTGGCAGGCCCCAGGCCAGACCACGCCACTCGCGCCGCACGCCGCGCAGCAGGTCCACCAGCGGTTCGATGCGGTGCGCCATGGCGCGCAGCAGCAGCACCTGCGGGTGAACCAGGGTCGCGCCGGCCAGCACCCGGGCGGGATGTCGTGTTTCGCGCAGGGCGATCTGCTCACGCGCCGA